>Ga0181535_10003664_pt1 | contig 17671 bp, 8 predicted proteins | sample PEATcosm2014_Bin_44_FD_119774 | JGI IMG/M metagenome (GOLD analysis project Ga0181535, IMG submission 119774) | Peatland microbial communities from MTU Mesocosm Facility, Houghton, MI, USA - PEATcosm2014_Bin17_30_metaG | ecosystem: Environmental > Terrestrial > Soil > Wetlands > Peat | place... | reverse complement strand
GGAGCGGGGGCTCAAGGAGGCCAATGACGAACAAGCCAAGGCCAATGAAGGTTTTGGCCTGCACAGCCATCGCAGCCCGGACGAGATCGAGCGGTCGGTGAGGCAGGCCTTGCAATCGGAGCTGGCGCTGCATGTAGCCGGCCACAATGTCTGGGTGGCGCAGGCGGGCAAGCTCATCCACTACGACTGGGACAGTGGCCAGGTGGCGCGGACCGTGGATTTGCCCGAGCGCGGGGGCGACCTTGTGGAAGGCGGCGACGAATTGCAAATGATCGGCCTGACTTCCGTCACGCACATCAGCCTGGCCAGCGGCGAGGTGCGGGTGGAGCAATTGACCCCGGCGGGCACCAAGACAGTGGTGCTGGCGCAGACGGAAGCCGGTGGCGGACTGCCGGGAACGACCGGCGGCGGGCAGCCGCTGGATCCACAGAAAGTGGAGTCGCAGGCGCAGAATCTCAATTTGCAGGGGCGGCTGGCGCTGCCGGCTCTCCTGAGTAACGCCCACCATGAGCAACAGCTAGAGCAAGCCCTCCGGGACGATCCGCAGCATCCGCGGAACGATGCCAAATCGCTGCCGGACCATGCCGAGTTGTTCCGGTTGGTCGCCGGCCCCACGGGTGTGGTGCGGTTTTCCTGCCGCCTGCTCGAGGAACACATGGTCACCCATTCCGCCATGAAAGCGCCGTCCGGGAAATCCGTCCTCAATGGCGACCTCACCAGCGCCAAGACCACTGCGGTGGCCAATGAAATCCTGAACGGTATGCAGCGCGATGCCGGCGGTGACACGGTGACCGTGGACGAAAGCCGCTACCAAGTGACGGTGCATCTTCCGGACGCTGCCAGTACGCCGGACTGGACCGGCGAAGTGACCGGTCCGCCGCAGTTGTTTGTCTTTAAAACCGTGAATGTCGTGGCGGCCGGCAAGGACGTGGTGGTGCTGGACAAGTCCAACAAGAAATTGTGGCAGGCGTCGCTGACGTACCCGCTGCCAGGCAGCGAGGCGGGATTGGCCGCCCTCGTACATGAGGCCTCACCTTATGGCGAAGGGCCGTGCGTGGAGCGCGGCGACACGCTTTATGTTTTTGACCAGGCGTTGCTCACCGCGTTTGACCTGAGCTCCGGCAATGCCCGCTGGCGGCTCCCCTCCGTGGGGGTGGTGGGTTTGTTCTTTGACCAACAAGACAACCTTTACGTCAACACCACCACCGGGAATCCAGACGATGTCCGGTATTCGCGCCAGATCGATGTGACCCGCAAGACCGAGGCGGTGGTTTCCAAGATCGATGCCAAGACCGGCAAGACGCTGTGGAGTATCAAACCCGGCGGTTTCGTTTCTTACGCTGCCGGCAATTTTATTTATGTCATCGAAGCCTATGACCCGAACCCGACGGATGAGGATGTGCTCAATGACATGACGGCCTCGTTGCAAAAACCGGCTTATATGCGGCTGACCCGGCTCCGGCCGTCGGACGGGCGCGTGTTGTGGGAATATTACGACGCTCGCTGCCCGGTGAATTGGAGCTTTGAGAACAACTCCATCCAGTTGATTTTTAAGCGCGAGGTGCAGGTACTGCGCTATGTGACGCTGTGACGCTTATTCGCGCACCACGGTGACTTCGCCTTTGGTCGCGTCGTTCTTCACCAGCTCTTTCGCCTGCTGGATCAGGCGCAGGTCTTCGGCCAGGTTGCCGAAGCGCAGCTTCATGGCCCCGCTTTGCTGCTGGCCCAACAGTTCGCCCGGCCCACGCAGTTTTAAATCCGCCTCGGCCACTTTGAACCCGTCGTTGGTCTGCTCCAACACCTTCAGCCGCGATTGCGCCTCTTCGTCGGGCGCGTCCGAAATCAGGATGCAAAAGCTCTCGTGGGCGCCCCGGCCGATCCGGCCGCGCAACTGGTGGAGCTGGGCCAGACCGAAATGCTCCGCGTTTTCGACCAGCATTACGGTGGCGTTGGGCACATCCACGCCCACTTCGATGAGCGACGTGGCCACCAGCACTTGCAGGCGGTTGGCGCGGAAATCGTCCATGGCCCGCTCCTTCTCCGCCGGTCGCACCCGCCCGTGCAGCAGACCGACTTTGAAGGGCGCCAGGACGCGTCCGACGTTTTCAAATTCCCGCGTGACGGCCTTGATGTCCTTGTCGGTGTCGGCCACGTCGACGCGGGGATAGACCACGTAGGCCTGCCGCCCTTGCGTCAGCTTTTCCCGGATGAACTCAAAGACCTTGGGCAGCTTCTCCGTGGGGCGGACAAACGTCTTGATGACACCGCGCCCCTTTGGCAGTTCATCCATGACCGATACATCCAGGTCGCCATACAGGGTGAGGCCGAGCGTGCGCGGGATCGGCGTGGCGGTCATCACCAGCAAGTGCGGATAACGACCCTTGCGCACGAGCGTTTCGCGTTGCGCCACGCCGAATTTATGCTGCTCGTCGATAATCACCAGGCCGAGCTGGGGCAGGTCAAAGCCGTTCGTCAAGAGGGCATGGGTGCCGATGAAAAGAGCAGCGGCCGGCGGGTTGGCGGCGGTAGCCGGGCTGGCGATCGGGGCGTGGGGAGTTGCCTGGGACGGCCTGTTTTCAGCGGGGACAGCGGATGTTTTCCGGCTGCCCGTCTGCATTTCCACGGCCAGGCCGAGCGGCTTGAACCAGTTTGAAAAATTGCGGAAGTGTTGCTCGGCCAGAATCTCCGTGGGCACCATGAGAGCCACGCTGAAACCACTTTCCAGCGCCATCAGCGCCGCGCAAGCGGCCACCGCGGTCTTGCCGGAGCCGACATCGCCCTGGAGCAAGCGGCGCATGGGATGCGCCCCGCCGAGGTCCGTGCGAATCTCACGCAGAACTTGGGTCTGGGCGTCGGTGAGTTTGAAACCCAGGCCGGCCAGGAACGGTTTCATCAAGTGGTTGTCGCCGACGCAGGGCAGACCGCGGGCATTGGCTTCAAAGCGCTTGCGCCGTGCCTGGATTTGCGTCTGTAATTCCACGAATTCATCCAGTGCGAGCCGTTGGCGGGCGATATCCACGTCGGGCAGTTCCTCCGGGAAATGAGTCATGTGGATGGCGTTGGCGCGGCTAGGCAGCAGGTGGGCATTATGGGGCAGGGGAGCCAACTTGGCGTCCGCCCAGCGCCACTCGGGATAAAGCGCCGCCCCCTCGCGGGACGCCGCCACGAACTGATCCAGCGCGCGCCAGACCAGGGAGCGCAGCACGCGCGCCGTGAGCCCCTCGGTCAGCGGATGTACCGGCACAATGCGGTTGACGTGGATGAATTCGTCCTCGCCCGGCTCCACCAACTCCGTCTCGGGATGGTCGATCGTGCGCGGTTTGAGCGATTCCGGCTTGCCGAAGACCAGGAACTCGCGGCCGACGGCGAACCAATCCGGCATCCAGGGCTGGGCCTGCCACCAGCGGCAGTGCAGATGGGCGGTGCCGTCGTCGAAGACACATTCGAACAAGGAACGGGTTCCTTTCCGGAAACGCTTGATGCCGGCGGCGATGATTTTGCCGTGCACCGTGGCCGGCTCTTTGAGTTCCAGGTCACGGATGGCGAGGAACCGGCGGCGATCCTCATAACGCCGCGGCCGGTGCAAGAGCAAATCCTCGACCGTGCGAATGTCCAGTCGGGCCAGCAGGCGGGCGCGTTCCTCCCCCACGCCGTGAACGGCGGTCACCGGCGCGTGCAGCGGGGAAACGGGGGTTGCCTCGCGGCCCGGCAGCGTAGGCATCGGAGAATTTGGCGCCGCTGGCATCTGCGTTCTACGATACAAGCGGCCTCGCCGCGACGCAAACTTTCGCCAGCGTTGACCGGTCGCGATTTTATCGGTTGCTTACGGATTGACCAGCACCTTGAAGAATTGATTGTTCCCGGCGGCGAGCGGAACCGTGTATGGCGAAACGGCCGTGGTGTTGGTGGTCCAAGGACCGAACAGCGTCGGCGCTTGGAGCAGCGTTCCCGTCGCCCAGCTGAACACAGGGCTTGATCCGGAGTAGGTGATGCTCAGGCTGACCGGGGCCGTGTAAACGCCGGTGTAGAGGTCCTGCACCTGGGTGGCCGTGAGCGCTTGGGTGAAGATGGCCGCATGGGAGATCCTGGCATTCAATAATCGGCCGGTGCCATAATCAGGCGAGCCGCCAATCCATACGTCCAAGTTGTCCCCCCCAGGCGTCGTTGTCACGCTGTCATTCGCCACGAGTGATCCGTCCACATAAAGGGCGCCGTTCTCGCTGTTGAGTGTGCCATCGTAGGTGTACACCACCGAGTGCCAGTTGCCGTCGGCGATGCTGGTGGGCGAGGTTGCGTCCGTCGGGAGCAATCCATCCGAGGCGCCCGGTTCGCCACTGCTATTAACGCTCACCCGCCAGGAGGCGTCGCCGTGCCCAATCAGACCCTTGAAACTTGAAACGGAAGAGACATCCACCCAGGCGGCCACGGTGATGGCGCCGGTGATGTTAAAGGGTCCTTCGGGAATATCGACGTAACCGGAAGATCCGTCGAACAGGGCCGAACGGCTGGCGGAGCCAAAGATGGGGTTCGTGGGGCCGGACTGGGCGAGAGTGACGCCGCCCACATAGGAACCGTTGTGATCGCCAACCAGGTCATAAGCGACAGTGCCGCTTGTTTCGTTCAGGGGCCAGTAAGCGATTGGGCCAAGGAGCAGCATCGACTGTTCATACCGGGTGGGGGTGACGACGGTCAGTTTCAACGCTGAACTGGTGGCGGTGCCGTATTGGTTGCTGACCACGCAGGTATAATTGCCGGCGCTGGCGGTCTGCAAGTTCGTTACGGTAAGCGCAGCGACATGGGCCATGCTCACGGGGTTTGTCCCGTTGTTCAGGTACCACCGATAGACGAAAGGGGGTGTCCCGGAGTTGGTGATGCTGGCCACGAGAGTGGCGCCAGCCAGCAGGGATTCAGCGGCCACCGGCTCCTGCGTAATGACCGGGGGACTGGAGGTGACCGTGAGCGAAATGCTGGTACCGGTAAAGCCATTGAGCGCGGCGCTGAGGGTGGCATTGCCCGCCCCGACGGCCGTGAATGCTCCGCTGCTGTTCACCGTGAACACATTGGTATTGCTGCTGGTCCAGCCGTTGACCTCGGCGGTAACCAGGATATTGGTTACGGCCGAAAACGAGGCGGTGGCCGAGGCCTGCTGGGTGACTCCCTCGCCCACACTCGGGCTGGGCACGGTGACCGTGAGTGACAACGGGGTCAAATTGGTGGCCACCACGGCGGGACCGGCCACGGCACTGACCGCAAGGTATAGGGGGGAGACCACGCCGTTCCAAATACGAAATTCGTAGATGGTGCCGGAGAACTGTTCATCGCCGTAAACGTCATTGCCCAGTGAGTTTTCCGTTGTGCCGCTGGTGCCGCCGATGGTGCCGGGAGTGTAGGAAGTGTTGGGCAGGGTCAGCGTCGCCGCCAGCACGCCGTTGGTGTATAGGTTGCCCACCAGACTGCCCGCGTTGTAGGTCAGGCAAATGTACTGTTCCGAACCCGTCGGAAACAAAATGGTCGATTGCAGGTCTGCTTCGCCGCCATCCGGCGTGAACGCCACTTCCATTTCGTGATTGTTGTTGTTCGGGTAGGGGATGAGGGCAAAGTTGTGGCTGCCGTCGCTGCCGAAATCCCAGATCTCGGCCCAGGTATTGGGCTGACTTTGGGTCACCCAACATTCCACCGTGAGGTTGGTGGTCATGGTCAACAGGCCACTCGGCAGGGACACGTAACCCGAATAGCCATAGCCGCCCACCTGGTTGCCCGGCAGGATGAGACCGTGATTGATCGTGGCCGCGGCGCCCCCGCTGGGAGCCACCACGGAGCCATTGGCGCCGCCCACCGAATCGGTGGCGTCACTGACGAAACTGTACCGATGTAACAAGTTTGTCGGGGTGGTATAGAGGGTCAAGGTCACCGAATTGCTGGCGCTGCCGGCGGCATTTGAGACCACAATGCTGTAAGTGCCCGCGTTCGTCAGGCCGATGCTGGTCAGGATCAGCGTGTTATTGGTGGCCCCCGCAATGGGCTGGGCGTTGAAGTTCCATTGGTAACTCAAATTGCCACCGATCGCCTGCGCGCTGAAGGACGCGGTGCTGCCCATGGCCAGGGTCTGCGAGGCGGGCGGAAGCAGAATGACCGGGGTCGTTTGGGGCACCCCGCTGCCGTGGTAAAGAGCGCTCACTTCATGGTTTCCCAAAGCCCGGTTGAAGACTTTAATTTCATCGAGACTGCCGTTGAAATATCCGCCACCCGTGGCAATCCGGCCAAACAGCAGGACGGTCGAGGCGTTCAATAGATTGGTGTTGGCCGTGCCGGTCGCTTGCTGGATGCCGTCCACGTATACGCTGATGAGGCCCGTGGCCTGCACCCGCGTCGCCACGCATTGATGCCAGCTTCCGTCGTTGATGGCGCTGGTGGAAAGGATGGTGGTGTCAGGATTTCCCACGCCAAAGGCAAATTTGCCGTCCACCAGCGCCGTACCAAAGTCATTGGCGGTGCCTGCGTGATCTCCGTCCACCAAGCCGGCGCCATCATACCATTGCCCCGCGCCGGCCGTCTGGGTGGTTTTGACCCAGAAAACGACGCTGAAATCGGCGTTGACTGGGTTGGTGATTTGCACCTGGCTGTTGGTGCCGTTGAATGTCAGACAACCGTTCACCTTGCCGCTGGCGTTCCAAGTGGCATCGGTGACCGTGCCGTTGTAGCCGTTCTCGGTGGCGTCCAAGGCGACGGTGCCGTTGGTGGCGTTGAGCGGCCAGTAACCGATTTCATCCGTCGGCACGGTGTAGGTGTTGGCCACCAAGTCCATGTCAGAGAGGCCTACGTCGATAAACTGTCCGCCGGTGCTCTGGTAGCAGGAGACCGCCAGGTAATTGGTGGCATTCGGGATGATGGCGGCCTGGCCGGCTGAATTCAGCGCCAGGCTGATGTACGCGGTGGAATAGCCGGAGGCCGAAGCGGCCAACACCCCGTTGAGATAGATGGCGACATTCTCATCGTGATACGTGGAGAAAACGAGATTGTTGATTTGCTGTTGGGTCAAGGCGCCGGGATTGAAAGTGCGCCGCAAGTATATATAGCCGTCGGTCGTCCAGGCTGTGTTCGGGGTGACGTTGGGATCCGTCGTGCCGAAGCCGGCGTCGCCAGTGCTCCAGCCCGAAGCGTCGAAATTGGTGGCATACCAATTGGACGCCGGGGTGTTGGTGGTGTATTGCCAGACTTGGGGAGTCGTCTGCGAGGTAGGCACCACCGCGGTGGAAGTGCTGTGTGCGGTGATGGCTTTCAGGTTGGCAGCGTAGATCCGATCGAGGTTCGGCTTGAGCAGTCGGTCATAGCTCAGCAGGCCGTTGCATTCGTTTTCGACATCGGTGATCTGGGTGTAAATGGCCGCGTTCAAGCCGCCGCTGCTCAGCGACTTGTCGCCGATCGCCTCGCCAATGTAACCCTCGTAGAGCGAGGCAAAGTTATCCAAGGAGCTGGCCAGCAGATAACCGCTTCCGGCCTCGGACGCATTCCATAAATGGCCCGTGAGATGCCAGGCGATGCCGCCGAATTCGCCATCCACGGCCGCCTGGGTGCTGCTGAGGGGATCGCCCGGGTCAGGATAGCTGTGATAATCGAGCACATCCCCCACGCCGTAATAATTACCGCCGCTGGCCTGGTTGACCAGCCGTGAGGAGTCGAGGGTTTGGACCAGGCTGACTAGATAAGCGGTATTCGTTTGGCCTGCTCCGTCGCCGCTGCCCTCTTCTCCTTGGCCCTCATTGAAGATGTCCCACATCACGATGCAGGGGCTGTTCCAATGGTTGGTGACCATGGCGCTCAGTTCGGCGATAAAGTCGAGCGGATCGACGGCGGGCGGGCTGGAATTGCCGGTATAGGAGTTGCAAGTGGGCATGTCCTGCCAGATCACGAGGCCGAGCGTGTCGGCCCAATAATACCAACGCTGGCGTTCCACTTTGATGTGTTTCCGCACGGCGTTGAAACCCAGCGCCTTCTCCATTTGCAGATCATATTTTAACGCGTCGTCCGTGGGGGCCGTATAGATGCCGTCCGGCCAGAACCCCTGGTCCAGTGGCCCCATTTGAAAATACAACTGGTTGTTGAGGTAAAGCTCTGGCACGCCATTCACGGTTTGAACGGAGATCTTCCGCATGCCGAAATAGCTCGTCACCGAATCGTTCGTGACCCCGCCATGGAGGGTGGAAACCTGGAGCCCATAAAGGAACGGGTTTTCAGGCGACCACAAAATCGGGCTGGCGATCGGGATATTAAGTGCGGTTTGCGGTGCGCCGGTCACGGTGTTCAGGGCCACTCCATTGCTGAGGACGGTGGCCAAGACCGTCACGCCGTTCGTGGCGTAACCGCTGACAGTCAATTGCAGCCGCGAGTCGTCCACGTCGGGAACGAGGTGCAATGAGCTGATGCCGGAGGCGTCGACCGGTTCCAGCCACGCGGGTTGCCAGAGGCCGCTCGAAGAGGTGTACATGATGCCGCCGGGATAGAGCGTCTGTTTGCCGCGCGGCTCGCTGCCATTGTCCACCGGGCTGTACACATTCACGATCAGCTCGTTGGTGCCCCCATTCAGGTAAGAAGTGATGTCATAGCTGAAAGGATCATAGCCGCCCTTGTGGAGGCCCACTTGCGTGCCATTGACGTAAACGGTGGCTTGCCAATCCACAGCATCCAAATGGAGGATGACGTGCTTGCCGGCCCAGTCCGACGGCACGGTAAACGTCCGCCGGTACCAGGAGAACTCGCTGTATTGCATGATGCCCGAGATGGCGGACTCCATGGGGTAGGGCACGAGAATCTGGCTCGCAAGTGTCTGGCCGGTGGGCACGACATCGTTGGTGGCACCCGGCTGGAACTGCCAGACGCCGTTTAAATTCAGCCAATTGGAGCGGACCATTTGGGGCCGGGGATACTCGGGTAGCGGGGCATTGGTGTCCACCAAGGCGGCCCAGTGCGTCATCAGCGGCCCCTGTTTCATCTGCCAGGCGTGGGCGGTGAGCGTGGTGAGCAAGGCGAGCATGCAGACTAAAAGTCGCATCGGCAGACTGGGGCTGGGGGGCGGTGTGTTCATTGAGTCAACCAGTAGTTTCCCAGATGCGAGGGCGGAGTCAACGTGGCATGAAATGGCCACAGGCGGGCGTGGACGAAAAACTCGGACAGACGCACGGGAAGACAATGCGGCGCCTGGTTGCGCGCCCGGTCGCCGGCGGCTTCGCGATTGCCTGCGGGAATCGGAGATGAGAAAATGACCGGGTGAAAACGAATTTAACCGCGGCCAACGCAAAGGCGCGCGCCTTGCTCAAAAAGCTGGAGGCCCTGGCTGAGCGCGGGATTGATGGGGAGAGACTGGCGGCTCAGCACAAGATTGCCCGGCTCAAAGCGCGGTTGGATTTCAACCAGCCGGATTTCAGCCAGCCGGACGAGACTGGGTTGCCAAATTTGTTTTCAGGCAAATTCAAGCGGTCGGGTAAGGCCCGGCATATTTATTCCTTCAGAGCGGACGACTTTGAGGTGGCCAATTCCGTGAAATGGGCGATTGAATCCGCCGCTAAGATTCCGTGTGTTTTCCGGCAGGGCGACCTGCTGGCGGAAGCGGCGCCAGCCACGGTCAGACAGCTGACGGAGATTTCCTCATACATCGCCGGCAGTTTTCATGCCCTGATTGAAAAATTTGGCGCGATTGACGGGGTCAGTGCGAGTGAGCGGAATGTGTTTGTGATGGGTTTGTATGATGGAATGATGGGCGAAACACGGAAAGCCGGGCAACGGCTGCCGGGGTGGTCGCCCGTGAAAAAGGTCCGCAAAACGAAGCAAGGCGCCGTGGCGAGCGCTGCCGGCCTGCACGTGCACCCATACACTGTGGGCCTTGGCCTCGGCCGGCAAATCCGGTTTTCTGTGCCGTTGGAACAAATCACCGCTGAACTGGCGGAGGCGACCCGGAAGCAAATTGCCTAAGGCTGACACGGATTTGGGCTGCTTTCGACGGAGGTCCCCTGGGTGGCGGCCCACCGCAAGCGCCGGTCAATTTCGTCGGTTGCTTCGCGGACATCCAGCCAGCCGCCTTTGGTCAGCCTTACGCGGGTGAATCCATTGCGTTGCTCGTAGGCGAGCAGGCCTGAGGCTGGCACGGCTATGAGGTCTGACGTCTGGCTCTTCTCGGCGTTTACGAGCGTCAGGTTCACCATGGGAATTGTCGATGTCTCGTACATAAGCAACGGGACAAAATCGTCTTGGCGACTTTAACGTATAACGAAAAAGCAATCCGGCAAGGCCAAGTTATTCACCGTGGGTATTGGTTCCGATCAAGGCGCGAAATCAATTTGATTAGTGCCGCCTTCCAGCTTGTGTTCCTGTCCCGCCCACACGCAGACGCCGGTGATGCCCGGCGGCAACTCCACCTGGCCGCGGCAATGCTTGTCGGCGAAGGTCAAGTCGAGGCCAATAAAGCCGTCCGGATGTGGAAGGTGGCTGACAATCTTCGGCAGGTTTCCCGGCGCGGGGGCAATGCGGACGGTGCGGAAGCCGGGCGAGGCGGGCCGCACGCCGGCGACGCTGGCTTCCAGGTGGAAGAGGGGGTGGCTGCCCCACGCGTGGCAATCGGAACGGGTGTTGCCCGGCATTTCCACGGGCGTCTTCAGCCCCTGCTTCACGAGGTCCTTCCAGAAGTTCATGCGGTCAACGATCAGATCGCCGCGACCGAATTTCTGCCACGTTTCCATCAGGTAGAAACTGAAATAGATGGTCGCCCGCTTGAGGTCTGGGGCGGACAATAATTGGTCAAAGCAGCGTTTGGCTTGGTCGCCCGTCACCGTATCGGAGAGGAGCGCCAGACACTGGGCGTGTTCACTGAACTGGTCGTGCGCCAGATTATCCGCCATGAGACCGCGTTGCTCATCCCAGAACTTGGCGCGAACCGCGGCCGCGGTGCGGCCGGCTTTCGCCCGCAGCCGTTGCGCCAGCAGGGGTTCATCCAGCGAGTCTTCAATCTCGGCGGATTTTTCCAGGGCGTAAACGTACAGCAAATTATTGACCGCGGAAATGCCGTGTGCCCCATCCGGCGCATCGCCCGCCGACCAGTCCGGCACCCAGTCCACAAACGGCCAGCCGGGAAGGTTTTCGAGCAGACCGTCCTGGTTCACGTAGGGATTGAAATTCTCCAGCATCGAGCGCAGGCCGATGGCGCGATTTTTCACAAACTCCGGATCATTGCGCCAGTACGTGTAGTCCCGCAGCATCAACGCCCAAATCAGGGAAAAGGTCGGCGAATTCTGGGGCAGGTAGGCCGGGAATCGTTCGTTCACAAATCCCCAGTTACGCCGCGAAAAGTCGAAGAGTTCCAGCGCGCGTTTGACCAGGCGGTCGTCCCTCGTCATGGCCATGGTCGTCAATAATTCGAGGCGCGAGTCGCCGTCGTACATGAGCTGTTCGTAGTACGGGCAATCCATGTAGGTCTCGTGCGAGCACATCTGGATGCCGCGGACCGCCAACTTTACCACGCCCGCCAGTTCGGGGTCGCCGTCGTCGAAGACCGATTCATTTTCGTACGGATAGCGGCTTTCATTGAGCGCGAGGCGATGGATGGTCAACGGCTCGCTATCAGTTTTGATGGAAAGAAGGCACCAACGGCCGGCGCGCCACCAAAGCGTGGAGAATTTCTGATGCTCGCCGCCGGCTGGCAGAAAGGTGTCGGTCAGACCGTGAAAGTTTTTGCCGATGAATTCATCGCGCTGGCCCTTGGCATCGGAATCCGGCAGGTAGAGGGATTCGCCCCAACCCCAGGCGAGCTTGGCGCCGGTGCCGCCGCTGACTTCGCACAGCGGATAGGCGGTGTAATAGTTGCCGAGATCCCACAGCAAAAACTCCTCCGTATGCGGCGGCACCACCATTTGGTCCTGGCCGGCGATCACCGCCTGCCAGCGGGGCAGATCGGGATTTCTGGCCTGTTCGGCGCGGATGACGTCTTTGGCGCCCAGCGTGCCGTTGCCCAAGGCCACCGCCTTGCCTGCGTTGATTTCGCGGTCGATTTGGTCGGGCAAACGGGTGGGGAACAGTTTCCAGCCGGCGGCGCTCTCGCCCACCATTTGCGGGTGGATGGCGGGGCGAACGATTTTGGCCGGCACATACGAGCCTTCCTTCCATTGCGCTCCGCAGCCGTGGGCGATCAATTCTGCGCCCACGAACGTGCGGGGCGCTTGGAACTCGATGCCGCTGAGCTGGGCCACTTCCCAAGCCGCCTTGCCGGTGGTGAGGGCGGCGTCATAGTTGCCCTCGGCTTTGAGAATGAACCCGCCGCGCCAGGTGAGTTGGGCCACCGGCGCATAGGGACCAACGCTCCAGGCCACCGCTTCGAGTTGGTGGGTTCCGGGCGCCGGTTGCAAATCATAGCTGGCATAGGACCAATGTTCCACGTCCGAACGATCGGGTCCGCGCGCAATGCGCAGGCCATCGAGGAACAACTCGAAGCGTTCATCCGCAGTCACGTGGATGCGTAGCGGCTGGTCCGTGGCGGTAAATTCCTTGCGGAAGCGCAGCAGCACCGGCTCGCGCCAGCCGGAGGAGAAATACTCGCTGTGGTCCGGCCCGGCCGGATTCGCGTAATCCGGATGCCAGATCCACGCGGCGTCATCAATCGGCTGGACGGGATTGATGCCGGTGTCCCCGATTTGCAATCGTTGTGGCAGGAAGACTTTTTGGACGGTGCAGGGCGTATTCGTCGTGGCCGCCGACGCGGCCGGCAGCAACACCAGCGACAGGGCCCAACCGAGGCTCAGGAATAGTAATTTTGACATAGAACGGATCGTTTACTCTGGAAACAACTTTCGCGCCGGGCATTCGGTCAACGCGACCTCGGGATGCCGGCCAACCAAGGCTGCCGGCGTGTGAAGGCCGACCGCAACGAGTGGCCTTTTCTAGCGCCAGCCATGTGCAATGGAGTAATCCAAACCGATCGGCGGACGTTTTTCAAGCTCCGGTGTGGCCACGACATCTAAAATGAGCGTGGAAACGAAGGTCAGGGTATCAATCTGAAGAATAGAATTCCCGAGGGGCCGGTGATCGTGACCTGGTTGGTGCCATTGAGGGTGCTGACGGTGTAACTGCTGTTCACCCAAGTGCCCGTGACAAGGTTGGTGCTTTGTTGCAAAGTGCCGGTGGCCGTGTTCGGCCACCACACGACGACTCCGCTGCGGGTGTGGCTGATGGACAACGGCGGCAGCCCGGCCGTCTGCACGACGTAAAGGCTCCAAAATCCGCCGGTCAGCGAATAATTGCCGCCGGACATGGCCCCGCTGGCATCCGGCTGGCCGATGGTGCCGCTGACGGCATAAACGCCGCCGGTGCTGGCACCGCCGCCCCCGGCGATTTTAAACCAGTCAATTGAGTAGGACTGCGCAAAGCTGAGCGTTGGAATCAGCCAGCCCAAGAGGACAAATGTTTTATTCATGATATGGACGCGCTATTTGGTGATGCGGGAATTATATCCCTTCAAGGTGAGCGGCGTGTTGATCACCAGGGAAGAGCCCGAAAAGGTGTTCACTGAGTTGGCCTGAAAAATCAGCGTGGCTCCGCTGGGCGCGGTGGTGATGGCTTGTTGGATGTTCTCGTACGGCGCGTTTGGCGAGCCGTTGCCGGAACTGCTGGCCCCCACGAATCCCACCACCTCCAGTGGCGCCAAATCCCAAACGAAGTCATCAATGTGGGTGGGCGAGGTCAGCATGTTCGTGGCGACATTGTCGATCACGTACCAGCCGTTATCCATGCCGCCCCAGCCCATGTTCATCTTATATTGCCAGGGGCTGGTTCCCATATTATAGCCATAGATCATCCAGCAATGGTCATTGCCACCGACGAGACAGGGGCGCAGCCATTGGATTTCCATGACCACTTGATTCGTGTCCAGGCTGGTATCCACGACCGACGGGTCGTAATGGAAATGATTGGTTAAATTTCCGGCGATGAGATCGGCAAAGGCCCCTGAATCGCTGACGCCGTAACTCATTTGAACACCCACTCCGAGTTCGTAATCAAGGTAGGCAATTTGAGAATCCACGTAATCGGGCGAAGTCACATTCGTGAATTCGCGGCTGTAGCTGTCCTGCATCACGCTCCAGTCGATCGGGTGGGTGTAGTCTGCTGAAAACTCTGTCACGTTGGGCGTCAGCTCCTTGTAGAGTGTGGTCAAGGCGCTTTCGTACGCTGCATTCACCGTCGAGTTCTGATTCGTAAACTGCTGGGCTTGCTGATACATCGAAGCATCCCACCAACCGATGATGGTCAACTGGCCGCCGGCCCACGAGAGGTGGGAGGTGAAATCGTCGGGAATAATCCCGGGGTCGGTTGCCAAGGGAGTGGAAAGCGAGTTGTAGGGCCAATTTGCCGAGACCGCTTGAAAGTAGGTGTAAGCGCCCGTGCCACTGCCCACGCCGCTGCTGGGCCACTTCCAGTAGTACAACGCTTGCGCCTGCGCGGTGCCCACGCAGCCCACGACGGTGAGATTCGTGGCATTCGGCGCGATACCCGCTGGCAGAGTGGGACAATAATCGTTGTAAGGTGGAGGGCCCTGGTCCCACGCACTGGTCACTGGCAACACCATTTCCGTGGGTCCCGAGGAGATCGGCCGCTCCAGCGGAACCGGACCACCCTGCGGGCTCGGGCGGACTGGGGCTGGAGTTGCCTTGCTCGATGCGCCGCTGCCGGCGGCCAGATCCTCCCAGGCGCGGGCACGACGGGTTAGTTCGGCATGGTCGGTTTTTAGAGCCGGGTCATTGATTGCCGCCTCGCGTTCCAGGAAAACATGGCGTTGGGCGATTTCCTTCAGAATCAACTGGCAGTTTGGGTCGTTCGCGTCATACACGCCCTGGGGACAATAAAAATAGACGGGCAGCGTCAGTGAGCTGGCGCCCGCCAGACAAAAACCCCCGTTGGTGAGGTGAACAATATAGGCCAGGGTGATCCCGTTTTTCCGGTAAGGTTCAACGCGCTCAATGGCCGCATTGGTCCGCGCCTCGGCAGTCACTTGTCGAACCCAGGTTACCACGGCCTGGCCGGCTTTTTCGGCGCTGATGGGGGCCGCGGCGACCGGGTTGGTCATGGTCCGCAGCAGCAGGCCAAGCAGCGCGGCGGCCCGGCAAAAAACAGGGATTCCATGCCACCGCCAGCCAGCTGGGGCAAACTCTGCGCGGGCCGTGTTGGAGTCGGCTTTTTTCATAGGCTTGTTCTCCCCTCACCCTATTGCAGGGTGACCAGCACCAGTACCATGCCTTGGCCGTCGCTCAAGGCGGTCATGGCCTTGCCGAGAATCGCACCTTGAGCCTTGGTGTGGTCGCTGACTTTCATGGCGTGGCCCGGTGTGCCGGAAGTGGTCAGCAGGTCGCCCGGCTTGATGGGGCCGTTGGAGGTGTCGGCCTGCACATAAACGCGGCCGGTCAGGGCGATATTCCTGCCCCCGTCGAGCAGACCCTCCTGGTGCATTTGGATGCCGGGATGGATGCCATTGGCGCCGCTGACCACGCCGGCTACCCGGGTATCGTACGGCAGGTCGGTCAATTTCAACCGGCCAGGATTCGCCTCATCAATTACCACCACCGCACCTGCGGAAACCGGCTGGTCCGCCGTGGTGATGGCAAACGGTTCGGCGAGATCGGAACCGCCGGTGATGGTGAGCACCGGGGCGTACAGGGTGCCGGCAATGTAGGTCTGCGTCTGTGTTCCCGAGGTGCCGATACGAATGATGCCGCTCTCGCTGCCTTGGCCGGCATTGCCAATGTAGATGTTGTTGCTGCCCGCGGTGAGGCTGTTGCCGGCATTGTAACCCAGGGCCACGTTGCCGGAGCCGCCGACCAGATTTTGCAGCGCATAGGCGCCGCTGGCGGTGTTCTGATTGCCACCATTGAGATTCTCGAGCGCGGCTATTCCGTCCGCCACGTTTTGTTTGTCGCCCACGCAGGCCGAAAGCGTCGCATAGCCGTTGGCGGTGTTGTCCACGCCACTGGTGTTGTTGTACAGCGCCTTATAGCCATTCGCGGTGTTTTTGTTGCCGCTCACGTTGTTGAACAGGGCCAGACAGCCATTGGCGATGTTCCAAGCGCCGGTCGTGCTGCGGAACAGGGCAAAGGCGCCATTGGCCACATTGTTGCTGCCCGACTCATCGCTTTGCAGGGCCCAGGCGCCGACGGCTACGTTGTTATTGCCCGTCACGAAGTTGCCACTGTCGTCCCAGTCACCCATGAGCGCACTGGTCCCCACCGCCGTGTTGTCATTGCCGGTGGTGTTGAATTGTGCCGCGTCGAGGCCGATGGCGATGTTTTCATAACCGGACGTGTTGCGGCTGAGCGCCGCGCCGCCGAGGGCCAAATCGGAAGTGCCTCCCTGGGCGCCGGTCGTCACATTACCCGCATCGGCGCCGATGAAAAAGTTGAAGTCGTTGTCGGAGTATAAAAACGTGTTGTAGCCGGCGGCGTTCACGATGACCGTGCTCGGCAGGGTCAGCGTGCCCGCAATGTTCAGGTCGCCGCTGCTGTCCAATGTCATTAAGGTCGTGCCGCCCGTGCCGGGACTATTCTGGTTGTCGTTGTGCGCGCCATTCAGATACCAGGCATAGCCGCCGGACGAGCGGAAATACTCCGTCCAGTTCTGGATGCCGATGGCGTAGTTGGTGCCGAAGAGATTAAGCATCTGCCGGGTGGTATTGCCAAAGGTGATCGCCGGCGTGCTGTTGTCCAAGAACACCCCGCCTTGGGCGCGAATATTGAAGGAATTCGTGCCGTTGTCGTTGAAGATTCCGCCTTGCGAATCCGCCCAGACAAACGCGCCCGGGTTCGACGCCTGGGCCTCCTGCCCGGCGGCGAAGCTGTAAAGTCCGCCCGCGACATTGGCGAATCCGCCTGGCACCGTGCCGTAATTTCCGGCGGAGTTGTTGGCCCCGCCACCGATGGCGCCCCAACTGCCACCCACGACGTTCGGATAATTCTGGTGAGTAAGGGCATTGCGCCAGGAATAGCCACCCCCGGCGACGGTGCCACCGATCACGCCATTGGAAATTGTGTTGCCCAAGCCGCCGATCAGGTTGACGCCGGACATGGTGGAGGCCCCGAAACCTGAACCGATGGTTGCCGACGCGTATTGAAGCTGCCAACCAATGGTATTATTGGCCCGGAGTTGCAACGGCTCGTTATCGCTGGTGCCGAGAAAATTGACGCCCGAAGTGGTGCCGCTGTTACCGGTGAGTTGCCAGGCGTTCGAGGCGCCCGCGGTGCCGTTGAACGCCCCCTTGAAGGTGCCGCTGAGCGTCACCCCGGTCGCGTTGTTTGTCACCACCGCGTCAGGCAACTGCGCCAGCGGAATGGTGCCGGTCAAGCCCACGGCGTTGGCGCTTTCCGCATACAGGGCATACGGCGTGGGCGTCAATTGCTGGCGCGGCGTCAGGATGGTGAAGGTACCGTCGCCGGGGGCGCGCACGCCGATGCTCAACCAGTTGCTGCCGCCCGTGAAGACGCCCGCCCCAAAATCAATGGCCGCCGTGAACAGGCCGTTGGTCACGGGCACGGCGGTATTGGTGACCGGCCCGGCGAGACTGGTGCCGCCGACGTTGGTGTCATACAGCGAAAACACCAGGTCATAGCTCCCGGTGGCGGCATTGGCGCCGCTATTCAAACGACCTTGG
>Ga0181535_10003662_pt1 | contig 17674 bp, 16 predicted proteins | sample PEATcosm2014_Bin_44_FD_119774 | JGI IMG/M metagenome (GOLD analysis project Ga0181535, IMG submission 119774) | Peatland microbial communities from MTU Mesocosm Facility, Houghton, MI, USA - PEATcosm2014_Bin17_30_metaG | ecosystem: Environmental > Terrestrial > Soil > Wetlands > Peat | place... | reverse complement strand
ATTCCATTTCCGCCAGGCTGGCGCAGCAGATGCTGGCTCCCAAGCGCCGCCTGCCTTTCATCACCACCCTGCATGGCACCGATATCACGCTGGTGGGGACCGACTCTTCCTACTTCTCTATCACCAAGTTTTCCATCGAACAATCCGACGGCATCACCGCGATCAGCGACTACTTGCGGCATCAGACCGTGGACGTGTTCGGCGTCAACAACCAGATTCGCGTGATCAAGAACTTCGTCAACTGTGATCTGTATCATCCCGACAACGCCAAGACCGGTGCCGCGGCGTACTCGCCGGACGGCGAGAAGCTCTTGATTCACCTTTCCAATTTCCGCCCCGTCAAGCGCGTTCTCGATTGCATCCGCATCCTGGCAGAGGTGCGCAAGAGGGTGCCGGCGCGGCTGTTGATGGTGGGCGACGGCCCTGACCGGGGTCCGGCCGAGCACCTGGCGCGCGAGCTGAAGGTCGATCGCCACGTGCTGTTCCTCGGCAAGCAGGACCACGTCGAGCGCATCATCCCGCTGGCCCACGTGCTGCTGATGCCGAGCGACCTGGAATCGTTCGGGCTGGTGGCGCTGGAGGCGATGGCGTGTGGCGTGGTGCCGGTGGCCACCCGCGTCGGCGGCGTACCCGAGCTCATCACCGATGGCGAAGACGGCTACCTGGAGGCCCCGGGCGATATCGCGGCCCTGGCCGCCCGCGTGGCCGCCTTGCTGACCGACGACGCACTGCACTCCCGCATGGCCGGAGCCGGCCGGTGGAGCGCAGCCGAGCGCTTCTGTTCGGAGAAAATCATCCCGCAATACGAGCAGTATTACGAGGACGTTGTGACAGGCCGCCAGCCGGCAGTTTAAACTGTCCATCGGGCCCGGTACCGTCGATGATCCGAGAACAACGGTACGAGAGGCTGCTCGAAATCCGAAAACCAATCCCGGAGCCGCTGATGGGCAAGCTGAGGCATGCCCCACCTCGTTGCTTATGAACTGCCGATGAGGATGCCGGTGGCGAAGACCAGTACGCCGCCGAGGCCAACCTGCAACGCCGCGGAGAGCGGCGGTGTTTCCATATACCGGTTGCGAATCCAGGTAATGACGCCGAGCTCGACCACCACCACCGCGATGGCGGCGGTGAGCGCGGCGCGGAAGCTGGGGATCATAAATGGTAGCGTGTGGCCGATACCGCCTAGGGCGGTCATCATGCCGCAAACCAGGCCGCGCATCCAGGGGTGGCCGCGGCCGGTGAGGCTGCCATCGTCGGACAGGGCCTCGGCGAACCCCATGCTGATGCCGGCGCCGATCGAAGCCGCCAGTCCCACCAGAAATGCGTCCCACGGCTTGTGGGTGGCGAAGGCGGCTGCGAATACCGGGGCCAGCGTGGAGACCGACCCATCCATCAGGCCGGCCAGCCCCGGCTGCACGATCTGCAGCACGAACAGCCGCCGGTTGGCCGTGTCTTCCTGCTCCTTGGCGGAGGGCTGCAGCTTATCCTCGGTGAGCTCCTCGGCGCGGTGCTCGTGCCCCCGCTCCTCCTGCGCCAGGTCGTCCAGCAGCTGGCGAATGCCGGCATCCTGGCTGCGGGCAGAGGCGCGCTCGTAGAAATGGCGGGTTTCGACCTCCATGGCCTCGGCCATGCGGCGTACCGCGTCGAGACGGAGCGGGCGCAGAAGCCAGACGGGCTTGCGGTCGACAAAGCCGCGCACGTCCTGGCGGCGGATCAACGGAATATGCTCGCCGAACTTCGCGCGCGACAGTTCCAGCAGGCGGCGGCGATGGCCGGATTCCTCCTCGCGCATGCCGGCGAAGATGGCGGCCGTGGATGGGAAGTCCTGGTGCAGGCCTTCGGCGAAGTCCGCGTAAATGCGCTCGTCTTCCTCTTCGAGCGAGATGGCCAGAGCCAGAACCTCGCGTTCCGACAGGCTGTCAAAGCTTCTCATGCATCCCACTCTAATCGAAAGGCAGGCGTGTTAGCATCAGGCTGGGATGGCGTTCGCGGATCTTACCAAGCAACTGGCGCAGCAGGCGCTGCTGTCAGCCACCAAAGACCCGCCGGCGGCCGCCGCCCCGGAATCCGCTGGCCCTGTGATTCTGGGGCAGCTTGCCCTGATGCAACGGGCGCTCAAGGAAGACGAGGAACTGATCGTCCTTTATCAGGCCGGCGGCGAAAGGATTCGCGTGCTGGAGGTCTTCCTGCCTTCGCCGGAGGTTGCGGTGCTGAGCGGTACCGATGCCAATCGGGCGTCGGCGCGAGCCATTGTGCCGGCGTCGTCGCTCGAACTGCTCTGCAAAGTGGCGAAGGTCCCGCCTCCCGCCAAGCCAATGCGCGTGTCGCTTGCGGTGCCGAAGACCAAGTAAACTCTTCACCCGCGCCCGTAGGGGCAGCGCGGCCCGAGCTACGGGTGCCAGAAACCGGGGTCTGCAGCGGCGAAATCGGCAGTCACGTAGCTGATCCCTGGGTCCACGCGGAACAACAGGCTCTCCAGTGAGATTTGCGCGGCGGCAGCTTCCAGCCCCGCCTGACTGTCGGCGGCAGCGATGGGTTCGGCATAGGCGGGAAGCTTTGCCACGCCCTCGTCGAGCTTCCGCAGCGAGACGATCGGCGCCAGGACGATGTACAGGCCCGACTGCCCTCCGGACACAACGTGGTAAACCAGGTCGGGCCGATCGAGGTTGATGGCATCCATTTTCCGCCGCCGCGACGCCATGAGCTTCTCCAGTTGATCGTCGCCGCCCGGCCGCATGCGGTAGATCGTGATGTGCAGGTACCGCGCGCGCGGCAGCATCCGCACAGCCTCCTCGCTGTGATAGCCCCAACCGGCGCGATGGTAGGCAATCATGGTGCGGCCGGAGCCGAGCACTTCGTCCACGCACCCGGCTGTGACCGGTACCAGCACGCTGCCGAGCGCAGCGTCCAGGTCTTCAATGCTGGCGAAGGTCGGGTGCATCTCGATGGTCCAGGTCTCCGGCAGGCCGGTGGCGGCGCGGACGCCCAGCACGTCCACCTGAGCGCGCGCACTGCCGTAGTGGGCAGCCGAGATGACCACATCGGAGCCGGGCACTCGAATGACCCGCAGCAGCTGCGGCGGAGTCTGCGCAGCGGCCATCAAGCAGAAGAATGAGGCTAAGACGGCGGTCTTCATTTCACTTGGTCCTCAACAGGTCGAAATGGACCCAATCGATTGACGTGCGCCCGCCCTCCCCCGTTGATGCCAAACGCAGCCCATTGCGGCGGTTCTGCTCACCCAGGAAAGCGGACCTGCGCGTACTCCCTACCGGCGGCGGCCTGCGAACCCACGCACCCGCCGGCGCCAAGCGCGCCGGTCTTAGGGCGCAGGCCTGGCTACCGGCGGCCTCACCGGTGGCTGGCCGCCGGCGCCAGCCGTGCTCGCGGGATGCACGAGGCCGTGGTCCTCCAGGCTCTCCAGGTGAGTGACCACCTCACAGGGCATCCCCAGCGCGGCGGGCAGGTGCTGTTCCAAGTCGGTCGCCTTAAGGTGCGCTTCGCCGACCGGCGTCTGGAAAGGAAACAGCAAATGGAGATCGATGATGATCCGGTTTCCGGTGTTGCGGATCCGCACGGCGTGATACTCAAACCCCATTTCTTGTGAGGCCACGGCGAGCCGTTCGTTTACCGTCCGCGTGAGGGCAGGGTCGGCGTAGTCCATCAGGCCCGTGATGGCCCGAAACGTCAACTTGCCGCCCGACCAGAGGATATTGAGGGCAACCGCAATCGCACACAACGGATCGAATGGCGCCCAGCCAGTCAGCAGCACCAGCCCCAGGCCGGCTACCACCCCAAAACTGGTCCAACTGTCGGTGAGGACATGCTTGCCATTGGCTTCCAGAATCAGGCTGTTGGTGCGCTTTCCCTGGCGTACCAGAAACAAGCCAAGCCCGAGATTGATCCATGATGCGGCAAAGATGAAAGCCGTGCCGCCGCCCAGGTTCTCGAGGGCCGACCCGTGCAGCCATTTGTCGACCGCCGCGACGATGATGGCGGCCGCCGCCAGGATGATCATCGCTCCTTCGAATCCGGCGGAAAAAAAGCTGATCCGCTCGTAGCCATAGTGGAACCTTGCGTTGGCGGGCCTCTGACTTAAGCGGATCGCAAAGAAGGCGAAGACCACCGCCACCACGTGGATCACGGATTCGGCCGCATCCGACAGAATCGCAGCTGACTGTGTGAACCACCAGGCCGAGGTCTTCCCCACCAGCATCAGAAGGCCGAACCAGAGCGACAACCGCATCGCGAAGCGCTGCTGCTGCGCCTGACGTCCCGCATCATCCTTGGCCTGAGATTCGCTCATATGTCGGCAGGATCACCAGCAGTTCGCCCCATGACAAATCGCACTCACGCGAGCGATGCCAAAGGAACCACGAGGCCTTGTCCCTGCCGGGAAAGCTGAGGTGCCATGCCGGCAATGTCGGCGAAGAACGCCTCCTGATCAACCGGAGCGATCAGCAGTGCTGTGGTGCCGTATTCGATTTCCACCCGGTCCAGCGACATGGCGAGCGAACTGCGGCTATCCGATGAAGGACGAACCGCCGTGATGGCTGGATACGGGATGCGGCGCGTTGTCCATCCGGCCCGGATCACGAGTGCGTCCGCGGCGGTTTCGTACCACTGGGGATAACAGTAGCCAAAAACCAAGAGCGCAGCACAAACAGATGGCACGCACATCCACGGCCAGGCCCTGACGATCGCGATCACACTCGGAATCGCGATCCCGCAGAGCATCGATGCCCCAATCCACCAGTCGATCTTGGCCTTGTATCGCATGCGGCCTCCATTCAAGCCTACCCCGCGCGGGCAACCGGAGCAACTGTGTGATGAGGTCTGAAACTCCGATGGAGGGTAGGGTTGACTGCCCCTGGGGTGTGTCGTGCGGCTCTGATAAAATCGAAAGATCCCGGGCGTCCATACTCATGCAATCGCCACCACTCATCGACGGCTTTGGCCGGGTTCACGACAACCTGCGCCTCAGCGTCACCGACCGCTGCAACATCCGCTGCTTCTACTGCATGCCGGAGACAGGGGTGGAGTTCGTCGAGCGGCGGGAAATCCTCGATTTCGAAGAGATCGAACGCTTCGCGCGTATCGGCGTCAGCCTGGGGCTGACCAAGCTGAGGGTGACCGGCGGCGAGCCGCTGGTGCGGCGCGACCTGCCGGCGCTGATCCGGCGGCTGGCGGCGATTCCCGGTGTACGCGATCTGGCTCTCACCACCAACGGCGTGCTGCTGGCGGCGCTAGCCAGGCCGCTTTACGAAGCCGGATTACGGCGCCTCAACGTGCACCTGGACACGCTCGACCGCGCGCGCTTTCACGAGATCACCCGGCGGGACGACCTCGACAAAACCCTGGCCGGCCTGGAAGCGGCGGCCCGGCTCGGCTACGGCCCCATCAAGCTCAACGTGGTTGCGGTCAAGAACCTGATTGAACCCGACATCGTGCCGATGGCGCGCTTCGGCCGCGAACACGGCATCGAAGTGCGCTACATCGAGTTCATGCCGCTCGATGCACAGAATCTGTGGGATCGCAGCAAGGTGCTGCTGGCGGATGAAATCATCGCCATGCTGGCGCGCGAAATCGCGCCGCTCGTGCCGATTCCCGATCCGGATCCGCGCGCACCGGCCACCGAATATGCCTTCGCCGATGGCGTCGGCAAAGTGGGTTTCATCGCTTCGGTCAGCCGGCCGTTCTGCGGCAACTGTAACCGGCTCCGCCTCACCGCCGACGGCAAGCTGCGCTACTGCCTCTTCGCGCTTGAGGAAGACGACATCAAGACGCTGATGCGATCAGGAGCGGGCGACGACGAGATTGCCACCCTCATCCGGCATAACGTAGCGCGCAAATGGGCCGGACACGAAATCAACAGCGCCCGGTTCGTGCCTCCGCCGCGCCCCATGTACGCCATCGGCGGCTAGCAGGCTTCAGCGATCCATTCCAGCTGGACGTGGCGCGGGCGGCTGGCCTACAGCGTCGCCAGTCGTGGCGACGTTGCTTTACAGCGTTGGACCGTCGCGCCGGCCAGCCGAGACGGCTCTCGGCTCGGAAGCCTGGACAGGCTGCGCCGCAGTCTTCTAAAACAGATTCCACAGGTATTGCGTGTACACCTCGTGGTGGTACTGGACTTCCGGTGCTTTCACCACGGTGCCGAGGGCGCGCGGGCATCGGTCCGCGGCGGCTCTCTTCAAATCGGCGTAGCGGCCTTTCACATCCTCGCCCAGCAGCTTGGTGGTCCATTCCGACTTCTCGAAGTTGGCGATCGCGTCATAGATGTTGTCGGGCAGGTAACGGGGCGCGCTGCGCAGGTTCTCGATCTGCGCGATGTCGCCCTCGATGCCGGTGCGGAACACGCCGTACAGCACCATGTACGGATTCGCGTCCGGAGCCACGGCGCGAACTTCGACGCGGGCGCTGCGCGAGTTGCCTATCGGGATGCGGACCATCGAGCCGCGATCCGTGGCCGAAGCCTTGAGCTGGTTCGGCGCTTCGAAGTGCGGGTCGAGCCGGCGGTAGGCATTGACGCTGGCGTTCATCAACAGGCAGAGGTCATTGCCGTGGGTGAGGATGCGGTCCACGAACTTCCAGGAAAAATCACTCATCTTTTCCAGGCCTTCCGGATCCCAGAACAGGTTCTTCCCTTCCTTGGTGATCGACACATTGGTGTGCATGCCGGTGCCGTTGACGCCCACGATCGGTTTGGGCAGGAAGCACGCGGTCAGCCCCATCCTGGTGGCGATCTGGCGGCAGATCAGCTTGTAGATCTGGATTTGATCGGCCGCAGCCACCACTTCGGCGTAGCCGTAATTGATTTCGAACTGCGATGGAGCGACCTCCGGGTGGTCCTTCTCGTTCTGGAAGCCCATCGCCCGCTGCACTTCGGCTGATGAGTCGATAAACAGGCGCAGCGTGTCGCCCGGCAGAGAGTGATAGTAACCGCCATTGCTGACGTACTCGAATTTGCCGGTTTCATGGTAATGCCGCTCGGCATCGACACCCTTGAAAATGAAACCCTCAATTTCATTCGCCGCGTTGAGAGTATAGCCGTCCTTCTTGTAGACCTCGCCCGCGTAGGCCTTCAGAACCGCGCGGAGATCTCCGGTATAAGGGCCGCCTTCTTTGTCGATCACCTCGCCGAACACCATCACCTTTCCCGCGCCGAAAACGTCGGCCGGGCCCCAATAGAAGGCGGACCAGTCGACTCCCAGCCGCAAGTCGCTCTCTTTCTGCGCCGTGAAGCCCCGAATCGAAGAGCCGTCAAAGGTCATGTTGTCCCAGCTCTTGATGAGAAACTTCTTGTCGTAATCGAGCATGTGCAGCCGGCCTTCCAGGTCGCTGAACAGCAAGGTCACGGCTTTGATCCGCTTCTCGTCCGTCAAGTACTTGAGGCGCTCCTCCTGAATCTGGTGCATCGGAACGCGCTTCATCCGCTGCTCTTTGGCATGCAGGTTCAGTTCTTCCAATTCGGTATAAGGAAGCTGTAGAAAGTCTTGCAGTTCGTTACTCATTCATCTCCTTCGAACCGGGAATTCCAGATTACTTTTCGATCTGAAGTCTACAGGGACTGTGGTGCGATGGTGCAGCAACCCTTGCCGGGCCGGAGGGTAAAACCGCGCGTCCCGTTTCGGTTCCCCTATTGTCGTCGCAAACACCAGCCCTGGCAACGTTTTCGCCGATAGATTTTCTTTATGGGCGCGGTTGGCGAAGCTTTGGACGAGCGGTCCCGGGCCAAGTCGCTTGCGCTCTTTCGCGAGTGCCTCGCACCGTGGCGTGGCGCGCGGGGGCGGCGACGGTACAATAGGGTTTTGATCGTTACTCTCACCATCAATCCAGCCATCGATCGGACCCTCAGCGTCGACCGGTTGGCATTTGAAGACCGCGCATATATCAATTCGAGCCGGCACTCGGCCGGCGGGCGGGGCCTCAACGCGTCGAGCGTGATCCACGCTTTCGGCGGCGAGACGCGGGCCGTGCTGATTTCCGGAGGCGCCAGCGGCAAGAGGCTGGAAGCCCTGCTCCAGGACTGCGGCTACCCCATCGTCGTAGTGCCGGTCAAGAACGCGATCCGCACCAACCTCACCGTCACCGACAAGCAGGGGCTCACCGTCAACCTGAACGAAATCGGGCCGCCGCTCACCGGGCCGGAGGTGGCGCGGGTGGAGGGCGCGGTGCGGCAGGCGCTCAAGGGCGCAGACTGGCTGATGCTGTGCGGCAGCACGCCGCCCGGCGTACCGTCCTCCTTTTACGCCAAGATGATTGCGGCGGCCCGGCAGCAAAACGTTCGCACTCTGCTGCACGCGGGCGGAGATGCGCTGCGGGAGGGGATCGAAGCGCGCCCCACCGTGGTGACGCCCAACCAGGCGGAAGCGGAACGGCTGCTGGGACGCACCATTCTGACGCGCGCGCATTCGCTCGAGGCAGCCGCGCAAATCCGCTCCATGGGCCCGGAATCGGTAGTTCTATCGCTAGGCAGCCGCGGCGCAGTGGGCGCGTTTGCCGACGGGCTGGTGGAGGCTCTGCCGCCCCGTGTGGACGCGGTGAGCCCGATCGGGGCGGGCGATGCGCTTTCGGCGGTCTTCACGTGGTCGATGAGCCGCGGGCAAAACCCCGCGGAAGCGCTGCGCTGGGGCGTGGCAGCCGGCACGGCGTCGGCGCAACTACCGGGGATGAACTTCGCCGGACCCGCCCAAACCGAAGTGGTTTACCGCCAGGTGGAAGTCCGGCGCGTGGAATGAAGCGCAGTGAAGCCGCAGGCCAGCAGGGCCTGCTGCGTTCCGCGGGGGTGGTCTCGGCGGCCCTCCTGTTGAGCCGCATCACCGGCCTCGTGCGGGAGATGGCGATGGCGCGGCTGTTCGGCGCCGGCGCTGCCAATGACGCCTTCCTGACCGGCTTCCGCATCCCCAATCTGACCCGCAACCTGTTCGCCGAAGGGGCGCTCTCCTCCGCCCTGGTGCCCACCTTCACCGAAGCGCTGGCCATCGGGAGCGCGCCGGAAGCCGCCGAACTGGCGCAGGTGGTGGCGACGGCCCTCGTGCTGGCGGCGGGCGCGGTTTGCGTCGCCGGCATGATCTTCAGCCCGCAGTTGGTGCGCCTGCTGGCCCCGGGGTTCGCACGCGTGCCGGGCAAGTTCGAGCTCACCGTCCTGTTGACACGCATCATGTTTCCCTTCCTGCTGCTGGTGGCGCTGGCCGCGCAAGCCATGGCGATCCTGAACGCCCATGGACGGTTCGGCGTGCCGGCCCTAGCGTCCGCGTTCTTCAACCTCGGCTCGGTAGCCAGCGGGCTGGCGCTCGGCCTCACGCTGGGGAGGCGTTGGCCGCAGGGGATGATCGTCTCCATGGCGGCCGGCGTGTTGATCGGCGGCGCGATGCAACTGGGCTGGCAGTTGCCCAGCCTGCGCCGCGCCGGTCTTGCGTTCTGGCCGCGAATCGACTTCCGGCACCCCGGCCTGCGGCGGATCGCGCGGCTCATGCTGCCGGCGGTGATCGGCAACGCCGCGGTGCAGATCAACGTGATTGTGAACGCCAATCTCGCCTCGGGCCTCACCGATGCGGCGGGTCGGGCGATCAATGGTCCCGTGAGCTGGCTGGGATACGCGTTTCGATTCCTACAGTTTCCGCTGGGGCTGTTCGGAGCCGCGCTGGCCAGCGCGACCCTGCCCGCCATTTCGCGCAGCGCCGCGCTCGGGCACATGGACGAGTTTCGCGCCACGCTGTCAAGCTCGCTGCGGACTGCACTCCTGCTCACCATTCCCTCCTCAGTAGGGCTGGCGGTGCTGGGCGAGAGCATGATCGGCGTTGTCTACCAGGGTGGGCGCTTTGGTGCGTTCGATACACACCAGACGGCGGTTGCCCTCGCCTGCTACAGCGCCGGACTGGCGGGCTATGCCGCCACCAAGCTTCTGGCACCGGCTTTCTACGCGCTGGACGACGCCTGGACGCCGATGGCGGTGAGCCTTGCATCGGTCGGCTTGAACGTGATGCTGGCGGTGGGACTGGCTCGCGGGGCAAGCATGGGCCACGCCGGACTGGCGCTCTCCACCGCGCTGGTGGCGCTGGCGGGCGCGGCCGCCCTGGCAGCCGCGCTGAGCCGGCGGATTCATGGCCTGGAGGGCCGCCGCCTGGCGGCCAGTGTAGTCAAAGTCGCGCTGGCGGCGCTGGCGATGGGAGCGGTGTGCCGTGTCTCGAGCGTGATGATTCACGCCGCGGCGGGCGGTCATCGCCTGGCGCAAGTGGCGGATCTGGCGATCTCGATCCCGCTGGGCGCGGGCGTTTTTTATGCGCTGGCGCGGATGCTCCGCGTGCCGGAACTACAGATGCTGGAGGCTGCATGTTACACTGCGGTTAGCCATGCTCCCAGACCTGAAGCTGGCGATCCGCCTGCAAGAAATTGACAATCGTCTGGTTGACCTGCAGCGCGGGATCGCGGCTTTACCCGTCCACATTTCCGCCATCGAAAAGAAACTGGTGTCGCACGAGCGCAAGCTCGAAGCCGATCGCTCCGCTCTGGTAGCTAACCAGAAGGAACGGAAGCAGTGCGAGGCCGGCATCCAGGTGCAGGACCAGAAGATTTCCAAGCTCAAAGGGCAGATGCTCGAAGCCAAGACCAACGAGCAGTACCGCGCCTTTCAAAGCGAAATCGAATTCTGCGAGGCGGAGATTCGCAAGCTGGAGGACCGCATTCTGGATTTGATGGGCGAATCCGAGCCGCTGGACCGGAACGTGAAAAGCGCTGAGACCTCCCTGCGGACCGAAAAGCTGCAGGTGGAGGCGGAAAAACAGCGCGCTCGCGAGCGCACGGCGGCGGACCAGAAGGTGGTAGCGGATCTGCAGCAGGAGCGCGCAGGGATCGTCGCCAAAATGACTCCGGCCACAGTGCTGCGGTACGAGAGGGCGCGCAAGTCGCGCAAGGGCATCGGCGTGGCTGAGGTGGTGGATGGCCGCTGCACGGCGTGCAACATGGCGCTGCGGCTCCAATACTTCCAGGATCTCAAGAAAAACGACCAGATCCTCACCTGCGAAAGCTGCCAGCGCCTGCTCTACTACCATCCTCCGGTCACGATCGAAGACCTGACCGGAGAAGCCGCTCCCGCCGTGCAGCAATAGCGCGGCGGCCCGCGATGTTTCTTCCGTAGCGCCGGCGGTCTCTGCCGCCGGTGTGGTCAACCGCCTTGGCAGACACCGGGCTGCAAGACCGCCAGCGCTGCTTCCTGACGTTTCCTGGAATTGATTCTTACTGTGAACCGAAGGTGTATCCCACCCACACGGTTTCGGCCGTCACCAGGTTACTGCCGAACTGCTGCGTCAGGTTGGGAACGTAGTGAATATCGAATTGAGGGCGGATGAACACGTGGTCCGTAACGTAAAACTGCACGGCCACGCCGCCATGCACTTGAAAGTGATTGTTACTGCCGAAAAACTGGCTGAAATTCGATGGGCCGATGTTGCTGCCCGTTTGTCCCGCTTCATAGAATCGCAGGTTGGCTCCGCCGACTCCGCCGATCACCTGAAAGGCAACCTTTTTCGTTCTCACCGGCTGGTAAATCCCATTGAAGTCAAACAGGGTCATGCGGGACTGCAGGGTGAGCGCAGTCTGTCCGGTGAGTGCAACGGCCGGGAATGCCACGTAGGTCTGTTTGCCGGGCTGGAAGGCAACGTCAGCGCCGATGCCGAAATGTTTCCAGGCCATGACGTTGCCGCTCACGCCCATCGCGACTCCGCTGAGACTGCTGGATGCTAGGCACAATGGATCCGCTGAATTATTGGGAGTGCAGGGGCCAAGAAAATTGGTCAACGTCTCATCGCCCTCAATGCCATTGGCGGAGGCCTTGTCCTGCATGGCCCCGAAGCCAATTCCGATATCAAATCCGTACTGTGCGTGGGCAAGGGGGACGGAAAACGCCGGCAACAGGAGCAGCGGCAGGTAACGGAAGATACGTTTCACGTGTGAAATCTCCTTCAAACTTCGCAGAATCCGCGCATGCCCCTGGCGGGGGCAAAAAGCCGCGGGAAAACTGTCGAACCTTAATAATACGCAAGATGGCGGACCGCTTGCATCACTAACGACGCGACATCCCGCCAACGGGTTACAAGACAGCGGTCCAGTTTGGGAGGTTGCGTACAGTCGAACCCGCGCCCCTGTTACAAAAAGGGCGCTGCGGTCACCGCTTCTGACAGCGCGGGCAAAAATGCGAGGAGCGCTGGGCCACCACTAATCGGCGTATCGGTGCGCCGCAGTGCACGCAGGGCTCGCCGGTGCGCTGATACACGCGGTGACTGACCTGGAAGAACCCCCGCCGCCCTTCGGCATCCACGTAATCGGAGATCGACGAGCCGCCGGCTGCGATGGCTTCGGTCAGCACCTCGGCGAGCGCCTCGTGCAGGCGGAGCGCCCGGTCGCGGCGCAGCCTGGCGGTAGCTGCCATAGGGTGAATTCCGGCGCGGAAGAGTGCTTCATCGGCGTAGATATTCCCAACACCGCGAACGAATGCCTGGTTCAGCAGCAGAGCCTTGACGGTGGTGCGGCGGCGGCGCAGATCGCGTGCGAAGTCCTGCGCCGCGATTTCGAGCGGTTCGGGACCCAGGCGGGCCACGCGAGCCGGGAACTCTTCGTGCACCTCAATGGCTCCGAACTGGCGGCTGTCGTCGAAGAGCAGCACGCCGCGATCGAGCGTGAAGATGGCGTGGGTGTGTTTGCTGGGCGCGCCACCCAGCAGCAGGCGGCCGGTCATGCCGAGGTGCAGCAGCAGATAGCCGCCGCCGGAAAGTGACACCAGAATGAACTTGCCGTACCGGCGGATGGTGCCGATCCGGCGTCCGGCGAGGCGCGCCGCCATTCGCTCCGGGTCGCCGCCGCGGAGAATCCGCGCTACACGGAACTCCGCGGTGAGGATGCGGCGGCCTACCAGCGGCGCGATGGACCGCGCCACGGTTTCGACCTCGGGCAGCTCCGGCACCTAGGGGACCTCGATCAGAATCTGCCCGTTCTCAATCCGCACCGGATAGGTGGCGACGCGGCGCGAGGGATCGCCCAGGCATTCACCCGTGCGGCAATCGAATTCCCAGAAGTGGTACGGACAGGTGAGTGTCCCCCCTTCCAGCTGCCCTTGCCCGAGCGGACCTCCCAGGTGAATGCAGACTCCGTTGAGGGCGTAGATGCCGCCTTCGAAGTTGCAGACGGCGTACGGCTGCTCGCCGCAGAGAACCTCTATCACATCGCCCGGCGGCAGATCCTCGACCTTGCCGGCTTTGATCGTTGGCATATCTTCCAGTAAGCCGGGGAACCGTCCGGATTGTCAAGGCGCGGCGGCACCGGGAGGGCTTTGCGGGCATGCTGAGAAATTCAGCGGCCCAGGCGTTGGAGAACAGCGCGGGCGGCGTCGCCTGAGGCGACGTCGGCGGCAGTGCGGGTCTTTCGTTCCACCAGTTCCACCAGGCCCTGGGCGAGCTTCTTGCCGACCACCACACGGAAAGGCACGCCGATCAGATCAGCGTCTTTGAACTTCACCCCCGGCCGCTCGTCGCGGTCGTCCAGCAGGGTGTCGATGCCCAGCTGCAGGCATTGCTGGTAGATGCCGCGCGCGGTTTCCATTTGAGCGGCGTCTGCGTTGTTGGCGGGCGTCACGATCAGCTCAAAAGGCGCAATCGACGGCGGCAGCACCATGCCGTCCTTGTCGTGATGCAGCTCGATGACGCCGCTCAGGATACGCCCGATACCGATGCCATAGGAACCCATAATGGGCGTGACTTCCTTGCCATCGGCGTTCAGGACGCGCAGTCCCATCGGCTCGGAGTACTTGTAGCCGAGCTTGAAAATATGCCCGATCTCGACGCACTTGACCACCGCCAGCGTAGCGCCGCAGCGCGTGCAAGCGTCTCCCGCCACCACCTGGCGCAAGTCGTGGAACTCAGCCTGGAAATCCTCGCCGATCGTCACGTGGCGCAGGTGATAGTCATTCTTGTTGGCGCCGGCGATCATATTGCGGCGACCTTCCAGGGCGCAGTCGGCGAACATGGGCATGTTGTGAACGCCCACCGGTCCAAGCGAACCGGCCTCGGCGCCGAACCACTGGCGGATTTCCTCCGGATGCGCCGGGCGGAATTCGGGGTCGTTCAGAATGGCGCCCGCCTTGGTCTCGCTCAACTGGTGATCGCCGCGCAGCATGATGAGCGCCGGCTTTCCGTCGGCCACCACCACCAGGCTCTTCATCTGCGAGCTTTCCGGCAGGCCCGTGAAGTCCGCGATCTCTGCGATGGTTTTGCGGCCGGGCGTGTGAAACTCCTCCGGGCTAAGGTCGCCGGCCGGGTCGGCTGCGGACGGCGCGGCGGGAACGGAGACTGCCTTTTCCAGGTTGGCGGAGTAGCCGCATTTCGGGCAGCGGGCCACAAAGTCTTCACCGGCATCGGACGCCATCATGAATTCGTGCGACTGGCTGCCGCCCATCGCCCCGGAATGGGCCTCCACCGCCATATAGTCCAGGCCGCACCGGTCGAAGATGCGGCAGTAAGTCGCATAGTGCTTGTCGTAAGCCGCGTCGAGCCCCGCCTGGTCCATGTCGAAGGTATAAGAGTCCTTCATCATGAACTCGCGCACGCGCAGCAGGCCGGATTTTGGGCGCGGTTCATCGCGGAACTTGGTCTGGATCTGGTACCAGATTTGCGGAAGCTGTTTGTAACTGCGCAGCTCGCCGCGCGCGATCGCGGTCATCACTTCCTCGTGCGTCATGGCAAGGCACATGTCGCGGCCGAAGCGATCCTTGAAGCGGAACAGGTTGTCGCCCATCACGTCCCAGCGGCCCGATTCCTGCCACAATTCGGCCGGATTCAGGGCGGGCAGAGAGAATTCCTGCGCGCCCATCGCGTCCATTTCCTGCCGCACGATGTTCTGAATCTTCAGCAGCGAGCGCTGCGCCAGGAACAGGAAGCTGTAGATGCCGGCGGAGAGTTGGCGGACGTATCCGGCGCGTAACAGCAGCTTGTGGCTGGCGACTTCTGCCTCGGCGGGGACCTCGCGCAGCGTGGGGATGAACAGCTTGCTCCAGAGCATAGTGGAAGAGGGGTAACCCTGATCTTAGCATGGTAAAATTGAAGTCTTCCCCGATGAAAATCGCCATCGCCGCCGATCACGCCGGATTTGTCTTGAAAGAAAAACTGCGGCAGACGCTGGCTGAGGATGGTCACGAAGTAGCGGATTTCGGACCGGCGGGCACGGACTCTTGCGATTACCCGGATTATGCGCAGCCGGTGGCGCGCGAAGTTGCCGAAGGGCGCGCCGACCGCGGCATACTCGTCTGCTCCACCGGCATCGGTATGGCCATTGCGGCCAACAAGGTGGCCGGCGTGCGCGCGGCGCCGGCGGTCTCCGAGGATGAGGTGCGGTTGACGCGTGAGCACAACGACGCCAACGTTCTGACCCTGGGCGCCCGCTATTTGGACCCGGAACAAGCATGGAAAATGACGCGCCTGTTTCTTCACACCGACTTCGCCGGCGGACGCCACGCGCGGCGCCTGGCCAAGATTGCGCAGATGGAACAGCCGCCTGGCCACAAAGAAACATAGCGGAGCGGTAATCGAAACGCTCTGGAACCGAGGAATTCGACTTTCATGACGCCAGCACAACGAATGAAGCGGCCTTTAGCCGAGGCGGACCCGGAAGTGTACCGGGCGATCGAAGAGGAATTGGAGAGGCAGCACGCGCAGATCGAGCTGATCGCGAGCGAAAACTTCACCTCGGAGGCCGTGATGGAAGCTACGGCCAGCGTGTTTACCAATAAGTACGCCGAGGGCTATCCCGGCAAGCGCTATTACGGCGGGTGCGAGAACGTCGATGTAGTCGAAAACCTGGCTCGCGACCGCGCCAGGAAATTGTTCGGCGCCGAGCATGCCAACGTGCAGCCGCACTCCGGCTCGCAGGCGAACCAGGCGGCGTACGCCGCCGTGCTCACGCCCGGAGACACCATCATGGGGCTGAATCTCGCCCACGGCGGCCACCTGACGCACGGCCACCAGCTCAATTTTTCCGGCAAGACCTACCACGTGGTGCCCTACAGCGTGCGCAAGGAAGACGAGCGCATCGACTACGACGAGGTGGAGCGGCTGGCGCGCGAGCACAAGCCGAAGATGATCATCGCCGGCGCCAGTGCTTACCCGCGGACGCTCGATTTTGCCCGTTTCCGCCAAATTGCGGATGCGGTGGACGCGATCCTGCTCGTGGACATGGCGCACATTGCGGGCCTGGTAGCGGCCGGCCTGCATCCGAATCCCTGCCAGTGGGCCGACATCGTCACCTCGACTACCCACAAGACGCTGCGCGGGCCGCGCGCCGGCATGATCCTCTGCAAGGAGAAGTTCGCCGCCGCCATTGACAAGCTGGTCTTTCCCGGCTTGCAGGGCGGCCCGCTGGTGCACGTGCTGGCCGCCAAAGCCGTCTGCTTCCGCGAAGCCATGGAGCCCGATTTTGTGGACTATCAGAGACAGGTGCTGGCCAACGCTCGCGCCCTGGCCGGGAGCCTGCAGGACGCTGGTTTCCGCCTGGTCTCCGGCGGCACGGACACTCATCTCATGCTGGTGGACGTTTTTTCCAAGGGCGTTCGCGGCAAAGAAGCCGAGAAGACGCTGGACCGCGCGCGCATCACGGTGAATAAGAATGCGATTCCGTTCGACACCAACCCACCCATGAACCCAAGCGGCATCCGGCTGGGCTCGCCGGCGGTGACCACCCGTGGATTCGGCGAGAGCGAGATGCGCGAAGTAGGCGGACTGATCGGAGAAGTGCTGGGGCACATCGACAGCGAAGAGACGATCGCGCAAGTGCGGGAAAAAGTCGAAGCGCTGACGGCGCGGTTCCCCCTGTACGAGTGGAAGAAGCGAAAGGCGGGAGAGGCTTCCGCCGTGCCCGAAGGCGCAGTACACGTGGTGTAGGCCTGCCGGGCCGGCAGCTTTCCAATCATGGCGCTGGGCATCGTAATTGACGGGCGCCGGGTGCGGGACTTTGGCATCGGTACCTACATCCGAAGCCTGATCCACGCGCTCAGCCGTATCGACACGGCGAACCACTACACGGTGGTCACGGGTCCTGGCGAAGCGCGCGTTTGGGGCCCGCTTCCCGAAAACTTCCGTATCGCGCTCTACGCCGGGGACGATCATGCCTACGCGGATCACCTGCGGTTCCCGATCTTTCTGCGCCGCCTCAAACCGGACCTGGTGCACATTCCGCTGAACCGCGTGCCCCTGCTGATGATCCGCCCTTACGTGGTGACGGTTCACGATATGGTGAACCTCTATTACAGCGAGCGGACGATTTCCGCCGCCCACATGCAGCTGCGCCGGTTCCGTTTCCGCCGCGGCCTCACCCGCGCCAACCGCGTGATCGCGGTTTCCGAGGCCACCAAGCGCGACGTCGAAAACCTGATGGGCGTTCCCTCCGGCCGTATTACGCGCGTGTACAATGCGCCCGATCCTGGTTTTCTCGGACGCGACCCGGCCGCCGGCGAAGAAGAGCGCCTCCGCATCATGGAGCGTTACCAGATCGACCGCCCTTTTCTGCTTTACGCCGGCGCCATCCGCCATCACAAGAACATTCCGCGGCTGGTGGAAGCCTTCGCCGTGCTGCGGGAGCAACTGGCGGCGCACCCGGTTTACGGCGACCTGCGCCTGGTGATCATCGGCGACACCAT
>Ga0181535_10003658_pt1 | contig 17682 bp, 14 predicted proteins | sample PEATcosm2014_Bin_44_FD_119774 | JGI IMG/M metagenome (GOLD analysis project Ga0181535, IMG submission 119774) | Peatland microbial communities from MTU Mesocosm Facility, Houghton, MI, USA - PEATcosm2014_Bin17_30_metaG | ecosystem: Environmental > Terrestrial > Soil > Wetlands > Peat | place... | reverse complement strand
CCATCGGCAAGCGGCAAATGGAAGCAGGCCAGACCTATCCGCTCACCGAGGCTATTGAGAAGATTCGCAATCACGGTGCCAAGAGGCCAGAAGCAGAGGTCGGATTCGCCCTGTCCGTTACTGAAGAGCAATGATCTACTCAGTACGCATCACCAGCGCAGCGTGTCGCGATCTCATGGAGATTTACGATTGGATTGCGGAACATGACTCGCCGGAGAAAGCCAATTACGTACTAGACCGTCTGAACGAGACCGCGGAGGGCGCAGCGGCATTGCCGCATCGAGGCACACGGGTCAATGAACTGCCACCTGGAACGGAAGTCGAATACCGGCAAGTTTTTTTCAAACCTTATCGAGTGGTCTATGAAATCACGCACAATGAAGTCGTGATCCACTTGATTGCGGATGGACGTCGCAATCTGCGCTCGCTGCTGTTACGCCGCTTGACCGACGTGTAAAAACAGATTGAGCTGACTGGAGATTTGTATGTTTATCTTTGCCGACACTCACAGACCGAATGAAACTCAAATTCTGCTCGATATTCTTCAATACTCCGACAGAGAAATTGAAAACGGAGATGCGGTCTCCATCGAGGAAGTAATGGTTGAATTCGGAGTTGAGGCAACACAAGATCGAGATCGATCAATGCTTGCAGCCATTCCACCTGAATATCGATCTTGAAAGCCTCGCGTCTCGCCATCCCTGTTACCCTGAAGCCATCGGCATGGCGAGCATTCCTCCCAACTCGGCCTTCTCGCGCGTGACGGCGCTGGCTGCTCAGCGGCCGGTCCACGCAGCCTTTGCCTGGCTGCACGGCAATCCCAAAAAAATCATTGACTGGCAGGCGGAGCTGGTGGCAATTCCCGCTCCTCCCTTTGGGGAAGCTGCGCGGGGCCAGTGGCTGGCGGCCCGCTTTTCTGAGATCGGCCTCAGCTCAGTTGAGACTGACAGCATCGGCAACGTCTTCGGCTGGCTGCCGGCGGCCCGGCTTTCGCCGGAGAGCACTGGGCCGGTGGTAGTGCTCTCAGCCCATCTGGACACGGTTTTCCCGGCCGAGACGCCGTTGCATCCCGTGATTCAGGGCGACCGTCTGGAGGCGCCGGGAGCTTGCGACAACGGCGCTGGTTTGGCGGGTTTGCTGGCCTTGGCGCAAGCGCTGATTCACTCGCAAACCCAGTTGGCCAGCCCGCTGATCTTCATCGGCAACGTCGGCGAAGAGGGCGAAGGCGACCTGCGCGGCGTGCGGCATCTTTATCGGCAATCCGCGCTGGCCGGGCGCATTGCCGCGCATATTGTGCTGGATGGGGCAGGCGCAGAGCAGGCCGTGACGCGGGCCTTGGGCAGCCGGCGCTTCCGAGTGACCGTCACCGGCCCCGGCGGGCACAGCTTCACCGATGCGGGCACGCCGAACCCGATTGCCGCGCTGGCCTCGGCGCTGGCTTCAATCGCTGAGACGGCGCTGCCCCAGGAGCCAAGAACGACGCTGAATCTGGGCACCATCAGCGGCGGCACCAGCGTGAATGCGATTCCAGAGAGCGCTCAGGCTGCCGTCGATTTCCGCTCTACCAGTCCGGAGCAGTTGGTGCGGCTGGAGGTCGCGCTGCATCGCGCCGTCGAGGATGCAGTGAACCGCGCGAACGCGAAGGCGCAATCGTCGCGCACCGACAGCCGAGGGCTGCTGAGTTTTGCCATCAATTTGATTGGCGACCGCCCAGCGGCGCTCTTGCCAGCCAACTCGCCGTTGATGGAAGCCCTATTGGCCGTGGACCGGCATCTGGGCCTGCGCACCGAGCAGCGGCTGGGCTCGACCGACGCCAACATTCCGCTCTCGCTTGGCGTTCCTTCACTATCGATTGGCGCGGGAGGCGAGGGCGGCGGCGCACACACGCTGGCGGAATGGTACTCGGCGCATGGACGCGAAACCGGGCTGAAACGCGCGCTGCTGCTGGCGCTGGCAATGTGTGAATGGGCAGCCTTTTAACCTGAAAACGGCAGTTGCACACCGCGGGCAGGGTGTAAAAAAATACTTCCCCCGGCGGATTGGGAGAAGTGTTTTCTCTTGGCATTCCTATGAGAAGAGGCCACCATGTTCAAGAATTGAGTTGGTCACGGTCTGCGCAACCAGCGAACTGGATGGTCGCCGACAGGGAAGAAGTTTTTATCGTAAGGAGTCCCTCGTCCCTCCAATGTTTGACCATCCTTGGACATCGAGAAGGTAACAACCACCTCCGCGTATGGATAAAGGGGATCGCGCCCCGTCATCCGGAAGCTGAGTTCCCTGTTTTGAACTTCGACATTGTCCAAGGTCCGCGTGGATTTAGAGCAGCCATTTGTAATTGTCCAGCGTCCACGGTCTTGCTTGACAAAATAATCGCAATCAGGGGTTGAGTCACCGCCGACAAAAAAAGTGTTCGGCGTGGAAGCCTGGTACCACCTTCCCTCGACGGTATATTTATTGGTTTCAATCGCAGTCTGCTCTTCTTGCTTTCTAGCCTCTTGAAGTTTGGCTTGCTGCTCCTCGGCTTGCTTCTTTTGCTGTGCGTCGGCGGTCTTCTGCCAGAGCGCCTTGAGCCGGTAAATCTCATCCTGAGCGTTGCGAAGATCGGTAGGCTGGGTGAGCAGGTAAAAGTTCAGGGTGGCGATGGCGTCGTTATACTGATTTGCCACGGTCTGGGCGGTAGCCAGCTTCCTATACGCTTCTCCCCACCAGGGAGCAGCCAGCAAAGCCGCTTTGAACTCTTCGATAGCGTGCTGTTCATCGCCGGGATCGCCCTCCGCGGTATTCCCCAGTACTACGGCCATCACGAAGTGGCTGCGGGCTTCTTCGGGAATTTCAGGAGGAGATTTCATGGCCTGGGCCAGCTTGATGATCTGTATCCGGGCGGCATCGGTCGGATTGGCGCTGAACTGCTGCAATGCCTGCTGAAACTGCTGCCCGGATTGCTGGCGGTCAAGATCGCGCCTCAGATCCTCGGCGCCGTGGGTGTCAACCCCTGGGCGGACAGCCGCAAGGTACAGAGCGATATTGCCTCTGGCATCGTTAAAGTCGCCAGCCTTGGCGTATGCCGAGGCCGCGCTGAAGTCGGCATCGGCGTACCAGGGAGCCAGCAATGCCGCCTGCTCGAAAAGCTTGGCCGCGGCTTTGAAATCATCCGCGGACGAGGCGACGCCCAACTGCGCGGTTGCTTGGGAAAAACTGGCGCGTGCAAGGTCGGGAATCGCCGGAGCCGGATTCAATGTCTTGGCCAAACCAACGATCTCGTTGCGCAGGGTGGCATCCTCAGGATGCTTTTGGAATTGGGTCAAATAGGCTGCCAGTTGCTGGCGGGCGGTTGCGTCGGCGGGAGCCTGGCGTGTGCCGGCTGAACGCTTGGCTGTCTGCGCCGGGCCTGGAACTCCTATCGCGCAGGTCATCAGAAAAAGCACGAGTCCGAAAAGAACCGATCTTCTGTTCATGGTTTCTCTCTTTGTTGCATCCCGATCATACAAGACGTAGGGTACAAAAAATTATAACCGGTGCCCGGAAGAAACGCTTCTGCCAGGGACCGTTACGCAGGGCAATCGCATTTGAAAATCGACTCGCCGCATCTCTTTCAAAATCGCCCCATTCTTGTTCGGCTTTTTTGCGGATCATTGATTCCCCAGCGCGCACAATAAAAGCAGCGGTACCACGAGGCCCAAATGATCGTCGTCCAATCTCCAGCCCGCGCACTCAGTTTCCGTTCTCCGATCCCTTTTTCTTGTTCCTTGTTTCGTCGATTCTTCGCCAAAAATCCCGGCGTACCCCACCCCCCCTACCCCTTTTCGCCCCCTCATATTTTAGTAACTAGCACGATTTGAATAGGTTACGGCGCAAACTAGTTACCAAACAGTAACATTTTATTGCCTTTTTTGGCCGTTCTTGGCAAAATATGACCCTCTTTTTGCCAAAAACGCCCCTTTTTCGCCGATTTCCGCCACTGTTTTCCGCCGGTCTATTTCAAACTCAGCCCTCATTCCAGAACCTCCAAAACAACCGTCTTTCAGCTTTCGCCCAAACTTCAAATGCAATTGTTCTGGCTCTCCAGATGGTTTCGTTTCCCAGTGGCGGGTCCGAGTTGCGCGCCAGGCAGACGCCCAGCCGTGCCAGCTTGATCAGAGAATGCGAGAGCAGGGTTTTCTGCGCCTGGGCAGTGGGCTTGTCCTTGACCAATCGATCCAGGATGCGCAGTTCCTGATCCGTGAAGACCCGTTCTGGATCAGCCTTCGGATCGATGCGGTTGGTCATGGTGAGCCAGAAGGCGCGCCAGCTCAAAATGCAGAAAACGGCCAGCAGATTGGTCAGCCGCGAAGCGGTTCTGAGTCGGACATCTTCGGCCCGGCAGCCTGATTTGAGGATCTTGTGAAAGACCTCGATCTTCCAGCGAAGTGTGTGCCATATGGTCGCGACGCAGCAAGAATACGACGCCACCATCTTTCAAAAGCAGGAAGAGCGCAGACAATGCCAAAAATCTGCCAGACTTCACGCACAAGCCAGAGAACTCGGATTCCAACTCATCCCCATCAATGTTGTTCATGAGGCGCAGCCCGGCTTGCCGTTGCAAGTTACGCATGCAATGAACTTGCCGCCAACTTGCTAACTCGCCCTCACCGCGCGGCGGTAGCTAACTTTTAGTCTGCAACCTGGCTAGCGCGGCCAACCGGTTACTGATGTGCTCAACGGCGTCGGGATGCGCTTGGCTGCGCGCTGCCGCGCCCATCAAGGCCAGTCGCTCCGGATCTTTCAGCAAGCATGTCAAAGTCTCCAGCAATTTGCCGTGTAGCTCCATATCCCGCTCATCCATCAACACGGCGGCTCCAGCCTTCACCATCTCCTGGGCGTTTCGATGCTGGTGGTTGTCGGCCGCGCCGGCAAAGGGAACCAGCAAGGCAGGCTTGCCCGCGGCGGCCAACTCAGCGACCGTTGAAGCGCCGCTGCGGGCCATCACCAGGTTGGCCTTTGCAAAGCGCCGGGGCATATCGTCGATAAAGGGCAGAACCTGCCAACGACTGGGGTCCGCTCCGCTGGCCACATAGGCCGCATGCGTCGCTTCAAAGTGGCGCAGCCCGCTCTGATGCAGAACCGTAAGGCCGGGTACGGCAGCCAAAAGCCCGACAAGGATTCCAGGCAGTTGCAGGTTGAAGAGCCGCGCGCCCTGAGAACCGCCAAAGATCAGCAGGTGCGGGTCGGGCGACGCAGGCGGCTTCAGTGTAAAGAACTCCGGGCGCACCGGAATCCCCGTCACTTCGCAGTTGCGAAACCAGGCCGCGGCCGAGGGAAAATTCACGGCGGCGGCCTGTACCCGCTTGCCCACCAGCCGGTTGGCCAGTCCCGGCATCGCATTCGGCTCAAAAGCCATCGCTGGAATTCCAAGCTGCAAAGCCGCGGCCATCGCCGGACCGGAGGCATAACCGCCCACGCCAAAGACCACGCTCGGCCGGTACTCGCGAATCAGCCGCCGGCAAGCATAAATGCTGCGCGGCAGATCCATTAAAGTGCGCAATTTAGTGAGAAGCGATACATTCTTCAGCGGGCCCACATCGATCAGCCGCAGAAGGAAGCCTGCCTCGGGAACCAGGCGAATTTCCATGCCGCGCGCCGTGCCTACAAAGAGCACCTCGGCTCCGTAGCGCTCTACCATTTCGTGGGCCACGGCCAGCGCCGGAATGATGTGCCCTCCAGTGCCGCCGCCGGCAATCAGTACACGCAGCTCTTCCACGAGTGAGCCCTTCTAAAAACGGCTGAAATCGATGTCAAGTCAAACAACAGCGGCCGGTCGGATAGATTTTCCAGCTCCATTCAAGTTTACCAAGTCAGAAATCGGAAGCGTATCGGGAACGGTACAAAAAGCCTTTTCAAGCTATTGTTCTTGTCCTGCTGTAATTGCTGGAGAATTAAAGGCCTTTCCGCAAAAATGCCGCGGAAAGGATTGGGACGTCCAACCAGCTTGTTGATGGAAACAAACAATTATTCTCTCAGGGGAGCTATTTGCAAAATTCCATAAAGAAAGCGAATAAGCGTCAGGGCACGACTTCAGTCGTGCCGATAGTTCAGCAAAAAGTATAGAGCTTTAGCCCCTGCGGGATGCTTTTCGGGATATTTGATCCCTATTCTCCCTTTTCCCGCAGCATGTGAAGCCCGTATCCTTCATTGCGGATAAGCGATCATCGGAGAGAGGCAGACCGCAAATTCTGGTCGTCGCGGCGGTGGAGGGTGGGTGGGCCATCATCGGAGGTGTCGCCAGTTGAACTGCCTCCTGCCCCTCCTGAGCCGCCTGATCCGCCGCCGGTGCTTGCGCGGCGCAGCGAGGGCTTGCCATCCTTGGTGTCAGTAAGGCGGCGTTTGTTCTCAATGCGTGCCAAGCGAGCTTTTACGTCGTCAAACTCAGAGGTAGTCACCGTGTATTGGTCGCGCGCCGGAAGGATGCGGGCAATTTCCTCCTGGGAGTGGAGGATGCGGTCGGGGGTCTGAGGGTGGTCGGCAAAGACCTTGGCGACAGCGCCGGGCTTGCGCTTCTCCAGAGCCTGCACCTTTTCAAAAAAAGTAATGAAGGCCTGCGGATCATAGCCCGCGCGGTACATGTATTGCACACCCAGATAGTCGGCCTGGGCCTCGAACTCGCGCGAGAACTTCATAAATGTTATGGGAATCGCGACGGATGCGCCTTCGTAGATGCCGTAGCCGGTCCAACCCCCGACAAAGATCATCACAGGCACCATGCCGATCTGCGCATAGTTGAGGCGGGTCATCTCGCGCGCGGCGTGATGGGCGCAGACGTGGGCGGTTTCATGAGCCATCACGCCAGCCAGTTCCGCCTCTTCATCGGCGTTGAGAATGAGGCCGGAGTTTACGTAAAAGAAGCCGCCGGGAAGTGCGAAGGCATTGATCTCATCCGAATCGATGACCTTGATGGTGAAAGGAACTTTGCAATCGGAGTTCTTGACGATATTCTGGCCGACACGGTTCACGTACTCGGTGACCACCGGATCGGTGATGAACTTGGTGCTCTTCTCAATCTCCTGTGCGTACTCGCGGCCCATCCTGATTTCGCCGTCGGTGGAGTACCAGTTGCCCACGCCGCGGCCGCCTATATCGCGATTGCCAACCGCATTGACGTCATCCACCGAGCCGGACTTTACGTTGACCTTCTGGCTGCCGGGCTCGATGACTTTGTCGGGATCGACTTTGGGAGCGGCGACATCGCCACCGACGGGAGTGGTGCCGGGGGCGGGCTTCTTGGATGGCTCGGTTGCCGGAGTGTCGCTGCCAGTTGGCGCTGGGCCAGCTTGAGTTTGGCCAGCGGGCGAAGCGGATGTGGATGCGGCAGGTGCGGGCGTGGTGGATGAGGGAGTGGCCGATGGAGTGGATTGCGACCATGAGACGGCGGCCAAGGCCAGCACAATCGCCGTCAGCACCGTTGCTCTTGATGCTCTTTGAATTCTTCTCATGGACTCACCTCCAGAACAAGACTATTCTCGCAGGTTGGAGCGTTGCGCGGGGCCGCTACGCTCGAATGGTTAGACGCCAATGGGCTGCCTTTTGGCAACACAACAATTGTATTTTTTGTCGAGGGGAAGGATTTTGGGATCAAAGGGCGAATATGAGCAAATCCAGCGTCTCGCCTGTTTTGCTTGGAAGCAGCATCCGTCTGCGATAGAGTGAAGAGCAACGAGCTTGAAGGGAGAGGTCTTGCGGCGGGTCTATTCAGCGATAGCAGCGATTTTTGTTTGCGGAGCGATGGGCGCCGTTGCGCAGTCGGCCGAGCCTCATGCGCCCCCCCCCCTGAATCAGCTATTGAGGTCTCATGCCCACGCCAGCCCCGTCGCGGCAGGCCGGCAATCGACTCCCGAGGTGGATTTTGACGCCGCCGCGCTCGGTTCCCCGCTTCTACTCGACAAAGGATGGCGGGTTGGCATCACCGCGAATCCAGCCGCGGCAACGCCCGAATTCGACGATTCCGGCTGGGCCGTCCGTGATGCAAGCGCTTCATTCGCCGAGGTTCCAGACGAGGATCGTCCCGCTGGCACTCCCGATTGGGAGAACGATGCGAGCCATCCCAAAGGCCATCAGAGACCTTTTGTCTGGTTCCGGCTGCATCTGAAGCTGTCTGCCAATCATGGCCCGGTTGTTCTGCTGGTAGAGCTTCCGCCTTCGGAGAATGCGTCCACCGGCCCGGAAATGCTGAGCGCGGAGGTCTTTGCCAATGGGCGGCGAATCAGGCCCGAGGGCCCGAACGCCGACGCGCCGGAGCGCTATCAGCAGATCTCGCGCATTTACGACCTGAAACTTGACCCTTCAGAGACATCGCTGACCTTGGTGGTGCGCACGGCCTACTTTCCCTTTGGATACGGGGCCTACACGGGCTTTTTTGCCAATCGCAAATTCCGCCTCGGCAATCAGGAAGAGATGGACCGCACATTGGAACTATGGGCGGCACATAATCTTTTTGACCGTGTGCCGAGGCTGGTGAGCGCCATTCTGGTCATTGTGCTGGCGCTGTTTCTGCTTGCGCTCTATTTCACGCAAAGAGGCCATCCGGAGTATCTGTGGCTGGCGCTTTATGAACTGGTGCAAGCGCCGTTCGCATTCTTAGATCTGACCGAAAGCACGGCTCGGCTGGATCATCTCTGGTTTCAAGCCATCGTTTTGCAACTGCTGGTGGTTTCAGCTTATCTTTACTTCGAGTTTCTGATTGCGTTTTTGTCTGTGCGCCGGCGCTGGTATATCCGTCTGCTGCGTTTTTCCGCGCCCATCATGTGCGGAATCGGCCCTGGGATGCTTTTTATCGGCCAGAGCAAAGTGCTGGATCTAACCTTTTTGGCAATCATGCTATGCACCGTGGTGTGGATCATCGGCTGGCTGATCTTTATCTTTGCCACGCTGATTCGGGCTGCGGTTAGGCGCAATTTTGAGGCGGGATTGCTGCTGCTTTCTCTTCTGCTGGGCTTTGTGGCCTGGATCGAGGCCTTGCTCACCGGCAGCATGAGCGACTTTGCGGGCCACGGCTACCACTCGCCACTGACCTTGCAGGCGGGGCCGATTCCGATTCGCTTTGAGACCATCGCGGGATTCGCCGGAATATTTGTGATTGTGCTCATCATCTTTGTGCGGTTTCTGCGTGTGCAGCGGGATCAGGAGCGGGCTTCCAGCGAGTTGGAAGCGGCGCGCAGCGTGCAGGAGCTGATGATTCCCCAGCAGAAGGTGCAGACTCCGGGCTTCGAGGTGGACTCGGTTTATGATCCTGCCAATGAAGTGGGCGGCGACTTCTTCTATGTGCATGAGACCGGCGACGGTGGCCTGCTGGTGATCATTGGCGACGTGGCCGGCAAGGGGCTGAAGGCGGCGATGAACGTCTCTATGCTGATGGGCGCGCTGCGCAGTTCGGCCGAACGCAGCCCGGCGCGAATTCTGGAAGCGCTGAATCGCGTGATGGCAGGCAGCGAGAGCTTTACCACCTGCCAGGCCGCATGGTTTCACGCCAGCGGTGAGCTGGTGCTGGCCAACGCCGGGCATCTGCCGCCGTACCTGAACAGCCAGGAGATTCTGCTGCCGGGCGGCCTGCCGCTGGGCGTGCTGCCGGAGATCGAATACGAAGAGGTCAGGCTTTACCTGCATCCCGGCGACAGGCTGCTGCTGATGTCGGATGGCGTTGTGGAGGCGCGCCTGCCCTCGGGCGAGCTCTTCGGCTTCGATCGCGTGCATAACCTGAGCAGTCAGACCGCCTTCTATATTGCCGACGCAGCCAAGGACTTCGGGCAAGAGGACGACATTACCGTTATGACTGTGCGCCGGCTAGCGGCGGGCGCAGCTGCTTGAGAGCGGCTGGGATCTTCCTTTGCCGCCGGGATCGAAGCTGCCGGGTTTGACTCGTGCTTTATAGTCTTTCTTCGATGTATTTCGCTTGCTAGGGAACCTCTGATCAGGCCCCGATATTTTCCGTATTGAAGATCGGATTTCGTTTTCCAGGCGCGATTCCGTATTCCGGCGGCAACTTCAGGGGGAAATGCGGTTTGCGCGTTCGCGTTTTGCGTCTCTGGAGGCCGCTTTTCGGCCTCTGCACACACTACGTCCCGAGCGGGGAAAACTGTGAAATCAACCGTCTTCGATGTTGGCAGAGATTGACCATCGCGAAGGCCGTCAACAACCACTCATGATTTTTCTTGATGCCGCGATGGCGCACTTTGGTAAATCCGAGCACACGCTTCAAGATGCGGAAAGGACATTCCGCCTTGGCCCGTGCGCGAGCCTTGGCTCTGTTCTTGCGCTTCTCGTTTTCTTCCGCGCCCTGCTTGGTCTTCACGCGCCGCGAGGTCATGTCCCGCGCCTGAGGAGCGGCCTCGTAAATGGCCTCGGTTTGCCCTTGATAACCCGCCTCGCCCCAGACCTTCTTCTCCTCGCCATGCAGTAAGTGAGGCAGCATATGCACGTCCGAAACCGAGGCCGCCGAAGTGCAAACGGAATGAATAGCTCCCGACTTATTATCGACGCCGATGTGCGCATTGGCTCCGAAGTGCCACTGATTTCCCTTGCGCGTCTGATGCATCTCTGGATCGCGCTCCTTCTTGCTGTTCTTGGTCGATGACGGCGCAGCGGCGATGATCGTGGCATCGACAATTGCGCCGGTAGCGATGCGAATGCCCTTGCGGTCCAGATAAAGGTTCACTACATCAAGTATCTTGCCGCATAAGTCATGCTGTTCAAGTATGTGGCGGAAGTTGAGAATCGTCGTCTCATCGGGAACGGCGGCTCGGCCAAGGTCAACGCCAGCAAAACCGCGCAGCGCGGGCGAATCGTAGAGCGCATCTTCGGCACCGGGATCGGAGAGCTAGAACCAGTGCTGCAAAAAGCAGATGCGCAGAAAGATGGCGAGACCGGCTGGCGGCCGTTGCCCGCATTGGGGTAATAAGGCTCGATCAGAACAACTAACTCGGACCATGGAACGACTGACTCCATGGTCTGCAATAACTGCTCCCGGCAGATGGGCCGCGCGTATTACTCAAAGCTCGGCTGGCCGCAAATCTTATTTGGCACATCGCATTCTCCATCGACATGCAATTCGATGCAGATGCAGTGCGTGCGGATGACTTAATCAGAGGTTTTCTAGAGGACGTGCAAATTTCGGCAGAGGTTGCGCAGCGCATCGGCGCATCGTTGCAGCGGGCACACGTGCAGATGCACACGCAAGCAGCGCAGGAACGTGCGCGGCTGGAGCGAGAGTTGGCAGCCATCTACAGCCGCATGGACGGAGCCTACTCAGACAAGCTCGACGGCAAGATCGCAGAGGAATTCTGGCAGCGCAAGCAAGCCGACTGGCAGCGCGAAGAACTGCGCATCAAATCGCTAATTTCGGGGCTGGAAGAAGACAAAAGCGCCGAGCGGCTGCTCAAAATGCAAAGGATTTTAGAACTCGCTCAAAACGCTTATGGCGGAGGGATTCGTATCGACTCGTATCTAGTTAATATTCATGGCGGTAGAATTTATTGCCTTGTATATACCCCCATATCTACCCCCTTTCTGTAGGTTGCGTCCGGATTTGTCTATCGGGGTCCGCTGGCGTCGGCTATTTCCGTGTAAAGGCCCAAATAATATGTGCTTTTCAACAACTTACAGGCCGCTGTGGACTGCCAAACAACGCAGAAATACGCCGAAGGCGGAAATTTAACAGGTGATTTTGCAGGCGAGGAATGAACAGGTTTCTTGGCGTCAGCTATGGCGGCAAAGTTGCACTCTTGCCCGGTCAATCCGCGACGCAGGAGTTCTTGATGCTCGTGCGGACCTCTCGCACGATGTTGCAAAAGGCTACCGTCGCACAGCGGCGGAGAAAACCGTCCGCAAGATATAGGCCGGGGCGATAGCCTTCGTCGTGGCCCAAACCATCGACCTCAGCACAGGTCGGTCAGGGGGGCCGATACCTTGATGGACATTTAGACCACGTTAATTTTTACTCGTTTAGCTGGGCATCGGTTACACAGCGGCGTAACCGATACTTGACTTCTCTGTGCATTCACTTGCGATACTACGAAATCCTATCGGAACCGGGAAGATTGAAGATTCTCCACGTTCTTGCTTCGTATGCATTTCTCCGTTTTCGGCGCCCGGGATTGCGGCTCCGCTACACATTCATCCAGCGTGCAACAGCGGCTTGTTCCAGGATTGATCGCCCAGCGGATGGCCGTTTCGCAAGCTCAGCTCGACGCGATGCAACAGGTTCACTACCCAGTATTCGCGCTGGTGGAACCCCGCGGCCATGCTGCGCCGCATCATGCTCGACAGTGAGAAAAACTGGCGTCGCGAGGCAAGGCAGTGGCGGCGCAGTTCGTCGGGACCCAGATGGAGGGGCTGGAAGGCAACACTGTTGTAAGAGTAGCTTGGATCGAGCCACCAACTTTCGTTCAATAGCCGTTTCTCTGCGGCCAGCCGACGGAAGAGAGCAGTCCCCGGAAAGGGCATTAGATGCGCGAATGCGGCCAACAGAAAGCCGTGTTCGACACTGAAAGCGACGGTGCGCTCGAAATCGTCCGGCAGATCGTCGTCAAAGCCAAAGACGAAGGTTCCATAGACGGGCACACTTGCTCGGCGCAGATCGCGGACAGCCTGTTCAATGCCGCCACGCACCTCGTTGATCGGCTTGCTCATCTCTTTCAGATTGGTCGGCTTCAGGCTTTCAAAGCCGATGAGCAGGCAACGGCAGCCGCTGCGCACAATCAGATCGAGCATCTCTGAATCGTGCGCCACGTTGATGCCGGCCTGACCCACCCATCGCACGCGCATCGGGATCAGATTGCGCAGAAATTGCTTGAGCCGATCCGGCTCGCAGGCCAGGTTGTCGTCAACAAAAAATATAAGTTGGTTGCGCGTTGCGCCCGAGGAGGCGGCCGCGACCTCCGCGAGCACCTGCTCCGCCGGCCGGCCGCTATAGGTGCGATGAAATGCGGTCTGGACGGCGCAGAACTCGCAACTCAACCGGCAACCGCGCCCGAATTCGATCAGCTGCACGGGCAGGTAGTGCTTGGCGTCGAAGATGCTCCTGTCATAGCGCCAGGAATCATCGCTGGGAGCATGAGCGCCGTGATAGAACTTTTTGAGAGTCCCGCGTTCGAGGTCGCCGATCAACTCCTGCCACGCGCCTTCTGCGCAGCCGGTGACCACGCTTTCAGCGTAGAGCGCGACCTCGTCGGGGCAGAGAGTTGCATGGATTCCGCCCATCACTACGGGAACGCCGCGCTGCCGGTATTCGCTGGCAATCTGGTATGCGCGGCGCGCGGTGTAGGTTTCCAGGCTGATACCAACCAGGTCTGTCGGCTCGTCAAAAGGGACATTTTCGAGGCGGTCGTCATAGAAGCGAATCTCGGCCCCAGGCGGCGTTTGCGCGGCCACTGCGGCAGCCCAGAGCGGCTGCATCTGCCAGGTGCGCAGCCCGTGGCGCTCGCCCACGCGTTTGCCGATGCAGGGATGGATAAGCGTTACACGCACAGCGCCTCCTCCAACTCCGCGGGCGCCAGCCAGTTCTCCGGCGGCGGCGGGACACCAGGATTGGCTATCGAGTACGGCAAGGCAAAGCGTGGCTCGTTGTAAAGGCGGCGCACAAAGATCCGATAGCAGAGATTTCCGACGAAGTTGATTGGGCAACGAAGATCCATGCGCGCCACGCGCCCTACAATGCGGCGCATCTTGAAGGTCTCGCGATAGGCGCGCTTGAAGCCGGCGTAAAGCTCCTCTGGACTCATTTGTGCTGGCTGAATCACCACATGCATCGTGTCGTAGTCGTTCCAATTGAAGCTGAGAATCCGCTTCTCCTTCATCAGGCGCTCAAAGAGCGGCGTTCCGGGATAAGGCGTGTAGAGCGAGTAGCGCGGAATGTCGATGCCCAGATCCTGAACCAGATCGATGGTCGCGTCGAAGGAGTATTTGTCGTCGTGATCGAAACCAAAGACAAAGCAGCCTTGAATGGTGATGCCGCGCCGATGCAGCAGGTTTACGAAGTCCTTGTACTCGGCGGTCTGGTTAAAGCCCTTGCGAATGCCTCGCAGTGTGTCCTGGTCGCCGGATTCGAAGCCGATCAGAAGATAGACGCAGCCACTTTCCACCATCAGGTCGAGCAGTCGCGAGTTCTTCAGGCTGTCGGCAGTAACCAGTCCGCCCCACTTCTTCTTGAGCGGGATCATGGCGGTGAACAGCTCGCGCGCATACTCTTCATCGTCCACCAGGCTGACGTCGTTGAAGGCCACAATCCTTCCCGGAATTGCCCGGAGGTCGCGCACCACGTCAGCGACAGGCCGCTTGAGATAGCGCGGCCAAACCGCAGTTACCGAGCAGAAATCGCACCTACGCCGGCAGCCTCTGGTTGCCTGTATGGTGTTGGGCATCATGTATCCGGAGTTGCGTTGCAGGTCGCGCCGGGGAGCAGGCACACCGACCAGCATATCGTCCGAAAGATCGTATTCGCGGTAAACACGCTTCATCCGGCCGCCGCGAAAATCTCGAATGAGTTGCGGCCACGCGGATTCCCCACGACCGATCACAATTGCATCCGCATGTTGGATGGCCTCGCCCGGCAGAACCGTAACATGCACGCCGCCCAGCACCACGGGGGTTCCGCGCTGCCGGTAATGCCGTGCAATATCATAAGCCGAAGGCGCGCAGCCCGTGATGACGCTGATGCCCACCAGATCGGCCGGATCGTCGAGCGGAATCCGGTCCACGCTGCCATCGACGATCTTCAACTCGATCTCTGGATCGTCGGGCGCCAGCGCCGCCAGCGTGGTCAAAGTCAACGGCGCTTCGCGCATAGAGCGCAAGAACAGTCCGAGACGCAATTTGTGCATATGCGCGTCCGGCATTATCAGGAGAATTCGCATGGTTCGCCTCGTAAAGTTCCGGTCTCTTCGGCCGGCATGAAGGTGCGCCGATAATAGCGAAAGCCGAGGTTGGCGGCAAGACTCACCAGCGGCATTGTCCTGGAACCGGCAACCCGCGTGAAGATCGAGCGAAGACTATAGGTCTCGTTCCAGGCATCATAGAGTCCCTGTTCGAGATTGTCCACGGTCATCTTTGTCGGCGCGAAGACGGCGTGGCGTCCGTCGTACAGGCTCCAGTCCCTGGTCAGGATTCGCCCATGTGCGTTGAGCCGCGTCCAGGCGTTTGTGCCCGGAAACGGCGTGTAGACAGAATAAAGAACCAGATTCAGCCGGTTCCGGAAAACAAATTCCGCTGTGCGCTCAAAGACGCTGCGCTCTTCGCCGTCGAATCCGAAGACAAAGCTGCCGAGAATGGCGATGCCCTCGCCGCGCAGCATCTTGCAGGTCTCCTCGTAGGCGCGCACATCATTGAAGGCCTTTCCGGCGGCGGCAAGAACGTTTGCGTCCAGCGACTCGAAGCCAATCATCAGGCCCCGGCAGCCGCTGGCGCGAGCGGCCTTGACCCAGGAGCGGTTGGCGGCCGATTTCATGGAAGCGGCGGCGAACCACTTGCGTCCGGCGAGAGTGGGAAGAAGCGCTGCGGCACTTGCGCTGCTCTCTAGCGGATTTGGGTCAAGCAGGGCAATCGGCCCAGCGGGCATGCTGTCGATATCAGCATGAATTCGCTCCATCTGTCGCTGCACAAAGCGATTCTGATGCATCGGCGGAACGATGCAGAACGAACATCGGTTCGCGCAACCGCGTGAGGCTTCCATCGTGTTGGCTGTGGAGTACGCTTTGCGCCGAAGCAGATCGCGCCGAGGAAGCCACGCGCCGGAGGTGAACGCTTCTTCCCACGCGGATTCGTAGAGCGGATTCATCGCTCCACGCGCAAAGTCGCGAAGAAGTTGCGGCCATGCGGTCTCGGCAAACCCCTTCACCACCGCATCGGCGTGCTTGCCCGCTTCTTCCGGCATGAAAGTCGGATGATAGCCTCCGAGCACAACCGGAATCCTCAAGGCGCGTGCTTGGTCTGCGAGCTGATAGGCGCGTTGGGCATCAGAAGTCATGGCGCTTATACCGACAAGATCCGCTCCGCCAAAATCGTCGGGAACCCTATCTACAGCTTCATCGATGACCGTGACCTCGGCATTGAGTTCCGGCGGAACGAGCGCGGCCAGCGTGGTCAGCGTGGTGGGCGCGTAGGCCGCCCGCACATGAGTTTCCTGCCATCGCCGGCCATCGTTCATCTTGCAAGCGTTCGCGCCAATGAGCAGAATGCGCATGGTCAAAGTTTAACCTTTCGGGCAAGGCCAAGAAGAAGAGCGCGTTGGCCGAAAGCATATTGGAGCGCTGCAATGCTCATCAGTGCAAGCCCGATCAGGAGCAGAACAACGAATGACCTTCCGCTTGACTGTGTGTTGACGACAATCGCACGATAGGCAATAAGGCAGCTTGCAGAATAGGCTGCGCCGGCTAGCCAGAAGCCGACGAGCGCGAAGCGCGTCACCGTCTCCACGGGAGTGAGATTCCCGGTTCCCGGGGGGGGTAGCGATCTCAATCATGCCCGTAGCCACTCCCCAAGTATCATGGTGGCACGAAAGGACGCATTGAATGAAGCCGGCGCTCATCAAGATGCGAACGATGTTTCCCACGGTCAACGGAGCGCCCGCTGGAAACGCAACGTAGAAGACGAGGGCCAGATAGGGCGCATACATGAAGCCGTGGTGAATGAAGTAGTTTCCCATCTTGAATGGCCCATTGAACTTCCAGAGATGAAAAACGTTCGTCCCGATGCCAGGAAAGATGTATCCAAACAAAACCCCAAGCGCAAGCGGATAAGCTGAAAACATCCAGCTTCCAGTCCGGCGATACCAAAGCCAGTAGGTGAGCGCAGTCATCGGCAACGGTAGCACGAAATCAATCAGGATGAGGTAGACCCGCTTCATACATAGGCCTGGACTGGCAGACTCCGCCTTCGAGAATGGATGCTTTGACATGAATGCTCCTGGCTTATGAAATTGACGATGATTGGTTCTTCCCCAGCGGGAATCCTTGCTTCTCCCGCACCTCTTTCCTGACCAGAAAATTCAGTATCATTGATTCGGCCATCCGCCGCCGGTTGGCTGGCAGCCAAACGCGGCGAAGGATGCTCGATAGCTGGTAGAAGCCGCGCCTGTTTTGCAGACAGCCGTCTCCGAGATCGGCTGCGGAGAAGCACTTTGGCTGGTAGACCACATCCCCCCAGCAGAATCCCTCCGCAAGCCACCAGCGATCAAACCGAAGGCGCTGCTGAGCCTGCATCTCGCTATACAGCGGCGTGCCGGGAAACGGCGTGAGGTGATTGAACAGCGCCAGCAGGAACTTCTGCTCCGTGGCAAACTGCAATGTATTTTGGAAGGATGCGGAAGTATCATGATCGTAGCCAAACAGGAACGATGCGCAGATTCTGATGCCGTACGCATGAATTTTTGCAATGGCATCGGAGTACTCATCGGCATGGCAGCGGACTGACTTGCCCATCTGCCGCAGGCTTTCTTCACTCAAGGATTCAAGCCCGATCAGCAGCCCTGCGCAACCGCTGGCAACGGCAAGCTCCAACAACTCCTTGTCAAAGGAGATCTCGATGCCCGCCTGCGCCACCCATCGAATCTTCAGCGGAATCAAGGCGCGCAGCAGTTCCTTGGCGCGCGGAAGGTCGCCAATCATGTTGTCATCCACAAACTCGACGAGGCCGCGAGGCAGCGCTCGAATCTCATCAATCACT
>Ga0181535_10003654_pt1 | contig 17702 bp, 12 predicted proteins | sample PEATcosm2014_Bin_44_FD_119774 | JGI IMG/M metagenome (GOLD analysis project Ga0181535, IMG submission 119774) | Peatland microbial communities from MTU Mesocosm Facility, Houghton, MI, USA - PEATcosm2014_Bin17_30_metaG | ecosystem: Environmental > Terrestrial > Soil > Wetlands > Peat | place... | reverse complement strand
CGCCTGCGCGAGGCCGCCGCGGCGCTGGGCGATCCGCAAATCCTCGCGGTGACGGCGACCGCCGACGCGCCGACCCGCGCCGACATCGCCGCGCGGCTGTTCCGCAGGACGCCGCGCGTGTTCCTGCGCTCGTTCGACCGGCCCAACATCTTTCTCGCCATGCGCCCCAAGGCCAACGCGACGCGCCAGCTGATCGAACGGCTCGACGCGCACGCGGGCGAGAGCGGCATCGTCTATTGCGCGTCGCGCCGGCGCGCCGACGAACTGGCGCGCGAATTCTCCGAGCGCGGGCGCCAGGCGCTGCCCTATCACGCTGGCCTCGACAACGTCGTTCGGTCGCGCAACCAGGACATCTTTTTGCAGGAGGACGGCGTCGTCATTTGCGCGACGATCGCCTTCGGCATGGGCATCGACAAGCCCGACGTGCGCTTCGTCCTCCACGCCGACATGCCGTCGTCGATCGAGTCCTATTATCAGGAGATCGGCCGCGCCGGCCGCGACGGCCTGCCGGCCGAAGCGTTCGCGCTTTACGGCGCCGGCGACATCGAACTGCGCCGCCGCCAGATCGCCGAGGGCGGCGCGCCCGACGACCGCAAGCGGATCGAAACCGCCAAGCTCGACGCGCTGGTCGCCCTGTGCGAGACGGCGCGCTGTCGGCGACAGACGCTGCTCGCCTCGTTCGGCGAGGATTCCGCGCCGTGCGGCCATTGCGACGTCTGCCAGGGCGCGGTGCGGCTGATCGACGGCACGCTCGAGGCGCAAAAGGCGCTTTCGGCGGTGCTGCGCACCTCGGGGCGGTTCTTCTTCGGCCATCTCGCCAACCTCCTGTCGGGCAAGAGGAGCGAAGCGATCGAGCGCCACGGCCACGACCAGCTCAAGACCTTCGGCGTCGGCGCCGATCGCGCGCCGGCCGAATGGCGCGGCGTGCTCAGGCAATTGCTGTCGGCGCGGCTGATCGAGCACGACGGCGCCGACCGCGATCGCCTCGTCGTCACCGAGGACGGGCGCAAGGTGTTGAAGGGCGAGGCGCCGTTCGCGTTGCGCGAGGACGTCGTCGCCAAGAAGGCGCGCCGCGACAAGCGGACGGCGACGCACGCGGCGCCCGGCGACGCCGACGCCGAGCTGCTCGCGGCGCTCAAGGCGCTGCGCGGCGCGCTCGCCAAGGCGCAGAAGCAGCCGGCCTATGTCGTCTTCCCCGACCGCAGCCTGATCGAGATGGCGACGGCCAAACCCGCCAGCCTCGACGAACTCGGGCGCGTCCACGGCGTCGGCGCGGCGAAACTCGCGCGCTATGGCTCCGCCTTTCTCGCCGTGATCCGCGAGCGCGCCGATGCCTGAGCTGCCTGAAGTGGAGACCGTCCGCCGCGGCCTCGCCCCGACGATGGTCGGCGCGCGCTTCGTCGCGGTCGAGGCGCGGCGCGGCGATCTGCGCGCGCCGTTCCCGCCGCGCTTCGCCGCGCGGCTGAAAGGGCGGCGGGTGCTGTCGCTGACCCGGCGCGCCAAGTATCTGCTCGCCGGACTCGACAACGGCGAGACCCTGGTGATGCATCTCGGCATGTCGGGCTCGTTCCGCATCGAACGCGGCGAAAAGCTCGTCGTTCCCCCCTTCCACAACGAACGGCCGAAGCTCGCCGCCCACGACCATGTGGTCTTCGACCTCGACAACGGCGCGCGCGTCGTCTTCAACGACCCGCGCCGCTTCGGTTCGATGGACCTGGTCGACAGCGAGGGAATCGACCAGCGGCCGCCGTTCGCCGAGATCGGCGTCGAGCCGCTGTCGGCGGCATTCGACGCCGCCAAGCTCGCCGCGCTGTTCGCCGGCGCGCGCTCGCCGATCAAGACCGCGCTGCTCGACCAGAAGCGCGTCGCCGGACTGGGCAACATCTACGTCTGCGAGGCGCTGCACCGCGCCCGCATCAAGCCGACCCGACCCGCTTCGCTGCTCGCCGACGCCAAGGGCAGGCCGACCGCCGCCGCGCGGGCGTTGGCGCCGGCGATCCGCGAGGTGCTGAACGAAGCCGTCGAAGCGGGGGGCTCGACGCTGCGCGACCACCGCCAGCCCGACGGCGAACTCGGCTATTTCCAGCACTCTTTCGTCGTCTACGACCGCGAAGGCGCCGCCTGCCCGCGCCGCGGCTGCCATGGAACGATCGCCCGCGTCGTCCAGGGCGGGCGGTCGACGTTCTATTGTCCGGCGTGTCAGAAGTAGGCGGACGTCAGCAACCCACTGGCGCGCGAGCCGCCGGCGCCGCAGCGCGGCAGTTGTTCATTGAAGGCTTGGCGGCAATGATGCGCGCGGAAATTCGCGCGATCCAACGGGAGACCCCCAATGACCATCGACACCCCCTTCACCCCCGGCAATTGCGCGGTCGTCACCGGCGGCGCTTCCGGCATCGGCCTGGCGGCGGCGAAGCTTTTCGCGGCGATGGGGCTCAACGTCGTCATCGCCGATCTGCCCGGCGAGCGACTCGCCAGGGCGGCGGCCGAAGTCGCCGCCGCTTCGCCGAACGGCGCGAAGGGCGCGCTCGCCGCGTCGACCGACGTCAGCCAGCTCGCCGAGGTCGAGGCGCTGGAGAAGGCCGCGACTTCGGCCTTCGGTCCAGTCGCCGTGCTGATGAACAACGCCGGGATCGGACCGGGCAGTTCGATCCTCGCCAGCGATTGGCAGGCGTGGCGGCGCGTCGTCGACGTGAACCTGTGGGGGATCATTCACGGCGCCAAGGTCTTTGCGCCGGGCATGATCGCCAGCGGGCGGCAGGCGATGATCGTCAACACCGGCTCGAAGCAGGGCATCACCACGCCGCCGGGCGACCCGGCCTACAACCTGTCGAAGGCGGGCGTGAAGGCGTTCACCGAAGCGCTGCAGCACGAACTGCGCAACGTCGAAGGCTGCAAAGTCACTGCCCACTTGCTGATCCCGGGCTTTGTCTTCACGTCTTTGACGGCGCACGGGCGGGGGCAAAAGCCGGCCGGCGCCTGGACGCCCGAACAGACGGTCGCGTTCATGATGGGCGAGCTGAAGGCGGGGACGTTCTACATTCTTTGCCCAGACAACGAGACGAGCCGCGCGCTCGACGAGCGCCGCATGGCCTGGGCGATCGGCGACATCATCGAGAACCGTCCGCCGCTGTCGCGCTGGCACAAGGATTACGCCGAGGCTTTCAAGAAGAGCGTCGCGGATCTCTGACGACGGCGCGCCGTCTTGGCCCGACTTGACCCTATAGGGGGCGCTGGTCTCCTGTCATCCCCGCGAAAGCGGGGATCCAGACCTTCCACGACCTGCGGTCTCGACAGACGCTGGCCCCCGCTTTCGCGGGGGTGACATTGAAGGATCGCTTCAAGTTAGCGCCTTTGGGTCAAGCCCGGCCAAGACGCGTTCCGGAAGTCACCGCTGCGCGACGATGAACAGCCGCGGATAGGGCAGCAGCAGTTTGCCGTCGGCGCGCGGGGCGTAGGATTCTTCGATCGCCTCGCGGTAGCGCGAAAGAAACGCCTCTCGCTCCGCCTCGTCGAGCGGCTCGAGGAATGGCCGGAGGCCGGAGCCGGCGAACCAGTCGACGACGCCCTCGACGCCGTCGAGCGCATGGACATAGGTCGTCGTCCAGACCTCGACCTTCGCTCCGGCCGCGGCGAGCCATTCGTAATAGTTCTCGAAGGCGGCGATCACCGGCTGAGCGCGGACGATCGGCGCCAGACGCCGCGCCCACGGCCCTTCGGCGGCGACCAGCCGCATCGCCGCGTGCGAGGCTTCGTGCAGCGTGATCGGCATCTGGACGGCGAGACAGCCGCCCTCGGCGACGAAAGCCAACAGCCGCGGCAGCAGCGTCTCGTGGCGCGGCAGGAACTGCAGCGCGGCGTTGGCGAAGACGAGATCGTAAGGCGCCTCGGGCGACCAGGTCGCGATGTCCTGCCTGGCGAAGCGCGCCGAAGGGACCCGTTCGCGGGCATGCGCCAGCATCGCTTCCGACGTATCGAGGCCGACGATGGCCGCCTCGGCGAAGCGGGCGGCGAGCAGCTCGGCGCTGTTGCCGGGGCCGCAGCCGAGATCGGCGACGCGCCGCGCCGCCTTGAGCGGGACGCCGGCGAGCAGATCCTGCGCCGCACGCGTCCGCTCGGCGACGAACTTCATATAGAGGGCGGGATTCCAATCGCCCGCGGCCCCGCCCCGTCTTTCGGTCATGCGACCGGCGCCGAATGGTTGACGGACGTCAGCGAGACGAGCCCGTCTTTGCCGACGCGGCGCGGCGCGGCCGCAGGAAGCGACGCGGCGGATTCTGACATCGACGATCGTCCCCGCTCAACCCGACGCCCCTCGGGCGCAGCATCGATTTGATAAAGTCCATCGAGTTAATCGTCAATATCTCGACGACGTGCGGCGATCGCAACGGTCGCCGGGGCGGAAGGGCGCCGTAAGCGAACGCGCCGGAGGCCCGGCGACGCGGGCGCAAACGCAGGACCAACCGCTCGACGCGTGGAGTCGCGAGCGACGAACAGCGATGCTCGTCACCCACGACCTCGACGAGGCGGCCGGCGCGCCGGGCAAAGCGACACTCGAATCTGACGTCCGGCTCCGCCGCGCCTCGACCGGGAGGCCTCACGAGTCGCCAGCCGGTTGGCGTAGCGCTTGCCCGACAGACGAGAAACACGGCCGGCGCAACGGTCTAACGCGCAAATGTGCAAGCCGGCGCCTGGTCGGGCGCGAACGAATTCGCGCAGCGTTTTCGAGAATTGTCAGCGCAGATTTCACCCGGACTCGATTTCAGGCGCGAATTCGAGGCCGCACGGGGCGGAAAAGAAATCCCATTCCCTAGGGTTCACGCCATATAAAAGTGGCGGCGCCGAATTGATTTGCCGCAAATTAGCCTGTATTCTGCCTCCGTGGGCGACCGTCTTTAGGTTCGGCGTCCTTTAACCGACGAAATTGGTCCGGTTAACACATTATTAGCCATTTCAAAGCCTTAGGGAGGAAAGGCGCGTTCCGAAAGGCAGGCGATGATGGAGCCGTTGGATGTTGGCGCATTCTTCAGATTGTCTGGTTCAGTTCGGTCAAACCGTGAAGCACAGTCGCTGGCTGGACAAAGCGGGTCGGACCGTAAAGCTGTCGCCAAACTGTTAGCTTGGCAAGTTAAAGTGGCGTCATTCCGTAAGGCGAGGGGGCGGTCGTGAATGTAGCGCGCGAGTCCGTTTACCTTTTGCGTCCGGCGTTTCCCGGTTTTTCTTTGCCGAGCAGCGCTTTACCTGCGATTGCAGCAACGGTCGACATGGCGATGCTCTTGGTCGCCAGTTTGGTCGGCGCAACTTTCTACCAGCTCTACCTCACAAACGATGACGTGACGCTCGATCGCGCCATCGCGATCGGCCTGATGGCCGGCGCTTTGTTCGTCATTCTCGCGCGGCCGCAAGGCCTATATCGGTTTCGGGCGCTCATGGCGCCTGTCCCTCGATTGCCTCGCGTCGGCGTCGTGACCGCAGTCAGCCTGCTTGCCGTGATCTGCATTCTCTTTCTGCTGAAGGTCGGATCGGACTATTCGCGCGGCGTGATGATGGCTTTCGCGGTGTCGGCCCTCGCGCTCATCCCGGTTGGACGTCTGACGATCGGCGCCGCGACGCGCTACGGAATTCGTCGAGGCTCCATCAGGGGACGGGCGGTCGTGACCATCGGCGATCCAGCCGAGATGGAGAGGCTGAGCGCGGCCGACCTGCAGCAAGTCGGCATCACCGAAGTCGCTCGTTTCACGCTGATCGGCCCCGCCCTCGATGGCGGCTTGAGCGAAAAAGACCGCGATCGCGTCGCCCAGGCCGTCGACGCCTCGCGCCGCATGCGAGCCGTCGAGTTCGCGCTCATCCTGCCATGGAGTCGCGATCGGGAACTTTCGGAAGTTCGGAGCCTTCTGCGCGTTTCCGCGTTGCCGGTTCGCCTCTATCCCGATTTCAGGACCCGCGCTTTGTTTCACCAGGAAAGGGAACGCGGCGTCGACCCGTACTTTTCGATCAAGATCCAACGCGAGCCTCTGGGCCCGTGGGAACGCCTGTTCAAGCGCGCGACGGACGTGGTGGTCGCGCTTTCAGCGCTGATCGCGCTGACGCCGCTTATGGTCATGACGGCCTGTCTGATCAAACTGGACAGTCGCGGGCCGGTCATTTTCCGTCAACGGCGCTGCGGCTTCGACAACCGCGAATTCGTCATGTTCAAATTCAGGACAATGACGGTGCTCGAGGATGACGGTCGGATCGTTCAGGCCCGGCGCAACGACAGCCGGGTGACGCGCGTCGGCAGGGTGTTGCGGCGAACCAGCATCGACGAACTTCCGCAGCTGTTCAATGTCCTGCGCGGCGAGATGTCCATTGTCGGACCGCGGCCGCATGCGCTGGCTCATGACGACGAATACAAAGCCAGCATCAGCAACTACGCCTTGCGGCATCACGTAAAGCCGGGACTGACCGGCGCCGCTCAAGTCGCCGGACTGCGGGGCGAAACGCGGCGTCTCGAGCAGATGGAGCGGCGCGTCGAGAGAGATCTCTGGTACATCAACAATTGGTCGCCGGCGCTCGATCTCAGAATCTTGGCTCAGACCTGCGTGGCGGTGCTTCGCGACGAGGCCTATTGACGGATTGCCGTCGGAGGAGCGGCGCTCTCAGCCCCGCGGCCGGACGACCGCCCGGCGGGCGCCGTCAACCGCCGCTGGGCGGCCCGCGGCTGACGCGAAAAGGCGGCGGCGGGCGGGTTCAGAAGTCGGCCGCGATCTTTCCGGCGCTCTGCGAGTGAGAATAGAATCGGTGCGGCGTCGAAATCGGATGCGCCGTCATCGATCCGACGAGATAGCCGAGTTGGAGGCTGACCGCCCCGAGCGCGACGACAACGAGCAATGTCAGCAAACTCGCGCCGTTCGACCACTCGACGACGAGGGCCAAGACGGTTGTTGCGACGGCCCCAGGGGCAAGCGTCGCAACTTTGAAAAAACGGCCCAGGACGACGCCCAAGAGCGCGGCGAAAGCGATCGGCAGCATGCCTGCGATCCTCCTCCACAAGACATATCCTCATATAAACTAATGATTCGTCAAGGAGTCTGATTGGAGTCAATTTGCTCGGCGACAAATTGACACGCACGCTAACCCGTCTCCGCTCCGGCGCCGCTTGCGACGAAGGGGTCGACCATGAGGGGATGCGCATCGGCGGATGTCGATCACGAGCGCGGTCGACGACCGTCCCGTCGAGTTGGCGGCGCGCAATGTCCCCGCCAATCAAATTCTGTCGCATCTCGATGAGGAGCGCCTTGCGCGAGCCCCGCCAGAGGAATCGCGCCGGTCGTGGGCGCCGCCCGTCGCATAAACGACTTCGCCCTAGACGCCTTCGGGATAACGGGACCCGAAACCCGCGAAGGCCTTCAGCGGGCTGATCACGCCAACCGTCCTCGCTGCGCGTCGGGCCGCCGGTTCCGGCTGGCGCGGCTCGCCCGAGCGCGCCGAATCGACGCGACATTTTTCGTCGCGCGTCGCTGCGTCCGTCGCATCGGCTAACGCCGCACAAACGACGCGCGACAAGCGTGAATGCCGCGGCGGGCACCGTGCGCCGCCGTGAAGCTGGTCAAAATTGACCGTGGCGTTCTTGGGTTTCGCTTGACGAAAGGTGAACGGCAGGTAAAGGAGACCGTAAATTGGCCGATTGTAGCATTGCCTGGCCAAGGGGGCGACGGTGCATATTGCCGATCAGTCGAGTTTCGCGCAGCGTACCGCAAAGCGATCGTACAGAATGCCACTTTGGGCGGCGCTATTGACGGCGGCGGCTTTCGATGTCGTCGGGTTGAGTTGTGCCGGGTTCGCCGCCAATCTATCCTATATGTTATTCTTGACAGGCGATTTTAGACCGTTAGCCGGATCGCCATCGATCGGTCTGGCGGACGCGCTGATATTTTGTTTGCTCGCCACGGCGCAAGGTTTGTATCGTATTCAGTCGCTAACGCTGCGCGGCGGTCACCTATCAATCGTTATCAGAAATTATGTAGTTAGCCTACTCGTCCTGACATTTGGACTATTTACGCTCAAGACTGGCGCCGATTATTCGCGTGGCGGCGCCGTCTTGTTTAGCGTTCTCGGGTTGGGCGCGATTATCGCGGTCCGCAAGATCCTTCGCGCGGCAATTCAGCGAGCCGTAAAGCACGGCGCAATTCGGGGTCGCTCTGTTGTCGCCATCGGCGAATTCAGCGAAGTGGCGCAGCTGTCGGATTTGGACCTGCGCCAGTTCGGACTCGATGTGGTCGGGCGCGTCGCCCTGACCCGGGGCAAACGGGACGAAGGGCTGATCGAGACCACCCAAAGTCAGTTGGCGCATGCGATCGAAATGGCGCGGCGTCTTCATGCTCAGGAATTTGCGTTGCTGATCGCTTGGAATCGCGACCAAGCGCTTGCGGAGATTCTCGATCACCTGCGGGCGTCTCCTCTTCCGGTCCGGCTTTACCCCGATCGGAAGCTGCGCAACATCCTCGTCCGTGAGAGGAATGCGACGGTCGATTCCCATTTTTCGGTGCTGCTCCGACGCGCGCCGCCGAGTCGTTGCAAGCGCGGGGTCAAGCGGGTCTTCGACTTTGCGATTTCGAGTTCCCTGCTCTTGTTCCTGTCCCCTCTGCTGTTGACGACCGCTCTTCTGATCAAGCTCGACAGCCCCGGCCCGATCCTATTTCGCCAAAGGCGCGGAGGGTTCGACAACCGGGAATTCTTTATCTTCAAGTTCCGAACCATGTCCGTGCTCGAGGACGGCGGCTCCATCAAGCGAACCAGCCGAAACGACAGGCGGGTGACGCGCATCGGCCGCGCGCTGAGACGGACCAGCATCGACGAGTTGCCGCGGTTGTTGAATGTCCTCAAAGGCGACATGTCGCTCGTCGGCCCACGTCCTCACGCCGTCGCGCACGACGCGGAGCGACGAGCCCAGATCAGCAATTACGCGATACGGCGCCATGTCAAACCCGGATTGACCGGCGCGGCGCAGATTGCGGGCCTCCGCGGCGAAACGCGGGAGCTGAGGGGGACGGCGCGAAGGGTCGAAATGGACTTGTGGTACATCGACAATTGGTCGCTGGCGCTCGACCTCAAAGCGCTGGCGCAGGCCTTCGTCGCGCTGCTCGATCACCAATCTCATTAGCGACGCGAGGCGGCGACCGCGATCAAGCCCCTCGTCAGCGACGTCCGGGACGAAGTTTCTTTTGCTCGACCGAAGGATTCCAGCGATGGGACTGCGCCAGAAGGAAGAGCCCGATTGCATAGCCGAACTCCAACGCGGAAATGCAAGCCAGCGTCATCGCAATCGGATGCGGCGCCCCTAAGCGGATCGACGTAAGGAGGCAGATCGGCGCAATCGCCACGCTGAGCGCGAGCAACCTGAACACATTGGCGACCACCCCCAGCGCCAAACCCGCGCTCAGACAGAGCATCAGCATTGTCGTCATTCAAATCGCCTCGCCATGGCCACGAGGCGCACAACCTATCGGCGCAAACGTAACGAACGGCTGACGGGCGCCGAGACGATCGGCGTTCGGGACAAAACAGCAGTTCCGCGTCGCGCTCCGCGGCGGCGAAATTTCTGGCCACAAGTCTTCTCGACAACTTCGTCTACGAAGTTGGGCCACGTGGGCGGGGAAATTCCGGTTTCCTTCCCCGCCCGGCCGAACGCCGCGTCGGGCGGCTGATAAAGGGTCCGCGGCGTCTTTCCGCCGAGCGAGCCATGTGGATAAAGTCTTATGACGCAGAGCGGTCTGTGGCGCCGAAAGCGCAAAGCAAGAAAAATCGTCAAGTCGCGGCGTCCGCTCGCTGTCGAAGGTTCCCATGGCGTTGAAGTCCCCCTATAGTCGTTAGACCGCTGCGTCGAACCGCACAGGAGGGGGCTGCCGGCGCAGTTGCGCGGTCGACAGAATTACTGGCGCACAAACGAAGAAGACGCAGTTCAGCGTCCCGAAAGGCGCGTAGTTCAAAATTAGAAAAAGACGAACCACAGCCTTGCGAATTTTGAGCCTAAGGGGGGGCCACTTGGCCGGGACGATGTTGCATAGCGCGCGGGGTGGAGGGGAAACCTCGCCTTTCTCGGGCCGCCTCAAGACGTTGACTTACGGCTTCGCTTTGGTTGCGGCGGCGCTTGCGCTGCCGGGATGCGCTGTCCTGCCAGCGTCGGCGCCGACGGCGGGCGAGATCGAGAACGCGGTGGACAACGCTTCGAACGGGATCTTCGTTTTCGATCTCGACCAAAGCGTCATCGCCGCCCTCGCGACGACGCGTCAGGACAGCTTCGTCGGACGATTCGCCAGCAAGGCGCCGGCGGCCGATTTGCGCATTGCGGTCGGCGACACGCTGCAGATCGCGGTCATCGACGAAGCCTCGGGCCTGTTCGGCCGATCGAGCGACTCTTCGTCCTCGGGCTTCGGCTCCACGACTTTGTTGCCAGTGACGGTGGGGAGGAATGGCGACATCAGCGTTCCGTTCGCGGGCGAAATCAGGGCGGCGGGTCTGACTCTCGACGACCTTCGCGCGAGAATCGAGCGCAAGCTCGGTGACAAGGCCGTCAACCCGCAAGTGCAGGTCGTCATGGTGACGGCGCCCGGAATGGGCGTCGGCGCGAACAGCGCGGCGGTGGGCGGCGAAGTCGCCCATAGCGGCGTCTTTGCGCTTCGGCCGAGCGGCACCCGCCTGCTCGACCTGATCGCGGAGGCGGGAGCGTCGCGGTTCCCCGCGTATGAGACAACGGTTCATCTCACCCGCGGCAAGCGAGAGGCCGCGGTCTCGCTGCAGCGGATCGTCGGCAGGGTGGACGAGAACATCTACGTCTATCCCGGCGACAGTATCTATCTTTCACACGATCCCAAGACGTTTTCCGTGCTGGGGGCGTCGACAAAGGTTGGCCGCTATCCGTTTGGCACCGAGACTCTCAACCTTGCGGAAGCCGTCGCGGAGGCGGGCGGGTTCGTGGATACCGTCTCCGACCCTTCCGGGGTGTTCTTGTTCCGCTACGAGTCCGCCGACTTGGTCAAAGCGCTTCGACCGGATGCGACGCTGGCGTCCGACCCGACAGTTCCCGTCATCTATCGGCTCAATCTGCGCGATGGCGACGGATTCTTTCGCGCCAGGCAGTTTTCGATGCGCGACAAGGACATCATCCTGCTGGCGAATGCGGATGGGACGCAACTGCTGAAGTTTTTGAACTTGCTGGGGAGCGCCAGCGCGGCAGCGACCAACGTGCGGACGCTTACGCTTCCGAGCACGACGGGCGGCGGAACAAGCACGACAGTTGTGACGCCTTAGCCGTAACCTGAAGCCGGTTCCAAACAAGCCGGCTCCGGCGCGGACGCCCCTTTCCTCTGTCGCCGAGGGGCGCCGGCGCGCCCGTTTTGCCGTCGTCGTCACTTCGGGCGGCGCAGACGCGGGTCCTGCGCGACCGAGCGCCCGTCGGCGAACCGTCAGCCGACCTCGCTCGCCGGGGCGGCGGCGACGAGTTTGTCGGCGCGCCGCTTGCGCAACCAGGCCTTGGCGAAGTTCTGCGCATTGCGCTCGAGGTGGAACGTCGACAAATGGGCAAGCCCGAACGTCAATACGAAACTGATCGGGCGTTTGAGAAAATAGCGCGCGTAGGAACCGCCCTCATTCATCCAGCCATACGCCGTCGCCGGATGAATGACATAGAGCGCATAGGAGATGTCGGCGATGTAGCGCAATGGCCGCGAGCACAAGACGGTGTTCGGCGAGACGCGGCCATACTGAATGCTGGCGAACAGCAGCACCGCCGTCGCATAGGGTCGCAGACACTGGAATGAGCCGGCCGAACTATGCGACGCGACGGCCCAACATGCCGCGGCGCCGAACATGACCAGCCGAATCCGCGCGACGTTCTTAAGCGCGGGCAAACTCGCCAGCGCCGTGGCGACGCAGGCGCCGGCAAGGATTTCGTCGACCCTGAGGTGAGTTTCGATGGCGAGATAGGCCGATTGCTGAAACCTCAGAAGGGTGACCAGCAGGCACGCCGGCCACACGAGCCAAATCGCCCGCCGCCCCGCTAGCGCCACGGCCAAGCCGATAGCCACGTAAAAGTGGATCTCGACGCACAGCGACCATAAGTGATTGTTGAGGCCCGACACTAAATACTGCCGCATATAATTGATGGTGAACAAGTCAGTCCACAAGATATGCACCGGACTGAAATATATGACCGTGAATACGACCAGCGTATACGTGTACGAAAGCGGCAATATTCGCGCCAATCGTCGCGTCAAGAACTCGACGATGTCGGTATTATCGAGCAGCCGGCTGGTGATCAGGAAACCGGACAGCGCGAAGAACAAGCTCATGCCCATTGCGCCGGCCGCCTCGTTGAAACGCAAGACGGCGGGGCCAAGGGGCAGCAGATGGCAGGCGAGCACCAGCAGGATGCTGATCGCGCGAAGGCCATCGAGGAGATAATACCGATCCGCGTTCAGTCCCGACGCCATCAGGCCCTCTCGTTCGGCAGTTGCATTGCCCAGGAAATCTGCAAAACGCTAGCACGCGCTCCGCAGTAAGGACAATAGACTTTGACCTCCCGCAGATGACGTCAGGGCGTCGGGTTCGCCGCCGCCAGTTGAAGGAAGCTCTCGAGACGACAGGCGGCGCAGAGTGGGTCATTCCCGAAGCGACCGCCGATCGTCGGTTCGAGACGCGCCGCGCGCCGCCGCCGAGATCGCAATCTCCGCGGACGGCCGCGGCCGTCGGATGGACAACCTGTTCATCGAACGGCTATGGCGTGGCTGAAGCACGAGGACATCTGTCTCAAGGGTTACGCCGACGGCCGCGAAGCCCACGCCGGCTTCGCCTCACGGATCGAATTCTACAACCATAGACGCGCCCATCAGGGCCGCGGGCTGCGCGCCAATGGCGGTCTGGCGCGAAGGCGCAGCCGGCCAGAGGCGTGTGGCCAGATGGACAATTCCGCCGCGTCGCCCACATGCCCACGGCAACAGCGGCAGACGCAGCCTTTGACTGCATGATAGGAAGGGATCAGGATCGGCCGAACTTCCAATTAACAAACCAATTCAAGCAGTCCCGCTGCGCAGATCCACTTCGTAAAGGCCGCGGCCCAGGCTTGCGAAGACCCCCAAAAAGTCGCACTCTTCGCTTGAGCGAACGGCCATCTGCGGAACGTCGGTTTACTGTTGGACAACGAGAGCAGACATTTGACCAAATCACGTTCCGTCGACAATCCTGACCACTCTTTTGCGATCGTGACGCCGACCTTTTTGCCGGACCTGGCGCAATGCGAACTCCTGGCGGAATCTCTTGATCGCGTCGCGCCGCATGTGCCGCATTATCTTATAGTCGCCCGGCGGGACCGATCCGCATTCAGTCACTTGGAGCGGGGCAAGCGGAGGCTAGTCGAGTCCGAAGCGCTTGTCGGGAAATGGTTTTGGCAGATGCCGGGCCGCAAAGTCTTCTGGCTCAGTCTCAAGGCGCCACCGGTGCGAGGCTGGATCATGCAGCAGATCCTGAAGATTGGGGTGATTGAGGCGGTTTCCGAACGGACGTTGGTCTTCTGCGATTCTGACATGGCGTTCCTCCGTCGTTTCGAACGCGACGATCTGTTGGTCAACGGGAAGGTCGGATTGCTTGACATCGACTTTATCAATGACGATTGCCGCCGCTGGACGGCCGCCGCGCGTCGATTGCTGGGTCTTTCAGAGCATGACGGCGACTATCATGGTCATGTCGGCCACATGATTTGCTGGAATCGTGAAACAGTGAAGGCTATGCAGCAGCGAATCGAGAAGAGCACCGGCAGAAACTGGCAGGTTGCGCTTGCCTGGGCGCCGAGCTTCTCCGAGTACATGCTCTACGGCGTTTTCGTTCGTGAAGTGCTCGGATATGACGCGGTCGATCACGCGCCCTCGACGGTGCCGCTGGTTAAGGGTTCGTGGGGCGTGCCAATGACGACCAATTCGGCAATTGACGCTTTCTTGGCCGATCTCGATCCCCGAATGGTCGCTGTGATGATTCATTCAAAGGACAGCAACGACCCGGCTCTCTTGCGTCGCCATCTCGAGCGATGTTGGGACAAGGTGGGTTATACGAAAAGCGCTCAATTGTGACCGACGTGGGCTCAATCGCGCAAGCCGATTGAGGTGAGAAAATCCCCCGGCCCACAGTCAAACCCGCAGCTTGACGCCCGCCCGCCGCATACGGCCCACTCCATCGCAACTTCGTCATCGTCACAATATTGGGAGTGAGCGCGCAGCCGCTCGACGTCAATATTTCACGACGCGCGCCTCGAAGGCATTGAGCTTGCGCTTGCGCCACATCTTCAACAATTTGCGTTGCAACCGGACGGGGATCGAACTGCGCCTTAGCGGCGCGTGGGAGTCGATCAGCTTGAACTGATCGGCGGAGAGCGCCTTGAACCCTTCGCGCGCCCAGCCGTAATGAACAGGCAAGAGCGAGCTGTGGTAGTGGAGCACGGACACGTCTGCAAGTGGAATGAGGCTCGCCCTCTCCCTGTCGATCGGATTATAGTTGAAGTTCATGCGCGGGCCATATTGCGAACAGCGAAGTTTGAGCAACTGCACCGCCAGCGCCAGAGAAACCTGGTCCGTATGAAAAGTCCCCGCAAATTTCGACGCTATCGGGGTGCGAAGCATCGTTGCGAAGACTTCATAAAACCGCGCGCCAAGATTCTTCTCTCGAATGTAAGTAAATATCCCGCTCTGCCAATACGCTTTTATGCGCTTGTTGTCCGGCCACGATAATATATCGGCGAATTCCTCGAACCGTAATCCAAACACCGCGCAAATTCTACGCCAATAATCGGCTTTATTGTCGCTGCCGCTGGATGCGACATCATACCCCTCAGCCGCCCGCGCGATGAATTCGGTTCCTTGAACAGGCGCAAACTCTTCAGGCTCGCGCAATACGACCATGTCTCCATCCATCCAGGTTACGCAACGCGTGCTCGCATGCTGCTCCACGTACCGAATTGCCGCAGCTTTGTTTGCATGATCCCACCAAGGCGCTTCATCGTTCAGCAACTTGTCGACGAGTTGAACGTCAAGCTGCTCGAGTCGCTTGACGGTCGCCGTCGCAAGTGACGGGCCGCGTCGCGCCTTGACGGCGATCATCGGAACGCCCGCCCACCGTCCGCCGAACTTTCGCAGCGACTCGGCGAGCAACAAGACCTCCGTCTCCAAGTCGCCCGCTTCGACGCACGTACAGATTGTGGTTGAATGATCCAACTCGTCCCCCGGCCCCGGCCAAACCACGTGAAATGAAAACAGGCAGCGATACGTCCGCGCCGAGAGACTGCAGATTGCGGCTCGCTTAGGCTGAGATTGCCGCAGCAGGCGATGCTTCGCAAGGCGGCGTTGTCCCACGCGCGGACAGGCCCCGCGCCCCGCCGCGACTGCGGCGAAAGCTAGCGGCGCCGCTGCGCTCTTGCAGCAGGGCGACGGCCGTTTATTTCGGCAACGACGCAAACAACGAATCGAAGGATGTCCCGACCCCCCCCGTCCATCGCGCCCATTCCAAAACCCCGGTCATTGCGAACATGATCAGTGTGACGCTCAAGTCCTGGACGCCGAAGCCAAACCCTTCGCGCCTTAATCCAACATACATTGGCACATTGCGAAATGCCTCGATCACGGCGAGGGTGATGACGCTGCCAACGAGGCCGGCGATCGCGAAGCTGAGGGGTAACGCAATCAGGAGAAGGACCAATCTAACGCCGTTGGCGAGCGCGGTGTAGGACGGCTTTCCCAATCCAAGGATCGTTGATTCGTTAATTGCGGCGATCATGGAGAACCAGGCGCCGACGACCAGGATTGGCAGGATCCACGTGGCGGCGTGGTATCGCGAATCGTAGAGCAATTTGATCGCCAAATCAGCTGTAGCAATGAGGACAGAGCAACCAATCGCCATGAGCAACAAGAATTTCAACCGAATCGAGCTGAGTTCCTTGCGCAAGATTTCTCGCGGCGTGCTAAAATGCGACGCAATGAACGGGAAAACAACAACGCCGCCAATGCGCGTGGCGACGGCGCCAAAGAGGTCAGATATGTTGCGCGCAATTCCGTAAATTCCCAACAGGCCGAGAGGCACCACCTTGCCGAAGTACAATCGGTCGAAGTTCCCAGCGAAGAAAAACACAATTGAACTTAAGAAAATCCATTTTCCAAAGCCCATTATTTCTGCAACGTATTCCTTGTTTATGTAAAATCTTTGTTTTACTTCTGTGATCAAATAGTGACTTCGAATCATGTTAAAGGCGGAGCCAACAAGCGCGCCAAAAACGAGCGCCCAAATCGTCGGGCTGAGATATGCAAATAAAATCAAGACAGCAGATGCGAACGCCGAGGTAACAATAGTAAACACATTCAGCTTATAGAACTGCATCCTTTTCTCTAAAATCGGAATACTGACCGACGTAAGTCCAACAAAGACAGTACCGAGTCCCGATATCACTAAAATTGTGGATAATTGTTTAATATCGTAAAGTCTTGCAATCGGTATCGCGGCAATTGCAATGAACATCCACAATATCACACTCCTTATAACCTGCAAACTCCACGCAGTATTATAGAATTGTGGATCATCAGAATTTTTGCTATATACAATATTTTGATTAATGCCGATGTCGGAGATCAGCTCAGTGCCAAGTCTGACCGTATTGACAATCACCATGAGGCCGAACAGCTCTGGGGCCAGCAACCGCGCCAAGACAATATTTGTGACAAACCGGAGCGCCTGACTAATACTGAACGCCCCGGCCGTCCAAATTGCGCCATTTACAAGCTTGTCAACGGGTAACTTCATTCTTGTTGAGCCCTATTGAGGAAGACTGTCATTCCCGCTTTAACGTACGGGCATTTGCGGCCGTTACGCGATCGGTCGGCTCGCCGGGGCGCCGAAAGGACCCGGAGGCGTCGGGGTCGAAGTTCCGGCCCGTCGCACAGACCAGTCGCACCGTATTATCCAAATACGACACTAGAGTACGCGCCATCGAGCGGCTACCCGCGTTGGCGGTGGCACAAGGAATGGAATCCAGTCTGACCTGCGCGAAGTTGATGGAGGCGACTTTTCATGCCCGGTGAGAACGAAAATGTCTACGGCTGGAGTCTTCTTAGCTAGGCGTCGCGAGATTTGACGATCCGGGCGGCGCACAAGCCCATGTGAGGCTCCAGCCGTATGACGGCGCAAGCTTCGGCGGACGACGGGGCGTTCGCGACCGCGTCCAATCAGGACGGCGGCTATTGCGAGCCGATCGTGACGCGCGCCATGATGTTTCTTGGTTGCGTCGGCGGGATCCGGCGTCTGGCTGCGTACGACCGGCGCGGAAGCCTGCGCGGCGCGCGGGCAAGCGCGTCGCGGAAGATCCGCTATGGACATCGCCTTCGACCCGTCGCAGTCGAACGTCCTCTATTTCGTCGAGGGCGTCGGCGTGTGGCGCACGAATCCGCCGACGCGCGACAGGCCGGTCATATGGAACTCGCAGAGCGCCGGCACGACCAATGACCACCAACGCATTCCCTCGGGTTGGTCCGTCGACTGGGCCTCGTCGGATCCCTCGACGATCGTGACGATGCGCCATGGCGTCGACAATCCGACCGACACGAGCGGCTATTCCTCCGACGGCGGCGCGACATGGACGACATTCGACTCCGTGCCGAACGAGGGCGGCGCGGCAATTTTCGGCGGCTGCATCGCGG
>Ga0181535_10003652_pt1 | contig 17707 bp, 14 predicted proteins | sample PEATcosm2014_Bin_44_FD_119774 | JGI IMG/M metagenome (GOLD analysis project Ga0181535, IMG submission 119774) | Peatland microbial communities from MTU Mesocosm Facility, Houghton, MI, USA - PEATcosm2014_Bin17_30_metaG | ecosystem: Environmental > Terrestrial > Soil > Wetlands > Peat | place... | reverse complement strand
GGACTCGAACCCCCAACCCCCGGTTTTGGAGACCGGTGCTCTAACCAAATTGAGCTACACTCCTAGGCGCGCGCATTTTTAGCGTGAACACCCGTGCCAGCGCAAGGGCAGTTCGGCACTCCTCTCGCCGGCCGCCGGAGCGCGAGACCGGACCCCTCTCGTTACAGATGGACAGTGTGGGGGGTTCTATCGTTGCGCAGCGTCGCGAACATGCCTGTGTGCTGATGCCATAACAGCTAAGGCTAGGGAGGCGACTTGAGCTTTGAACGGCGACTTAACGAGGGGCGGCTAGCAAGGCTGGACTTGTAGCCGGTGTTGGCGAGATCGGCCCAGATGGGACAAATTCACCCGTCAACACCGCAATCGATATCGTCGATCTTTTCTCAGTGATCCTATCGATGTAGGACGAGAGCATTGCAATTCGGTGGGCTCTTTGGTGCCCCATGCCACGCAGGGGTAAGCCGCGGCGCCGATTTACAATGGTCTACTATTTACTTTGCGAAGGCGGTTGAAGGGACGGCGTCTCTTGTGAGGGAATGTTGCACGCCCCCAACGACAAAGCCAAAATGGCTAGCACCGAAGCCAAAAAGCGTCGCACCTCCCTAATCCTATTAGGCCGAACGAACGGTATCTGGTCCGCTCGACCCATTTTATACATGTCAATTTAAGGGTGCCGCAAGACCTTTGTCGGCCGCCGCTGACCGCGAGCGCAGGGATGACACAGGATACAGAAAAGCCCGGACGCGCACCATCCTGGGTGCTTCACCGCCGGCCTCCAGCCCTTGCAACGCCTAAGACGACAAGCTTATGATTGTGCTCCAAATATGCAGCTGCCGATCGGACGGCATTCAAACATATCTTAGAGTCGCAAACATGCCCGCGTGCTGATGGTACAAAAGGTGGCAATGGAAAGCCCACCAACCTGGATTGTTGGCATCGAAAGCCACGGTCACGCTCGTTTTCGGAGGCACCAGCACGGTGTCGCGCAAGGCGCCGGCAAAGCGGTCGCCATTGATCGCGACAACTTGAAATGTGTGACCATGGAGATGCATGGGATGCGGCATCATGGTTTGATTGGTGAGCACAAGCTCGATCCTTTCGCCCTCGGCGGCGCTGAGGGGCGGGACATCCTTGTTCCAAGCCACATTGTTGATGGACCATTGGTAGCCTTGCATGGCGCCTGTCAAATCGATCGCATGCGTCCGGTCGGCCTTGCGGTCCGCCAAGGGCGCGACGGCTTTCAGTGAGCGCTCGAGATCGAGATTGAGCGGGGGTGATGCCGCAGCCGCCATGTCGAGAATGCGGGTCACTTGTCCTTTCCCAGCCTGGAGCACGATGCCGGTCTGCCTGCGTTCGCCTTCGAGCACGGCGACCACCGGATAGGCGGCCGCGGTTTTGGGGATGGTCAGCGCGATGTCCAGCCGCTGCGCGACGGTGATGGGGAAACTGCGCCCGTGCACCGGTTGCACAGGACTTCCATCTACGGCGATAAGATCGCCTTCGAGCTGGCCGAGATCGATATGGTAGGCGCTCATCGAGGACGCGTTGATGATCCGCAGCCTGACCCGGGCGCCGGTTTCGACCTTGACCACCTCCGGATCATCGAGGGTGCGGCTATTGGCGAGAAAAGCATCATACTGAACATCATTCAAATCCGGCGCGCTTGACTTTGCCGGCATCGCCATGTCCTGCATCCCCATTTCCTGCATGTTCATGTCCTGCATTGTCATGCCGGGCATTTCCATATTTGATGCCTGCCGGGCCTTAAGATCCGCATAAATCATTTCCGGCGGCGTGAAACTGAAATCGGAGAGCTCGATGATGATGTCCTGATCGCTGGAGCTCTCGTCGGCGTCCCTGATGATCAGCGGCGCCGACAGCAACAACTGCTCCTGAAATCCATAATGCGAGTGCATCCAATAGGTGCCGCCGACACGCAAAGGAAAATCATAATCAGCACTCCCGCCCGGCGGAATCGCGGGTCCGGAAATGCCCGGAACGCCGTCTTGTTGCCAGGGCGGCGTGAGGCCGTGCCAATGGATGAGACTCGGCTCTTCGATATGGTTTTCGACCCGGACGCGAAACCGCTTACCCACCTCGGTGGTGATCCCGAAGGCCCCGCCGGGCTGGCGGATACCAAGTACGGAAGCGGATTTGCCATTGACCTCGATGCCGCGGCGCTCGATCCGCAGCACAGCCGGCGCGGCGCCGCCCGTCTCCGCGTGCGGACGCGATGGTACGCCAGCCGCAAGAGTTCCGGCAAGAAAGCCACGGCGCGATAGCATCAAACCCTCCGATGGGATCTATTGCGGATTTTCCAGGCTAAACGTTTCGGATGTCTCGTCATAGGCGAAGAGTTCGCCATAGCGGCCCCAGTTCACCACGCTCTTCAAGGTCCGGTCGGCATATTCATCCGACATATAGTCCTCGAGCTCCTCCAAGAAACGGACCGCGCGGGCGGTATGGGCGGGCCGCTCGTCGAGCACCAGTTTGATCCGCGCGGCAAGGGGCAGATAGGAGAGCAGATGATCGCCGAACAGCTTTTTGCGCACATCGACCTCCGCCTCGGCGAAGCGATGTCCGGCGGGCGTTAATTTGATGTCGCCTTCCTCGATCTCGGCGAAGCGAAGCAATTGCAAGGTTTCGGCGACGGGGAAGAGTTCGTCGACTTCCATCTGCAGACTATCGGCGAGCGCCGGCAAATCGGCGCGGCCCAAATAGGGTTCGGCGGCGATTTCCTCGATCATTCCGGCAAGCGTATTGGTCGAAACGCGCGGCAAAGCCATGCCGAAGCCAAGACCTGGGAAGGCGCCCTCACGGCCGTGCGCAGCCGGCGCCGGCCGTTTGGTCATGAGCGCGTAGATCTTGTCCACCAATTGGCGGAACTCGGGATCGAGCCGGTTGCGCGGATGATGCAGCTTCACCTGAATTTCAGCGGCGATGCGGCCGGGATTGCTGGACAATACGATGATGCGGTCACACATCAGCACCGCCTCCTCGATGTTGTGGGTGACCATGAGGATGCTCTTGATCGGCATGCGTCCCTCGACCCAGAGATCGAGAAGGTCGGTGCGCAGGGTTTCGGCGGTGAGCACGTCGAGCGCCGAAAAAGGCTCGTCCATCAAGAGAATGTTGGGATGGACCACAAGCGCTCTTGCAAAGCCAACGCGCTGCCGCATGCCGCCGGACAGCTCCTTCGGAAAGGCGGATTCGAAACCGTCGAGTCCGATCAGATCGATTGCTTTCAAGGCGCGTCTTCGTGCTTCATCCTTGGTCACCCGTTTTGCCCGCAGGCCAAGCTCGACATTGGCAAGCACGGTGAGCCAGGGAAACAGGGCGAAGCTTTGAAACACCATGGCAACGCCATCGACGGGACCGCCCACGGGCTTGCCAAGATAGCTCACCTCGCCGCTGGCGGGGAAAACGAGGCCGGAGACGATGCGCAGGAGGGAGGATTTGCCGCAGCCGGAGCGCCCCAGCAGGCCGACGATTTCATCCTCCTTGAGGATCAGCGAAACATCGTCGAGGACGGCCGGGCCGAGCTCGCCCGATCCGGTCTGATAGCGCTGCGAGACGTGTTTGACTTCGAGCAAGTTCTGCTTGCTGGCTAAGGATGTTCGCGCCGGGTGGTCTTGCATGAAATCACCTCAATCGAGCCGCAGGCGCCTTTCGGCGAGAGCGTATAGGGGACGCCACAACAGGCGGTTGAACATAATGACGAAGATCGACATCATCGCGACGCCGAGCACGATTTTCGGATAATCGCCGTCCGCGGTCGCCTCGGCAATATAGGCGCCAATCCCATGCGCCGACACCGTGTCGTTACCCCATTTCACATATTCCGCGACGATCGACGCGTTCCACGATCCTCCCGAAGCGGTCAGCGCTCCCGTCACGTAATAGGGGAATATCGCCGGAATAATCACATTCTTCCACCAATTCCAGCCGCGAATGCGAAAATTCGACACCGCCTCCTTGAGATCATTCGGGAATGCCGTGGCGCCGGCGATCACATTGAAGAGAATGTACCATTGGGTGCCGAAAATGATCAGGAAACTCAGCCAGATATCGGGGTTCAGGGAAAATCTGACAATCAGAACGACGGCGATCGGAAAAACGACATTCGCCGGAAACGCCGCCAGGAATTGCGCGAGGGGCTGAACTTTTTCCGCAAGGGCCGGCCGCAGGCCGATCCAGACTCCAACCGGCACCCAGACCAAGGTGGCGAGCGCCAAGAGCAGGATGACGCGGACCATGGTGAAGATTGTGTAGAGCACGCTTTGCAAGACATCGCTCACACTGAGTTCTTGGCGCATATAGTCAATGATGAGCCACCCTGCCCAAATCGTGGCAAGACCGATGAACACCACCCACACAATATCGATCACGCGGCTGAGCGCGGGGCTTTGTGATCCGGGCGCGGAAGTGCGAAGCGGCAGCTCCATGCGCAGGAGCGCGATGGCCTGAAAAAGCTCCCCCGGACCGCGCATCAAAGCGCGCATCCAACGGGTTCTTGCGAAGACTTGCGCCACGAGGGACTTCTCTTGGGTTTGCCCGGCCGAAAGCTCGACCCGGAAACGCGCCGCAAAAGCAACCAGCGGCCGGAACAGCAATTGGTCATAGGCGATGATGACGGCCAGCATTGTTATGATGGCCGCGAACACGGCATCGATGCGCTTGTCCTCGATGGCAAGAGCGAGATAGGAGCCGATGCCCGGCAATTTGATCGTCGTATCGCCGACCGCGATCGCTTCGGAGGCGACCACGAAAAACCAGCCTCCCGACATCGACATCATCATATTCCAGATGAGCCCGGGCATCGCGAAAGGCGTCTCAAGCTGCCAGAACCGCTGCCACCACGAGAGACCAAAACCACGCGCGACTTCGATCAGATCGCGCGGCACGCTGCGCAGCGATTGATAGAAGGAAAACGCCATGTTCCAGGCTTGCGAGGTGAAAATCGCAAAGACCGCCGCGCATTCGGCGCCCAGGATCGAACCCGGGAAAAGCCCAAGAAAGAAGGTCACCGTAAACGACAGGAAACCCAGGATCGGCACCGATTGGAGGACATCGAGCAAGGGAATGAGGACGAGCGCGGCGCGCCGGCTCTTGGCCGCAAGCGTCGCGTAGACGAAGGTGAAGACCAGCGAGGCGCCGATCGCGGCGAACATTCGCAAGGTCGTGCGCAGGGCGTAATAGGGCAGCAATTTATAGTCGAGTGAAACAACCGTCGATTCGGGCGCGGTCAAGGGCAAGGTCACCCCGTGCGAGACATGGGTGACCGCAATGAAAGCGGCAAAGACGAGCGCAAATGCAAAAAGATCATAGTGGTTGGGAAGCGCCTTGCGGCCAAGCGAGGTGAAGGCAACGAATCGAGACTGCATGGCGGACTTTCACGTTGGATTAAGGAAGGCGGGCGGACAAAAATGCGGTACGGCGGATTTCAGGCCGGGCCTGACCGGAAACCGCCGCAGCTTATACGCTCGTTGCGGCACATGAAGATTAGATGACAGCCAAACGGCAGTCAGACTGCCGCGGCTGCTGCGAGGAGCCCCCGGGACTTTGCGCCGCGCTTGTCGTTCACGAGCTTGCCCGAAGTTAACCAAAATGAACCATTTAGAGCGAGACGGCCGTTTTTTTGACTTTTTAACGACATATTACGGATTATGAAATAATTTGACGGTGTTTAGGGGCGGGCTCTGACGTCGATGCACAATCTTTCCCGTTGGTTTTTTATTCTCGGCTCATTCTCTTGGCTTGGCCTCGCGCTGCTGGCCGGCGGCTGCGCGGGCAGCGTCTCCGGCGGCGACGATCTTTTTCCGGGCCCGTCGGAATATGAGGTAGGCGGCATCGATGTCTCTAAATATCAGGGTGACATCGATTGGACCAGTGTGCACGGCGCTGGGGTTCGCTTCGCCTGGATCAAGGCGACCGAAGGCGGCGACCGCGTCGATGAGAGATTCGCCCAAAATTGGGCCTCGGCGAAAACCGCGGGCGTGCCTCGCGGTGCCTATCATTTTGCATATTGGTGCAGACCCATGTCGGAACAAGCGGCTTGGTTTGCCAGGAACGTGCCCAATGATCCGGACGCCTTGCCGCCGGTGCTCGATGTCGAGTGGAATGGCCAATCAAAAACCTGCCCAAAACGCATACCGCGGGAAATAGCCCTGGCGCAGATGAAAATCATGCTCGCCGCGCTGGAACAGGCCTATGGGAAAAAGCCGGTGATCTATACGTCGATCGATTTCCATCGCGACGTCATGGAAGGGGAATTTACCGATTACCCGGTCTGGGTCCGCAGCGTGAAATGCCATCCGTCGCTCAAGTATGGCAATCGCCGCTGGCATTTCTGGCAGCATACCGCCGAAGGCCATGTTGCCGGCATTCGCGGCTATGTCGATCGCAATGCCTTCAACGGCACGATGAAGGAATGGCAAGCCTGGCTCGCCAACAACAGATCGCTTGCCGAAAACAAAGCACCCGGCGCGCGCGGCGCTTCAACGAGCGAAATAGCGCGCGCCGATTGATAGCCTTAGCCGCTCTTAACCGGCAGCTTTTTCTTACGATTGAGATCCCAAAAATAATATCCAAATGAGGCCGCCAGAACGATTCCGGCAAAGCCGAAAACAAGGGCCCATGTGTGTGACCCCTGCGCGACGCTGACGATGAGCCGGCCTGACATGCTCATGTCCTTGCCGTCACTGACCGTCACCAGGACTGCATATTGGCCTGGCTGATCGAAGTTGGCCGGAAGTGTGATAACCCCTTTCGGATAAATCTTCGGCGGCAGATAGGCGAGCGTGACCGGACCGAGATTGGCTGCCGCCACCGCATCGGCGCCTCTTACGATACGAACCTCCGTCGTCATGTCGCGAAGTTCTTTCGAAATCGCTGTCAGCGTGACCACGGCAGCCCCGGGGAAGGGGATGGCGGGGCATGAGTCTTCCGTTGCGCCGGCTTGATAGACCGACAATTGCATCTCATGCATGCCGGCCATCAGCATGCAGCCCATATTCATGTTCATATCCATGAAGCTGGTATCCTGGGCTTCCGCCCGCGCTCCAAGGATAGCAATTCCCAAGATCAAGGCTGCCGCCAAACGGCCCATACCAAACATAAGTGAATTTCCTCCCGGATATTGGTTCGCTCGGTGGGCTGCGTTGTACTGAAAGCAGGGAACTTTGCCAACCGCGCAATTTATGATGGGGCCCATTACACCGCCTCGAATCGAGACAAAACCTTTTCAGCGATCATGCGGGCGATCGGGATCGCCGATGTCGCGGCGGGCGAGGGTGCATTGCACACATGCAGCATCCTGGCGGTTTCCGCGAAGAGAAAATCATGCACAAGGGTGCCGTCGCGCAGCACCGCTTGGGCGCGTATGCCGGCGACACCGGGTTCGAGATCGGCGAGCGACAGATCCGGGCAATATTTGCGGCATTGGGCAAGATAGGCTTGTTTCCATAAGGAGTTTCGCATCTCCTCGACGCCTGCGGCAAAATGCATTCCGATGACTCTCCAAAAACCCGGAAACGCCAAATAGTCGAGTACATCCTTTGGCCTGAAGGAGAATTTTTCATAGCCTTCGCGGGCAAATCCTAGCACAGCGTTGGGGCCGACGATGAGTCTTCCGTCGATTGTTCTGGTGAGATGAATCCCGACAAAGGGAAGTTTTGGGTCGGGAATGGGATAGATCAGATGCTTGATCAAACCTGCCCGCGATTTTGGCAAAGTATAAAATTCGCCTCGAAACGGCACGATCCGATGATTGATCTGGAGACCGGCCATTTTGGCGAGACGGTCGGATTGAAGTCCGCCGCAAACGATCAAGGACCGCGCCCGGAAGCTTCGCTCAGCGGTCGAGATTTCGACGGCGTGCGCATCTTCGCGAATGGCTGCGACTTTGCTGCCGAGCGCAATCTCGGCTCCCCCGGCCGTGACGATTTTCGCGAAGGCCGCGGAGACCAGTTTGTAGTCGACGATCCCCGTTGCAGGGACGAGCAGAGCGGCAAGGCCTGTGACATTGGGTTCGAGCCGCGTCAATCCGGCGCGATCGATCCGTTCGGCCGCGATGCCGTTTTGCTTGGCGCGCTCGAACAAAGCCTCCATGGCGATTCGCTCGCGCTCGTTGGTGGCGACGAGAAGCTTGCCGCAATTTTCGAATTTTATGCCCTGTTCCACGCAGAAAGCTTTTGTCGCGGCAGCGCCTTCGCGGCAAAACCGGGCCTTTAGACTTCCCGGCGCATAATAGATGCCCGCATGGATGACGCCGCTGTTGTGCCCGGTCTGGTGCCTCGCTACGGCGGCCTCCTTTTCCAGAACGACGATCGAGGACAGTGGCCGTGCCCGCAAAATTTCGCGGGCGGTCGCGAGGCCCACGATCCCGGCGCCAACAATTGCAAAATCATAGGTCATGCGGCGGCGTGCCTTGCAGGAGCCTGCTTGAGAGCGCGAACGTCCAAACCGGCAAGTGGCGCCGGGTACAGTGAAAACCCGCAAGCACTGGTATCAATCGCTCTTGTCCGGAGCAGTTTTGCTTGCGGCCTCGAAGAGCTGGCGGAATTTTGAAAGTGCGGCGGGATCGGCGTCCGAAATGGCCCAATATTCGGTGCCGCCGTCGCGCCAGACTTCGACCGAATAGCCTTCGATATTGAAAGCCGGTTGGGATGGCGCGGCTCGCTCGGGCAGGGCGGTCAGACTGATATAATGTTCATTGTGCCGGTAGATCAGGACTGGCGTGGGGGCGCCGCCGATAACGTCGATCCGGCCGCCGGCGAGCGGAAATCCTTGCGCTGCGAAGTCCAGAACCTTTGGCGCCAGCGCAAAACGTGTCGCAAACCATGGTTTGACCGTGTGGCGATCGGACGACGCGATATCGAAGGGCTGGCCGGACAGAAGCCCGCGTTTGTGATCGGCTATCAGCGTACCAGCAAGGGTGGTCTCTTGAAGAGAGGCGCGTAGCGTTAGCCAAGTCGTAGCGCTGCCAAGCCCCGCCGCCAGGACGGCCGAAGCCGCCATGGCCCGCCAGGGCGGCACCGCACGGGGTGCGCGAGGCGTGATGGAAGGGGAAGGCGCGGCCATCCTCGCGATACGGTCGCGCAGGGCTTGCGGCGCCACCGGCTTGACGAGTTCCCGGCGCATGACGTCGCGCAGCGTTTTCAGACGGCCATATTCGGCGGCGAGGGAAGCATTTCCAGCCAAGCGATGTTCAAAATCAAGCATATCGGCGGCGTCGAGTTCGCCGTCGAGCGCGGCTTGGGTGAGAAGGATGTCGTCGACGGCGGTCATTTGTTCTGCTGGCTCCCCAAGGCCGCCATGAGGAGACCGCGGGCGCGGGCGAGGCGCGACATGATGGTCCCCAAAGGCACGCCGGTTATTTCGGCGATCTCACGATAACTTAATCCATTAATGTCGCGCAGCACGAGGGTTACCTTAAAAGGCGGCGGCAAGGCGCCGATCGCGCGCTCAATCGCCGCGGCATCGGCTTTTTCGATCAAGGCCTCTTCCGGCGTCGGGGCGCCATCGGCTGGCGCTAAAGCTTCGATGTCCTCCGTGACCAGCAGCGCTTTCGGCCTGTTGCGGGCCATCCAGGTGAAGGCGGTGTTACGCGTGATGGCAAGAATCCAAGCACGGGCGTTGCCGCCACTATATTGATCGAGCCCGCGCAGCGCCCGCAAACAGGCTTCCTGGACGATATCCTCCGCGTCGGCGCCGTTGCCGGTAAGCCAGCGGGCCAGTGCATAGGCGTCGTCGAGATGAGGCATGACCACGCTGGCAAACCGTTCATTCGCGGAGGGCTGCGTCAAGAGGGAGCCTATTTTGATGTTCCGGGTCGCTAAGATTCGCCTCGGCGACCTTATCACCGCATGGCCGCTCCGGGCTGGTTTTCCGCGAGACTCGCGAAATTTTCTGAGAGGTTGATGTTTCATCCATCAGTTTCGTCCGGTTTTAGGGTCCAATCGGACAAAACTGTTTCACGTGAAACATTTTGGTACGATTGCGGTCTGCGCAAAGTGACGTTCGCAAGGCGGCGCCAAGTCCGGCGCGGGGGTTTGGGGCTGGCGCAATTCCGCGATAGGATTAAGCTTTGGCCTTGTGATTTTTTTTGAATTTTCTTTCTGGCAATGCCGGAACACGGTGCCTCGCAGCATTGCCGGAAGCAATCTCAGTCTCCTTAGTGTTTCCCTGCCATGGCTTGGTCGATCGATTCTCTGATCTTGAGAACGGTGTTTGCATCACAGCCACGGCTTTGGGCCGTTGCTACAGTGGAGACTCGCCGGAACGCCCATTTATTCCCGGTGCCTGATGAGTTTTTGCTGCCGATGCCAATCACCGGATGAAATTCGACGCTTGGTACCCGCACGACAAATGACCTTTTTCGACCCAAATGTATGGAATTTCAGTTCACAATACTCGCTGACGGAATTAACCCAAGACATGGGGGCGCAATGACGTTTCAGGAGGGTTATTTCATCGCGGAGAAGCACCGTTATAAGAAATGATAACAAGCCACTATTGACATACAATCAAATCACATCAACACTGCAACTCTGGCGGGTATTTTAGTCATTTAGTTGCTCCTGAAACCGTTGCACCCAACGCTTGAAAATTTAGTTCGAGCGAGACCTGATCCGCCTGCGCACCGGCGATGTGCGCTTTTGAGGTGCAGTTGGGATCGGCATCATGCAAAAATTATTGGCTGCTACTTTGGTGCTTTGGTGGTTCTGGGGGTGTGAAGCTAGCGCGCAGACGAGCCCGATGTACTGCTATGGACAGTACGCTCTTTGTGCAGCATCAACTTGCATGCCAACTGGACGCGAGATTACGACGAGGGTCGTATCCACCAGTGGCATATTGATCGGATACCGCAATTACCCAGAAGCCGTCTGCACGTGCCCGGTTCTTCAAGGAAAGTTTCAAGCGTCGGGCGCTGATTTGGGTCAAATGCAGGGGAGCTGCGCACAGCCGGATGTAGGATTGGTATGGTCGTTATACAGCCCAATGCCTCTGCCGCAGGCGTTCAACTACAATCCTTACGCTGGCACTCAATCGCGGGTGCAGGTATGCCCCGCCTCCCCCAATCGCTCGTTTGCGAATTGTTTCGGGTTCAAATGCGCCCTGAACGCCGAGAGAGTCAACGGTGTGCTCCTGGCGACTTGTCACTGCCCGCTCGACGACGACATGTACGGCAACCCAGTGCCGAGAGGTAGTACCGCTTTCAAGAACGAGGCCGGACAATGTGACCCAAATTACTGCTCGCTTCTGCCAGTTTCGGTGCCGTATTCGCCAAGTAACTCAGGGGGGACGTGCCTCGGAACGCCTCCACCCTTGCCACCAGGGTAAGGTTCCGCTGGAAGGATCCCTCGAGACGCGAGACGTGTCCTTTAACTGGCACGTGCGAGCGCGGCACCGTGATCATGAATGGCGGTCGCGGGGCGGCGTTTGCCGGCGCCAGAGGATGTCACCATCAAAAGTGCAGCCACCGCTTGATCGTCGGATTAAATCGTCCCTTGAGTTCCGATTCCTGCGGGAGAGACATATCCCTCAGCCCGGAATAGCGGTCCCTAAGCTGGACGAATTGCTCCTGCAAACCGGCTGGACAGGCCACGCGTCCCTCCATATCGAAGACCAAGCGATGTTCATGCCCTTCATTGGCAAGCGCATCACCAATGATGTAGCTCATGTCGCGGACAATCGCTGATTTGTTGAAGCAGATCATATAGGGACCCCGGTGCATGGACAGCCCCTGCACCGGCTCCACAACGCCCAAAATATCGCCCGCTTCCAGAAAGGCCTCGCGATCGGCAATCCAATATTTTATATTGGCCTGATTGATGAATTCGATCGCTTGATCGTTCTTCATCGCTGAATAATAGGCAAGCGGTCCAACAAGTCCTTCGGTGTGTAAAAACGAATAATCATCGCCGAGAAAAAACCCGAATGAACCGGCCCTGTCACCCATGGCAAGCATCGTTCCGGGCGGGATTTTCGACTGCTTAACCCAATCGGCCAAATCCAGGTTGGCCTGTTTATAGCTTTGCGGAATGGGGAGCAGATTGCGTGCCTGATTGACCAGACGGACTGTGCTTGACACATAGGTCAGGCCTCCCGTCAGACCAATGATCAGCAATATTGCCCCATTGACCAGCCCGGCAGTCAGCGGCCTGCCAAGTTCAATATATCCTATCGAGACCTCAACAGACTCGAGCAAAACATAATATGCAAGCAACAATGGGCCCCAGAAATACCATGCCCACAACGGCCAGCCAGAATTCACTCCGTAATACAGTGCGCAAAGCGCAGTCGCTATGGCGCATACAATAATCTCTGAAACAAACTTAAGTTTTCGAAAAGGGACCGGAGCAATGACTGATATTAAAAGGAATATTGCAAGAATAAAAACCGCCCGCATGGACTGCGAGATATACTGAATCGATACGCTCCAGTTTTCCAATATGACCGAATGAAGCGACTTGATCAGACCGGAAACTGGCAGCGGTGTTCCAAACAGCTGGACATTGAGGGCGCAATAAACCGCTATCACCGGCACAATAATCAGATAGGGCCTAGGATCGATCTCGCGGCGGGTTACAAGAAAATAGATGTCCCGCGCAACGACCAGGGAGAGCGCATCCAAGCGCTCGAGAAACAGAATCGAGCCAAATACACCGCGCCCTACCCATGTCTTCGATGTAAAAAACAGAATTGATGTCGCCGGTATTGCGACTGTTTCCATGCCTAATAGCGTTACGCCCTGGTACCATATCGAGACAACAATGGCAGGAAAGGCTGAACCATATTTGATTTTTGAAAGAACGACGAAGATCACGATAAATACAACAGACAGACCATAGCATTCGAGCATCAGACGCTCTTTTTCCGTTCCAAACAGGCTGGCCGTCACCGACAAAAGCACGGTCCAAAGCGGCTGATAGCCGTTCGTCTCGTACGGCGGCAGAAACGAACTCACACGATGTTCGACAAGATTTCTGACAATCCCCAGGTAATAATAACCATCGTCGGCAATCAAGTTGACCCAGATTCGCGGCGTAGTTTCCGTAATCAGCCAAATGTTGATCGAGAAAATCATGACCATGGCGATCACAGCAAGTACATCGGCAGACAGAAGCAACCGGCTGGTCAAAAGGGAGCGTTTTTGAAAAGCCACCACCACGAATCGATCCCCATACCAAAGAATTATTTCGAGATATATTCCACGTCGCCAAGATATTTTTTGTGGCCATTGCCGGCCACGCCGCATCGCTTAGAGACTACTGAAACGGCGGCGGTTGCCGCGCGCCGGGGAACGTGCTAGCGCGGCCATGAATAACAGTCTCCGTGATCGCGAAGAGCGGTCGCGGATCAGAGGACAGAAGGGCGTGCTCGCAGGACAATTCGCACTCGTCACCGCCGCTATCTTTACCGGCGCCGCCGTATACGTCAATGTGGTGGAACAGCCCGCCCGCTTGCGGCTCGACGATCGCGCCCTCCTTGCTCAATGGAAACCCGCTTATCAGCGCGGTTTTGCAATGCAAGCCCCCTTGGCGCTCCTCGGTTTTATTCTTGGGATCATTGCCGCCAGCACCACAAACATGGACTTGCGGTGGCTGGTGGGAGCCTTCTTTATTTTTGCTAACTGGCCTTTCACGCTCCTCGTGATCTTGCCCACAAATAAGCGTTTGATGGAAATCAAACCGCTCAATGTCGGCCAGGAAAGCCGCGAACTGATCGTCAAATGGGGCAGGTTGCATGCGGTACGGAGCCTGCTCGGAGCAGCCGCGACCGCGCTTTATCTTTGGGCCTCGCTGTCATAGAAGGGGATGCTCTTCTGCGTCTACACGGATTCGTCCGAACAAGCGTGGTTAGATTGACTTTAAAGTCAGCTGTTCGCTACACACCGATACTAGAGAATTAGAGTAGCGTGGCCTCGTAGCATAATTGGAATTATTCAATGAAAATCCGTATTTTTGGCGCGGCGCTCCTGCTGCTGTTTACGTTCACTCTCTCCCCGGCCGCGGAAGCCGAAAATGCAGCGGGGGTGGCTGCTTTTCACCTTGGCGGGCAGGTGAAGAATCCGTCCGATTTCGATTTGGCGAAGCTGGAAAAATTGCCTGCGGCAAGTCAAAAGAGCGGTAGCCATGAGTATACGGGTGTTTTGCTTTGGGATCTCCTGCAATCCGCCGGAGTGATTTTGGATCAAAGCATAAACAACGATATTTTGCGTATCATCGTGATCGTAACGGGCAGCGACGGATATGAAACAGTCTTCAGCGCCGGTGAGATCGATCCTGAATTTGGCGGCCATCAAATCCTGGTTGCCTACGAAAAAGATGGACAGCCGCTCGGGCCGGACCGCTTTCCGCAGATTGTTGCAGCAGGGGATAAGAGGTTCGGCCGTTTTGTCTACAAGATCGTCAAAATAGAAGTCCGCGACGCTGGAAAATCATCCCCGAAACCTTAGCAGATCTCATTTGGGGGAATGATCACGCCAAGCTGATTTCGACCGGCACGTGATCGGAAGGCTTGTCCTCGCCGCGCCTTTCCTTATGGATCGTAACCGCGTTGAGCCGGTCCGCCGCCCGCGGCGAGAGCAACAGATGATCGATGCGGATGCCCTTGTTGCGCTGCCAGGCGCCCGCTTGATAATCCCAGAATGTGTAAAGTCCAGGTTCGTCGCTCGTCGCGCGCATGGCGTCGGTCAGTCCCAGATTGATGAGGCTGCGGAAGCGCGCCCTGGTTTGCGGCAAAAACAGCGCGTCGCCTTCCCATGCGGCAGGATCGGCGGCGTCGCTCTGTGTCGGAATCACATTGTAGTCGCCAGCGAGAACAAGCGTCTCCTCCAGCGCCAAAAGTTCTTTCGCATGCGCGATGAGGCGATCCATGAAGGCAAGTTTGTAACTGTATTTTTCTGTTTGCGGCGGATTGCCATTCGGCAGATAGATCGAGGCGACGCGGATAATTCCGTCGCCATTTGGGACAATCGCCTCGATATAACGCGCCTGTTCGTCGTCCGGGTCCCCAGGTAATCCCCGCACAACTTCTATCGGCGCCTTGGCGAGAATCGCGACGCCATTAAAACCCTTTTGCCCATGCACGGCGGCATTATAGCCTTCCGCCTCGACTTCCATGCGCGGAAACGCATCGTCAACGCATTTCAGCTCTTGCAGGCAGAGGACATCGGGCTTGGCGTCGCGGAGATAGCGCAGGAGATGTTCGGTGCGCTGGCGGACCGAATTGACGTTCCAGGTGGCGATTTTCACGGCACTTTTCCCCGCGTGTTTTTGAATCACCCGTGCCGGGACAGGCCGATTGACCCGGCGGCGCGCGACGCGGGCGTGACGTGCCGCAACGGCCGCTCTCGCATAAGGCGCGGCAAGGTCCCATGCGTGAGAACGCCTTCGCGCATCAGGGCGCGGCGCAACGGGCCGATCGTCGAGAAAGCAAGCAGGCCGGCGCCGCGCAAAAAATCGATCGGGAAAACATCCGAAAGAAGCGAGCGGTTGAGGATATCGACGCCATTCGTGCGCAAAAAAATGTCGCTCCGGCGCGCATTGTCATAGGCTTTCAATGTCGGCGCGGCGCCGATGTCTGCGCCAAGCGCGCGCGCGTCCTCCAAAACCTCGACGAGCCCGGCGCCATCTCGCAGGCTGAGGTTCAAGCCTTGCGCCGCCAGCGGCGGAAAGATGTGCGCGGCTTCGCCGATGAGCGCGACGCGAGGGCCGGAAAGACGATTGGCGCTCATCCCCGCCATCGGGAAAAAGCCGCCCGGCCCATCGATCGCGATTCTGCCCAAAAGCCCATCGGCTTGGCTCTCGATCTCTCTCGCTAGGGCGGACTCTGGAAGCCCGCGCCGGCGCTCGGCATCCCCAGCGGACATGAGCCACACCAGGCTCGACCGGTTTGGCCGCCCGGGCACCGCTCGAAGCGGGACCAGCGTGCAGGGCCCCGATCGCGTGTGAAACTCCGTCGAGATATTCCGGTGCGGCTTGGCATGCGAAAGCAGGGCGGTGAAAGCAATTTGCGGATAGGTCCAGCTGCGTGTGCCGATCCCCGCCTTCGTCCGGACGAGGGAATTGCGGCCGTCGGCGGCGGCGGCGAGCTTTGCCGTGATGCAATGCCCGTCGGTGAGGGTGGCGCGGACCGCATCCGTGCCGAAGTCTATATCGCTGATCATGCCCTCGTGCAGAACGAGGTTTTTGGTTGCCGAGGCGATGTCCGCGAGGCCCTCGACCAGGACATTGTTTTCGATATTCTCGCCGAAGGCGGCGAGCCCGATCTCGCTAGCGGCGAAGGAAAGCGAGGGCACCGGCATCCGCGCGCCGGTCGCATCAATCATCGCGATCCTGGCGAGCGGCGCGGTCTTGCCGCGAAAATGCGGCCACACGCCGAGCGCCTTGTAAAAGCGCAGCGAGGCCTCGAAAAGCGCGACGGTCCGCCCGTTGGCGCGCGTGTCGGCATGGCCAACGCAGACCACGGAAAATCCCGCTTGCGCAAGCGCGATCGCGGCCGAGAGACCGGCGCTGCCAGCGCCGGCCACGAGAATATCGGCTTCAGTTTCGGGGGTTGAGAGAGACATCGGGCCGCCTTTGCAAGCCTTTTTAGACCGTTAAGGTCTATTTGGCGAGTTGATGGCGTGCGATTTTCCCCATACGCCTTATGTCCGCGCCAGATTGGTTCTAAGCGCTGCCATTAGCCGGATGTTGCCGAAATTGGCGCGAAGTGTAATCTTGCGCCACAAGGAAAGCACTTTTTCTTGAAGAATGAGCCCCGGCAAGCCACTAAAATTATCCGCGAAAAATTGGCAAGACTCACAGCAAGCTTTCCAGTGCGCATTCGAGGTTGAATGAACGAGTATAATCTGTCTTTTACACCGCTCCTGCCAGTGCCGCTTTTGCTTGGCCTCGGGGTGCTCGCGCTTGGCCTCATTGGATTGGGCTTTTATGCCCGCAAAGCCGGGACTTTTTTGCGCGCGCTTGGGTTTGGCTTGCTGCTCTTGGCCATGACCGGCCCGTCCCTGGTGCATGAGGACCGCGATCCCTTGAAGGAGGTCGTGGCGGTCGTCGTTGACCAAAGCGGCAGCCAGACGATCGGCGAACGCCCCGTCCAAACAGAAAAAGCCCGCGAAAAACTTGAGAAAAGCCTTACCGCGCTTGGCAATGTCGAGGTGCGGGTGATCGAGAGCAGCCGCACCGATAGCGAGGCCGACGGCACCAGGCTGTTCACGGCGTTGAACGCGGGGCTTGCCGACGTGCCGATGGAACGGGTCGGCGGCGTCTTCATGATTACCGATGGGGCCGTCGATGATATTCCGGCCGACGTCAGCATGCTCGGCTTCAAGGCGCCGCTCCACGCGCTCATCACCGGCCATGAAGGCGAGCGCGACCGCCGGATCGAACTTTTGGAGGCGCCGCGCTTCGGCATCGTGGGAAAAGATCAAACGATCGAATTACGGGTGCTCGATACAGCCGACAAGGGCGATCCCGTCGCCCTAAAAATACGCCGCGACGGCAACCCGGTCGCGACCCTCTTCGCGGCGCCCGGAGAACGGCTTCGCGTGCCGGTCCGAATCGAACACGGCGGCCAAAATGTCATCGAGATCGAGGCCGAAGCGCTGCCGGACGAGCTGACCGCGATCAACAACAAGGCGGTGCTGACGATCGAGGGCGTTCGCGACAAATTGAAAGTTCTGCTCGTTTCGGGAGAACCG
>Ga0181535_10003651_pt1 | contig 17707 bp, 8 predicted proteins | sample PEATcosm2014_Bin_44_FD_119774 | JGI IMG/M metagenome (GOLD analysis project Ga0181535, IMG submission 119774) | Peatland microbial communities from MTU Mesocosm Facility, Houghton, MI, USA - PEATcosm2014_Bin17_30_metaG | ecosystem: Environmental > Terrestrial > Soil > Wetlands > Peat | place... | reverse complement strand
TGTTCCAGCATTCTGGCGCAGCGTCTGGGCCAGGTCCGGACGGAGAAAATGAAAGACCGGCGCGACGCTGAACAGAAGGCTGGTGACAACGGAAACGGCGAGCGTGAACAGAAGCACGCGCGTGTCGATGGAGGTTGAATAGGGCTCGGCGCCGGGATCGGAATTGGTGATCAGCCGGACCAGCGCGAGGGCGGCCAAGGGCGCGAAAACCAAACCTGCCGCACCTCCGATCATGCCCAGGAGTCCGCCCTCGGCCAGCAATTGCGCAATGACGCGGCTGCGCTTTGCGCCCAGTGCGTAGCGCATCGACATTTCGCGCGCGCGGCCGGCAGCGCGCAGCAGCAGCAGCGTCGCAACGTTGATAGCGCACATAGCGACAAGCAGGCCTGCCATGCTCATCAGGATGATCAGCGGCGTCTTCAGGTCCATGCGCTCGGGTGCGTAGCCTGCGGAGTCGTCCAGCACTTTGAGGTGCGAGTCGTCGAGGAAAGTTTTCTTGAAGCGCGGCGAAACTTTCTTGTAAAGCGTGAGTTCGTAGGCCCGGAGCGAGTGCCAGAGCGGCTCGAGGCTGGCCTCGGCCTGGGACCGGCTCACACCCGGCTTGAGACGCGCCACGAGCGTGAGCCAGATGGATTGATGGTTGTTGAGGTCGTCGCGTGGCGCCATCCAGGGCATTGCCACTTCAACCATGCTGATAGGAATGAAGACGCCTGGCTTGTAGCCGCCGATGACGGAGTCGAAGTTTTCTGGCGCGACGCCGAGGATGGTGAACGGATGGCCATTGATGAGCACCGTCTGGCCAACGACGGCGCTCGATGCGCCAAAGCGCGTCTTCCAGTAGCCGTAGCTGAGAACGACGACAGGATTCGCGTTCTTGGCTGTGTCGTCTTGTTGCGTGAGCAGCCGTCCAAGCGCAGGCTTCAAGCCGAGAAGCTGAAAGTAGTTGCCAGTGACCATTTCAGCGCTCTTGTCCTCGGCTTGATTGTGCCAGCTCACTCCGACGTTGGCGCGGTCCGCGGCAAGAACTCCGGAGAAGACCTGGTTCTGGTCGCGCAGGTCTTTGTACATGGGATAGGAGAAGTAGTTGCTCGTATCTCCGCCGAAGCTGCTCGCCGAGCCTTGGAAGCCGCCGGTCCAATTGAAACGGACGAGGTCCTTGGGTTGCTGGACCGGCAACATGCGCAGCAGCGCCTGGTCAAAGAGTGTGAAGACCGCCGCATTGGCGCCGATGCCGAGAGCGAGAGTCAGCACCACGGTAAACGTGAAGGCCGGCGACTTGCGCAACTGGCGGAGTGCGTAGCGAAGATCTTGAAGCAGCGAGTTCATCGTCGTTTCTCCATGGGGAATTCGCGAGCGTGCTACTCGGCGCGCAGCGCCTGCATGGGTTCAATGGATGCGGCGCGGCGCGCGGGGATGAACCCCGCGACGGCAGCGCAGAGAACGAGCAAGAGCGGCGCGCCGGCAAGGGCCATTGCGTCGTAACTTCCGACCTGGTAAAGCAGGCTCTTCATCAGGTGTCCGGCATAGAGCGCGGCGGGAATGCCGAGCACGAGACCGAGCAGAATCTGCCAGAGCGCTCCGCGCATGACCATGGCCATTACGCTGGAGCGGGTGGCGCCGAGCGCCATGCGAATGCCGATTTCGCCGGTGCGGCGGGCGACGAAGTAGGACATGACGCCATAGAGGCCGACGGAGGCGAGAATGAGCGCGAGAATGCCGAAGAGACTGGTGAGTCGCGCCATCAGACGCTCCTGGTTGAAGTTCCCGGCGACTTGTGCGTCGAAGGGGCGAAGATCCATGACCGTCAGATTGGGATCGATGGCCGCCAGTGTGCGGCGAACCAGTACGTCGACGTTCTGTTGCGGAGTGTTGAATTGAAGGATCATCGCGTTCATGATCATGGATTCGTTTTCAGTGGTGATGAATTCCTTCTCTTTGTAGCCGGTGAAGGGTTGCGCGAGCGGACGCAGAAAGACGGGCTGGACGGGATCGCTGGGACTGTTTATTTTGAAGTTGGCGAAGACACCCACGATCTGGAAACTGCCGGAGTACTGCACGCGATTGAGGCCGAAGTGCTGGCCGATGGGGTTTTGATTGGGAAAGAATCTCTTGACGAACTCCTGATTGACAAGGGCGACCTGCGGAGTGCTGGCCGTATCCTGCTCGGAGAAGTCACGGCCACTGACAATCGGTACGCCGATCGAATCGAGGAAGTGGGTGCTGACCCGGTCCCAGGTGGCCCCGCAACGGGCGTTGGGCCCAGGAGCGGGATGTCCCTGCTGGATAACGCATTCGCTCCAGTTGTTGCCTTCGAGCGGGCTGTACATCGACACGCTGAAGCTTGTAACGCCGGGGAGCGCGGAGAAGCGATCCTGGATCTGGCGATAGAGAGGGGGCACACGCGCGGCGTTGTATCCTGCGCCCGCCGGATCGAAATGCAGCACATAGCGGTTGGCAGTGACGACGCCGAAGTTCTGATTTGCGAGTTTGGCCAGGGATTTGGTCATGAGAATGGCGGCGGCGATGAGAACAACCGACAAGGCGACCTGGAAGATGACCAGAGCCTTTTGGGGCAGAGAGGAGCGATCGTGCGTGGAGCGATTTGCCCCACGCAGAGCATCGGAGGGGTTTGCATGCGACGAGAGCCATGCGGGCGCGATTCCAAAAAGGATGCCGGTAACGAGCGTTACGAGAAACGCAAAGCCGAGCACGGGAAGTGACGGGTTGGCGTCGATGGGAATGAACCGGGCATCGGGAAATGCGAGGGCGAGAATCGTCCGGCAGCCGGCATAGGCGACAGCCAGGCCGGCGAGGCCGCCAAGGCAACTGAGGAGAACACTCTCCGTCAAGATTTGACGGATGACGCGAGCCTGCCCAGCGCCCAGGGCCATGCGCAGCGCCACGTCGGCGCGGTGTGCGGTGGCGCGCGCCAACATGAGATTGGCAATGTTGGCGCAGGCAATGAGCAGCACCACCGATGAAAGAATCATGAGCATCCTGAGGCCATCGCCCGTTTCCTTTTGGAGCCTTTGAATGCCGCCTCCAGCAGGAGCAAGAACGACATGCTGGCGCGGGATCAAGGACGTGCCTCCATCGGCCGTCAAGGCAGGCTGCTCCCCAATCCATTGGCGCAGGGCAACAGAAAGCTTTGCCTGGAGCGCCCCAATGTTTGTTCCGGGGCGGACGCGGCCGATGGGATAGAGCCAGTGAGCGGCGGGATGCTGCAAGATCGAGGCCTCTCCGTGCAAGTAGGGTTCAGTTTGCAGAGGAACCCAGAGCTCGGGCGGCCGATCGGCGATGCGGTCCCCATAGAAGCCAGGCGGCGCAATTCCGATGACCGTGAAGGGCCGCGCCTGGATATAGATTGTGGAGCCGACAATGGAGGGATCGCCCGAGTACTCGCTTTGCCAGGCCTGGTAACTGAGCACGGTGGTGGGCGCTGCGGCGGGGGCATCGTCGCTGTCGGCGAAGACGCGGCCCGCATAGGCGCCGACACCGAAAGTGGCGAAGTAATTGCCGGATACCAATTCGCCGGTGAGCGATTTGGATGTCTCGTTGTTGCGGCGCACGCTCCAGGGCCACATGCCGGCCTGGGCCGCGGCTAACTGTTCGAACTCCGGCGCGGAGTTCTTGAAGCGTTGATAAAGGTCGAAGGAAAATATGGAGAAGTCGCCGGTGGTTCCGGAGTCCTCGGGAAATCCGCCTTCGATGCAGCATTTGTTGTCGTCGCCAATGCGGTAGAGTTGCGCGGGGTTGGCAACGGGAAGCGAGCGCAGCAGAATGCCGTGGACCAGCGTGAAGATCGCGGTGTTGGCGCCAATGCCGAGGGCGAGGGTTAGCACCACGGTAAGAGTGAAGCCCGGCGACTTGCGCAACTGGCGGAGCGCGTAGCGGAGATCCTGAAGCAGCGAGTTCATTGTCGTTTCTCCATGGGGAGTTGGCTGGCTCTACTCGGCTCTGAGGGCTTGCATGGGGTCAATGGACGCGGCGCGACGCGCAGGAATCAGTGATGCGATGATGGCGAGCAAGAAGATGGCGATGGCTGCAAGAATCAATACGCCGGGGTCCAGCGGATCGACGTGGAAGAGCATGGTTCGCAATAAGCGCGTGGCAAAGACGGCGCCGATCGCGCCGAAGATGCAGCCTGCGAGGCCCAGCTTTGCACCGGAGAGAAGCACCAGACGCATCACGCTGGCGCGCTGCGAGCCAAGCGCGAGGCGGATGGCAAGCTCATGTGTCCGCTGGGCGGCAGAAAAGGCGATGACGCTGTAGATGCCGAGCAGAGAAAGCAACACGGCCGCAGCGGCGAAGCTGGCGATCAGTGCCGTCGAGAAGCGGCGCGAGGCCTGGCCTTCAGAGACGACTTGATCCATGGACTCAACCTGGGTGAGTGGGAGTTGCGGATCGATGGAGCTGACCACGCCGCGCAGCGCAGTCTCCATCTGCTCCGGCGGCAGGCTCGAACGAAGCGCGATCGACCCGCCTGACCCCGTGAGCATATCCGGCGGCGCGAACTGGCCAAGACTGATTTTGAACTGGCTCATGGGCTCGTAGATCTGTTCGATGACGTCGGTGTCGGCCGATTTCTGTTTCATATCGCCGATTTCGCCAACCACGGTCATCCAGGGCAACGGCGTTTCCGGGAGACCGATATGGACGCGCTTGCCGATCGGATCCTGGCCGGGCCAGTAGTGCTGGGCAAACTTCTGATTCACGACGACTACGAGCGGGGAGCTGGCTGTATCCGCAGTGGTCAGGTCTCGACCAAGCAAAAGCGGCACGCCGATGGCGCTGAAGTACTGGCCCATGGCCAGGCCGCGCCATGCCGCGGTCATCGGCGCACCTTTGGGAGACACAAACCCCTCGGCGACAACGGCGCCATAGCTCTCCTGCCCGGAAGCAGGAAGCATGTTGGTAACGCCGACAGCCTGTACGCCGGGCAACTGCTGCAACCTCGCCAGCAGCAAGGTGTTGAACGCGTCCACTGCAGCCTGCGAAGAATACTGCTGGTGGGGTAGGCCATAAGATGCCGTGAGAACGTGATCGGCGCGGAATCCCAGGTCCACCTTGCGGAGATTGTCGAAGCTGCGCAACAAGAGACCCGATGCAACCAGCAGCACCAGCGCTACCACAAGTTGGCTGACCACAAGAATGGAACGCAGGCGCGCATGGCCACCACCCGCGCTGCCGGTACGGCCGCCCTCTTTGAGCGCGTCGTTGACGCCGGTGCTTGAGGCCGCATAGGCCGGTGCGACACCGCACACAAGGCCAGTCAAGATGGCGATCGAAAATGCAAAGAGAATTACCTTCCAGTCAAGCCCGATGGCGCTGACGCGTGGCAGGGACTCCGGCAGGAAGTGCACGCCAACGCGCAAGGCCGTGCCCGCAAACGCAAGGCCCACGAGCCCGCCCGCTACGCTGAGCAGCATGGCCTCCAACAAACTTTGCCGCAACACGGCCACTCCGTTGGCGCCGAGCGCGAGACGAACGGCGATCTCCCGGCGGCGGCGAATGACGCGCAGCAGAAGCAAACCGGCCAGGTTGGCGCAGGCCATCAACAGCACTACCGCAACGGCGAGAAACAGCGTGTCGACCATGGGCCGCGCCGCTGCAACCGTCATCTCTGACAATTTCTGAACGCTTGCATGAACGCGAAGGCTGGCCATCGCCGGAGGAAAGGTGTTCGAGGTTCGCTGCGCCACGCGTTCGGCGTCCTGCTGCGCCTGCTCTGTGGAAACGCCGGGCTTCAACCGGCCGATCATGCTGTAGTGCCAACTGCCGGTTTGAACGAGATCGCTCTGGGTCAGGCTCAACGGCACCCATAGCTCGCTGCGGTTCAGTTGCCCTGGAACGAGCGGGAACTCGAAGCCGCGCGGCATGACGCCGATCACCTGATACGGCTTCCGGTCGAGCAGAATGGACTGACCTAGGACACGTGGATCGTCGTGCAAACGGCTGTGCCACATCTGGTAGCTGATCACGGCTACTTGCTGCCTGGCTTCATCTTCCTGTTGCGTAAAAGTCCGCCCCATCAACGGCTGAACACCCAGCGTTGGAAATACGGAAGCGGTGAGACGCGAGCCGCTGAGCTTGGCGGGCTCTCCCGTACCCGATAGCTCAAAGCCGTCCTGCGTGTAGCTGCCTACACTGGAAAACCCATGCGCGTCGCGCTCGTAAGTCTGAATTTCCGGCCCCGTTACCAGCAGTTCTCCGCCCCATAAGGAACCTTCAACGTTGTCGCCGAGCGCCGCAAGTCTGTCCGGGTCTGCGTAGGGAAGCGGCCTGAGCAGCACACCCTCGACGATGGAGAAGATGGCGGTGGTGGCGCCGATGCCGAAGGCCAGCGTGAGGACTGCGGTGAGGGTAAAGCCGGGCGATTTGCGCAACTGGCGCAGTGCGTAGCGAATATCGAACCAGACGTTGTTCATCGCGAGTGCCTCCGTTGGGAATCTTGAATAAATTATTCTGTTCTGAGCGCCTTCATGGGATCGACTGAAGCGGCGCGGCGCGCGGGAAAATAGCAAGCTGCAAGCGCAACCAGAAACAGCACGGCTGCCACCGAGGCGAAGGTGATCCAGTCGACCGCGCCGATACCGAACAACATACCGCGCAGCAAGCGCGTGAAAGCGAGCGAAACAGCCAGGCCGGCGGCGAGGCCGAGGAACGCGAGCCGCACGCCCTGACCAAGGACGGAACGAAACACATCGCCCTGCCCTGCCCCGAGCGCCATGCGAATGCCAATTTCATGCGTGCGCTGGCGCGTGGTGTAGGCGACTACGCCGTAGATGCCGACCGCCGCAAGAACAAGTGCAAGCAATCCGAACGAGCCGGCAAAGGCCGCGGCAATTCGTTCGAAGACACTCCCCAACTGCATGTTTTCTTTGAGTGTGGTCTGGTTGTAGAGCGGCAGGTCGGCGTTGAGGCCGTGCACTGCCTGGTCGACTGGCGTCGTGAATATCCGCGGGTCGCCGGCGACGCGCACATGGAGTATCACCTGACCCGCATAGCGCTGCAGCAGCGGCACCAGCACAAGCGGAGCAGAGTCGTAGGTCATGCGCCTGTACTTTCCGTTGGCGGCCACACCGACCACTGTGCACCACCCTCCGGCCACCTGAATGCGTTTGCCAATTGCGTTCTGGCCTGGCCAGTAGCGATCGACGAGGGCCTGGTTCACGATCGCCGCCGGAAAGCTGGCCGCGTTATCCTGCGCCGTGAAATCGCGTCCGGCGATCAAGGGCGTGCGCAGCGTTTCAAGATAGCCGGGGCCAACCTGCCCGCGATCCACTTCCATCGATTCATGCGGGCGGGGCACATAGCCCTCGGGTTGAACGAAATCGGAATGAATGGTGAAGTTGAGCGGTGCGAAGTCCGCCAGTGTCGCTGATTGAACTCCCGGCAGCGCCTTCACGCGCGCCAGCAGTTGGCGGTCAAATTCAGAACCGGTGGTTCCCGTGTAGCCCACCGGATCGAGGTCGAAGGTCGTGAGCAGCACATGGTTTGGATCGAAGCCCAGGGTAGAGTTTTGCGCGTTCTGCAAGCTGCGTACGAACAGTCCGGCGCAGGCGAGGAGCAGAAGCGAGAGCGCGATTTGCGCGATGACGAGACTGCTGGTGAGACGCGATTTGGAAAGGCCGCCGGAGGTGCTGAGCGCCTCGTCTTTCAAGACCGAAACGGGCGAGAGTTGAGAAGCGCGCAGAGCGGGGAGCGCGCCCGCAACAACCGCCGTAAAAACTGAAACCAGCAGAGTGGCAAAAAACACGGAAGAGTCGACGTGGCCGTTGAGCGTAAGGGGCAGAGTGGTGGGAGGCAGAAAGGCGGACATCGTGCCAGCTGTCCAAACCGTGAGCGTGAGCGCCACCGCGCCTCCTGCGAGAGCGATGAGCAGATTCTCCACCAGCAACTGACGCATGACCCGCCAGCGGCTTGCGCCCATGGAAAGGCGGATGGCCATCTCGCGGCGGCGGCCGACCGAGCGGACGAGAAGCAGGTTTGCCACGTTGGCGCAAGCCAGCAGCATCAACGCTCCCGCAAGGGCCAGGAGCATGGGCAGCGTTCCATAGAGGTAGACGTTGACGCCGAAGGGAGAACGCCAAAGCGGATCGCTGGAGATGTTGTTGGGGCCCAGGTGCTGATCGGGAAAGCGCGCGACCAGGCGCTGCATGAGCACATTGAGCTCACTGTCAGCCTGGGCGGGATCGACCCCAGGCGCGAGCTTGCCGAGCACGTTGAGCCACAGGCCATCGCGATTCTCGATGCGCGTGGAACCCCAAACCTGCTTGTCCATTCCGAGAGGAATCCAGATATCGGAGCGGAGGCCGGTCTTGCATCCCAGGAAGCCCTTGGGCGCCACGCCGACAATCGTATAAGGATGCAGGTTGATCTGAATTGTCTTGCCAACGATCGACGGATCGCCGCCGTAGCGCTGCTGCCAAAGATCGTAGCCCAGCACCGCTTCTGCAGCGCCGGTGCGTTCGGTGGCCAAGGTAGGAAGCAGCGATCTGCCCAGGATGGGCCGCACGCCCAGAGCTTCAAAATAATTCGACGAGGCCAGCGTGCCGAAGATACGTTCCGGCTGACCGGAGCCGGTAATAGCCATGTAGTCGTCGTGATAGCCGATGAGTCCCGCGAAATCATGCGCACTGTCGCGGAGATCGGCATAGTCCAGGTAGGAGAACGGTGGCCCAGGATGCTCGCTGCGTTCTCCACGCATGATGGTGATCATGTCGCTGGTGTGGGCGATGCCCGGGATCGGATTGAGGAGCGTCGAGTTGATCCAACTGAAGATGGTGATGTTGGCCGCGATGCCAAGGGCCAGCGTGCCCACGGCGAGCGCGGTGAATCCCGGGCTCTTGCGCAGTTGGCGCAAGGCGAAACGCAGGTCGTGCATTGCGTTCTGGAGCAGCATGACTACGCCTCCGCTTCGGCTTCAAGCTTTTTGAGCTCGTTTTCAGAAACGACTTTTCCGTCGAAAAGATGCACTTCGCGCTCGGCGTGACGGGCAAAACGCGGATCGTGGGTGACCATGCAGATGGTTGATCCTTCGCGATGCAGGTCGGCGAGCAGGTGCATGACGGCTTCGCCATTTTTTGAGTCCAGGTTACCGGTGGGCTCGTCAGCCAGCAGGATCGAGGGCGCGCCGGCCAGGGCACGCGCCACAGCCACGCGCTGCTGCTGACCGCCGGAGAGCTGCGCAGGATAATGCTTCATGCGGTGCGCCATGTTGACGCGCTCCAAGGCTTCCTTGACGCGCTTCTTGCGTTCCGCGGACGGCATGCCGGCGCGATAGGTAAGCGGCAGCTCCACATTCTCTTCCACGGTGAGATCGCCAATCAGATTGAAGCTCTGAAAGATGAAGCCGATCTCCTGGTTGCGGATGCGTGAGCGGTCGGCGAAGCTCAGGTTCTCGACCGGGTTGCCGTTGAGCAGGTACTTGCCGCCGGTCGGCGTGTCGAGCAGGCCGAGAATTGAAAGCAGAGTGGACTTTCCGCAGCCCGAGGGGCCGGACATGGCCACATACTCGCCACGCGCGATCGTCAGGTGCACGCCGGAGAGCGCGTGCGTTTCAACTTCGTCGGTGTAGAAGACCTTGGTCAGGTCCTCGATCTCAATCAATGTGCCATTCGATGCCATCGGTTCCCTCTTTTCAGTGATCGGTTGTCAGCTGCGAGTTCTTAGTTGTCCGTTCTTGCCTAATCCAGCCGTATGCGGTCTACGTTGTCCCAGCGCGACATGTCGGAGAGAATCACCGTATCGCCTTCCTTGAGCCCTTCAATCACCTGGATTTCGTTGACCGATGCGCGGCCTACCTTGACAGGAACGCGGGTTGCGCCCTTGCCGTCGGGATCGATTTTGAAGAGGCTGAGCGTGGAGTTCTCATTGCCCAGCGCCGGCCGGCCAACGTAGAGCACATCGGCCATGCGTTCCAGATCGATGGTCCCGTCAACGCTTAACTGCGGCACCGCGCCCGCGGGCAGGGGCCCATCCAGCATTACGTCAACGGTGCGGGTTCCGTTCACAACCGAGGGATCGATTCTGGTAACGTGGCCGGGAATCACGCCATTGTGCGTATCGACAGAGGCCGGCTGGCCAATCTGAATGTCGCGCGCCTGGGTTTCGGCAATCTGGAGAGCAGCCTTGAGCTTGTCGAGCTGAATCACTTCCGCAACCGAGGTTCCGGCGGTAACGTGCTGGCCGACCTGGAGCGGCGTGGCCAGCGGAGCCAGCGCGCCGGAGATGCCGGCCCGTACCTGCAGCGCCGCGGCCTGGCGCTGATAGAGATCGAGCAGCGCCCTGGCCTGGTCGATCCTGGTTTGCTGCGACGCGAGCTGCACCGCTATCGCCTTCTGGTTCACATCCAGTTGCTGGGTGCTCAGATCGTGTTGCGCGGCCAACTGGTCGGCCGTACTCTTTGACTTGCTGTAGGCTAGCCCGGAGATGACGCCGAGATCGTAGAGCGCCTTGTCGGTTTGCGCCTGCAACTTATCCTGTGTGAAGTTGGAATTAACCTCCGCGGCGGCGGTCTTCTTGTCCATCAAGGTGCTTTGCAGAGTTGCCTGCAGACTTTTGTAATCAGCCTGCGCGGCCTTGAGGGCCAATTGCGCGTTGAGCACTTCCTGCTCGAGCTGCGGATCGGCAAGGTCGAGAAGGATGGTGTCGGGCGTGACCTTGGCGCCGGGCAAGACGCGGATGCGGACCACGGTGGCGTCGGTTTGTGCCGGGATCAGCTCGATCGAGTCCTCGCGCGGCACCAGGCTTCCCGTCGATGCGCGCACCTGCCGCACCAGCGGACCCCTCTTGACTGTGTCAGGCCAGATGGTGGAGCGATCGACTGTGGGCGCGGCCGGCTTGAGCCGGGAGACCGCAAAACCAAGCACAGCGAGAACCACCACCGCAATGCCAGTCCATATCATCAACTGGCGCTTCTTCTTCTTCTTCAAGTCTGGGCGGGCGATATCCATCACGCCTTGTTAATGCATGTGCGGGGCCATTGCGGCCCGAGCTTACAGACGTTGAAAACAAATGGCTTGGCGTTGGATGCACAGCGGAGCGTGTCGCGTGGGGTGACCGCTTACGCCCGGGCACTGTCCGTTTTCGAACAGTGCCAAGGCGGTGTTTTGGGGGCTGGATCAGGCGTTGGCAAGCGGGTTTTGCGCCGCCTTACTCCACTTCCTGCTTGGCCCGGTAACCGTCGCGCGCAATGACGTCGTATTTGAGCGGCTTCTGCTTCTGATCCTGGAAACGCAGCGGCTGACCCTCCTCATCGACCAGCATCACGCGCAGCTTGCGGTAGCTGCCGTCCTGCTTGGCGTTGGTCGGCCGGTAGATCAGCTCGTACTTCGACCGGATGGTCTGGTTAATGTTCTGGAAGATATCCGGCAGCTCGCCTTCGAAGCGGGGGAAGAAGCTCATGCCGCCGGTCATGCTGGCGAAGGTCCTCATCTCGTTATCGGCCTGCAGGTAGTCCATGTCGCGAATGGATGCGTTCATGCCGCCGCCGCGGCCTTCCGTCATGGCGCGCATCAATCCTCCGGTCGACACGGTAAAGATGGTGATGTCGCGTGAGGCCTTCACCCGCTTCATCATCTGGTCGAAGGTGAGCTTTGAGAAGGTATCGCGCCCGCTCGAGATCAGGATGACGTATTTCTCCCCCTGAATGCGATCCAGGCGATCCAGGGACTCATTAAGCGCGTCGAAGACGTTGGTCTCCCTGAAGCCTGGAATTCTCAGCGAGTTGATACCCTGCAGGATCTGGCTTTTGTCCTGGGTAAAGTCCGTGATGATCTGGGTGTGCATGTCGAAGGTCACCATCGCAACGTAGTCGTTGGGACGCAATTGCTGGGCAAAAGACCATGCGGCATTCTTCATGTCGTAAATGAAGGTGTAGCTGTTGGCGGCAAACTCGCAGAGCAGCAGCGCGGTGATGGGAGCCTCGACGCGCTTGAAGCCAATGACCTTCTGCTCCACACCGTCCTCGTAGACGCGGAAGTTGTCCGGCTTGAGGCCCGGCACGAACTGATGGGTCTTTTCCAGGAGCACACCCACATCCACGGTGACTTCCGGAACATCGATGCGCAAAGAGACGTTGCCGACTTCTTCAGGGTTTTTGATTTTGGGCGCAGCCGGAGCGGGCGGGGGCGCCTCTTCCGGAACATCCTTCTTTTTAGGCACCGCGATGACGCCGCTGTCGCCCGAGGGGCCGCCGGAATCGGGGGTAGTTTGATTGGGCTGCGGGGTCGCCGGTTGGGTCTGCGATTGAGCCTGGGCCACGGGATCGATGGCCAGCAGTCCCACGGCAAAAAGCAGCAGGGCGAGGGGAAGACGGCGTACGAGATGCAAGTTTCGGCGCGGCATAGACATGGCGACCTCTGTCGAGAACAGGATACAACCCTCAGATCACAGTTCGCAGTTCCTGGTTCGTCGTTCTTGGTTCCCGATTCGCAGCCCTCAGGTGCCCGGCTCGGACCGCGCCCTCCGGCTGTACTCTTATAGACGTGAAATCTTCCCCGAAGCAAACAACGACGCGTCTGGCCGTGGTTGTCCCAGGTCGAGTTGCCGTTCTGGCAATCATGCTGGGCGCGGTCGCCAGCGTTCTCGTGTCCACGGCCCCTTTGCACGGGCAAACCGCCAAGGTTGCTGAGTCAGGACCACCTCCGTCGACTGGCGGGTTTTTCCCCCTCAGCCAGGTTCACCCCGGCTTGACCGGAACGGCCTGGACTGTCTTCTCCGGCAGCAAGCCGGAAGCGATGGAAGTGGAAGTTCTGGGCGTTCTGCGCGGGGCGCGGGGACCAGGTCAGGACATGATTCTCGTCCGGCTCCACGGGGCAAAGCCGGAATACACGGGCGTGGTGGAGGGCATGAGCGGCAGCCCGGTCTATATCGGTAACAAGCTGCTCGGCGCGCTCTCCTACCGCATTGGACAGTTCAGCAAGGAACCCATCGCCGGCATTACCCCTATTGAGCAGATGCTTGAGGTCAGGGACATTGGGGCTGGGGATGTGAGGGAGGCAGCCGGTGGGAGCGAGCCGGATCGTAGCCAGAGCATGGCTTCGCTTTCAGGCAACAGCCAGACGGCGATCCAAGCCGCGCCGGAGATGAACTTCCAGATGATGGAAACGCCGCTGGTGATGAGCGGGTTTCGGCCGCAGGCAATCGAACTGTGGCAGAAACGGATGGCCGGAACCAGCCTGGCCGAGGTAGCCGCCGGAGGAATGGCGAGCGGCTCCAGCGAAAATGCGGGCGTAGCGAATCAAGAAATGACGGGCGCCGAGCCCTCGGCCGCAGCCATCGCCGCCATGCAGCCGGGCTCCGCCGTCAGCGCGCAATTGGTTCGCGGCGACATGGAAATCTCCGCCACCTGCACGGTGACCTACATCGATCCAAAGCGGCTGCTGGCCTGCGGGCATCCCATTCTGCAGGCGGGACCGGTTTCACTGCCGATGACCGCGGCCGATGTTCTGGCCACGCTGGCATCGCCGCTCAATGCCTTCAAGATCATCAATACCGGCGCGACCATCGGCGCTTTTACCCAGGACCGCGGCTCCGCTATCAGCGGCATTCTGGGGGCGCACGCGCACATGATCCCCATGCACGTTGAAATCAACGCGCCGGGGGGCAAACGAGCCGTCCATGTTGAGATTCTGGATCTGCCTTCGCTCACGCCGCAGGCCATGGAGGTGGTGCTCTACGACGCGCTGCTTCAATCCAACGACAGCACCGCCGACTCGAGCTATCACCTGACAGGCAGCATCGACATTGAAGGCCATCCGGCTTCGCCGATCAACCTATGGGCCGCACCAAACGACCAAATGGGCGCCCAGATGCAGGCTGCCTTGCTGGCCGGGGACCGCTTCTCACGGCTTTACACCAGCGGCGCCCGCCAAGGCACCGTGCGGTCCATCGATATCCATGTGGAAGCGGTGCCAAAACGTCTGCAGGTGGAGTTGATAGGCGCCCGGCTGATTTCAAACGACACAGCCCACGCCGGAGACACCATAGAAGTGGAAGCAACGATTCGCCCCTGGCAGCAGCCGGCCCGGAACATCCGCGTTCCCATTACGTTGCCGGCCAGGTTGGACGAGGGCAATCTGCGGCTACTCGTCTCAGATGCCGGTACGCTGGACCGCACGCTGAATCAGCCGCAGTTCAACGGCAGGCAGCCCGATCTTGACTCCCTCCTGGCTCAATATGGACGCGAGCACGCGGCAGATCAAATCTATGTAAGCCTTCTGGTGCCGGAAGCGCAGGCGGGTGTCTCTGGAAATACCCTGACCAGCTTGCCTCTTTCCGTTGCCAACGCACTTGAGCCGTTACGATCCGGGCAGCAGGCCGGCTTGAACGGGGAATCCGCCGTGGTTTTCGGCGATGCCCCGGCCGGGGGAGTGCTTTACGGCTTTCAGGTAATCAATCTCCACATCGAGGCCGGAGGCGGTTTAAACTAATGCTGGGGAAAGTCTTGTTCCAATTTGCACTTCCGGCGCCTTGGTGAAAAAAGCCGGCACTTGATCCCCCTATGAGGATTTCAGAGAGAGTATGCCACAAATTCAAGGACTTGCAGCACATGCAGCGGGAGCGGAGCTACTTCCCTTCCACTATGACCCCGGAAAGTTGGGTTCGCAGGAGGTGGAAATTGCCATTACGCACTGCGGCATCTGTCACAGCGACCTTCACCTGATTTCAAACGACTGGGGCATCAGCCATTATCCCTTCATTCCCGGCCACGAAGTGGTCGGGGCGGTTTCGGCAGTGGGCAGTGAGGTGCGTGGGCTGGAAGTGGGCCAGCGCGTGGGCCTTGGCTGGCAATCGAATTCCTGCGGTGTGTGCGAGTGGTGCCTGCGGGGCCTGGAGAATCTTTGCCCGGATGCGGAGGGAACCTGCGTTCATCGCCACGGCGGCTATGCCGATCGCGTCCGCGCCAATGCGCGCTTCGTGATTCCGATTCCCGAAGCTCTGACCAGCGAGCAAACCGCGCCGCTTCTGTGCGGCGGCATCACGGTCTATAGCCCGATGCGGACCCATGGCATCAACCCTTCGTCGCGCGTCGGCATTGTGGGCATCGGAGGGCTGGGCCATATCGCTCTCCAGTTTGCGCGTGTTTTCGGCGCGCGGGTCACGGCTTTCTCCACTTCGGCCGCCAAGGAAAAAGAAGCACGCGCCCTGGGGGCGGACGACTTTGTCAACAGCCGCGAATCGAAGGCCATGAAAGAAATTGCGGGGAGCCTGGATTTTATCCTGAACACCACCAATGCCGACCAGGACTGGGGAACCTACCTGCAGGCTTTGCGGCCGACTGGAACGCTCTGCTTTGTGGGCGTGCCCCCATCGCCGGTGTGTGTGCATGCATTCCCGCTCATCTCCGGCATGCGCAGCATGAGCGGCAACCCCACCGGCAGCCCTTACGGACTTCGCGAGATGCTGGATGTGGCCGCCCGTCATGGCGTGAAGGCAACCACGGAGCTATTCCCAATGGCCAAGGCCAACGAGGCCATCGAGAAGGTGAAGAAAAACAAGGTGCGTTATCGGGCCGTGCTGGGGAATTAGGTGTAGCTCTTGGCTCTTGGCTCTTGGCTCTTGGCTCTTGGCTCTTGGCTCTTGGCTCTTGGCTCTTGGCTCTTAGCTTTTAGCTTTTGGAACTGGTTGCATAAATGGTTTTGTAACAAGGGCACGGCTTTTAGCCGGGCCACAAGAGGCGCATAAAAGTCGGGGGGTTTAACCCCTGCGGGATGCCAGCCCACCGCGACGGCATTTATCCGATCAGTTTTAGCTTTTGGGGTTTTGAGTTTTTATTTTGCGATTGCGTGAAATTGAATTCAAATTCCCGGAATCGAATGCTGGGGCAACCAGGATCGGGTCCGTTGGGGATTTATCTCAGCGAACAACTTTTATCTATTGCAAAGGGCGCGCCTTTCACGGTGCGCCCCTTGCTTTTTGATTTCTGCAGAGACGATGGCAGCCTATCCTCTTGAGAACAGAAATTACTTTACTTCGAAATCCGGCCAATATAGGATTCCCCCTAACTCAGAACCTCTGCTCTTCTCTGTTCCCTGGCTTTTCCTAAGCGAGTCTTTTCTGAGTCGGCCAACAAAAGTCTTTCCAACGCAACGAGGCGGTGCCCCTCCGCAGGATTCCGCGCGGATGCGGGCGTCGTGGATCAATCGTGTCGGCGGAGCTCTTCGCGAGGTTCCCGGTGTCTACATGCCACTCGATGTCTACGATCGGGCGGCCTTGCTGAATTGAATGTGGTCTTCGAAGGAAAGCCGCGAAGTTCAAGGAGAAAGTTGATGGACGGGAAGAAGAGTTGGGTGGTTGCCGCTGTTGTCTTGCTGATGGTGGTTCTGGAATGCGAACTGTTGTTTTCAGTTCATCAGAACTCGCAGACCTTCGACGAGAGCGCACACATTTACTCCGGCTATTCCTATTGGAAGCTAGGAGACTTCGGCATTAATCCAGAGCATCCTCCGCTGGTCAAGCTGTGGGCTACGCTGCCGCTGCTGCCGACTGGACTGGCAGATCCGCCGCCGGCCCCCATCCATTTTCGAGCCGCTTCCGGTTTCGGCGGCGTCCAGCTTCTTTATGCGAACGATGCCGATTCGCTGCTGTTCAAGGCGCGCGCGGCCGCTACCGTCTTTACGCTGACACTGGCTCTGCTGGTCTTCCTTGCCGGTTACGAAATGTTTGGCGCCGAAGCCGGGTTGATTGCTCTTCTTCTGTTCGTCTTTGAGCCGAACATCCTTGCCAATGGCGCGCTGGTAACCACCGACATGGGCGCCACGTGCCTGGTCTTCGCGGCGGTTTTTGCGTTCTATCGATATTGCAAAAAAACCTCCATCCTGCGGCTCGCTGTGTGTTGCCTGGCGGCTGGACTCGCACTGGCGGCGAAGCACTCAACCGTCCTGTTGCTGCCGATGTTTGTGGTTCTGGCGTTGTTCGAGATCCTGCGGCGCCGGTCGGCCGAGGACGGCAAAAACGAAGATCGGAAACGCGAGTCGCTGCGCCTGTTGGGCGCGTTGGCGGCAATCTCCATCATCTCCGTGACCATCCTGTGGTCGTTTTACGGATTCCGCTACGCCGCCCGTCCGGGAGGCGCGCAAATGAATCCGACAACCGCACACTACCTGAATGCTCTCAAGAAAGACGGCCACTTCGAAGCGGATGTTCTCGGATTCATGGAGCAACATCGTCTGCTCCCCGAGGCCTATCTGTTCGGCATGAACGACATCGTCGAGATCAGCTTAACTGGGCGTCCGACGTTTCTGCTGGGGCGCCCCTATGCCACCGGCCACTGGTTCTACTTCCCTGCTTTGTTTCTGATCAAATCCACGATCGGTTTCATGTTGCTGCTGGTGTTGACGGTTGTGACACGAGAGATTTGGCGTCGCCAGTATCGGCGCGAACTGGTCTTTCTGCTGGTTCCACCCCTGATCTGGGTTGCCTTCGCCATGAGGTCAAAGCTCGATCTCGGGCTGCGCCACATTCTGCCGGTGTATCCGTTTCTGCTTGTGCTGGCCGGCGCCGTTGCGTGGATGCTGGCCAGGCAATCGCGGAAGTGGGCCTACGTTGTCGCGGCACTGATTGCCTTTCACGTTGTCTCTTCACTGCACACCTATCCCAACTACCTGCCCTACTCGAACGAGGCATTCGGGGGCGCCTCGAATACCTACCGGATGGCATCGGACGCAAACGTCGGCTGGGAAAGCGGGTTGAAAACCCT
>Ga0181535_10003648_pt1 | contig 17711 bp, 15 predicted proteins | sample PEATcosm2014_Bin_44_FD_119774 | JGI IMG/M metagenome (GOLD analysis project Ga0181535, IMG submission 119774) | Peatland microbial communities from MTU Mesocosm Facility, Houghton, MI, USA - PEATcosm2014_Bin17_30_metaG | ecosystem: Environmental > Terrestrial > Soil > Wetlands > Peat | place... | reverse complement strand
TGCCCCACCCGCCAGGCCGCGCCCAGCGCCAAAATCTGATGAAACACTGCTTCTGGTATCATAGCTCCCACCAGAAAAACCGATTTTCCCCCTTTTACCCATTAAAAACGTCGAGGAACCAGATTTTTCTAAAGCCACTATCAACCACAAATTGGATAGTTATTCCCTATCCTTAATAATGCCGGTGATTGACTAATGCGCGCGGGAGAGGCGCCAGGCTTCGGTGGTGGTGTAGTATTTTGCCAGGAGATTGGGCGTCGCCCAGTCGGGCATTTTGTCGCCGGCCAGGAAATGCAGGTATTCTTGCGTCACTTGCGCGAAATGGGCCTCGTGTCCGACGCGGTATTTGTCCGGTATCACGATCTGCCACTGTGTTCCGGCGGCTTTGATGTCCAAGCCGGGCCACGTCTGGCTCATCCTTGCCACCGCCCAGCGCAAGGCCCGCTCAAAATCGGCCGGGTTGCCCTTCGATTTTTTTTCGACGTATAACTCGGGTTGATAATGTTCGGCTTCGCCTTGCCGGATGGTCAGGGTGGCGCGCGTGCCGGTCAGCCTGGAAAGGAGCGTGTCGCCTCCGCCGGGCGGCGCCTCAAACCGCCACAGGGCGCTGACTTTGGCCGACACGCCGCATATCGTATAATTGACTTCCCCGTTTTGATACACATTCAGACGGCCGTCGGCGTCCGCATCGGCTTTGAGATAATCGGGATATTGCCCGACCCCGGTGGCGCGCTGGAATTGTTCCCGCGTCAACAGCGTTGGCCATCTTCGCGCCGAGCGGACTTTGATGTCCTTTTTCCAGTTCAAGGCCCTGTCGGGGAAACATTCCCATTGCACCAAATCGACCAGATGGGTTCCCACGTCGGGAATCGCTTCGCCTTCCTGGCGCACATCGAAAAACCAGGCGGGACGGATGAGCGCGCGGCCCGAAACCTCCTTGAAAAAATGATGCACACTCTCCATTTCCACCGCCGGATGTTCCGCGTCGCCCTGCTTCAACTTCCCAAACACCTCCGGGAAGCGGGCCAGTTCGCGTTGCAGGATGGCTGTGATCTCATGCCGCTCCGTCATGATGTCGCAGAGGAGCAGTTTTTTTTGCGCGGCCAGGTCGAGGTCCTGGCGTAACAGGGTGAATTCATCCGGGTTGATCGCCATCGGTTTATCGGCCAGGACGTTGAATCCCGCCTTGATAGACTGGTCGATGTATTCGGTTTTGCGGCGGTTGTTGCCGGCCAGGACCACGACGTTGCCCGCTTTGTCCCGGATCATCTTATCCAAAAAATCCGGTCCCGTATAAACCGCTTCCTGCCAATGGGTGGGCGACGCGGCGCGGGTGTTGTAGCTCTCAATCCGTCCCAAGTGCTCCCGCAAATCGGGCCCCTCCGGCGCATAGACATGCACGACCGGATTCACTTGCGGATACATCAATTTCTGCACCAGGCTGGCGTGGAAATGCCCCGGGTCCAGGGTGATTAAACGCACTTCCTGCCCTTGGGCCAGCGGCAAAATGGCGGCCAGGGCTGCTGATGACATGACGGCTTTCCAGTTCAATTTTTTGCTTCGGCGGATCACGCTTTTTTCAGCACGTTATCGGTGCCGTAAGGCGCGCGCTGCGGACGGGAACGCATGGCGTTGGCTTCATCGTCGCCCACGAACGTTTCTTGTTCGGGGTTCCAACGCAGTTTGCGTCCCAGCTTCATCGAAATCCAGGCCACTTCGCACGCGCTGGTGGAACGATGGGCAATTTCCGGCGTGGTCGCCGCCCGCTGGCGCGAGCGGATGCTTTGCAGCCAGTTCAAATGCTGGTCGGCGCTCTTGTAAAGATGAATTTCGCCCGGCTTGATTTTGGATTCGAGGATCGATTTCGAGCTGGCGGCGAGAGCGTTGGTATTGCCGGTCTTCGGATCGCTCGCCGTCGCCCGGCCTCCGCCCCGGCTGACAAACAGCCAGCCGTCGTCGCCCTCGAACCGGACGCCGTTGGGAAATTTGTTGTCAATAATCATGGTCACGCCGTTGGCGTATTTCATCTCCACATGATACGCCCCATGCACATTCCACAATCCCTTGGTCGGAAACACGGCCCGGCCTTCCACCTCAATCGGGCCCGTCAATTCCGTGTTCATGCCCCAGTGCGCGATGTCCACATGATGCGATCCCCACGCCGTGATCATGCCCAGCGTGTAAGGCTCAATGCGCAGCCAGCCCGGCCGGCCATAATCGGCCTGCGGATGGACCCGCTGCTCAGTGTAGGGCACGTCCGGCGTCCAGCCCAGCCACATGGCGTAATTCAAATTCGGCGGCACGGCCATCGGCGTTGCATCGCCGCCTGCCGGATCGGTGGGCAGGCCGACTTTCACGGTGTGCAACTGGCCCAGACGCCCGTTGCGCACCAATTCACAAGCCCGGCGGAATTGCGGCCAGGGCGAATCGGACCTTTGCTGGCTGCCAATTTGGAAGGCGCGCTTTCGGACCGTCACGGTGTCGCTCACCTGCCGCCCTTCGTGAATGGCCATCGAAAGCGGTTTTTGCACATAGACATCCTTGCCGGCCAATGCCGCCGCCACCACCGGCTCGGAGTGCCAGAAATCAGGCGTGCTGACCGCCACCGCGTCGATGCCCGGATCCTGCAGCATTTCGCGGTAATCGCCGTATGTTTTGACCTTTACCGCCCCGCCGTAGTGCTTTTCAACCTTCTCCTTGGTTTGCGCCAGCCGCTTGGAATCAAGATCGCAAAGAGCCACCACCCGCGCCATGTCCTGCTTCAGGATGCCCGGCAAATCCATGTCGTTGGCAATCCGTCCGCAGCCAATCTGCGCCACATGGATTTTGTTCGACGGCGCGTCCGCCCCCCGCACCGACGAAGGGATGAGGCTGGGCATGACGATGACGCCCGCCGCTCCGGCCAGGGAACGTTTGATGAATTGCCGCCGGGAAGATTGAGGACTGGATTTGCTCATAAATAATTTCAAGGTTTAACGTCAGTTTTGCCCATGGCCCACAGGATTCCGCCCAGCAAATGTTTGTCAAACACCAGATTGGCGTAATGCTCCTTTTGGTGGCCCAAGGTGGTGTACCATTCGCGTCCGCCGTCGAATTCGTGGCAGAAACAAAGCGGGACCTCATTGCCGTACTGAGGGTTCTTCGATTTGTCCTTGTTGGGATCGTTCAGCGTCGTCAGGTCGCCCGCCAGCAGCACATGCAAATCAGGGGGCATGTTGGTCAGGAAATAAAACTCGTCCGTCCACTGAAACCGGGCCGGGAAATGAGCGGTGGAAGGATTGTTGGCGTCCTTCACATCGACGGTAAAAGTCTGCATTTTGGCGTGGCGCAGGAATTTTCCGCCCATCATCGACCAGAACCACGGCCAGTGCCGCATCGAACCGGAGCAGGAATGAATGCCCACGATGCCGCCGCCGGCCTCCACGAAATGCTGCAACGCCGCCTTTTGCTCCTCGGTGTCAAATATCTCGTTGTTGGAGTTGTCAAAGACGATGACCTTGAACCGCGCCAGGTTCGTTTGCGTGAAGTCGCACGCGTTGCTCGACACATCCACGTCAAAATGATTTTCGACCCCCATTTTTTTCAGCGCGACCACGCTGGCCGCGATGTTGTCATGGACAAACAGCCCTTTGCCCACCTGATTTTTTGTATAGACCAATACGCGCGCCGGATCGGCGGACGCAACGGAACCTGCCGCCATGAGGACGGCGACGGCGTAGATAATTAAACGTTTCACCATATTGATAGACGGTTATTAGGGTTGATTGTATTCACTAACCACTTACCGGCAAGCCCCATAATGATCCGCCGCCAGACGCAGTTGTTCTGTCGTCCACCGGCCCGGATGCGCCGCCACCCGGTAGCGCAATGTAAAACCTTCCCCCGCTTGAAGCGTTTCCGGCTGGAAGGTCAGCACGGCCGGACTGATGTAATACCAGGACGCGCGGTTGACCACGTACCAAGGGGTCGGCGCGTTTAAATTGGAATTGCAGTCCAGAAATGCCACACCCGCCGTCCGATCCCCGATGGTTCCCGAAAAATCCAGCGCGGGCGATTTGCCCCGGAAACGATAATTCTCATACTGCACCGGCCCTTCGCTTGTGATCACTTCGGCGTCGCGGAAATCCGCCGCCGCGCGCAAGCCCAACCCCGCGTATCCCCCGGACACATTGTTCCCTTTCTCATCCACCGGCGGAGCGCGATCCAGCAGCACCGTCCCGCCCACCGCCTTGAAAGTCATCGTCCAGTCCAGGTTGTAGGCTCCTGTTTTATCCGGGGCCGAAACCGTGATGACGCGATGTTCCACCAACACCACCGGCCCATGAGCCGGATGATATTTCAAGTCCATCGTCAATCGGGCCGAGAAATCACGATGCGTTTCCAATTGCTGGGCGGACCACTCCGTCGTTCCCTGCGCCACCCCCGTTTTCCGGTCTTCCTCCCAATAATTGACATGGTTGATGTATTTCCATGAAAACCACAAACCGCGATGCCACGGATGATCCGTCGGACGATAACAACTAAGTACCGGGCCGCCCGGCAGCGACAGGGGGTGGAAATTCGGCTTCGCCTCGTTCGTTCCGAAATTGAAGCGCCAGACGATTTGTCCGTCCTGCCGCAAAGCCAGCGAATCCGCCTTTCGCTCCCAAGTCCGCGCGGTATCAGCCGGGGGCCATTGACATCCGCAGACACCGGCCAACGCCAAAAACAACCAGGCCGTTTTACGGGAAAAATGCATCATGCTTATGTCAGGTAATCATTGTCAAACCGGTGAATCAAGGGTATTCCGTTCCGATGAATTTCAAACAAATTGATCGCCGCCATTTTCTGCAAAACGCCCTGCTCGGATCCTCCGTCGCTTTGGCCGCCGCCACTTTGGGCGGCAGCGCCGCCGCCGCTGTCACCAAACCCAAACGCGACCCCGATGACGGACTCAAACTCGGCATCGCCTCCTACACTTTCCTCAAGTTCGACCTGGACCAGACCATCGCGATGACCAAGCAGGCCGGGTTCAAATACATCAACCTCAAGGATAGACATCTTCCCCTCAACACCACCGCCGCCCAGCGCCAGGCTGTCCGGCAAAAAATCGAAGCCGCCGGCCTGAAATTGATGGGCTGCGGCGTCTTTTACATGAAAAACAACGGCTCCGAAATCCAGCGCATTTTCCAATACGCCAAAGACGCCGGCATGCCGGTGATTGTTTGCAGTCCCGAGCATGACGCCCTTGACCTTGTGGAAAAAAACGCCAAGGAATTCGACATCCTGGTCGCGATCCACAATCACGGCCCCACCGACAAGGTCTATCCCACTCCCCTCGACGTCCTGGCTCTGGTAAAGGACCGCGACCCGCACATGGGTATGTGCATGGACATCGGCCACACCGTCCGCGCCGGGGTTGATCCCATCGAATGTATCGAACGTTGCGGCGACCGCATGCATGACATCCACATGAAAGACGAAACCAAGGCGGCCAAAGAAGGGCAGGCAACCGAACTGGGGCATGGCGTCATCGACATCGTGGGAACGCTCAAGACATTATCCGAGCGCAAATTTCCCTATCACATCGGTCTGGAATACGAGGCCCACTCCACCGATCCGTTGCCCTACGTCATGGAATGCGCCGGCTACCTCCGCGGCGCCCTCGCCGCACTGGCGTGACCATTTTGATCGGGCGGAGATTCGTGGATTAATTTTTCCACCAAGCGATAGACGTGCGTCCCGGACTTGTGCGGCCACGGGGCTTGGGGCGGTGTGTCGATCTGTTTGACGCGTTCGATGGCCTTCGCCATCCCTTGTTCTTCCAGCAAACGATCCACGTCGTAGCCGTTTTTGTCATAAGACCCCAGCTTCTGCCGGAGAATTTCCTGAAGTTGTTTGCCACTACCGCCAGTTTTATTGCAAAGATGAAGGACCAGCCACAATTCAAAGCACGGATTACTCAACGCGAGATGATGTTTCGGCAAGCCGGCCATGGCTTTGGAAACTTCATTTAAATCGGCTTCAGTCCACGAATCGAAATCGATCACAAGCCACAGTTCATCACGCCCGCCCGATCCATAGTCGCTAACGTAGGATTTCAGGCGCTTTAGCACATTTTTGGGATCCGATTTGCCCTTTTTCGTTGGAAGAACCCGGATTTGAATGGCTGCATCGCGAGACGGGCGCAATGCGTTGAAGTAAATTTCCTCCGTGCATTCGCCTTCTGTGGCGATAATGAAGAACTTTTTCGGTTCCCGAAAGTTGTGGCGGCGCTGGAATCGGCTCATCGGTTGTTCCCTCAGTCGCCTCCTTTGGCCGCTCCGGCTATCGCCGGACGCAACGGGAGACGATGGACATTGGGCACCCCGCCGAACCGGCCGAGCAGGTAATCCTTCATCAATCGTTTGTCGGTTCGCAGCTTGAAGTCGCCGAGACTCGACAGTTCCGATTCGCCTTTTTCGTTTTTGTCAATCAACCAGACCTCGTCCCGCCGAAACAATTCGTGATCGAGCAAGGTTGAATCGTGCGTGGTGAAAAACAATTGGCTGCGGGCGTTTGCCGTCCGGCTGCCAAGGTATCCCTTGATCAAAGCGCGGGTCAGCCGGCTGTGCAAACTTCGATCCAGCTCATCCACAAACACCACCAATTCCATCCCCGCATTTTCCAGGTCATGAAATGCCTGGAGCAAATCCACCATGCGTTGCGTGCCGTCGGATTCTTCGCCAATATCAAAGGCCACCGGTTCGGCAAAGCCTTTCGCGTGGTGATAACTGATCAATTTGGCTGCTTTGAGTTCGCCGTCCTTGTGGCGAATACTAAGCCGGTTTCCGTTGTTGCTGCGCAAGAGTATTCCCTGTCCCTCCTTGCAATCATTGTCCAATTCCTGCTTGAGTTCCTTGGGCAAATCCAACGATTCCAAAGGAACCACCTTCGTGCCGAGCCGGTCTATGCCCATGTCCGCGCCACGGAGCATCCGGTTGCAATAATCCTTCATACCTGGTTCCTCCACTTGGAATTCCAGTCCTCCTGCCGTGGTATGAGGGTCAATCAGCACCAATGAATGTCGGAACCACTTCCACAGTCCCTCAAAGTGCGTCACGTTCCGCGCATGCGCTTCGTGCAGGAACAACTGGTTCTTGGGTGTTCCTTTCGCCACAAACTCGATGAACTGAAAGTCCTCCGCCTTTAACCCAAGGCTTTGAAAATGTTCCAGGTTCCATTTAGGCCCGGCTCCCTCTTTCGCTTCCCTGGAGAAAATCAGGCGCTCGCTTGCCGGGCGGATTTCAGAGAGCGATTCCTCCGTCACGGCATTGGCTGTCACCGCAAACCGGTAGGCGAATACCTGTCCGCCAATCAACACCTCGAACCCGAAACGCGCGGGCGAGGAACGAAGCGCGGGATTCAATCGAAAGGGCTGAACGGGGATGGGGGCTTCCAGCTTGGCGCCGCCGACCACCAATCGGCGCGCGAATTTGACCGCACGATAGAGGTTTGATTTGCCGGCCGCGTTCGCGCCGTAAATTGCTCCTGTGGTCAGCAGCCGCAGGCCGGCTTGGGGACCGATAAAAACCCGGTCCCGATGGCTGCGCTCCGGTGTGGCCACGCAGGAAAATTCGACTTCCTTTCCGAAAGACCGAAAATTCTCCACTGTGAATTTGATGAGCATATAATCGAAAAGGTCGTCGTTACTGAGCAAAAGTAGCCGACATGCTCCATATTTTCAACAACAAACAACGAATTATTCGTTGTTTGTAAGACAAATCAAGCTTGCGGCTTGGGCGGCGGGGGAGGGGGTTGGAGGCGGAGTAATTGGTTTTCCAACTGCGTCAGACGGCTGCTGAGGCGCTCCAACGTTTTAAGGGTCTGGACGGGGACGGCCACGCAGTCTTCGCAGTGATGGCGGGTGGAGGCGCTGGCTTTGACGGGGTATTCATACTTCCTGCCGCAAGCGCGACAGGTGCGGAGACGTTGGCCGGAGTGGGGTTTTTCCATGGCAGTTTAACGCTGGCGTTTTTCCAAGTCGCGCACCGCGCTGGTCACGCCGCCGTCCATCAGCAGACGACGATCCCGGGAGCGCGTTTCGCCCACCGCGCTGACGCGGATGGCGGCCTCGTCGGTGACGGGGCATTCGTGTTCGCAGATGCCGCAGCCGATGCAAAGGGCGGGATCAACGTAGGGACGGCGGAGCGTGATTGAATTGCCGTCCCGCTTGGTGATGGTCGCTTCGCGCGAATAAATGGCCTTGGGCGAAACAGGGCAGACCTCCTCGCAGACGACGCATGGCGTTTCCATCGCCCAGGGCAGGCAGCGGCCGTAATCGTAAAATGCGGTGCCGAGCTTGATGGGGCCTTTCTGGACAAACGGCCCGGTGCCTGTCTTTTCCTCGATGGTCACGCGCTGGATCGCGCCCGTCGGGCAGACTTCGCCGCAAAGCGTGCAGTTCAACTCGCAAAAGCCCGTCTTCATGTTGAGGACGGGCGTCCAGATGCCTTCCACGCCGGACTCCATCAACGCCGGTTGCAACACGTTGGTCGGGCAGGCGCGGATGCATTGATCGCACTTGATGCAGCGGTCAAGAAACCCTTTCTCCTCCACCGAGCCGGGCGGACGAATGACCCTTTTGTCGTAATTGCGGTCGCTGGCTCCAGACGAGCGGCCAAAAGCGTAAAAACCGAGGCCGACCAATGTCCCCAAAAACGCCCGCCGCCGCGTCACGGCCGGAAAGGTGATTTCGTGCTTGAGCGCAGGCATGAACTTGAAGGAAATCGCGTCCTCGGGACAGTCCTCAATGCAATTGAAACAGACAAAACATTCGCTCTTGCGCAATTGCGTGTGCGGGTCGGACGCGCCTTCGCAGCTCTTCAGGCAGAGGTCGCAGTCCACGCATTTGTGCGGGTCGCGGTCGATGCGCCAAAGCGACACGGTGGAAAGGGTGCCAAGAAACGCGCCCAGCGGGCAGAGCACGCGGCAGAAAAAGCGCGGGATGATGACGTTCATCCCCACCAGGAACAAAAGAATGAAACCGATGATCCACGCGCCGACATGGAAGTATTGCCGGACATAGACGGAGGAGGGGAAAAACAAATTAATCGCGGGCAGGATGACCGTGCTCATGGAACGATGAAACAGGCAGATCGGGTCCAGCCAGCCGATCTGCAAAGTGCCGCCGACGGCGGCCGCAATCATCGCGACCAGGATGACGTATTTGAGCGAATACAAATTTTTATAACGATTGGCCTCGATGCGTTCACGTTCCCTGGCGCGCCGTTTGCCCATGAGCCAGCCGGTGAGGTGATGCAAAATCCCGTAGGGACAAATCCAGTTGCAGAAAATCCGCCCGAACAGCAGCGTGGGCAAAATCAGCAGCAGGCTCCAGAGCAGCCCCATATAGACGGTGTGGGTGGTGATGGCCGTGGCGAAGGCGACCAGCGGGTCCAGTTCGAGGAACAACGAAACCGGGTAGCCCTTGAGATAGCGCAGGTCGGTGACAAAAACGAAAAACAGAAACAGGCTGAAAAAGAAAACCTGCGCGACGCGGCGGACGTTGCGGAGTTTGAGCAGGTCTTTCGGATTGATTTTCACACCGTGACCTCCTTGTAGAGCGTGTCCTTCCAGTTTTTATTTCCCAGACCCCGCTCGTGCGCCTTGTGAATGTAAGTCAGTTCAGCCAGATCGCGTTCCAGCAAGCGGGTGTAACCGCAGGCATCCACCGCCACCATGTCCGTGCCGGCAATGATGGTGTTCATCGGTTTCACGTCGGAAAGACGCCCGCCAGTGGGACCGTTGCTGGTCAAAACGTTCATCCCGTCGAGAATCACCAGCGTCGGTTTCATCATCAATGCGAAATCCGACACGATGCTGTGAATGTGCTGGTGAAATTGGTTCCGCCGCCCCCCCAGCAGGCCGTACCAGTTCTTCATCGTCATGGATGCGTGGCACAAATTGTGGTCTTTGCACGGGGCGAGGCCGATGACCTTGGTGGCCCTTTTGAACGGCTCGTTGAAAAATGTCCAATACTTCAATACTTCGCCCTCCATCTGCAACGGCGCGAAGGAACCCGACTCCGGATAAAGCAGGTCGAGGTTCATCTCCGACGCCACCGCCGTCAAACCGCTCTTGAGAAAACAGCCGGTCGGCGAATTGATGGGATTGTCGGCCACGATGACCTTGCGGGCGCCCGCTTCCAGAACCAATTTTGCCACGGCGCGCAAGGCGTCGGGGTGGGTGGTCGCCGCCAGCGCGGGCGGACGGTCAAACGCGACGTTCGGCTTGATCATCACCACGTCTCCCTTTTGGATGAAGCGCCCCATCCCGCCCAGCGCGGCCATCGCGGCGGCGATGGTTTTTTCGTGGTCGGCGCCATGCGCGATAGCGAGCGACGGCCGGATCTTGTCCGGCTCCAGTGCGTAACTGCGAAGCTGCAGCCCTTTTTCTTTTTCGAACCCGGGCACAAAATGATCGGGCTGCCAGAGCTTGCGCCCCGCCAGACCCGCGCCGACGATGAGCGCGCCGGTCACACCGACGCGCGTCAAAAATTCGCGCCGGCTGACTGAATCCTCCGGCAACGGGGCGGGATCCGTATTATTGGAAGAACTCATTTTGTGTATAAGTTAACCTGTTTATAATCCATCACTTCAGTTCGCCGCGCAAATATTTTTCCACAAAGGCCCGCGCCGCCGCCGCGTCGGCGGCATCGAACACGCCGCCCAGTTCGCCGTCGCGTTGATAGACCACCTTCCATTTGCCGAAAACCTGCGCGCTGAAAATCTTTCCGCCGTTCACCGCCGGCAACGGTTCCGTCGTGCCGAAACGTCCGCAGAAATCCTGGAACGACTGCCACGCGCCGGCGGCGGCGTCAGGTGTGGCCACCATGATGAAAAACGGCAATTCCGCGCCGTTGAAACTGTATTTCGCCTGGAACACTTGCTTGAAAGCCGCCTGGCCTTGCGCGTTTTCCGGCACGAACGCCGTGCTGCCGGCAATCATGCCGGCGGCAGGCAATTTGCGGCGGCCCGCCAGACCGCTCTCGTCCGCCGGCAATTCCCGCGCGCGGTTTTCCGCCATTGCCCTGGCCGAGGCCAGCGTCCCGGCTTTTTGATCCGACGCGATAACCTGCACATAGACCGCGCCTTGGCGGAAGTAGTAACCCAACTCGCCGGAATATCCGTCGGAAGCAAAGTCCAGCAGCTTGCCTTTCGGATCGCGTTCCAGCGAAAACATGCCAAACGCGTTCACCGGCGAGTCGAAACGGTATTCGTAAACGTCCACGTAACTTCCCGGCACTGCCACGACGGAGAACGAACGGCTGCGAAGTTGTTGCACATTGTAGTCCTGATAGGCGGTCGCGCGCCCGTCGATTTTTTCGTAGAGATTATCGGAGTTGTAAAATTCCGTGGCGGACATCGGCTTGATGCCGTTGAGGGCAATTTCCAAAGGCTCGCCTTTCGCCGCCGGCTTGGGTGCGCTGCCGGAAGATTCCGCGCCATCCTCCTCCGGATTTTCCTTGGCGGAGGCCGGGGTTCCGGCGGTGGACGCCGGCTGTGCGGCGGCAACGGATTTTTCCGTCACTGCGCCGGCCTCCTGCGGTGCGCGCAGGGTCTGGGATTTTCCCTCGACCGCCGCAGCGGTGACGTTCAACGAATCGGCGCGAACATTGAACACGTTTGGATCGAATCGCTTTCCCTTGATGCCGATGGCGATGCCAATGCCCGCCAGCAGGAGGAGAATGACGACGCTGGCAATCCCCTCGGCAACCGGAACCTTGCAGCGGACAAACTCCCTGCGGTTAGCCGGCACGGATTGTTTTGCGACTGTCATGGATTCAAAATTGCCAATCAGGAAATCAGGCGGCCACGGGGAGCATTTTCACGCTCCAGCCGTCAGGCGAAATAGCGTTCGGCGCGGCGGATTATTTCCGGGTAATCCGTCTTGAAGTGGCAGCCTTCACGCAAGGCCGCCAAGTCCACTTTGGAGGCGTCGCGGACTTCCGGCGCCAGCGCCTGATAATAATTCCGCGCATCCATGTTGCCGTCCTGTTCGTAGTAAGTGACGAACCGCGCAATGTCGTTGAAGGCAAATTTTGTCTGCCGGGCCAGCGATTCGCAGGAAGGGCAGCCGGTACACATCGTGCGGTGGCTCGCCATGATGGTTTCCTTGAGCAGGGCCAGATGCTCGATCTTGAGCGGCGCCTTGTAACTGCGCGCGGCGGCGCTGCTGCTGGCCATCTGATCGACGTTGTCAATCATGTTGCAGACCACGGAAATGCGCGGGTCGCTCCAGCAGGCGTGCAGGATGGCCTGATGGGTGGTCAGTCCCAGCCGGTCAAAGTCGGGCAGGCGTTTGGGCGCGTTTTTGAGGCTGCGCATTGTTTTCATGGCCACCAATCCGATGCCGGCCTTGTGCGCCGCATCCAGCGCCACGTCCAGCGCGCCGCCCTTCGGATAAAAGGGGTTGTATTTCAGCATGATGATGTCCAGAAACCCGCCGGCCACCGTCGCTTGCAAATACTCCGGCAACCGCTCGTCGTGGCAGGAGAAGCCGACCATTTTAACCTTGCCGGAACTCCTCAGTTGATCCGCCACTTTTTTGAAAGCGCTGCTTTTTGGCCAATCGAGAGACTCGTCGCCATATTCATGCGGGCTGATGCCGTGAATATAAAACGCATCCAGATAACTGGTGCCGAGGGCCGCCAGCCGGCGGTCGATCATTTCGAGCAATTGTTCCGGGGCTTTCGGATGATCCTTGGAAACGAGGAAAATCTCCTTCCGCCGTTCCGGGTATTTGGCCAGCCATTGGCCGAAGATGCTTTCCGAATGGCCCTTGAGATAGCAATCCGCCTCGTCGAAATAGCGGATGCCCATGGACCAGGCGATGTCGATATAGTCCGGGCTGAGGGCCGGCATCATGCCGCCCATGCAGAGTATGGTCACTTTTCGACCGCTTTTACCGAGCTGCCGCGTGGGCAGAACTGCGGCGGGCGCGGTGGCGGCGGCCTCGACAGAGGGCGTTGTCAGCAGTGAAGGCGCGGCGGCGAGCGCGACCGGCAGCGTGAGGGTGGATTTCAAAAATCCCCGGCGTGAAGTTGCGGTCAGATCCTCTTTCATAGTTGGCCTTATAGGTAGCACTGAAACAGGCAGACTGCAATAATTGATGAACCATTCAATCTTTGTTGCCATGGTGCGGCTGGAAGCACTGAACCAGGCAGGCTGGAATGGGGGGGGATTTTGCGTTAATCAAACCGCCTGGCTGTTTTTTCGCCCCGCACGCGGAGGCGCCACTCGCTGGGAGGCTGGCCGGCTTTGGCTTTGAACATTCTGGAAAAATAGTGTTCGTCCTCGAATCCGCTCTGGGTGGCGATTTCCTTGACCCTGAGATTGGTCTGGGTGAGCAGGGCGCGCGCGTGCGCCAGACGAAGCTCGAGGAGATACTGGTGGGCGCTAAAACCGGTCCGTTGGGCGAACGCGTCCCGAAACCAGCGGTAGCTGACCCTCAACTCGCGGGCCAGATTCTGCACGTCCAGCTTGGACTTGAATTCAGCCTGCATGCGGGCCTGGGCCTTTTGCACCACCGAAACGGCCATTTCGCCGCCGCCCAAAGCGGCCTGCTGTTCCGAGTAGAGCATGGCCATGATGGTATGCACCTTGGCGGCCATGATTTGCTGAAGCGCGGCGGGATTTTGCCGCATGATCTCAATCAAGCTGGTGTAAAGCCCCAGGAGGGCCTCTTCGCCATGTATTTTCAGGACCGGCTGCGTCGGCGAAAACGAACATTCCTTCATCCAACGTCGCGCCAGATCCCCGTCAAAAGCCACCCAGTGCTCATCCCAGCCCACGTTGGGGTCGGGCATGTAACGATGCCTTATGCCCGGAAAAACAAGCAGGACGTGGCCGGTTTCGACCGCGATGCGCCCGGTTAAATCCGACTCAAAGGAACCCCTTCCCCTGGAAATGTAAACCAGCGCATAGACCGGCAAAACCCGGCCTCGATCAAACTGGTAATCGTATGGGGCAGGATGGCTGGGAGGGGGATAATGCTTATGGGGCGCGGTATGCGTCACCCCGACTGTGGTGACATAAATCCCCCATCTCTCATCCCGGGCCGTTGCCGGGAAGTACCAGAAAAGCCCTTTGAGACCCGGTGGAGCGGATGCCTTCATTCCAATCTAAGACTTGGTGCTGTCGCGTTTTGTTGAATTTGCGGCAAGATGAATTCAGCCGCGACGATTTGCAAGTCGCATTTTGCGTCATTTTCTCCACCAAAAAGGGCAGTTCGTCCATTGTGACCGCTCCGGTATTGGATTAGGCTCATCTCAATTCAGCGTGCCAAAAAAACGACGGTCTGGTTCGCATCCACCAAGAGTGCGGGCCAACGGCGGGTGGCCGGTTTGTCCAAGACCGTGAACGAAAGCAATACTATGACCTCAAAAACCTTCACCGCTGTTTCGCTCCTGGCGGGTTTGTTTGTTTGTCAGAACCCCGCCACCGCCCAAATTTACTGGGACCCCAGCCATACGGGCGGCACTGGAAGCGGCGGCGCCGGAACTTGGAGCACTGCCGCAAATTGGTACAACGGGAGCGCGGATGTTGGGTGGGTCGCGAACGACATCGCTTACTTTGAAGGAACGGCTGGAACCGTGACGCTGGGCGCCAACGAGACCGCTGACGGACTCATTTTCACCACCACCGGCTATATTATCAAGACCGACACCATTACCCTGGCCGGCAGCGCGCCATCGATCACCGTCCCGTCCGCCGGCACCGAAACCATTAACTCCATCCTCGCGGGTTCAGCCGGGTTGACGGAAAGTTTGGCAGGCAGTTCCGGCACGCTCATCTTGAACGCCACCAACACTTATACCGGCGACACCACCGTTCCGGCCGGTGGCACATTGGAGATTACCACCGGGGGGGGGCGCGGGCGCGACCTCGGGAGCGATCACCCTCAATGGCAATGCCGTCCTCAACGTGTTCATTCACGCCACAGCGAATACTACGGTGACGAACTCGATCATCGGAGGCTTGAGCAGTGTCATTAACGTCAATCAATCCAACAACGTCTTCTTCTCGGGTTCGTTTGCCGGTTTTAACGGCACGATCAATCTTAACACCGGGCCGGGGACTCCCGCCACCGGGGACGAGGTCATTTTTGACGGTGTCGGCACGGCCGCCTCACTCACCGCCGGCACCGTCATCAACGTCGCCACTGGCCAGACCTGCGCTATCGCCGTCAGCCCGGCCCCCACGGTATCTGCGACGATCATTCTCAATGGCCCCGGCAATACCGGGAAGTATGGCGCGCTCCGGATTGACAATGGCAACCTAACGGGGAATCTGATCCTGGCTGGCACCAACAATTGGGTGGGGAGCGATCAGGGCACTCTCACGATTAGCGGCATCATCAGCGACAGCGGCACGGGCAATGGTATCGTCCTCACATCGGGCAACGCCGGCAGGGACTTCATTATATTTGAAGGCGCCAATACCTATACCGGCGTGACGACGATCAGCAACGGCTCGCTGCGAGTGGCCTCCGTGGAAAACCCAGGAGTGAGCGGGCCTCTGGGAACCTCGACCACGAACGGTTCCATCTCTTTTCCCGGCAGCAGCACGGCCAACTATGGCGCGCTCCAATATTCCAGCGCGAACAACTATGACTACTCCGCCCGCTTCAGCGCCGCCGCCAGTCAGGTCTATATCGTCGATGTCGATGGCCAGCCGGTAACCTTCGCCAGCCCGCTAACCAGCGCAGGCGGCACATTTACGCTTTATGACGCCGCAGGCGGCGGGACGCTCACCTTGAACGCGGCGAACACCTACTCCGGCGGCACAACGATCAACAGCGGCACCCTCAACGCAAGCGTCAGCGGCGCCGTTCCGGGCAACGTTACTGTCAATAATAATTGCACCCTTGATGCCAGCGCCGCCGGTTCCATTGTGGGCAATGTCACAATCTCCAATAATGCCACGATTAACGTGAGCAACGCCGCCGCGCTGTCTCAGTACGCCGTTCTCACCCTGCCTTCCACGCCCGTTGCCGGCTCGGTGAACCTCAATTTCACCGGCACCCAGACCGTCAGCGCCCTCTATTTTGGCCCGGCGCCACAGGCGACCGGGACTTGGGGGGCGGTCGGATCGAGTGCGGCCAACACGAGCAGCGCCTTCACCGGCACAGGCATCCTCAATGTTGCGGTTCCCGCTTTCGCCAATTCGTATTGGGATCCCGGCACGCTGGAAGCCAGTCCGGGGAGCGGGGGTATCGGGACATGGAACAGCACCCAGGCCAACTGGTGGGAGGGCGGCAGTTCGGATTCGACTTGGGCCGCGAATGTTGCAACCTTTGCCGGATCGGCCGGGACGGTGACGCTGAGCGCCAACGAAGTCGCGCAGGGCCTCGCGTTTACCACGACTGGTTATACGATTACGAACAGCTCGTCCGCCGTTCTGACCCTGGTCGGGGCGCCGACGGTCAGCGTGGCCGGCGGCATTGCCACCATTGGCTGCCCTGTTTGCCGGGACAGCCGGGTTGACGGAAAGCGGTTCTGGCACACTCGTCTTAAGCGGGGCCAACACCTATACGGGCGGGACGGCGATTAACGGCACACTCACTATTGGCGGCTCCGGCAACCTAGGAGGCGGCAGTTACTATGGCAACATTTCTGACACAGGCGCGTTCATTTGCGACAGCACAGCAGCGCAGACTTTGGAGGGAGTGATTTCCGATTCAGGCATGGGCGGCACGCTGACCCAGGAAGGCGCCGGCACGCTCACCTTGAGCGGCGCCAGTACTTATGGCGGCGGCACGACTATCAACCCAAACAGCACATTGCAACTTACCGCCCCGGCGGGTGCGGGCACGGGGACGGTGACCGACAATGGCATCTTCAACGTGATCCTTGCCGCCGGCGGTACGATAACGAACGCTGTCACCGGAACCGGCATCATGAATATCAACGGAAACACCTCCGGCAACACCATCCTCATAGGCTCGTTTTCCGGCTTTACCGGCACCATCAATTGTAACGCCGGCGCCGCTTATTACGTGAATATGACAGCCGCCGGCATTCTTCAACTGTCCCCCGGCGCAACCATCAATATCACCAACGGCTCGTCCATCGATATCGCTGTACCCGGGGGCGTGAATCCTGCGACCGTGGTTATCAATGGGGCCGGGAACACTGCGCACTACGGCGCGTATCGGATGGACAATATCTACCAATCGGGACCTGTGCTGCTGGCTGGCACCAACAATTGGATCGGTACTGATGGCGGCACTCCTACGATCAGCGGCATCATCAGCGATACCAACGGCGGCAACGGCCTCGTCGTAATATCGGGCAACAGCTTGAGGGGCGTTATTACGCTTTCGGGCGCCAATACCTATACCGGCGTGACGACGCTTAGCAACGGCACGCTGTCTTTGGCCGCCCCTGAAAATGCTCCCACGAGCGGGCCTTTGGGAGCGTCGGCTGCGAACAATGCGGGTTCCATTGTCTTTGCCGGTGTCGTCGGCAATGCCGACATTGGCTCGCTGCAATACACCAGCGCGAACCAGTTTGACTACTCCGGCCGCTTCAGCACTGCCGCCAACCAGAATTACAGCATCGATGTGAACGGCCAGAGCGTGACCTTTGCCACCCCGCTGATCAGCAGCGGCGGCTCACTGACACTCATGGACTCCGCCGGGGGCGGCACGCTCGTCTTGAGCGGAGCGAACACCTACAACGGCGGCAC
>Ga0181535_10003643_pt1 | contig 17727 bp, 17 predicted proteins | sample PEATcosm2014_Bin_44_FD_119774 | JGI IMG/M metagenome (GOLD analysis project Ga0181535, IMG submission 119774) | Peatland microbial communities from MTU Mesocosm Facility, Houghton, MI, USA - PEATcosm2014_Bin17_30_metaG | ecosystem: Environmental > Terrestrial > Soil > Wetlands > Peat | place... | reverse complement strand
GGTCCAGGCGTCCAGACCTGGACAGGTGTTGCCGGAGCCCGGGAACATCTTCACCACATCGAGCCCGGCAGCGTCCCGCAGGATGCTTATCCGTCCCTCGGGCCCCTTGGTCTGCGTGCCGGACGAGGACGGGACGGCGAGCCAGTGGCCCTTGATCTTGCAAAGGTATTCGACCGCGTCGTTGGTCTTGCCGTATTTCGCGATGAGCCGGCCCACCACATCGTCGACCGGCTCCAGGTCATCGACATGATTGTGCGCTTCCCAGACCGACAAGGCATAAATATCGTGACCGGCCTTGGCCTGCGCCTCGGCGTTCTCGACCATCAGGATCTGGCCACTGGCCGAGGGGATCAGGTCGGCCTTGACCTCGACCTTGTTCTTCTCGGCGAAGGCGGCGATCTGCTTCTTCATCACATCGTTGCCCTGGCCGACCCAGTGGTCCCACAAGGCGATGGAGACCGTGCCCGCCGCGCCTGCGGTGCGGATATGCACCAGCGGCAACGCAGCCGCCGCCGCGCCGATTTTCAGCGCCTTCCGGCGCGTTACTTTGCCTGTCAGCATTTCTTGAACTCCCTGCGCGGCCGGCTCATTGTGTCCGGCCTGTCCGTTCCGATAGAGCTACATGTGTTCGACATCTATGCAACTATCGGGGCACGGGTATGCGACTGGCGGGGGCGTGAGACAACCCCCGCCGCTGCGCGGGCAGGCAAGCGGGTGAAGCAAGGCCGGCCTCGCCCCGGCCTTGCCCTGCGGCGTCCGGCGCCTGTCAGCCCTTGGTGGCGCCGGCGGTCAGGCCGGCGATGTAGTAGTCCATCAGGAACGCATAGATGACGATCGGGGGCGCGGCGGCCAGCACGCACCCCGCCATGATCCGGCCCCACTCGAACACATCGCCGCGGATCAGATCGCTGATGATGCCGACCGTCAGCACCATCTGGTCGGACGAGTAGAGATAGGCCATCGGGTAGAGAAACTCGCCCCAAGACACAGTGAAGGCAAAAATAGTGGCGGCAATGATTCCAGGCAACGCCACCGGGATAAAAATGCGTAACAACATCTGCAAATAACCGGCGCCGTCGATCAGGGCCGCTTCATCCAGTTCGCGGGGGATGGAGCTGAAATAGCCGATCATGATCCAGGTGCAGAACGGCACCGCGAGCGTCGGGTAGATCAACGCCAGCGCCCAGACATTGTTGATCAGGCCGAGCGCGCCGATGATCTGAAACAGCGGGATGAACAGCAGCGAGTTCGGGATCAGGTAGGTCAGGAACACGCCGGTGGCCAGCGTCTGGCTGCCCTTGAACCCCATGCGCGCCAGTCCGAACGCCGCGAGCACGGAAATCACCATGGAAACCGAGACGGTGACGGCGGTGATCATCGCCGAGTTCAGAAAGAAGCGGCGGAAGTTCGGCATCATGAACAGGTCGACGAAGTTCTGCAGGGTCGGGTGGTGGACGATCCACGGATCGCCGGCCTGGGCGGAAATCTCGGCCGACGACTTCAGGCTGGTCATCACCATGTAAAATGGTGGCACCAGGAACATGATGACGAACACCGCGAGCGCGGCATAGCTGCCCCACAGCGCCCAGACGCGCTGGCGATGCAGGCTGGCATGCCGACGCACCGGCGCCAGCACGCCAGCGGTGGCCACCGCGCCGCTCATGCCGCGATCTCCTTGGTGCGCCGCGTCACGTTGCGCAGCACGAAGAAGGCGAACACCGCCAGCAGCGGGAACATGAACAGGCTGACCGAGGCACCGAGCGGGATGTTGCCGGATTGGATGCCGACCTGGAACGCATAGGTGGCGAAGACGTGGGTCTTGCTCTCGGGTCCGCCATTGGTGAGGATTCGCACGATGTCGAAATTGGCGAAGGTCACGATCAGGCTGAACAGCACGGTGATGGAAATGATGTTCCGCATCATCGGCAGGGTCACGAAGAACAGCTTTTGAAGCGCCCCGGCGCCGTCGATGGCCGCCGCCTCGTAAAGCTGCTCGGGGACCGACTTCAGTGCCGCCAGATACATGATCATGAAGAACGGCGTGCCGAACCAGACATTCACCGTGATCATGCAGAGCCGCGCCGGCCAGGCCTCCCCGAGCCAGGCGACGGTGGGGAAGCCGAAAACGTTCAGCACGTAGTTGAAGGCGGAGTAGGAGGGGTCGAACAGCCACCACCAGCCCAACGTGGACAGCGCCAGCGGGATCACCCAGGGCACCAGCAGCAGGCCGCGCCAGATGCGTTGCCGGCCACTCGGGATGTTATGCATCAGATGCGCCAGCACGAAGCCGATGAAGGCTTTCATGACCACCGCGCTGACCGCGAACAGACAGCTCTGGAAGATGACGAGCCGGAAAGTGTCGCGCTTGAGCAGGAAGGCGAAATTGTGAAGGCCGACGAACTGCGTCATGCCCTTGTTCAGCATGGAGAGGTAGATCGCGTAGATCGCCGGATACACCACCAGGCCACCGATCAGCACGAACAGCGGCGAGCACATCAGCAGGGCGACCGTCGATCGGTGTCGCATCAGCCGGTGCATGCTGCCGTGACGCGCGACACGACGCGTCGGCATGAAGGAGACTGCCAGCGTGGAGGCGTCGGCCATGGTGCGTCCCCGTTATTGTTGTCTCAGGGCGGCGGATCCCGGGTCCGGGACCCGCCGGTCACTGGCGCAAACTCAGCCGACGAAGCCCTCGAGCTCGTTCTGCGCCCAGGCAATCACGTCGTTGATGGACTGGCCGCTCAGCAGCTTGGCGAACATCGTCGGCATGGTGCCCTGGTTGTAGATCTGCACCGCGATCTCCGGCGGCGCCGGCAGCGCTGCGATGTGCGCCACGCCCTTGTGCTGGAGGCGAACCGGATAGTTGTAAACGGTGCCCTTGGGAGGCTCGACGTTCTCCCACACCTTGAAGTCGAGCATGCTGTCGAACGGCGGGATGTCGTAACCCTCGACGACGTTGCATCGGGCCTCAACCTGCTCGCGCTGCATCAGGTAGTCGATCAGGTCCTTGGCCGCCGTCTTGTTCTGGCTGAACTTCCAGATACCCCAGAAAAACGGCACGTGGGGCACGAACCGGCCCTTCGGGCCGGTCGGTGCGGTGAAGGTCCAACTGTCCTCGGCGACCGGCCGGTTGTCACGCTTGGCGACCGCCCAGGCCGAGGGCGGGTTCCAGATCAGCGCACTCTGGCCCGAGATGAGGGCTCGGTTGTTGGAGGCGTCGTCATAGCTGACGGCGTCTTTCGGCAGCACCTTGACCAGGCGCTGGGCGTACTCCAGCACCTCGCGCACCGCGTCGGACTTCACCGTGATATCGCCTTTGGCGTTGACCAACTCGGCGCCATAGGCGGCGAACAGAGCACCGGCGGTATCGACCGAGTCGGGCGTGGTGCCGAGGCCGATGCCGAAGGCCTTGCCGACCTTGGCACAGGCTTCGGCAGCCTTGAGGTGGGCATCATAGGTCCACGACTCCGCGCCCGGCGCGGGGCCGGCATTGGCGGGGAACATCGCCACCGGGTCGAGGCCGGCGGCCTCCTTCATGATGCTTATGCGCGCGCAAGGCCCCTTCATCTGGGTGCCGGACGAGGTGGGGATGGCGAGCCAATGGCCCTTCACCTTGGCCAGGTACTCGGCCACCTTGTTGGTCTGGCCGTATTTCGTGGTGAGCCGGCCCATCACGTCATCGACCGGCTCCAGGCTATCGGCGTAGGCCAGCACATTCCAGGTCGGGAAAGCCAGGGCGTCGTGACCGGTCTTGGCCTGCGCCTCGGCGGCGATGGTCAGCAGGTTCTTGTTGCCGATGGTGGTGATGAAATCGGCCTGCACCTCGACCTTGTTCTTCTCGGCGAATGCGGCGACCTGCTTTTTCATCACGTCGTTGCCCGCCGGCACCCAATGGTCCCAAAAGCCGATCGAGACCTTGCCTGCCGCCCCGGCGGTGCGGATGTGCACCAGTGGCAATGCCGCCGCCGCCGCGCCGATTTTCAGCGCCTTCCGGCGCGTGACATTGTTTGTCAGCATTCGCTGGACTCCTTCCCCTCTGCGTCCGGCTCATTGCGGCCGGTCCGTCTGCCCCGGATAGCTGCCGGTTTCCCGGCGCCTATGCAACCAGCTAAGTGCGGTTATGCAAATCGCAAAATTGTGAAGGGCCCGTTCAAGCCTCGGCGCTGAGTTCGCCCAGGACGCGATCGGTGTCGGCGTCGATTTCCTGCAGCGTGACCTTGTAGCCCCACAGCGCCTGTAAGTGCGCCAGCGTCTGGCGCGCCGAGGCGTCATGCAACCGCTGCTTGTGGCGGGAGAGATAGGTGAGCTTCAGGCTGCGGTCACCGGCAAGGTCGACGTCGGTCGCTTCGATCAGCGGCGCCGCCCGGGCGGGGTCGTAGTGGTCGGCGAGCAGCGAACGGATGCGGCGATAGCCGCTGTCATCATGGATTTCGGTGACTTCGTAGGCCGGCTCATTGGCCTGGTCGTTCAGGTTCACCATGCGGAAGGCACGCATCACCTTGGGGCCGAGGAACTGGCGTACCAGGCTTTCGTCGCGGTATTCCGCCCAGGCCTCGCGCAGTGTGCCCCAGGGGTCGTTATTGCCGGCGAAGGCCGGGAACCAGAGCGCATCCTCCGCATCGGGTTCGGTGCAGATGCGCTCGATGTCGCGCATGATGGCGAAGCCGAGCGCGTACGGGTTCCAGCCCTGGAAATTGGCGTCAGCCAGGGTCGGCTGGCGGGTGACCGCGGTGTGGGAGGCGAGGAATTCCAGATAGGCGCCGTCACCGATTTGGCCGCGGTCGTGCAGCCGCGTCATGATGGCGTAGTGCACGGCGGTCGCGCAGCCCTCGTTGGCCAGCTTGGTCTGCTGCTGAGGATAGAAATACTGGGCCACCACGCGGACGATACGGACCAACTCGCGCTGCCAGCCGCGTAGCCCAGGGGCGTGCTTCTCGCACAGATAAAGAAGATTTTCCTCAGGCAGGTTGAGTGTCGCCTTGGCCTGGTTGACGGCGCGCGCGCTCGTCGCCGGGCGGTCGCTGCCCGGCACCGTGCTCCACAGCGGGTTGTGGCTTTCTTCCTCATAGCGCTGGCGGGCGCGGGCGCGCTCTTCCTCGTCGGCCAGCCGCCACTTGCGCCGCAGGTAGCGGTGCACGCCCTGGCCTTGCAGTGCGTGCGCCGCATCCAGGATGCGCTCCACCGCGGCCAGCCCGTGCCGCTCCTCGCATTCGGCGACGAAGCGGCGGGCGAAAGCGAGATAATCGAAAATGCCTTCGGCGTCCGTCCACTGGCGGAACAGGTGATTGGACCGAAAGAAGTGGTTGTGGCCGAAGCAGGCGTGTGCGATCACCAGCGCCTGCATCGCCATCGTGTTCTCCTCCATCAGATAGGCGATGCAGGGGTTCGAGTTGATGACGATTTCATAAGCCAGGCTCTGCATGCCGGCGCGGTAGAGCAATTCGTCGCGGGCGAAGCGCTTGCCAAAGCTCCAGTGCCGGTACATGAGCGGCAAACCGACCGAGGAATAGGCGTCGAGCATCTGCTCGGAGGTGATGACCTCGATCTGGCTGGGATAGGGGGTCAGGCCGAGTTCGCCGCAGGCGATTTCCTCGCAAGCCCGGTAGGTGGCGTCGAGCTTGGCGAAATCCCACTCGGCGCCGTCGAACAGCAGGGTCACGGCACCACTCCCACCGGGTCCTTGCGGAACAACTCGGCGAACACGCCCCAGACGTCGCGCAATTCGGCCATCCGGCGCATGGCGAGCTGACGGGCGCCGCCCTCGGCGATGGCGCGATAGGTGCTCCACAGGCTGGTCTCCTGCCCTGGCGCGGCACCGAACCGCTCCTCCTCGCCCTGGCCGGTTTCCACATAGGCGAAATAGCGCACCAGCGGCAGGATGCGCGCCATCAGCGCCACGACAGCGCTGGCGTCGGCGTGCATGTTGTCGCCGTCCGAGGCCTGGGCGACGTAGATGTTGAAGGCGCCAGGCGGAAACCGCTCGGCCTGCACGCGCAGCAACTCGGCCAGCGCCGAGGACACCACGGTGCCGCCGGTCTCGCGTGAGCGAAAGAAGGTTTCTTCGTCTACTTCCTGCGCGCGCTCGGTGTGGCGGATGAACACCACGTGCACGCGGTCGTATTTTCGCTCCAGGAACAGGTGCAGCAGCATGAAGAAGCGCTTGGCCAGGCCCTTCATGTGTTCCGTCATCGAACCGGAGACGTCCATCAGGCAGAACATCACGGCGTCCGAGGCGGGCAGGCGGACGCGCTCGTGGCGGTGGTAGCGCACATCGATCGGGTCGATGAAGGGGATGCGCGCGATGCGGCGCAGCATCAGGTCGAGCGCATTGCGGGCGGCGGCGAGGCGGGCATCGTCGCCGGCCGCAACGGCCTCGATCACTTCCCGCTCGGCGGCTTCGAGGTCTTCGCGATCGGGGCGGCGCAGCGCCACCCGCCGCGCCAGACTGTTGCGCATGGTGCGGCGCACGTCGAGCGCCGTCGGCTGGCCGGCGATCGAGAAGCCGGCGCGGCGCGGCTTGCTCAGCATGGCCTCGCCGAGTTCGGTACGGGTCAGGCGGGGCAGTTCGAGCTCCTCGAAGAAGCAGTCGAGGAATTCCTCGCGCGTGAGGGTGAACTCGAAGCTGTCCTCGCCGCCGCCGGAATCGGCGGCTTCGCGGCCGCGCCCACCGCCGCCGCCCTGCGGCTTGGGGATGCGGTCGCCGCGGTTCAGCGTGCCAGTGCCGGGCAGCACGTAGTCGCCGTCGGCCCCGCCGGCCCCGCGGAAAGCGGGTTCGCTGGTGCCGGCGACGCGGACCTTCACCTCTTCGTCGGCGCCGACGTCGGAAATGCGCCGACGGTCGATGCTGTCGGCGACCGCGCGGCGCACCTGCGCCTTCACCCGAACCAGGAAGCGCTGCCGGTTGGGCAGACTCTTGCCTTGGGGATTCGGGCGACGGTCGACGATCATCATGGCGGTATCAGGACCCTTTACTGCGGCGTGTGGACGGCACTCACCCCGATTTCTGCACCCGCATGAACCACTCGACGGAACGGCGTACCTGGCGCTCGGTGTAGCCGCGTTCCTTCATGCGGGCGATGAAGTCGTCGTGCTTGCGCTCGGTGTCCACGTCCTTCTTGGCGCCGAAGGAAATGATCGGCAGCAGTTCCTCGACCTGGCTGAACATGCGGCGCTCGATGACCTCGCGGATTTTCTCATAGGCGGTCCAGCGCGGCATGTGGCCGCCGTCGCGAGCCTTGGCGCGGAGCGCGAACTTGACCACCTCGTTGCGGAAATCCTTGGGGTTGGCGATGCCCGCGGGTTTCTCGATCTTGGTCAGCTCTCCGTTCAGCTCGTCGCGGCTCATGAGTGTGCCGGTGTCGGGGTCCTTGAAGTCGGCGTCCTCGATCCAGGCGTCGGCCAGGGCGATATAGCGCTCGAACAGGTTCTGGCCGTAGTCGCCATAGGATTCCAGATAGGCTTTCTGGATCTCATTGCCAATGAACTCTGCGTAACGCGGCGCCAGCATCGATTTCACGAAGTTGATCAGCTTCTTCTCGAGATCGTCGGGAAACTGCTCCTGACGGACCAGCCGCTCCAGCACGAACATCAGGTGCACCGGGTCGGCGCCGATCTCGGTGCTGTCGTAGTTGAAGGTCTGCGACAGTACCTTGAAGGCGAAGCGGGTGGAGATGCCGGCCATGCCCTCGTCGACGCCCGCGGCGTCGCGGTATTCCTGCACGCTGCGCGCCTGCGGGTCCTGTTCCTTGATGGCCTCGCCGTCATACACGCGCAGCTTGCTGAACAGGTTGGAGTTGGCGTGCTCCTTCAGCCGGCTGAGCACGGCGAAACGGGCCAGCATCTCGATGGTGCCGGGGGCGCAGGGGGCTTCGGCCAGTTCGGAGGATGCCAGCATCTTGCCGTAGATTTTCTGCTCCTCGGTCGCCCGCAGGCAGTACGGCACCTTGACGACGTAGATGCGGTCGATGAAGGCCTCGTTGTTGCGGTTGTTTTTGAAGGTCTGCCACTCCGCCTCGTTCGAGTGGGCCAGGACCAGTCCCTGGTAGGGCAGGGCGCCGATGTTCTCGGTGCCGACGTAGTTGCCCTCCTGAGTGGCGGTCAGCAGGGGGTGCAGCATCTTGATCGGCGCCTTGAACATCTCGACGAACTCAAGCAGGCCCTGGTTGGCCCGGTTCAGTCCGCCGGAGAAGCTGTAGGCATCGGGGTCGTTCTGCGCGAAGCTCTCCAGCTTGCGGATATCGACCTTGCCGACGAGGGTGGAGATGTCCTGGTTGTTCTCGTCGCCCGGCTCGGTCTTGGACACCGCGATCTGGCGCAGCCGGCTCGGCATCATGCGCATGACGGTGAAGCGGAAGGCGTCACCGCCGAACTCGCCCAGCCGCTTCAGCGCCCACGGGCTGATCGGGCCGCGGATGGCGCGGCGCGGGATGGCGTATTCGGCTTCCAGGCTCGCCGCCATCTGCGGGTCAGAGAACAAGGCGAGCGGGCTGTCGAACACCGGGCTGATCTCCTCACCCGCCTTGAGCACATAGATCGGCTCGTGCTCGATCAGTTCCTTGAGCTTCTCGGCGAGCGAGGACTTGCCGCCGCCGACGGGCCCGAGCAGGTAGAGGATCTGCTTGCGCTCCTCCAGTCCCTGGGCGGCGTGGCGCAGGAAGCCGACGATGCGCTCGATCGTCTCCTCCATGCCGTGGAATTCCGCGAAGGCGGGATAGCAGCGGATGGTACGGTTGGCGAAGATACGGCCAAGCCGCGGGTCGCGCGAGGTATCCACGATTTCGGCCTCGCCGATCGCCATCAGCAGTCGCTCGGCAGCGCTGCTATACATCCGCGGGTTGCTGCGGCTCTGGTCGAGATAGGATTCGAGCGACATCTCAGCGTCACGACGCTGCTCGAAGTGGCTCGAGAACCGCGATCTGAAATCATCAACGCTCATTCGCAGACTCCTAACGCAGCGGGGCGTTCCCCGGGTCCGTCACGCCCCTTCCGTCGGTGTAACGAGTGACGCGGCCCGATACTGGCACCGTCACCCGATGTTAAGGAGAGGGTCCCGAGTCCCCCTCCTGAATTATCCGCCACCGTTCGGCTGCGGACACGCAGGCTCCCGGCGGTCATCCCGGGGTCGGATTTTATAATTCGGAGTGCCGTGCGTCCCAACGCCAAAGGAGGCGCCCAAGAATCAGGATGCTGACACGTCGGCGGCGAGAAATCCATTTTAATCGACCGCCCCGGAGGGAACATAGTTGCGATTGATAGCGCTCCGGGCGTCGGGGCGCATGCCCCCTGGGACGGGGAGACGCCGACAGGTGCGCCACCATCGCGGCGAGGCCACCATCCCGGCCAACGCAGGACAGGTCATTATATAATTGTATCAGGGGTGGCTGGACACGGGCACGAAGGGCAGCGCCATCGCGGTGGCCGCTCGCGTCAAACGTGCCGGGAAGGAGTTCGTTGGCCAACAGCGGGAACTCTACCTGGTCGAACAACAGCCCGGGGAGGAATCACCCTATGAGCGACTCCTGGGCGACGCCTTGGCCGGCGACGGGGCGCTCTTCACCCGGGAGGATGCGGTTGAGGCCGCCTGGGCGGTTGTGGACCCGGTGCTCAAGGCCCATCATCCGGTTCTGCCTTACCGTCGCCGAGGTTGGGGTGCCGACGCAATCATCGCCGCGGTTGGCTGTTGGCATAATCCCGGACCCGAGGAGGCGCCCGGATGACAGGCCCGCGGCAGGGCCGCTCTTGCCCGGCTTGACCGCAGTGAGCTGCATGGCCTGCACGGTCCTTGCGCCGGGTGCCGGGGCCGTATAGGTCCTGTATGGCGACAACCGGCTGGAAAGTTTCAACATATAGTGGGACATTCTCGCACCAGCCCTGCCACGACAAAGGAACCGCATTCCTCATGACAAATCCGGGCAACAAGGGCGCCGTCGGCTTCATCGGCCTCGGCACGATGGGTCGCGAAATGGCACGCAACCTCCTCAAGGCAGGTTACGCCGTGCGCGCCTACGATGTGGTCGCGGCCGCGATCGCCACCACCGTCGCCGACGGCGCGACGGCGGCCGCTTCGGTGGCCGATGCGGCCAATGGCGCGGATTTCGTCGTCACCATGCTGCCCGACACGCCGCAGGTAGAGGAAGTCGTGCTTGGCCCGGGCGGGCTGGCGGAGCATCCGCCGGCGGGCCGGCTGATCGCCGACATGAGCACCATTTCGCCGCAGGCGGTGCGGCGCATGCACGCCGTGCTGCGCGAGCGCGGCATCGGCTTCATCGACGCGCCGGTCTCCGGCGGGCCGGCCGGGGCGAAGGCCGGCACGCTGTCCATCATGGCCGGCGGCGAGGCGGCGGATTTCGCCCACGCGCAGCCCTATTTCGCCGCCATGGGCACGACCATCACCCATCTCGGCGATGCCGGCGCCGGGCAGACCGTGAAGCTGTGCAACCAGCTGGTCGTCGCCATTAACCTCCAGGCCGTGAGCGAGGCGATCGCGCTGGGCCGGGCGGCCGGTGTCGATCTGGACAAGATGCGCACCGTGCTGCTGGGCGGCTCGGCGGCATCCTGGATGCTGGACCGGCTCGGCCCCGCCATGATCGCCGGCGACGCCGGTGCCGGGTTCCGCATCGATCTGATGTTCAAGGATCTGCGCCTGGTACAGGAACTGGCGCAGGGGCTGTCGGTGCCGCTGCCTGGCACCGCCCTGGTGACCACCCAGTACGTCGATGCGCGCGCTCATGGCGAGGGTGGCAACGGCAACCAGGCGCTGTTCCGCGTTTACGATCGCATGACCAACCAGATTCGCGGCTGACGGGCGCGGCGCGCATGGGCATCACGCTCGACTTCGGAGCCGTGCTTGCGCGTTGGCCGATGCTGCTGGGCGGCGCCTGGATGACGCTGGAACTGGCTGCGGTGGCGACGCTGCTGGGCTTCGCCATCGGCGTGGTCTGCGCGGTCGGGCGCCGCGGCTCGGTGCACTGGGTGGCGCGGATCTGCGGCGTTTACATCGAGCTGGTGCGCAACACGCCGTTCTTGGTGCAGATTTTTCTGGTCTATTTTGGTCTGTCCAGTCTGGGGCTGTCGCTGCCCGCCGTCACGGTCGCGATCGCGGCGCTGTGCATCAACGTGGGCGCCTATTCGGCCGAGATTGTGCGAGCCGGTCTGGATTCGGTGGCGCGCGGCCAGGTGGAGGCCGGCGAAACGCTGGGTCTGTCGCGGCTGCAAGTGTACCGCCACATCATCTTCCCGCCCGCCGTCGAGCGGGTCTGGCCGGCGCTGACCAGCCAGTTCGTGCTGCTGATGCTGGCCTCCTCGGTGTGTTCGCAGATCTCCGCCGAGGAGCTGACGGCGGCGGCTAATTTCATCCAGTCCGACACCTACCGGGCCTTCGAGACTTATATCATCGTCGCGGTGATGTACGTGGTGTTGTCGCTGTTGCTGCGCGCGGCGTTCTGGGCGCTGGGGCAGGTGCTGTTCGTGCGCCGCCGCCGCCTCGGCACCGCGATCTGAGGGGACGCGCGCATGGGCGGGCATTTCACCTTCAGCCACCTGGAATTCCTCGGCCGCGGCGCGCTGTGGACGGTGCTGTTGTCGGCGCTCGGTTTCCTGGGCGGCGGCGTGCTGGCCTTCATGGTGGCGCTGTGCCGCATCTCCGGCGCGCGCATCGTGCGGGTCGCCTCCGGTGTGATCGTGCAGCTCGTGCAGGGCACGCCGCTGTTGGTGATCCTCTTTCTCTCCTATTTCGGCCTGCCCGCCATCGGCGTTCCCGTGCCGCCGCTGCTGGCGGCCGGTGCATCGCTGAACCTCTACATTGGCGTCTATCTTGGCGAGACCTGGCGCGCCGCCATCGAGGCGGTGCCGCGGGCGCAGTGGGAGGCGGCGGAGTGCCTGGCGCTCACGCGCGTGCAGCGGATGTTCCGCGTGATTTTGCCGCAGGCCGTCCACATCGCCACGCCGCCGACCGTGGGGTTCATGGTACAGATCATCAAGAGCACGTCGCTGGCATCCGCCATCGGCTTCGTCGAGCTCGCGCGCGCCGGGCAGATCATCAACAACTCGCTGCTGGAGCCCTTCCCGATCTTCGTCCTGATCGCCGCCACCTATTTCGCCATCTGTTATCCGCTGTCGCGGCTGAGCCGGAGATTAGAGGCCCGCTCCGGCTTCGCACCCGTCGAGGGCGCCGCGCCATGAGCGGGCCCGTCGTGATATTGCGCGATGTCCACAAGAGCTTCGGCCCCATACACGTTCTGAACGGGGTGTCCTTCGAGGTGGCGCCCGGTTCCGTCACCGCCATCATCGGCCGCAGCGGTTCCGGCAAAAGCACGGCGCTGCGCTGTATCGACCGGCTGGAGCGCATTGATGCCGGCGAGATCGTGGTGTGCGGCCATCTGGTGAGCGACCCCGGCCTCGTATTGCGCAAGCTGCGGCTCGACGTCGGCATGGTGTTCCAGAGCTACAACCTGTTCCCGCACCTGACCGTGCTGCAGAACATCACCCTGGCGCCGCGCATGGTCAAACGCCTGGGCCGCGCCGAGGCGGAGGCGCTGGCGGAGCGCGTGCTGGGCCAGGTTGGCCTGGCCGACAAGGCGTACGCTTGGCCCGAACAGCTTTCCGGCGGCCAGCAGCAGCGCGCCGCCATCGCGCGCTCGCTCGCCATGGAGCCCAAGGTGATGCTGTTCGACGAGGTCACTTCGGCGCTCGACCCCGAGCTGACCGGCGAGGTGTTGCGCGTCATCGAGGATTTGGCGCGGCGGGGCATGACGATGGTGATGGTAACCCACGAAATGGGATTCGCCCGCCGCATCGCCGACCAGATCGTGTTCATGCACGAGGGCCGCGCCTGGGAGATCGGGCCCCCGGACATCCTGGCTGCCCCGGCGACGCCGGACTTGCGACAGTTCGTGGGTAGCGTTCTGTGACCTAGACAAAACAGCAAGGGAGAGAAAAATGCAACGCCGGATGCTGCTGATATCGACGGGAATGCTGGCGCTGGCACCGTTTGCCGCGCGGGCCGACGTGCTCGACGATGTCACGAAGGCCAAGAAGATCCGCATCGCCACCGACCTGGCCCTGCCGCCGGCCGGCATGGTGGATGACAAGATGCAACCGACCGGCGCCGATGTGGAGGTGGCCCAGTTGCTGGCCAAGGACTGGGGCGTGGAACTGGAATTCGTGCAGACCACCGGCGCCACCCGCATCCCGAACCTGCAGACCGGCAAGGCCGATATCTGCATCTCGACTCTTTCGGTCACGCCTGAACGGGCCCAGGTGATCGACTTCAGCAAGGCCTACGCGGTGCTGCAATCGGTCATCGGCGCCAAGAAAGATCTGGCGCTGAAGGACTACGCCGATCTGAAGGGACGCGCGGTGGCAGTGACGCGTGGCACCACGCAGGACACCATGCTGTCGGCGATTGCCGCGGAACACGGCTTCCGCATGCAGCGCTATGAGGACGACGCGACGCTGCTGACCGCCGCGGTGACCGGGCAGGCCGATATCGTCGCGACCTCGGCATCGCAGGTGATCCAAATGGGCCTGAAGAATCCCGCTCGCGGCTTCGAGCCCAAGTTCGTGATCACCAATTTTGACCTCGCCGTCGGCGTCAAGAAGGGCGAGCCCAGGCTGCTGGCGAAAGTGAACGAGTGGATCACGGTGAATCTGAAGAACGGCGAACTGAATGCCATCTTCAAGAAGTACTACGGCTTCGACCTGCCCGCCGAGATGCGGAGCTGACCGCAAGCGCGGCCGCGCGGCGGAAACCGCGCGACCGCTTCCCGACCATCGTGAAGGAAACTGCAATGCGCCTCGTCGTTGGATCCGACCATGCGGGTTGGTTGCTGAAGAAAAACGTGCTGGAACACCTGGCGGCACTCGGCCACGAGGTCATCGATGTCGGCTCGTTCGATGACCAGCCCGTTGATTTTCCCGACATTGCGCGCGGCGTGGCGGCGAAAATCATCTCCGGCGAGGCGCAACGCGGCATCATGGTGTGCGGCACCGGCGTCGGCGCCGCGATCGCCGCCAACAAGATGAAAGGTATCCGCGCCGCGGTGTGCCACGACGTGCACTCCGCCCACCAGGGCGTGGAGCATGACGACGTCAACGTCATGTGCCTCGGCGCGCAGATCGTCGGGCCGTGGCTGGCGCGCGACCTGATCAGCGCCTTCCTCGCCGCGCGCTTTTCCACCGACGCCGATTTTCGCCGCCGCGTTGCCAAGCTGCACGACATGGACGCCGGCACATAGAACCCTGGACGGAACTGGCGCGCGCCGAGGCGCCGGGCGGAGAGTGCCTGGTGTTGCGCCGGCGCGGCGGTATCTTCGAGATCCGTTGTGACGGCTGGGACCTGATGTCCAACCGCGCGTACCATTCCGAGCAGATGCTGGGACGGCTGGCTTGCACCGGCCTGGCCGGGGCGGCGCGAGTACTGATCGGCGGCCTGGGCATGGGCTACACGCTGCGCGCGGCGCTCGACGCGCTGCCCGCGGCCGCGTGCGTCACGGTGGTGGAGATGTTCGCGCAAGTGGTGGACTGGAACCGCGGCCTGCTGGCTGGTCTCGCGGGTCGGCCGCTGGACGATGCCCGGGTCGCGGTGTGCCGCGCCGATGTCGCCACGCTGCTGGACGAGGCAGCCTTCGATGCCATTCTGCTCGACGTCGATAACGGACCGGACGCCGCCATGCTGGCGGACAACGCGACGCTGTACACAACCAAGGGATTGCACCGGCTGCGCGCGGCACTGACTCCGGGTGGGCGGCTGGCGGTCTGGTCGGCCGACCCGTCGCCACGCTTCGAGGCACGGATGACAGAGTGCGGCCTGGACTGGCAGCGCACGGACGTCGCGGCACGCGGCGCCCCGGACGACCCGCTTCACACTTTGTACATGGCGCAGGTCCGGCCGTAGGATAGTCGAGGCTTATTCCCCGTGTTGCTTCAGAAACCGGGAAAAAGCGTGCAGCGTTGCCTCGGAGACGTGGTGTTCGATGCCCTCGGCGTCCTGTTCGGCGGCCTCTGCCGGCACGCCGACCGCCCGTAGCAGGTCCACCACCAGCCGATGGCGCGCGTGCATCCTTGTGGCCAGTTTTTCGCCGGCCTCGGTGAGGAACACGCCGCGATAGGGACGTGCGGTGGCGAGCCCCTCGCGCTTCAGCCGGGCGATGTTGTTGATGGCGGTGGCGTGCGAGACGCCGAGGCGCCGCGCGATATCGGTCGGCCGTGCCTCGCCGTCGGCGGCCAACAGATCAGCGATCAACTCGGCGTAATCCTCCAGCACGACGGCGGACAGCGCCGTCCGGGTCTTGCCGAAGCGGCGCGCCTGGGTCGGCTCGGCCGGCAATTCGGTCGCTTGGGTGTGGTGGGCCGGATGGTGGGCCACTGGGTCAGCTCCATCGGTCGGTCGAGTTCGGGCAGGATCGCAATTTTGTGAGCACTCAGGGCAGGCGAACTGGCGTTGACATACGGCGAGGAATACCGATATCTCGCATCACAATTGTAGTCAAGGCTACATTTTGCTGCCAGGGCTTCCGAGAGCGAGGCCGGCGATGTACGGAGGCAGGGATGAGCGATACCGTAATACCGCGTCTGAGTCTGAGCGAGCGCACCGTAGTGGCGGGGCGGGAATCGCTGGCCGGCCGGCGCCGCGGCCTGCGCGCCTTCCTGCCCTTCGCCGGCCCGGCCGTGATCGCCTCGATCGCCTACATGGACCCGGGCAACTTCGCCACCAACATCCAGGCCGGCGCCAAGTACAACTACTCGCTGCTGTGGGTGGTGCTGATCGCCAACGTGGTCGCCATGCTGTTCCAGGCGCTGTCGGCCAAGCTCGGCATCGCCACCGACGCCAGCCTGGCCCAGAACAGCCGCGACCGCTTCCGCCCCGCCGTGGTGTGGGCGATGTGGGGGGTCAGCGAGGTGGCGGCCATGGCGACCGACCTCGCCGAGTTCATCGGCGGCGCGTTGGGCCTGTCGCTGCTCACCGGCTTGTCGCTGTTCCCCTGCCTGGTGGCGAGCGGGATCGTCATTTATGCCTTGCTGACGCTGGGAAACCGGGGTTTCCGGCCGCTCGAACTGGTCATCGGCGGCTTCGTCGCGGCGATCGGGCTGGCCTACGTGGTGGAATTGTTTGTGGCGCCGCCCGACTGGGGCGGGTTTGCCTACGGCTCGGTCGTGCCGATGCTGCCGGATGCCGATGCCGTCTGGCTGTCGGTGGGTATCGTCGGCGCCACCGTCATGCCGCACGCGATCTATCTGCACTCCAGCCTGACGCAGAACCGCATGCCGGCGCCGACCATGGTCGAGCGCCGCGCCGTGCTGCGCTTTTCCAACATCGAGGTGATGGTGGCGCTGGGCGGGGCGGGGCTGGTGAACATGGCCATGGTGACGATGGCCGCAGCGGCGTTCCATCAGGGCCACTCCGAGGTGGCCGAAATCGAGGCCGCCTATCACACGCTGGTGCCGCTGCTCGGCGGCGGGGCGGCGCTGGTGTTCGCGCTGTCGCTGCTGGCGTCGGGCTATTCCAGTTCCGTGGTCGGCACCATGGCCGGTCAGACGATCATGCAGGATTTCGTCCATTTCCACATTCCGATCTGGCTGCGCCGTGCGGTCACCATGGCGCCGGCCTTCGTGCTGATCGGGTTGGGCGCCAACGTGACGTCGTCGCTGATCTGGAGCCAGGTGGTGCTCAGTTTGGCCCTGCCGGTGCCGATGGTGGCGCTGCTGGTGCTGACGGGCGACCGCCGCGTGATGGGCAGTCTCGTCAACAGCCCGCTTACTCAGGTCACCGCGATAGCGGCGACGGCCGTGGTGCTGGCGCTGAACGTGCTGCTGCTGCTGCAGACCTTCGGGGTCGATCTACCATTCCTGGGATAGAGCGATTCCAGCGCGTCCGGAATCGGTCTAGGTTGCCGCTCCGACCGGAGGGAGTGGGAGCATGTCCGTGACGTTGTACGACCTCGCCGGCGCCGACCCTGCGCTGCGCTTCAGCCCCTATTGCTGGCGCACGAAGATGGCGCTGGCGCACAAGGGACTGGCCATCGAGACGGTCCCCTGGCGCTTCACCGAGAAGGATCGGATCGCTTTCTCCGGCCAGGGCCGGGTGCCGGTGATCGTCGATGGCGACCGCGTGGTGTTCGATTCCTGGACCATCGCCGAGTACCTGGAAGACACCTATCCCGACCGTCCCAGCCTGTTCGGCGGCCCCGTGGGTCGGGCGCATGCGCGCTTCATCAACGGCTGGGCCGACGCCGGCCTCCATCCGGGCATCGCCCGCATGGTGGTGCGCGACATCTTCGATGTGCTGGCGCCGCAGGACCAGGCGTATTTCCGCGCCAGCCGCGAAGCCGCGCTCGGCGCCACGCTGGAGGCGGTGGTCGAGGGGCGGGAGGCGCGCCTGGAAGCCTGGCGGGCGCTGCTCGCGCCGGTGCGGCTGGTGCTGCGGGCACATGCGTTTCTGGGCGGCGAGGGCCCCAGCTATGCCGACCACATCCTGTTCGGCACTCTGCAATGGCCGCGCAGCGTCAGTGCGTTTGCCCTGCTCGCGCCGGACGACCCGGTGGCCGCCTGGTTCGGCAGGGTCGGTGCGCTCTACGGCGGATTGGGCGGGACTGCGCGTACCGTTTGAGGGCCGGATCGAGCGGGCGACGCTGGTTTGAGATCGCTCAACCGGTCGCCGACCGAACGGCCCGGGGGGAGTTGCCCGACGCGGGGAAATTGCCGCCGTTCGCCGAAGTCGAACTGGCTGTC
>Ga0181535_10003641_pt1 | contig 17730 bp, 15 predicted proteins | sample PEATcosm2014_Bin_44_FD_119774 | JGI IMG/M metagenome (GOLD analysis project Ga0181535, IMG submission 119774) | Peatland microbial communities from MTU Mesocosm Facility, Houghton, MI, USA - PEATcosm2014_Bin17_30_metaG | ecosystem: Environmental > Terrestrial > Soil > Wetlands > Peat | place... | reverse complement strand
TCGACAAGGACCTGACCAAGCTTCCGGTCTGGGAGATCGAGAAGCGCATCCTCGGGTGACGCGCCGCTGTAAGCGCAGTCGCCGACCGCGGCTCTCGTCGTCGCCCTGGCCCCCGGCGTTCAGCGCGCGCGGCGACAAGACGTCGCCGCCCGCGTCAGGCGACACAAAAGAAAAGGGCGCCGGCAGGCGCCCTGGTCAAACCGTTGCAAGCGCGGCGCGGCCGCTTACTTGATCTTGGTTTCCTTGAACTCGACGTGCTTGCGCGCGACGGGGTCGTATTTCTTGAACGTCAGCTTCTCGGTCTTGGTGCGGGCGTTCTTCTTGGTGACGTAGAAATAGCCGGTGTCGGCGGTCGACAGCAGCTTGATCTTCAGTGAGGCGGCCTTGGCCATGGCGGTGGTCCGATCTCAGCGGCGCGGGGCGCCGGAAAAACGAAACAGCGCCCTCGGGAAGCCCCGCCGGCGCCAGTCGCGCGGCAACATAGTCGGGGAGCGCCGGAAGTCAAGCGGACGGCGCGGCTCAGCTCATATGAGACCGCCGTCAAGGGCGGATTTGTCCATTGATAGCTTGGCTCGCGCAAAATCGCCTCCACACCATCAATGGACAGGCACGCCGACGCGCCGGCGGAGTCTCACATGTGTGTGAGCCCGGACAGCCGAGGGCGCGGGGGATAGCGCGCCAGTTTGAATTTCCGGAGCTGGCCGTGGGCGGACTGGCAGCTTTGGGCAATCGAAAAATCGAGACGGACATTCGCGCCCGCCTTTCGTAGCGGCAACTCGCGTCACACCGCGAAATTGCTCGCGTTGCAAAGACCAAGATTTTTGCACTCTCGCTTGACCGCAGTAAAATCGATAGGTTACGCGATGCAAAAATCAGGTGCGAATGTCGACAACCAGCTCATGGTCGCCGAAAGCGCCTCGCCGGCATCGCGTCAGCTATCGACAACCGCCGTATCGACTGCGGGCGGGCCGACCTCCGCGCGCGCGTCGATCGGTCCGTCCGCAACGCGAGATTCGCTGCGACTGCACATCCATTCTGCGGCGACCGGCGTGAGCCGGTCGCGCCCGAGTCAATCAAAAATAATTGGTCGGCTGGACGCCGAAGGCGCTGTTGACCGCGACGAACGGGAACTCCGCGATCTCCCCGACAACGTAAACTGGGGCGCCAATCAGCACGCGCGGATCATTGGCGCGCGGGGGAAACGCGGCTTCGACAAACCGGAACGGGAGGCTGACGATCGTCCCGGCGATTGCGACCGGCGCCGTAATGATGGCGGCGGGTCCATGGAAAGCGTCGGGAGCGGCGGCGACCGGCTCGCGATGAGCGCCTCTTCGAACATACACGTCGTTGGCCCCGGCCGGAGGATGAGTCCGGCGGACGATCCGATGGTGGATGTCGCTGTTCTGAACGTCCGCAGCCGCCGGCAGGCTATATGTAGCCGCAAGCAGCGCCACGCCTGCGACGGCGTACGCAAGTCTCGATCTCTGCATGCCTGTAAGCTCCATTCGTGTCCCGATGATCGGATGGCGTATGGGACTCCTAGAATGAGGCGATTGATGGGCTTCGCTGCAAGCCCGCAATCGCCCCGTCGACTCTGCGTGCCGGCTTGGCGCCGGCGCGCAGAGTCGACGCGCAGCCGCCAGGACGATCCGTCGCCTGAACGGCGAGTTTGGGCGCAATACGGATCGTTCAAACGGACCGCTGCCCGCGGACCTACCCCCATAGGCCCGTCAGGCCGGAATAGACGCCGAAAATCGTCGTCACGGCGATCAGGCCACCCGACACCCAGGCGTACCAGCCTTGGAGCCGCCAGGGCTGAGGCAGGCCGCGCGCCAGCAGGAACAGGAAGCCGAGGACGATCGGCAGCAGCAACGCGTTCATCACCTGCACGCCGACGCTGAGCGCGACGAGGTTGACCCCCGAGGCGACGACGAGCGCGCCGGCGATCAGCGCCACGGCGTAGGCCCCGTAGAACCACGGCGCCTCGCTCACCTCGTGGTCGAGGCTGTGGTTGACGCCCAGCGCCTCGCCCAACGTGCGCGCGGCGGCGAGGGTGACGACGATCGTCGCGACCAGCGCCGCGCCGCAGATGCCAAGCCCGAACAGGAGGTTGCCGCCAATCCGGCCGAGGAACGGCGTGATCGCGGCGCTGATTTCCTGGACCGTGTCGAGCGCCTGGCCGCCGCCCGACTTGCCGAGCGTCGCCGCGGTGGCGATCAGCACGGCGGCCATGATGATCTGGGTGACGACCGCGCCGATCGCGGTGTCGATCCGCTCCGCGCGGATGTCGGTCGCCTTCAGCTTCTTCTCGACGATCGAGGACTGCTGGAAAAACACCATCCACGGCATGATCACGGCGCCGATGTTGGCCGAGGCGAGGTAGAGATACTTGGGGTCGCCGAGCGGAACCGAAACCAGTCCGGCGCCGACTTCGCTAAGGCTCGGATGGGCGAGCCAGGCGACGACCAGGAAGACCAACTCGAAAGCGCCGACGAAAAGGGCGATGCGCTCGACCGAGCGGTAGCTGCGGGTGAAGGCGATCGCCAGCAGCACCGATACGACCAGGGTCAGGCTCACCGGCGCGGGAACGCCCATCAGAGCGCCGACGCCGGCGATGCCGGAGAACTCGCTCAACAGCGCGCCGATGCAGGAGACGATCAGGGTCCCGGTCGAAAACCAGGCCCAGAAGCGCCCGTAGCGCTCGAGGATCAGCCGCGCGTGGCCCTTGCCGGTCGCCGCGCCGAGCCGCACTGTCAGCTCCTGGACGATGTAGAGGATCGGGACCAGCAGGAACTGCAGCGCCAGCAGGCGGTAGCCCCATTGCGCGCCGCTCTGGGCGGCGGTGATGATGCTGCCGGCGTCGGTGTCGGCCAGCATCACGACCAGGCCCGGCCCGGCGACGAGGAGAAAGCGGCGCCAGCCGAACGTAGGAACCACCGCCGAGCCCGCCGTCATGCTTTGCGCTTCCATTTCCGTGAATTCCTGCTGGTCCGCAATTAACCGAATACCGCGGCAGGCCGAAATGCTTTTTGCGCGAGATCAGGCAATCTGTCGCATGCGTCGACGCAAAGCCCATCGCGCGCTGGCGGCGATGAAGAGGCGGGGTTAAGCAGGATCGGCCGCCGCAGGGAGCCCGCCGAACGCAAATGACCGAACTGCGCATGCTTTATCCGCCGATCGAGCCCTATGAATCCGGCATGCTCGACGTCGGCGACGGCCATCAGGTTTATTGGGAGCGTTGCGGCCGGCGCGGGGCGAAGCCGGCCGTGTTCCTGCACGGCGGCCCGGGCGGCGGCGTCAGCCCCGACCATCGCCGCCTGTTCGATCCCCAGCTCTACGACGTCACGCTGTTCGACCAGCGCGGCTGCGGCCGCTCGACGCCCAACGCCAGCCTCGAGGCCAACACGACCTGGCATCTGGTCGCCGACATCGAACGGCTGCGCGCGGCGGCGCACATCGACAAGTGGCTGGTCTTCGGCGGCTCGTGGGGTTCGACGTTGGCGCTGGCCTACGCCGAGACCCATCCCGAGCGGGTCAGCGCGCTGGTGCTGCGCGGGATCTACACCGTCACCAAGGCCGAACTCGCCTGGTATTACCAGTTCGGCGTCTCAGAAATGTTCCCCGACAAGTGGGAGCGCTTCCAGGCCCCGATCCCGCCGCAAGAACGCGGCGACATGATCGCCGCCTATCGCAAGCGCCTCACCGGCGACGATCCCATCGTCCAGATCGAGGCCGCGAAGGCCTGGAGCCTTTGGGAAGGCGAGACGATCACCTTGCTGCCCGACCCGGGCTTCTCGGCCGTTCACGGCGACGGCCGCTTCGCGCTCGCCTTCGCGCGGATCGAGAACCACTACTTCAGCCACAAATGCTGGCTCGAGGAAGGCCAACTGCTGCGCGACGCCGGCCGCCTGCGCGGCGTTCCCGGCGCGATCGTCCACGGTCGCTACGACATGCCGTGCCCGGCCCGCACCGCCTGGGCGCTGCACAAGGCGTGGCCGGAAGCCGAGTTCCATCTCATCGAAGGCGCCGGCCACGCCTGGTCGGAGCCGGGGATTCTCGACCGGCTGATCCGCGCGACGGATCGGTTCGGGCGCGAAGGGTGAGTTGCGCGCGTCGCTGCCGCTATCGCCGCGCCTCGGTCGCCATCTTGACCGCCAGACCGGCGAGAACGGTCGCCATCAGCCAGCGCTGCGCCATCAGCCAAGTCGGTCGGCGGGCGAGGAAGAGCGCGATCGAACCGGCGGCGAGCGCGATCATCGCGTTGACGCTGAGGCTGATGACGATCTGGGTGAAGCCGAGCGCCAGCGACTGGCCGAGCACGTGGCCGATCTTGGGGTCGATGAACTGCGGCAGCAGCGACAGATAGAGCACCGCCGCCTTGGGATTGAGCAGGTTGGTGACCAGCCCCATCGCGAACAGCCGGCGCGGGCCGTCGCTAGGCAGATCACGAACCTGGAAGGGCGAGCGGCCGCCGGGTCGGACCGCCTGCCAGGCGAGATAGAGCAGATAGAGGGCGCCGGCGATGCGCAGCGCGTCGTAGGCGTAGGGCGCCGCGATCACCAAGGCGGTGATCCCGAGCGCGGCGCTGAGCATGTAGAAGACGAAGCCGAGCGCGACGCCGCCGAGCGACACCAGCCCCGCCGCTGGTCCCTGGCAGATCGAGCGCGAGACGAGATAGATCATGTTGGGGCCGGGCGTCAGCGCGATGCCGAGCGCGACCAGCGCGAAGGCGATCCAACTGGCGAAGTGCGGCATTTGCGATCTCGCGAAACAGGCTGGCCACGTTTAGCCTGGGGCGCCGAAACGCGAAAGGAGCGAAGTCGTGAACGAGAAAACCACCGCGCGGATCGGAAGCCTGGTCGTGCGAGACGCGGCCGAGGCGGACATGGAGGCGGTGGCGCGGATCTACGCCCTTCATGTCGAGCATGGGCTGGCGACCTTTGAGGAGGTTCCTCCGAGCGACGAGGAGATGCGCGCCCGTCGGCTGAAGGCGCTGGCGGCGGGCGCGCCCTATCTCGTCGCCGAGATCGACGGCGAAGTCGTCGGTTATTGCTACGCCGCGCCCTACCATGCGCGGCCGGCCTATCGTCATACGCTGGAAGACAGCGTCTATGTCGGGCCTGGCTTTGGCGGGCGCGGCGTCGGCGGGGCGCTGCTCGCCGAGCTGATCGCGCGCTGCGAAGCTGGGCCGTGGCGGTGGATGGTGGCGATCATCGGCGACAGCGGCAACGCGGCGTCGATCGCTCTCCATCGGCGCTGCGGCTTCGAGCCGGTCGGGACGCTGCGCTCGGTCGGCTTCAAGCTCGGCCGCTGGGTCGACACGCCGATCATGCAGCGCGCGCTGGGACCGGGCGATTCGCAGCCGCCCGAAGACCTTACGGCGACGCCGGAGACGTGACGCCGATCATCGGCCCGAGCGGCGTCAAATCGTCGTCGCGGCCGAGTTCGGGGGCGTAGAGCGACGACACCGAGCCGTCGAGGAACAGGGCGTTGGCGCAGCCGAGCCCGTCGCGGAACAGCAGGGCGAAAGCGTAGAAGGTCACCGGCTCCTCGGCGATGGCGAAGATCGCCGTCGTCCCGTTGCGCACGCAGACGCCGTTGCGGATCTTCTCCGAGGTGCCGGTCGGCAGGATCTTGGGGTGGATGCGGCCGTCGATCACCAGCATCGGGCCGGATTGGGTGGCGAAGCGCGCGGAAGGCGCGTCGGCGAGATAGCGCGCGGTGTCTTCGACGCCGGCGACGCCGTCGCCGATCCAGAACACGCCATTCGGCAAGAGATGGAAATTGCTGAGTCCGGCGCGGGTGTCGGCGCGCACGCGCCGCTTGCCGTCCTCGACATAGAGACCGACCGGCGCGAGATCGGCGCCGTACATGCCGGCGTTCATCGCGAAGCGCAGGGCGCGTCCGTGCGCCGCCAAATCCTGAGCAAGCGCGGCGAAACCGCCGTAGGGCTTGTGCAGGGCGTCGGCCCAATAGAGGCGGATGTCGTCGCGGCGCGCGTCGAAGCTGCAGACCGTGTAGCGCGCCGAATTGAAGTCGCGCGGGGCGCAGGCGGGCGCCGCCGCCGCCGGCGCGGCGGCGAGCGACGCCAGAAGAGCCGTCAGCGCGCCGCAAGCGGCGAGCGAACCCGTGGCCGTCGACCGGCGCTTGGCGCCGCGGGCGCGCACATCGGCCTCCTGGGGTGCGAATCGGCGGAATTCTACCGCGGCGCGGCCAATCAAAGAACTTTGCCGGGATTGAGCAGGCCGCGCGGGTCGAGCGCCGCCTTGATCGCGCGCATCAGGTCGAACGCGACGGGGTCTTTGACCCGCTTCAGCAGGTCGCGCTTCAGCGCGCCGATCCCGTGCTCGGCCGAGATCGAGCCGGCGTGGCGCGCGACGACCGCATGGACGACTTCGTTCATCGCCGACCACTGGCCAAGAAACGCCTCCGTGTCGGCGCCGATCGGCTGGCTGACGTTGAAATGGGTGTTGCCGTCGCCCAGATGGCCGAACGCGACCACCCGCGCGGCGGGCATGAACGCCGCCACCGCCGCCGTCGCCTCGGCGATGAAGGCGGGAACCGCGCCGACCGGCGTCGACACGTCGTGCTTGATCGAGCCGCCTTGCGGCTTCTGCGCGTCCGACATCGATTCGCGTAAGCGCCAGAACGCCTCGCGCTGCTCGAGCGTCGCCGCGAGCGCCGCGTCGGCGATCAGTTCGCGCTCGAGCGCGTCGCCGAGCAGCGCGGTCAATGCGTCGTCGAGGCCGTCTTCCTGCTGCGCGCTGACTTCGATCAGCGCGTACCACGGATGGGCGTCGGCGAGCGGATCGCGGGCGCCGGGATCGTAAGCGAGCACGAACGCCATGCCGATGCGCGGCATCAGTTCGAAGCCGGTGACCTGCTGGCCGAAGCGCGCGCGCGCCATCTTCAGCAGCGTCAGCGCATGGTCCGGATCGGCGAGGCCGACGAACGCGGTCGCGCGCGCGCGCGGTCGCGCGAACAGCTTCAGCGATGCGGCGGTGATGATGCCGAGGGTGCCTTCGGCGCCGACGAACAGGTCCTTGAGGTCGTAGCCGGTATTGTCCTTGCGCAGCTTGGAGAGGAGATTGGCGACGCGCCCGTCGGCGAGCACGACTTCGACGCCGAGCGTCAGGTCGCGCGCGGCGCCGTAGGCGATGACCGCGACGCCGCCGGCGTTGGAGGAGAGATTGCCGCCGATCGTGGCGGTTCCTTCCGAAGCGAGCGCCAGCGGGAAGAGCCGGTCGGCCGCTTCGGCCGCCGCCTGCGCCTCGGCGAGCGTCACGCCCGCTTCGACGATCATCGCGTCGGCGTCGACGTCGACCTCGCGGATGCGGTTGAGCCGCCGCAACGACAGCAGCAGCTCGCCGCCGCCGGCGTCGGGAATCTGGCCGCCGACCAGGCCGGTGTTGCCGCCCTGCGGCACGATCGCCACCCCCGCCGCCGCACAGGCCGAGACGACCGCCGCCACCTCGACGGTCGAGCCGGGGCGCGCGACCGCGATCGTGCGGCCGTGAAAAAGCCCACGCGGCTCTTCGAGATAGGGGGCGACGAGGTCGGGGTCGACGACGACGTTGGCGGCGCCGACGATACGCGCGAGCCGATCGAGAAGGGCGGAAGCGTCGTTCACCCCAGCGGTCCTTTCCGGCGTTTGACCAGCCGGCGCCGGAAGGCGGCGAGGATTTCGACATGCGGCGAAAAGCGGAACTGGTCAAGCGCCGCGACCGGCCCAATCGCGTAGCCGCCGCCGATGAGGATGCGCGCGTCGCGGGCGAAACTGTCGACATTGCAGGAGACGGCGACCACCAGCGGCGGGCCGGCCGCGGCGAGCGCGCGCGCCTGCGCCTCGGCCCCGGCGCGCGGCGGGTCGAACAGCACGGCGTCGAAGCGCGCCAGCTCCGCGCCGGTGAGCGGCCGGCGGAAAAGGTCGCGCGTCTCGGCGTGGACGGCGCGCAATCCGCTCGCCGCGCCGGCGGCGCGCGTCAGCGCCGCGACCGCCGCCGCGTCGGAATCGACGGCGAACGCCTCGCGCTCGCGCGCCAGCCGCAGCGCGAAGGCGCCGGCGCCGCAGAACAGATCGGCGATCCGCTTGGCGCCCTGCAGCGCCGCCGCCGCGCCGTCGGCGAGCGCCTGCTCGCCGGCTGCGGTCGCCTGCAGAAAGCCGCCGGGCGGCGGCGTCGCCAGCGCGTCGCCGAACGCGATCTGCGGCGGCCGTCGCTCGACGATCGTCTCGCCATGGACGGAAAGGCGCGCCAGCTCGAGCCGCTCGGCGGCGGCGGAGAGCTTGCGCCGCGTCAGGTCGTTGGGCGCGCCGGAGCCGCGCAGATCGAAATCGAGCCCGCCGAGCGTCGCCGTCACCTGCATGTCGAGCGGCTTGCTGATCCCGCGCACCGCCGCGGCGAGCGCGTTGGCGGCGGGAATCGCGCCGGCGAGGCCGGGCGCGAACAGCGGGCAGGCGTCGACGGCGATGATGTCGTGGGCGCGCGCGCGCATGAAGCCGACCTGCTCGTGGCCGTCGACGAAGCGCGCGTGGAAGGTCGCGCGGCGGCGGCCCTCGCCATGGGCGTCGACCAGCGGTCCGACCTCGGCCTCGACGCCGGCGCGGCTCAACGCCCGCACGACGCTGTCGCGCTTCCACGCCGCGTACAGGCGCGCACTCATGTGTTGCGCCGCGCAGCCGCCGCAGCGGCCGAAATAGGCGCAGATCGGCTCGGCGCGGTCAGGGCTCGCGACCTCGAGCGCGACGACGCGCGCCCGCTCGCCGTCCGCTTCGGTGAGCGCCGTTTCGCCGGGCAGCGACAAGGGCGCGATCGTTCCGTCGGCGGCGACGCCTTCGCCGCGCCCATTGAGCGAGACGATCGTCAGTTGGCGGCGGATTTCACTCATGCCGCGCTGCATAGAGGAATTCGCGCGCGCCGTCGCCGCCGGCGATCGGCGAGGGGACGAGGCCGACGCTCACCCAGCCGAGCGACTCGACGCAGGCGCGCACGGCGGCGCAGGCCGCCTTGAGCTCTGCCGGGTCTTTCACGGCGCCTTTGACCAGCTTGTCGCGGCCGACCTCGAATTGCGGCTTGATCAGGCTGACGAGCCAGGCCGGCCGCGCCGCCAGCGGCAGCGCGGCAGGCAGCACCAGCGTCTGCGAGATGAAGCTGACGTCGATCACGATCGCCTCGGGCGCGCCGGCGATCTCGGCGGTGAGCCGGCGCGCGTCGAGCCCCTCGTGCGCGCTCACCCTCGGGTCGGCGGCGAGGCGCCGGTCGAGCTGGCCATGGCCGACGTCGATCGCGACGACCGAGGCCGCGCCGCGCGCCAAAAGCACGTCGGTGAAGCCGCCGGTCGAGGCGCCGACGTCGAGGCAGGCGAGGCCCTTGGGATCGAGATCGAACGCGATCAGCGCCGCGGCGAGCTTGACGCCGCCGCGCGAGACCCAGGGATGGGGCGCGCGCGCCTCGATTCGCGCATCCTCGGCGAGCGGGTCGGAGGCTTTGCGCACGGTCTCGCCGTCGGCATTGACCAGCCCGGCGGCGATCGCCGCCTGCGCGCGCGCGCGGCTGGCGAAGAATCCGCGTTCGACGAGAAGAAGATCGGCGCGTTTGCGCATGCGGGGCATGGAGACGAAAGGGAGACCGTTCCCTGCGCCGAGCGCCGCCGTTTGGCAAGCGCGGCGGCCCCCTCTCTTCCGCGCGCGGGGAGAGGCGGAGCGGCCGGACGAGGGCGCTTCTACGTCTTCGCGCCGCCCTTGCGCGCGTAGATGAACAGGCGGGGGTAGAGGAACAGCAGGCTGCCGTCGGGGTCGGCGTCATAGGCGTCGGCGAGGTCGCGCTTGTAGCGTTCGAGGAACTCGGCGCGTTCGTGCGGTCCGAGCGGATCGAGAAACGGCCTGAGCGCGCCGCTGCGGAACCAGTCGACCACCTCGTCGACGCCGCTCAACGGATGGACGTAGGTCGTCTCCCAGATGTCGAGCTTGTCGGAAAGCGGCTTCAGCCAGTTGTAATAGTCGATGTGGGTGCCGATGACGGCGCGCGTCTCGGCGATCGGCGCCAGACGACTGGTCCACGGCCCGTCGGCGGCGATCATCCGCATCAGCGAATGGCTCGGCTCGTGCAAGTTGTCGGACATCTGCACCGCCAGCGCGCCGCCCGCGGCGAGGTCGTGCATCAGGCGGGGGAACAGGATCTCGTGTTTGCGCAGCCATTGCAGCGACGAGTTGGCGAAAATGAGGTCGGGGGGCTGGCGCGGCCGCCATTCGGCGATGTCCGTCGTCTCAAAAGTCATGCCGGGCAGGCTGCGGCGCGCCTCGGCGAGCATCGGCTCGGAATTGGAGACGGCGACGATCTCCGCCTGCGGGAAGCGGTCCATCAGCATGCGCGTGCTGGCGCCGGGACCGCAGCCGAGATCGACGATTCGGCGCGGCGTGAAGTCGACCCGGGCGAGCAGGTCGTGCGCCGGCTGGGCGCGTTCGGCGCCGAATTTGAAGTAGAGCGCGGCGTCCCATTCGGTCGTCAGGCTCGCCTCCGTCTGCGCGTCCGCGACGCGCGGGGCTTCCATCATCAACCTGATCCCCTCGTCAATCCGCCGGCGGCGGGACACTTGCTGGCCAATCTAAGCGCTTTGATGGCGGGTTAAAGCGATTTGATGGCGCAGGCGGCGAGGCGCGTGACGCTCTCCTCGCCCTTCGAGACGCGGCGCCGCGGCGATTGCGCTTGGCCGCGGTCTCGCTTAAGCGGGACTTCTCTTCAAACGCGAGTCGCCAGGAACGCCATGGCCGAAGACGCGAAGCCCGTGAACCCGCCCGCTTTCGCCCACGACAAGCTGCTGATCGTGGATTTCGGCTCGCAAGTGACCCAGCTCATCGCCCGGCGGGTGCGCGAGGCCGGGGTCTACTGCGAGATCGCGCCCTTCCAGACCGCCGACCGGGCGTTCGCGGCGCTGAAGCCCAAGGCGGTGATCCTTTCCGGCGGCCCCGCCTCGGTGCCGGACGAAGGGTCTCCGCGCGCGCCGCAGGCGATTTTCGCTTCCGGCGTGCCGGTGCTCGGCATCTGCTACGGCCAGATGACCATGGCCGAACAACTCGGCGGCGAGGTCGAAAGCGGCCACCACCGCGAATTCGGCCGCGCCGAGGTCTCCGTCGGGGCTGAAAGCCCGCTCATCGACGGCGTGTGGAAGCCCGGCGAGCGCCATGTCGTGTGGATGAGCCACGGCGACCGCATCACCCGCCTGCCGCCCGGCTTCGCCCGCGTCGGCACCTCGGAGAACGCGCCCTTCGCCCTCATCGCCGACGAGACGCGGCGCTACTACGGCCTGATGTTCCACCCCGAGGTCGTCCACACGCCCGACGGCGCGCGGCTGATCCGCAATTTCGTCCACAACGTCGCCGGGATGAAGAGCGACTGGACGATGGCCGCCTTCCGCGCCGAAGCGCGCGAGGCGATTCGGGCCCAGGTCGGCAAGGGCCGCGTCATCTGCGGCCTGTCGGGCGGCGTCGATTCGGCGGTCGCGGCGGTGCTGATCCACGAGGCGATCGGCGACCAACTGACCTGCGTCTTCGTCGACCACGGCCTGATGCGGGCCGGCGAGGGCGAGCAGGTGGTCAGGCTGTTCCGCGGCCATTTCAACATTCCGCTGGTCCATGTCGCGGCCGAACGCGATTTTCTGCTCGCCCTCGACGGCGTCGCCGAGCCGGAACTCAAGCGCAAGACGATCGGCCGTCTGTTCATCGAGACCTTCGAGGCCGAGGCGAAAAAGATCGCCGCCGACGGCCGCGGCCCGGTCGAATTTCTCGCCCAGGGGACGCTTTACCCCGACGTGATCGAATCGGTGTCGTTCTCCGGCGGCCCGTCGGTGACGATCAAGTCGCACCACAACGTCGGCGGCCTGCCCGAACGGATGAACATGCAGCTCGTCGAACCTTTGCGCGAGCTGTTCAAGGACGAGGTGCGGGCCTTGGGCCGCGAGCTCGGCCTGCCGGAAAACTTCGTCGGCCGCCACCCGTTCCCCGGTCCGGGCCTGGCGATCCGTATCCCCGGCGCCGTCAGCCAGGAGAAGCTCGACATTCTGCGCCAGGCCGACGCGATCTATCTCGAAGAAATCCGCGCCGCCGGCCTCTACGACCAAATCTGGCAGGCCTTCGCCGTGCTGCTGCCGGTGCGCACGGTGGGCGTGATGGGCGACGGCCGCACCTACGATTCCGTCTGCGCGCTCCGCGCCGTGACGTCGAGCGACGGCATGACGGCGGATTTCTTCCCCTTCGACATGGGGTTTTTGGGACGAGCCGCGACGCGGATCATCAACGAGGTGAAGGGCGTCAACCGGGTGGTCTACGACGTGACGAGCAAGCCGCCGGGGACGATCGAGTGGGAGTGACCGGATACCGTCGGCGGCAATAGCGTACTCTTGACGGCGATTCTCGCCGCTTCGCCGCTGCCGTTCCATCCACTCGCATCTGGCGCTGAGCGGACCCCCGTCCCCCTGTCGAAATTTGCGGCAAAGTCTCTGTCGGATCCCGGGGCGATGGAAGCAGCTTCGGAGCGCGAGAGGGCTGCAGCGTGGAATAGCGCGCACATAGGCAGGGAGGCGCAAATAAACCGTCTCATCGAGAAATCTCCGCGCCTCCAGCACCACAGCTGACGCTGACGTTGTGTTAGTCCGGCGCGTGGGCGACGAAGGTGAGAACTTGTGGCTTGCGTCGGCGGGCGATCAAGAGGAAATCGGCGAGCGTCGCGAGTGCCTATCTCCGTGCGGACTTCCGCCGGACCTCGTCCAGAATGTCCTCCACCTCGTGGATGATCTTGTAGCCCTGCAGCGTCTCGCCCGTCTTGGTTTCCGGGTCGGCCTCGAAAAGGGCGCGCATCCGTTCGGACATTCCTTTCAGTTGAACGTAGCGCTCCTCTCCGAGCACGGCGCGATTGTGGGCAAGTCCGGCGAGCAATTGTTGGAAAACGTAGTCCAAATTCTGGTACGGAAGGTACCCGGTTTTGTCCAAGCATTTCGGAGCCGATAACAGTATCATGCTCAGGAGATCCCGGAGCTCTCCGATGTTTTGCGGGACGCGCATTTTGGCAGGCTTCATGACCATGGTTCACCTCCATAAGAGACTATCGATGGGCCGGGGTATGAGGTAGGCGCCGCCTGTCCCAAGCTGAGTGGGACGAATGATGATTACCCCGCGCGGCCGCGAGTCGGCGCGAAAGAACCCGCGAATTTGCGCTGAGCCGATCGTCTTCTGCCAGAGCGTCCAATCATAGGATATGTCTCCGACTCTCGCGTCCGGAACCCGATAATCTTGACCTCTCGGCTTCGTCTCGTAGTCGCGATTGTTGACGAGTACGTCAGTGCCAGGGCCGCAGGGGATTTCATAAGAAGACAGCATTTCGCTAAGCTTCGCTCGAACTATACCATCCATCGCGATGCCGATTGCGCGCTCCCGCGACAGTTTCGGGTTAAGAAGGCCAGCGTCGGCCATGCTGACGGCTTGGTCGTAGGCGCTGTCGACGGTCTTCTGCAAGTACCGCAGCGCCTCGAGCTGGAGAGGCTCGATATCGCCACGCATTCGATAGTAGGCGACAGCCCGTTCCGTGCGCAGGTTGTCGATCAGTTCGTTGCGTCCCTCCCAGGTGAGGTCGGCGATCCCGTCCGCCGGGAGCAGCGGGTTGTCGACGAAGCTCGGGTCGATTTGTTTGATCTGGTGAAGAAGGGACCAATATTGGCCCATGGTCGCTTCCAGATTGGCCTCATCGGCGGCGCCGGCGACTCCCAAGAAATTGGCGACTGGCGCTAGGGCGGCGCCCAAGCCGGGAGCCTCTTTGAGCTGGGGGAAGACGTCTTCGAGAATCGTGAAATCAGGCGGCGGTCCATTCGATAGACGCGGTCTCGCCTCCTCCTCTTCCTCCGCTGCGCCCGCCGGGATGACGCGCGGCGTGTCGATTCCCGGTCGAAAAACGCCGTCGTCGAGCGGGTGCACGGACTTTGGACGGGAAGAGGAGGCTGGAGGGGAGGCGGCGGTTGGAGGGGCGATAGCGGCCGGAGAGGGTGCGCGCGCCGCGGGCTTGGCGTCGACGGCGGGCGCGGCGCCTGCGCCTCCCTCCGTCGTCCACTGACCGCCGTCCGGCTGTCCGGCCGGGACGCGCGGCTGGTTCTCCCAATCTGTCCCGCCTTTCTCCAGTTCGGCGAATTCGGCGAGCTTGGCGAGCGCCGAAAGGGTCGGATCCGGTAGGCGGAGCAGCACGGCCTCGATGCCCGCGAGGCAGAGATCGCCGGCCTCGATCGCTGAAGCGGCGCGGCGCAGGCCGCGATGAAGCCGAAAGACGACCTCTTCGGGCTGCGGCCCATAGGCCGCGCTCAAGACGCGCCCCAGCCCGCGCGGCGGTCTGACCTCGTAGCGTCTGCGTCCGGCCGCGTCGGCGCTGGCGCGCACAAGCTCGGCCGGGCCCAGCGCCACGCCGGCCTTGTCACAGGTGAGCCCGCCGCCGCCGCGCGGAGCGAGCCGATAGATTGAAGTCAACGGCAGATTCATCATGGGGCTTCCTTCTGCTTGCCAATATTATGTTCATGGTCTGTTCTTCCGCCAAGAATTTGTTTCCGAAAAGTCGCGCCCAACAATGCGAGAGAGGAATTTTCCCTGACGGATAAATCGGTTATGATGAAAGGGAACAATCGAGTGGAGCCATTGAGGCCTTCCGAGAATCCTCGCGCGGCTGATCGGCGCGGAAAGCCGGCGGTGATGAAGGGTTCAAAACGCCGGGAATGGCGAATTCCCGATGGGCGAAAGAACGCGCGAAGCAGCGAGCCGGGTTCGGAAGCCTCTTCTCGCGCGTCTTGGCGCTGATCCTCGCGTCGACGGCGCCCGGACGAGGGCGCGTAGTTTGCGAGCCTCGACGGCATACTCACGTTGACCGGCTTTCTCTATCGACCCGGCGCGGTTCAATTGGTTCTGCAATGGCGCCTTTATCGCTGTCGGCTCGCAACGGTGCTCGGCGCGAGAGCTGATCGTGTTGATAGAAGGCCCGCTTCGCAGCAGGGCGCATTGCGGCGTAGCGAGAGGCGGCGTCTAGTGCGACCAATCGCATGGTGGAGGAGTAGCAGGACGGTAGTTTTCCAGGGACCAATTTTCGGCTGGAAGCGTCGGCGTCGAATTTTTTTGCCGATCGCTCGCGATAGTCAGCGAAGACTAGAATTCTCCGGACCGTCCAAAATCGCCTGCGAAATCAATGGCGAAATTATTTGACGGTGTGCGTGACGGCGTTCGGAGTAGTAGAATCGGCGAGTGCGCAGTAGAAACAAAGCGTTATGATGTCGTCAAACAATCGAGTGGGAGTAGGGAGGAACTTGACGACGCGACCCTCGCTGGCGTGAAGTCGAAGCTTGAGGGGGGAACTGCGATGTCTCGGGATTCGACCACCTGGACGATGGAAGTTCGGCATGCGGGTCTAAATAAGTACAGAGTGATTCGCGGGCCTGAGCAGCGCGTTGTCGAAGAACGCGCGAGTGCGTTAAGCGCGCAATGGGATGCAGAATGGGAACGACACTGCGACGTTGAAAAACGGCGCGTTACCCGCCTCAATGTCCTTGAAACTCGAGAATCCCAAAAGCGTCAAGCCGTTGAGCAAACGGATGCTGCAGTTTCCGAATTGACTTCGCTTTCGTCAATTCTTGTAGATGGTGTCAGCGTCGACTGCAGAGTGAACTGGGACTCGCTAAAGGATCGCTCTCAGTTCCCAGAACGCAAACCTTCAAATGATAGGGTCGTCGTTCGCGCTCCGTCGCCCCCCGACCAAACGGCGTACAAGTACAAGCTGCGCCTAGGACTGCTAGAGTTTTTTTCAAAGAAGCGGAAGCGCGCCGCGATAATGTCAGCCGCCAAGCTTTACGAGGACGATCAAGCGAATTGGTCCAAGCAAGCCGCGAAGGTTGAGGCCGCCAACGAGCTCAGCCGGGTTGAGCACGCGAACGCACTTGCCGCGTGGAACACCCGGTTATCTGAGTTCCTCGCAACTCAGGCTGCGCAGCACCGATCAGTTGATGACCGAGCAAAAGCTGCGGCTGAGGGTGACGAGGCCGGAGTTACGGAGTTGATCGACCTTGCGCTCGGGCAGTCGCGCTACCCTGAATATATGAACGTCAATTATGACCTCGACTACTCGAGCGTCACGAAGTCCTGTGTCATCGACTACGACCTTCCCGCGCCGACCGCGTTGCCTTCTCTCAAGGAGGTGCGATTCGTCCAGGCGCGAGAAGAATTTTCCGAAAAGCATTTATCCGACTCTGAAAGAGCCAAGCTGTACGACAGCGTAATCTACCAAATTGCCCTCCGTACATTGTATGTTGTGTTCGCTGCTGATGAGCGTCATTTTGTGGATCGGATTACCTTCAATGGATGGGTTGAATACGTAAATCTATCTACAGGGATTGACGAGCGGTCTTGTATTCTTAGCGTCGCGGCCAATCGAGCCACCTTCGATCAGATTGATCTAGGTCGCGTCGATCCGCGCGAGTGCTTCAAGACTCTTAAGGGTGTCGCAGCATCGAAGCTGATTGGGTTAGCACCTGTGGCTCCCTTAGAAAGACCTCGCCTTGTGGACAGACGCTTCATCGAGTCAAGAGACGTTGCATCGAACGTCGACGCGGGTGCCAACATTGCTGCTATGGATTGGCACGACTTTGAACATTTGGTGAGGCAAGTTTTCGAGTCCGAGTTCGCCTCTGAAGCTGGCGAAGTGCGCGTTACTCAGGCGAGCCGCGACGGCGGAGTCGATGCCATCGTCTTCAATCCAGATCCAATAAGAGGGGGAAAAATCGTAATTCAAGCAAAGAGATACACCAATACGGTCGACGTCAGCGCAGTAAGGGACCTCTACGGCACAGTTGTTAATGAAGGCGCGTCGAAGGGAATCCTTGTGACCACATCGCAGTTTGGTCCAGACGCTCGAAAATTTGCCCAAGGTAAACCAATTACTCTCATTGACGGCGGGAATTTTCTTTTTTTACTTGAGAAAATGGGCATAAAGGCGAGGATAGACCTTCAAGAAGCTAAATCTTTGCTTGCAAACACCCGTATCAATTAGGCGCACTGGCCACAGTGCACTCAGTCGCAATTAGCGACGCTAAACGGGCGCCTCTGCCACCCCCCGCGGAACGCGCCTCGCCGTCGAGCTCTTGCCTCGCCCGTTTTCCAAACCGCTGCGGCTGTCAAGGATCGCCTGCGGCGACCGCCGCGCGGCGGCGCGCCTGAAAGGTGCGTCCTTGACAGCCGCAGCGGTTTGGAATTTCCGCCGCCAAGAGCTCGACGGCGAGGCGCGTTCCGCTGCCGCCGCTCCGAGCGCCGCTCGCCAATCCGGCATTGGCGCGATTTCCACGAAGACCTGAATGCGCGAACCGACAGGAAAGACGTGGATGGCCGGGACAAGCCCGGCCATGACGAGCGAGAAGGGAACGGAGCGAGCAAACGGGTTTGTGCCCCATGCGGCCGTCGGAACCCAGCCCGCGAAGAACCCCCTCCGCCGTCATGGCCGGGCTTGTCCCGGCCATCCACGTCTTTGCGGACCACCGCGACCGCGGTAGCGTTGAGAGTGATGCGCGGCGGCTGGGTTTACATCATGACCAACCGGCCCGACGGCACGCTCTACACCGGCGTGACGAGCGACATCGCGCGCCGCGCGCATGAGCATCGCGAGGGTCTGATCGACGGCTTCACGCGCCGGTATGGCCTGAAGCGCCTTATCCTCACCGAGTTCT
>Ga0181535_10003634_pt1 | contig 17739 bp, 18 predicted proteins | sample PEATcosm2014_Bin_44_FD_119774 | JGI IMG/M metagenome (GOLD analysis project Ga0181535, IMG submission 119774) | Peatland microbial communities from MTU Mesocosm Facility, Houghton, MI, USA - PEATcosm2014_Bin17_30_metaG | ecosystem: Environmental > Terrestrial > Soil > Wetlands > Peat | place... | reverse complement strand
GCGCAAGGTTCGTCGTCGCCGACTTTACCGGTCAACGCCAGAGCGTGTATTACGAAGCTGGATTCGCGCACGGACTTGGGCGCGAAGTGATTGGATGTTGCCGAGAGGATGAAATCGGTAGCGTGGCGTTTGACACTCGGCACCTCGGGCACGTGGTGTGGAAGGACGCTGCCGATCTAAAGGTGAAACTTGCCGATAGCATCCGGGCCAACATCATCCCAAATCGGTAGTCGCCGAACATTGGACTCCCGCCAGACGATCAAGTCGTCCCAACCTCGCTTCTGCCAAATCTCTGGCACGCCTGGCCCGAAAGCGCCGAAATAAACTCAGCTGGGTAGATTGCGGTGCCATCCCGCGCCAGACTCCGTTGGGTCGTAGAGGCTAAAAGGGTGTGGTTTCCATCCAGTGAGAAGACTTAAGCCAGTAAACATTTGCACCTTTTTACGTTTTGGTCCATACTGATTGCAAAAGGACCGTCGTGAGACGGACCGGGTATGGTGTATATCGCAATCGCAGCGCGGACCACTCCGGACGCTGAGAACTTCGAAGAAAGAAGATCCGGCATCCAGAGAAGTTCGCGGAGCCACAAGCGGGAGCGCCGCCCGCAGCGGGACCGCAGGCGCCACAGGCTGAAGAAGCCACCCCCAGAGCAGCATCCGAAAACGCCGCCTCGGAAAACGGCGGAACGAACCCAGCGCAGTCAGAGTTTTGGTGCCCCCCGGCCATCGCCCGAAGCAGGGGGACGGCGATGATTGAGCGGAGCGATCGTGCGTTTGAAGCTCCGGCGCCGCTGGCCTGCGAGGAGCGGCACTATCCGGCGGCGCACTGGGCTCGACTGTGGGGATTCAGTCCAAAGACCGTCCGCGAATGGTTCCGAGACGACTATGGCCCAGGCATCCTTCGCCAGCCAAACATCGGCCGACGATCCAAGCGCGATTACACCACGATTATGATTTCACCGAGTGCCGCAGCACGGGTTTATGCCAGGCGGTCCGCTAAGGAGCTAATCCATTGATTCGGTGACCTTTGAGGTAATGTCGACACCGTGAAGACAGACTGCGAACTCTACATATTCCGACGACATCTCAGGGCTTGCCCGTTCTTTGGGCCCGGTGGGCGAGAGGCGCGGGCTGACAAGTGCAAGTGCCCCTTCCACTTTGACGGCCTCCACAATGGTCGGCGGGAACGGGGATCATTGCGAACGAGGAACCGGCAACTTGCCGAGCGGCGCCTCGCAGAGCGAATACGAAGGCTCGAGGCCAACCTCGCTAACGGTCAGGGTACCGAAGACCCGGCTAAGCCGGCAGCAGCCCCCCTCGCGCTGTCTGAGGCAGTGAAGCGCTTCTTGAAGACCCACGGTGAGATTGGCCCTGACGGAAAGTATCGGGGCGATTCCGAGCGCGGGACCTGGAGGAAGTATCGCTGTGTCCTGCGACTTCTAACGGACTTTTGCGAAGCGGCGGGCGTTAGAGCCCTCGCAGACGTCACCACCGGCGCCTTGGAGGACTTTCGCGGGACGCGCACGATTAGCAAAGTAGCATGGAAAGGCGAACGGCAAACGCTGATCACATTTTTCGCTTTCTGCGTCGGCCGAAAGTGGATTAGCACGAATCCCGCAAAGGCGCTGAAAGCACCACGCAACCTCAAGCCGAACGAAGTCGTGCCGTATACGCTTCAGGAAGAGAGCCTAATCTTCGCGGCGTGCGACCAGATTGGGGGCGGCAAATACAACCGAAGCGGCGCGCGCTACGAGCAGCTTCGTGCGCGGGCAATAATCATGCTATTCCGCCACACCGCGCTTCGCGTGTCTGACGCCAGTACATTTCGCAAGGATGCCGTGTCCTGGGATCAGGAGATTAACACTTGGAGGGTTCTGGTGCGCACACAAAAGACCGGCGAGCCCGTGTACCTTCCGATCCCGGAGAGCCTGAAGCAACTTCTCGACGCGCTGCCGCTCCCGCGCGGCGCCGCTCAAGACTGCCCGTATTATTTCTGGAACGCCAAGAGTTCACGCCGGGCCGTGGTCGGCATCGCCGAGCGGACCCTCTCAGCCGTGTTTAAGAAGTCGGGAGTGAAGAACGCCCACGCACATCGGTACCGCCATACGCTGGCCACCAGGCTCTTCGAGCAGGGCGCGACGATGGAGCAGGTCGCGGACATCTGGGGTAACAGCCCGGACGTCGTCCGTAGGCACTACGCGAAGTGGTCGAAGGGCCGGCAGGCGAACATCGACCGGCTCATGATGGCGCACTTTCAGACTGCGGGCGTTACAAACCCAGTCACACGCCAGTCACACGAAGAAACGGGGGCCGTAAACTGATGACCCCTAAAGAGATTTTGTGGTGCGGAGAGGGGGACTTGAACCCCCACGAGATTGCTCCCGCTAGCACCTCAAGCTAGTGCGTCTGCCAATTCCGCCACCTCCGCGTTGTGTGTGGCTACTTCTTGTTCGGCGCCGGCTGAGCCGGTATCCGGATCGGCGCCTGCTTACCGGAGTTCTGCTGACCCGGAGCCGGGATCGGGATCTGAATGGTCTGCGACGGCGGCACCGCCGGCGCTTGACCCGGAACCGGCACGGCCGGCGCCTGCGTCTTGATCGGAGCGCTCTTGGGGGAGCCGCCTTCCAGCACCGTGGTTCCCAGACCCGCGCCACGCGTCGCCAGAATCGAGAGCGATAGCGACGTGATCATGAACAGAACCGCCGAAATCGTCGTCGCCTTCGACAACAGGGTGGCCGAACCGCGCGGACCGAATGCCGTTTGCGAGCCCATGCCGCCGAAGGCCCCGGCTAAGTCCGCCGCCTTCCCGCTCTGCAAGAGCACCACGATGATCAGGAAGATGCAGACCAGGATGTGAACTAGAAGAAAAAGAATGTACATGCTGAATTACCAGTATAAAAGACCGGATCGCGGCCGGTCAAACCGGGCGCGGCGCATGGCTGGGGAAATCGGGCCGCCCGGGTTCAAACGCCTGCTGCCTCTCGCGGGCGTGGATGCCGCGGCTGCGCTTGAGAGCATACATGGCCTGGTCGGCTTCATCCAGGGCCTGGCGGAGCGGGCGCTCGCGCGCGTCGGCAACCCCCCAGCTGAAGGAGATTGGCAGCATGCCGAATCCGCGCACCTGGAACTCGTGCAGCCGCTGCTCGATCTCGGTCATGCGCTTCCCTGCCCCCTCGGCGCTCAGGTTCGGGAAAAGGATGACAAACTCGTCGCCGCCCCAGCGGTAGGCCTCGTCCTCATGGCGGATGGATCGTTCCAGCAGGCTGCCGACATTGCGCAGGATCTCGTCGCCGACCAGGTGCCCGTAGCGGTCGTTGACTTCCTTGAAATTGTCCATGTCGCACACCACCACCACGCAGTCCAGCGCGCTGGGCTGTTCCACCCGGCGCGCCAGCGCCGACTGATTGAGCAGCCCGGTGAGGCCGTCCAGGTCACTGCGGTTACTGTTTTCGCGCCGCAGGCTCTCCACCTCGGCGAGCAGGCCCTTCAGCCGGTCCATCTGCGTCTCGCTCCACATCGCCATGGCGGAAAACGCCATCACGCAGTGAAGCGCGAAATCATAGTAAGTCTCGTGATGGAGATAGCGGGCCCAGTCCGGCGCATTGCCCCGGTTATACATCCACAGGAAGATAAAGGCGTGCTCGAAGAAGGCCGCCGACAGCACCACCAGCGACAGGCGGAACATGCGGAAGCCGAGTCCGCCGTGCCTGCGGAGCTGCAGGAAGAGGTAAAGATAAATGAAACCCAACAGCAGAGCGTGCGACGAATGGTAGGCTTCCAGCCGCGAAACCATCGCCACCGCATACACCAGGATGACGAACACCGGCAGCAGGGCAAACAGGCGCAGAATCACGCGCCATTCCCGCATCCCGGTGCCGAAGCCGGCGCGCGCCGCCGCCACCAGCACGATGGCGAAGGCGAAATCGAAGGTGGCGTATGGCGCCAGCCAGCCCAGCCCGCCCCTGCTCAGCAATTCGAAGCCGAACACGGTGGCGACGCCGCGAAGCCCCCAGGCCGCCGCCCACAACCCGAAGTAGATGGCGCGCGACTGGCGCCACAGGAACATGAAGACGATGCCGAACAGCAGCGAGCCGATGACCTGGATGAAAAAGGCGGTGAGGTCGGCTACGGGATTGGAGGGATCCATCCGCTTAGTCTCCGCCGATGGCGTGGCGCCGAAGGCCGCGCGCCCTGCCGGTGGCTTCGTCCACGTCCACGATCACGGCGTGTAGTTCCGCGCCGCCCCGCGCCGCTTCCAGGCGCACGGGCAGCGCCGTCAGGAAGCGCTGGATGACGATCCCCGCCTCCACACCGATCACCGATTCGTACGGCCCCGTCATGCCGCAATCGGTCTGGTAAGCCGTGCCGCCAGGCAGGATGCGTGTGTCGGCGGTCGGTATGTGGGTGTGGGTGCCGATCACCGCCGATACTTTGCCGTCCAGATACCACCCCATCGCCATCTTTTCGCTGGTCACTTCCGCATGAAAATCGAGGAAGCGAACGCGAATCGCCGGATCCAGAGCCGCCAGCATCTGGCTCGCCTTGCGAAACGGGCAATCCGTGGCCGGCATATGCGTCCGCCCTTGCAGGTTCATCACGGCGCAATCCACGCCGTTACGCGCCCGTATGGTTACCATACCGCATCCCGGCCCTTCCGGGTAGTTGCCGGGCCGTAACAGCCGCGGCTGTCTCGAAAGATAGTCCAGAATCTCGCGCTTGTCCCAAATGTGATTGCCGCTGGTGAGCACGTCCAACCCCATCGCGAGAAGCTCCTCGGCCAGTGCCGGCGTGATGCCGAAGCCACCCGCCGCGTTTTCGGCATTGGCAATCGCCAGATCGATGGCGTTGGTCTGGATGATGTCTTGAAGGTGATCCGCGACGATCCGCCTCCCTGGAGAAGCAAAGATATCTCCAATGAACAGAATATTCATTCGCTAATTTCTCACGTTATCACGCCGCCGCTGCGGGAACCTGTGCTGGGTGGCGCTTGGCTGCGATGGCGGTTATTGCAGCCGGGGGCGATCCTGTTCGTTCAGCACCAATCCGTCGAAGATCGCCAGCACTTGCTTGCGGTAACCGTAGACGCGGCGCAGGCTCTCCCGGAAGGGGATTTCGAAATCTTTAGCCTTCATCCACTTATCGATCATGGAGCGGGGCACGTCGATATCCTGGCGCAGGGTTTCCACGTCATGGCCGCGCAGGAAAAGGCCGTAGAAGAAGGCGGCCTCGCGCTGCGGGGCTAATGGATCGAAGTCGTCTCTCGCCGTCATAGAGGACTCAGCGAAAATGTAAGTATACATGGGGTCCGAAGCCACGGCAAGTGCCCGCAGGCCCATGCCGCCGGATGCAACCGGCATCGGATCTGGAGCCGCCGGAGCCTAACGCAAACGCCCGATTTTGTCCGGGGGCCAGTAGACAAAAACCGCCTTGCCGTAGATGCTCTTGCGCAGGACGTAGCCCCACGAGCGGCTGTCGCTGGACTGCGAGCGGTGATCTCCCAACACGAAATACATGTCTGCCGGCACCACTTCGTCGGTTGTGCCGGCGCCCGGCGGCCACGAAATCGCGTCGCGGTACCGCGGCGGAACGTAATCCTCCGTGAGCGGGCGGTCGTTCACGAACACCATGCCGGCGTTGATCCGCACCCGGTCGCCGGGCAGGCCGATCACGCGCTTGATGTACGACCGGTTTTCGTCATAGTGGAAGACGATGGTGTCGCCGCGGTCAATCTTGCCCAGCCCAAAGCGATAGGTGAATTTGTTAATGAAGATCCGCTCCTGATCGGTGAGAGCCGGCTCCATGCTGGTCCCTTCCACTTTGACGGGTTGGTAGATGAAGACGATCAGCACCACCGCGATGAGCACGGAGAACGCCAGGTCGCGCAGCCAGGCCAGGGCCGTTCCAACTCCGGCGCGCCTGGGACGCGCGTCTGGTTGTTCCGGGGCGAAGGGCGGAACGGCTTCGGGGCTTTGACCGCCAGACATTCCGTATGCATTATAGACGTTTCTGGCCGGACAGCGGTTGCCCTTCAGAGGTCTTTACGCGGGGATGGGTCGCGGCGTGCGATGCCGGCGCGGAAAAGGCACCGATACCGGCCGCGGGCGGTTTCGTTCCTGCAGCACTTCGATCTGGCGCATCACCTGCGTTCTGTCCGCGGTCGCGCGGCGCTGCTGCGCGCGCACGCTCCACAGGCAGCCCCAAAGAAGAGCGACCGATACCGCGATCGCCGATAAGCCCTGTCCCGTTATCTTGAACAACGGCATCGGCCGCCCTCCCCGCTCCAAAGGTGCAATTTGCTGACCATCGTCAAACCCCATGGATACCGTCGAATCGCACGCAAAATGTGTGTGCGCCGCCGGCACAGCGGGGTGCCGCGGGCACTTCACTCCACCTCGCGTGATGCGGGGCCCGTTTTGGCCCATAATGAAGGGCATGACTCCTGAAACGGTTACCGCCGGCGCGGTTCCCGCTTTGCCGCTGACACTGGAAGGGGCCAGCGTCCTGCACCAGATGATGCGCTTCCGCCGCGCCGCGTGGCGCGCGCTGCTGGCCGGCGAGCGCCGCCAAATTCTGGCCGAGGCCGCTGCCGTGGTCAGCCGCATGGAAGCCCATGAGGATGGGCGCGAGAGCGCCTTCTATTCGCTGGTCGGGCACAAGGGTGACCTGCTGGTGTTGCACTTCCGGCGAAACTTCGAGGAACTGAACCAGGCCGAGATTGAGCTCGCCCGCCTGCGCCTGGGAGACTACCTGGAGCCGGCTACCTCTTATCTCTCGGTGGTCGAACTGGGCCTCTACGAATCCTCGGCAAAGGTGTATGCCGGGTTGGCCGCCAATGGCGTCGAGCCGAACTCCGAGGAATGGAAAGCGGAAATCGAGGAGGTGCTGGCGCGGCAGCGGGCCGCAATGGCGCCGCGCTTGTGGCCGCGAATTCCGGAGTCCCGGTATCTCTGCTTCTATCCCATGGACCGGCGCCGCGGCGAGTCTGTCAACTGGTACCGGGAATCCATGGCCGACCGCCAGCGCATGATGGCCGAGCATGGGCTGATCGGCCGTCGGTACGCCGGCGACGTGCGGCAGATCATCAGCGGCTCGATCGGCTTTGACGATTGGGAATGGGGAGTCGACCTGTTTGCCGACGATCCGCTGGTATTCAAGCGCCTGATCTATGAAATGCGCTTCGACCAGGTCAGCGCGCTCTACGCCATGTTCGGATCCTTTTACGTCGGCCTGCGCGTACCGGCAGCCGGCTTGGGCTCGGTTCTGGATTTCTGAGCTGTCGGCGCGTCGGCTAACTGCGCATCAGTTGCAAATCGTGCGGCCTGCCTTCCGTTCCCGTGAGGCACAACCACGAAATGCGATGCCAGCCTCAGGTAGGACAGACGATCGGTTCCTGTCGTCGGTCAGCTCTGTTGCCTCTTGCGGCCCGACAGACCACGAAAACCGATGGTCTGTCCTACCGGCGTCTAGGGCGTCTTTTCCGCGTGCGCCCGGCCTCTGCTCAGGTGCCGGTAGAAACCGAGATCAGAGCCGGTGAGCATTTTGGTGGCAAACAGGATCTGGCCGGTGTGCATCGAGAAGTGCTCCACCACGTGGTAGACGGCCTCCAGCACCGACACGCTGTAGCCCTGGACGACTAGCGGTTCGGCCAGCCGTTCCGGGGTGAGGGCGGCGATCACAGCCGTCGCCTCGCCGACTGTTTCCCGCAAGCGGGCGCCGAGTTCCTGGTTGGAGGCGCCGCCTCGCGCCGCGAATTCCTTGTCGCGCTGGCGGGTGTCCGGCTGGCCGCCGACGCCGGAGAGGATCCACTGGCGCATGTTGCCGCACAGATGGAGCACCAGGTTGCCGATCGCGTTTTCGTTCTCCCCGCCGCGCGCCCAGACCTGCTCCGGCGTCAGCTTGCCGAGACACGTCTCAATTCGAGGCGCCAGCTCCTGGAGTTGGCGGACTGAGCATTCCACAAACAGGCGATCCGTTTCGGGCATGATATCCTTAGTGTAACGAGACCGGGCGCTGCGCGCCTCCAGGATCTTAAAACCGGCCTTCCTCGAGGCTGGCTATCTAATTCTATTTAATATATTTAGTGGCATTGTGGCCATCTGGGCGGTTTCGTCCAGAAATCCGTTGCTGATCGTGTTATACTCGCAGCTTATGTCTGTCTTGTAAGGCCCAACCCTGGGGGACCCGCAGCGCGTCCCCATCCCGAACCCCTCGCCGGGACGTAACTCTCGTTACCATTCGTCGTCGCCGGTGCAAGTGATTCCAGTATAAGGAGTTCTAAGATGTTCAAGTTGGTATCCAGTGGTCTGGTAGTGTTTGCGGGCGTAGTATGCGCCCCGGCTACCGTATCTCCGTTGCCGTACAACCAAGGTTCCGAGGCGCGGCAGGACTCGCGCCTGACTGCCATTCGCGGGTTTTTCGACAGAACCGGCTGCCCCGCCAGCCGGTATTCACAAACGTTCCTCGATGCCGCCGATGGCTACGGCCTGGACTGGCGGCTGCTGCCCAGCATCTCCTTCGTAGAATCCACCGGCGGCAAGGCGGCGCCGCACAACAACATTTTCGGCTGGGACAACGGCCGCAGCCAGTTCTCTAGTCCCACTGCTGCCATCTGGGGTGTCGCTTACCAACTGGGGCAGTCCGTCTTGTACCGCGACAAGAGCCTCAATCAATTGCTCGCCCTCTACAACCCCGATCCCGCATACGCCTCCAAGGTCAAGACGGTCATGCGCCGGATCGCTACCGTCCAATAGCCAATTCATCGCCGCAGTTTTCCGCGAGCATTTGCATCCTGTCTGCGCCTCCGTGTATAAGAGAGGAATCTGCCGCGCGGTAAGCGGCCTTTGGAGTATTCCTTTCCCGAGGGGGGCTGGCGATGAAGTATCCGTGGTTGCGTGCAGGCCTGTTTTTGCTGGCGGCTTTCGCAGCCATGGGCCAGACCATTTCTTTCCAGGCACCGTCCTCGTCTCCCGGCGGACAAGGCCCATTGGCCGCGGTTACCGGCGACTTCAACGGCGACGGCAAAACCGACCTTGCCATCGCCAACAGCGCGAACCAGACGATTTCCGTGATGCTGGGTAAAGGCGACGGGACCTTTCTTGCCGCGAAGAGCTATTCGCTCCCACCCTCGTGTGCGCCGAACTATCTGGCCGTCGGAGATTTCAAGAAAGACGGCAAGCCGGACTTGCTGGCGTTATGCCTTCTGGGCAATATGGTCATCGTCCTGCCCGGCATCGGTGACGGGACGTTCGGCACGCCGGTCATCACACAACTCAGCATGCAGACCTTGGCCGGCAATCTTCTGGAAGGTCTTTTGATTCCTGTTGCGGTGGCGGACTTCACCGGAGACGGCAATCTGGACCTCGTGCTTTCCATGGGCAACCTGACCGGCTCAAGCTCAGGCACGACCAGCTCACTGAACGTCGTGGGCGCATTTTGGCTCAAAGGCGCCGGCGACGGCACCTTTCAGGTTGCCGCGAAGCCTCTGAATATCGTGGATCCGCTTGCCATGGTCGCAGCCGACTTTGACAGGGACGGCAAGCCCGATTTGGCGATCTTTACCGTCAACTCTTCCACCAAAACCGTCAGCCTCTCCATCGCGATGGGGCAGGGTGACGGAACATTCGTTGTGAAAAACACTTATCCAGTCACCGATGGGCCGAACATCACGATAGGCGACTTCAACGGAGACGGCGTTCCCGATATTGCGCTTTCGGGTGGTGCAGACCTCTTCAGCCAGTCCCCCGGTGCCGGGCTTGCCATCTACATCGGCAAGGGCGACGGCAGCTTCACGGCCGGCCAGAATCTCAGCAACATGCTGGCGAATTCCGTCTTGTTCGGAGTGCTCCTGGGCGATTGTCGCGGCACGGGGCGGCAGGATCTGGTGGCCGTCGCCGTGTCCGGCCAAGGAGTCACCAACGCCACCGCGTCCCTGGTCGGATTCGCCGCGAATGGGGATGGGACATTTGCCGCCCCGGTCACGATCGCAGATCTCGGGAACTCCATTCCCTTCGGCTTCACGTCCGCTGACTTCAACGGCGACGGCCGCACGGATTTGGCTGTCGCCACCATGGATATCACTGGGATCACGATCAGCTTCAAGGGCGTGTCAACGCCCGCCGAAGCGGCGCAGGCGGCGGCCGAGCTTCCCGCCGGCAGCTTCGGAGTGGCTCTGAACGCTGGCACATGGGCCGAAATCACCGGCCTGAGCGTATCCGGCGGCACCATCGACATTGCCCAGAACGCCTGGGTCGAAATCTACGGCCGCGGTCTGGCTCCCGCCAGCCTCGACACTGGCGGGGTCACCTGGAGCACCGCGCCCAGTTTCGCCTCCCATCAGATGCCCGCCTCGCTGCAGAATGTCAGCGCCATGGTGAACGGCAAACCGGCCTACATCTACTACGCCAGCCCCACCCAGGTCAACGTGCTGACGCCGCTCGATCCGGCCACGGGCCCCGTCTCTGTAACGCTGAACAACGGGACCTCGGTCAGCGCGGCGTTCACCGCCAATCTGCAGCCGGCTGCGCCGGGGTTCCTGCGCTACGGCGACTACACCCACATTGCCGCGCTGCATGCCAATTTCGCCTACTTGGGGCCGGCCTCCATGGGAGCCGCATTCACCCCCGCCAAACCGGGCGAAATCATCCTGCTGTTCGGCGATGGCTTCGGACTGCCGGTCACGCAGTTGACGGCTGGCTCGGAGTTTCAGTCCGGCGCCCTGCCCAGCCTGCCGCAAGTCACCATCGGCGGCGCGACGGCCAACGTGGCATTCGCCGGGCTGATCAGCCCCGGGCTGTACCAGATCAACGTCACGGTGCCTTTGACAGCCTCCAGTGGCGACAACCAGGTCATCGCCACCTATGGCGGCGCCAGCTCACCGGCGGGTGCCATGATCCCGGTTTCCCAGTAGGGGCCGGACATGTCCCGGCCCGCTCGAACGCCGCCGTTCTTCTTGACAAGGACTAGTTTGTAATGCAAACTAGAATGCATGAAGGACCACCCCGACATGAAGGACCACCCCGAAACGCCGGCTGCTTCGCCGGGCAAGCGAGCCGCCTCCTATTGGTTTGTCGACGGCCTCCCGGACATCCTGGCCGGGATGACCCTACTCCTGTTCGGTGCCGTGGGGCTCTGGTGGTGCATCCATCTGTCCACGCCTGCGGCGCAGCCCCATTTCTTTTTCATCGCAGCCGGCTTGCTTCTCCTCTTTTGGAAAGGCCGCGCGGTTCTTGATTTTCTAAAATCGCGCGTCACTTATCCACGCACAGGCTACGTGCGGCCGCCAGACGAGTCTTCGGTGACCCGCTTGGGTAACCCAGCAACCCTGATCACGATGAGCCTCACGCCCGGGCCTCCGCCGGATGAGAACGTGACCCACTTCAACACGCGGACGGTATATGTTGTTTTCCTGTGGTGTTTCCTTTGTTCGGGCCTGGACCCTTGGAAACGCTGGTACACCGCATTCGCGATGGTTACACTCGCGGCCACGCTGTACCTCTGGAACAGGAGGTCGGAGCGACCGTATTCGTGGTGGTCGGCGCTGATTCTCGCGCTCACCGGGCCGGCCTTGCTATGGGTCGACATCGCGCCGCGCCTCCAGTCGCTGCTCCTTCCTCTGCTGGCGGGCGTCTGGCTGACGACGCAGGGGCTATTCACGCTCGTCCACTACCTCCGCGTGAACCCATATCCGCGAGCTCCGGAGGGCGTGCGAGCGTGACCCAGCGAATTCAGGAAATCTCCCAGCTCGATCGTCTAATCCATGAGCCCGCCCGGCTGGCGATCATGCTGATGCTCGGCGGCGTCGGCGAAGCTGACTTCCTCTACCTGCAGCGGGAGGGCGGATTCACCCAGGGGAACCTGTCGGGGCACTTAACCAAATTGGAGGAAGCCGGGTACGTCGCGATCGAGAAGAAGTTCAAGGGCAAAATGCCGTTGACGGTATGTAGTCTGACCGGCAAGGGGAAAACTGCTTTCACCGAATACTCAAGTCGCATGTTGGGAGTGCTGCAATCCAACGGATCTGCTGGGTAAGCGCCTCAGGATTGCCGCTAAATTGCTGATCCGGAAATCGCCACTCCCCGCGCCTCGGTCTTACCTGCATTGACAACCCTATCTTGTCCGGCGTATATTTGCTAACATACTGATCTCTCAACGGTTGCGGTAGTTGGCGCATGGTCTCGGTCGATCGTGTTTCGGGGGAAAGAGTGGCGCAGTCGCTACTACGTGCTTTAGGCTTGCCGCGTTCCCATCATCCCCGGCTACTACCAGCGAATCATCCACGGGCGGAGTCTTAATGGCCGACGAGCACAATGACGGGCAACTGGACCAGGCTGTGCCGGACAGCTATGAGGAATTGCTGGGTGACTACAGCAATTTTGCGCCGCCCGCGGCCGATGAAGTCCTGCAAGGTACCGTTCTCAGCCTGACTGCCAAAGACGTCATCATCGATTTCGGCTATAAGTCCGAAGGCATTGTCCCGATCGAGCAATTTCAGGGCCCTAACGGCGAAGTCACGGTCCGCGCCGGCGACGTCGTCGATGTGATGATCGACCAGGGCGAGCAGATGGAAGGGTACGTTCTGCTCTCTCATACGCGCGCTGCCCGGCTGCGCATTTGGGACAACCTGGAGAAGGCGTACGAGGAGCAGCTTGTCATCTCGGGGCGAGTGCTCGGCCGGATCAAAGGCGGACTGGCGGTCGATGTCGGCGTCAAGGCTTTCATGCCCGGATCGCAGGCCGATCCGCGCCCGGTGCGCAATCTGGATTCGCTGACCGGCCAGGATGTGCCGGTCAAAATCGTTAAGCTGAACCGGCGCCGCGGCAACGTGGTGGTCTCGCGCAAGCTGGCCGTGGAAGAGGAGATCCATGCCCGCAAGAGCGCCACGCTCGACCACATCCAGGAAGGGTCCGTGGTCACCGGCGTGGTCAAGAACCTGGCGGAATACGGCGCCTTTATCGATCTGGGCGGCATTGACGGCTTGCTCCACGTCACCGACATTTCCTGGGGGAGGATCGCTCACCCCTCCGAGGTCCTGCACGTCGGCGACGAGATTTCGGTCAAAGTGCTCAAGTTCGACCGCGCCAAAGAGCGCGTCTCGCTCGGCATGAAGCAGCTCGAGCCCGATCCCTGGGAATCCGTGGGTGATCGCTATCCGATTGACAGCCGCGTGCTGGGGCGCGTCGTCAACGTCACCGACTACGGCGCCTTCGTCGAGCTGGAACCCGGCATCGAGGGGCTGATCCACATCAGCGAGATGACCTGGTCGCGGCGCATGAAGCATCCCTCGAAGGTGGTCAAGCCCAACGACCAGGTGGAAGCCGTTGTGCTCGAAGTGCACCCCAAGGAGCGGCGCATTTCCCTCGGCCTCAAGCAGCTGGAGCCCAACCCGTGGACTACCATCGACACCCGCTACAGCGTCGGCTCGGTGGTGGAGGGCCGGGTGCGCAACATGACCGATTTCGGCGCTTTCATCGAGATCGAGGAGGGCATCGACGGCCTGGTTCACGTCTCCGACCTCTCCTGGACCAAGCGCGTCAAGCATCCCTCGGAGGTCTTGAAGAAGGGGCAAACCGTGCAGGCCGTCATCCTGGCGATCGATTCGGCCTCGCACCGCCTCTCGCTAGGCGTCAAGCAGCTGCAGCCGGACGCCTGGGAGAGCTTCTTCCAGACCCACCAGGTCGGCGATATGGTACACGGCAAGGTCTGCCGGCTGGCCAGCTTCGGGGCTTTTGTCGAGTTGGCGGAGGGCGTGGAAGGGCTTTGCCATTTTTCCGAAGTGCCGGGTTACGCCGGGAAGCGCGCCGCCGAGCCGCCGCTGGCGGTCGGTCAGGAACTTGATTTTAAGATCGTCAAGATGAGCGAACCCGAGAAGAAAATCGGCCTCAGTTTACGGGCCGCGGCGGATGACGAAGAGAAGACCCGCTTGGTAGACTATCAACGCCACGCTGCGGCGGCGACCACTACCATCGAGGAGGCGATGAGCCTCAAGGACCCGGAAGCTAAGTGAACCGACCCGAAGTAAACTTGCAAATGGACTGGAATCACGAGATACTGCGGTTTCGCAAACGATTGAGATCCTGGAGAACGGGATGACGAAAGCCGATTTAATTGAAGAAGTCTCCCGCGTCGTGGAAATGACGCGTAAGGAGTCCGAGGTCATCGTAGAGGCCATTTTCGACAGCATTGTGCGCTCGCTGCGCACAGGCGACAAGATTGAGATTCGCGGCTTCGGCAGCTTTCGCACCCGCCAACGGCAGCCGCGCATCGGCCGCAATCCGAAAACCGGCGCGCGCGTCGAAGTGCCGGCCAAGAAAATCCCCTACTTCAAGCCGAGCAAGGAGTTGAAGGACGTCGTCAACGTTTCTGCCGCTCCTGCCGCGCCCACCGAGGGCGCCGGCCCCGCGCCGGAGCAGGTGCACAACCCGTAGGCCCGCCCGGCCGCACACCAATGGACTATCTGTGGACTCCCTGGCGCTACCACTACATCACGGGCGCGCCGGCGGAGCCGGGTGAGTGCGTCTTCTGCCGCGCCGCCGTGGCGGAGAGCCGCGTAGCTTTGGTGGTCCACCGCGCAGCCCACAACTTCGTCATCCTCAACCGCTTCCCCTACACCAGCGGCCACGTCCTGGTGGTTCCCTTCGCCCACGTCGCGACCATCGAAGACTTGTCCGAGCCGGCCCTGGCCGAAATGATGGCACTGACGCGCGACTCGGTCAGACACTTGCGCACCGTCTATCGCCCCGATGGATTGAACCTGGGAATGAATCTCGGCCACAGCGCCGGGGCCGGCATCGCCGATCATGCCCACATGCACGTGATGCCGCGCTGGACGGGCGATACCGGCTTCATCACTACTACCGGCGAAACCCGCGTGGTTCCCGAGACGCTCGAAACCACCTGGGAAAAACTGACCGCTGCCTTCGCGGCGGGTTAGCGCGTGGGAGAACTCGCTTGAGCCAGACCGAATCGACGCTGGCCGGACGCCCAGAATACCAGTGGGCCTGGATGGCGCTGGCCGCGGCGGGCATCCTGGTGCGCGTCTGGCTGTGGTGGATTTCGGTCGGATCCAATGACGTCTTCGCCGCCCAACTGCACGCCCAGCGCATCCTCGCCTTCGGCATGGCGCACTCGTATCAGATCCGCGCTGCGCAGCACTACAACCATCCACCCTTGATGGGGCTCCTCATGGTCAAATTCTGGCTGTGGTCAGGCGGCGACCTAATGACTTTCGCTCGCTTATCCAAGCTGCCCGGACTGGCCGGCGAAGCCTTGTCTCTGTGGTGCCTGTGGCGTTTCGCCGGCCTGCGAACCTTCGCCATCTATGCCTGCCTGCCGGCCGCAATCCTGGTTTCCAGCTTCCACGGCAATACGGACTGCCTGTATGCCGCCTTCGTTCTGGTCGCAGCCGTGGCATTCGATCGGAAGCAGTATTTTCTTTCCGGCACGCTGTGGGCCGCGGCGCTGAACGTGAAGCTCATCCCTCTGGTGCTGCTGCCCCTGGTCTTGATCGGCGCTCCGGACCGCAAAGCCCTGAAGGCGCTCGTGGCCGGCCTCGCTTTGGGGATCGTGCCCTTCCTGCCGACCCTGTTGCAGGTTCCCGCGGACATGTGGCGGAGCATGCTTGCCTACAACTCCATCGCCGAGAACTGGGGTCTGCTGGCCATCCTCAACCCCGGCGTGGGAATCGCCAATCTCGCCGGAGTGTTCGTTCCGGTGCGCGACTGGTACATCGCCAACGGGCGCTATGTGATCCTGCTCGCGATTACGGGCGTGGCTCTGCTGTCGCGGTTCCGCCGGCGCATGCCGATGACCGAGCAGGCCGCCATTGGCGGCGCCCTCTTCCTGGTCCTTGCCCCCGGATTCGGGCTGCAGTACGTCGTTCTAGTGGCGCCCGTGCTATGCCTGGCGGACCTGGCGGCTGGCGTCCGATGGGGCTGGCTATCGGGCCTCTTCCTCGGGCTGGTCTATTGGAGCTTCATGATCTGGTGGGCGACTCTCCGTTCGCTGCACACGACCCTGTTTCCAGGTCCCGCCGCCGGCGTGGGATTGCTCGCCTGGGCCGTGCTGGTGCATTTTTGCGCCGTCCATCTCTGGAGCGCATGGAAACTAGGGAAACCCGCACCGCCGGAACTAACCGCTCCCTAACGGTCGCAGCTCTGAGGGCCCAACGGAGCGGTTGGCGCCACCGCGGCTGAGCGACCTCTACCCTGCGCGGTGCGTCCTCTACTGCTTCTTCGTGTCGTCGAACGTGATGGTGGACTCGCCGGCGTACTTGTGATAGTTGCGGAAGTCGATCGTGTTGCGCTGGCAGGAATCGGAGCCGCGCTGGCAGGTCAGGTTCTCCGAGTGAACCGGCAGCAGGTATTTTCGCGCGTCGCCCATCTGCACGTACTGGTAATCGGTAGCGGATTCCACGTGATCGGCCGGAAAATCCGAAGGAAATCCGAACGCCTGCTCCTCGATACGCAGCACGCGCGCGGTTTGTGGGTCGATCCACACCGATCCTTTGTAAGCCGGCATGTAGTGCTGCGACGAGATGCCGACGGACCAGTGGGAATGCGCGTGGTCCACTGTGTATTCGTAGACGCGCGCGTCAACACCGGCGATGCGTTCTGTCCGGCGATAGTGGAACTGGGCGTCGGTGGCCGGCGAGAACAGGTCCACCAGGAGGGTGCCGAATTCGCCGGTAGACCATGCACCGTCAGTGTCCTTAAAGCTGTCGCGCGGCTTGCCGTTCACCGCGATGTTGCGGTAATCTTCCTTGCCGTTTTCGTAAACCACGACGGCCGAGACCAGGTCGATGGAGTGCCAGTTGGCCGGCTTGGTGTCGCTGACGTAACGGGCGATCTGCTCCTTGCAGAGGTAATTCGGCAGGCCCTCGGTGAAATCGAATGCGGCTCCCGCGGCCCTGCGCACCAGGTCGTCGCCGCGCTGGGGCCGGACCTCGGGAAGAGGCGCGTCGTCTGCCTCGCGGTAGACCGGTGCCGGAGGCGCCTCGGCCGCCGCAGCCGTCTCGGTCCGCGGCGCGGGGCTCGCGGGCGCACCGGATACCGGGGCATTGCCCGCCGTTTCCGCAGGCGCTGCCGGCTGCGGCGGGGGCTCGGCAGCATGCTCGCGCGCCGCGTCGGCGGGTTTGCCGCGGTGTAGCGTGGGCGGGCCTGGATCGTCCGCATCCGCCTTGGCGGGTGGCGGCGCCATCTGGGTAGCGGGTGCCGCCGCCGCGGTGGCCGGAGCGGCATCCTTGGGATTGTCCTTCCAGGTGTCGACTACGCCGCTGTCCTTGCTTTTCGATGCTGTCGTCTGGGCCCCCGCGGGTTTCTCCCAATAGACATTCACCGCGATCATGTAGCCCTTCTCATCCTCCGGTCCTTCCACAGACAGCTGGTCGCCGGGGGCGAAGTGCGGATTTTTGACTTCCTCCCCATTCTTGAAGAACTTGGTCTTATCGTTGCGCTTGAAATCCACCAGGCGGTCATCGTCGAGCGCGATGGTGATGGTCTTGCTGTCCATCTCCTGCAGCTTGCCGCGGAAGCTGGGCATGGGCTCGCCCTTGGTGGAGGTCTTGGGATTCGACCGGCCGCGGCCGAGCGGAATGCTGGGACCGCCGCCGGGGTAGCCTCCGCCGGGATAACCCCCGGGCGGGTAGCTCCCGGGAGGATAACCTCCGGGCGGGTAGGTTTGCGCCCAGGCGGCGCCTGCCGCCAGCATCCAGATGAAGAATAGACCGCCAACCGCGTGCGGCAAG
>Ga0181535_10003633_pt1 | contig 17741 bp, 12 predicted proteins | sample PEATcosm2014_Bin_44_FD_119774 | JGI IMG/M metagenome (GOLD analysis project Ga0181535, IMG submission 119774) | Peatland microbial communities from MTU Mesocosm Facility, Houghton, MI, USA - PEATcosm2014_Bin17_30_metaG | ecosystem: Environmental > Terrestrial > Soil > Wetlands > Peat | place... | reverse complement strand
TTTCCTTTCTGCCGGTGGCCGGCAGGGACGGCACGCTGGCCAGCCGTTTCGAAGGTACACCGGCGTCCGGGCGCATCTACGCCAAGACCGGCACCATGGCCCACGTGAATGCGCTTTCCGGCTACGCCCAGCGGCGGGACGGCACTTGGGTCGCGTTTTCCGTTCTGGTGAATAACTCGAACCAGAGCGCCGCCGCCGTGCGCGCCGTGATGGACCAGATTTGTATTCTAATATGGAAGTAGAGCCATGCCTATTTACGAATACAAATGCCAGGACTGCGGGACCAAGTTCGAGAAACTGGTCCGCCGGTCGGAGGGGCCCGAACTGGAATGCCCATCGTGCGGGCAGAAACATCTCGAGCAGGAGTTTTCCACCTTCTCCGCTCACTCGGCGAGCGCATCGCACGCGTCCGAGGCGCCGGTCTGCCCTTCGAGCGGCGGCCCTTGTTCCAACCCCGGCATGTGCGGGATGAATTTCAACTGAGCGCGCTTTGCCCAGCCCTGCTGATTGCCCTTTGCGCCGGTGTGTCTTTGGCGCAGCCGCGGTCGGTGGCGCTGACGTTTGACGACCTGCCGATCGCGGGTAGCGTTGGCGCGGGAGATGCGGCGGAAGCGGCCCGCATCAACCATGCGATTCTGGCGGCGCTGGCGCGGCATCATGCGCCGGCCGTGGCGTTCGTCATCGAAGGAGGAGTGGAAACGATCGGCGTCGCCCCGGGCCGAGCCATTTTGCGCGAATGGCTGGAGCAGGGACACGAGCTGGGCAATCACACCTACTCCCATCCCGACCTGAACACGCTCACGGTGGAGCAATTCCGCAGTGAGGTGATTCGCGGAGAAGCGTCCATCGGCCCGCTCGCGGCTGAGCGCGGCCGGCGCGTCCGCTACCTGCGCTTTCCCTACAACCACTCAGGCGAAACGCGCGAAAAGCACGATGCCGTGGCAGCATCCCTGGCTGATCGCGGCTATAGCGTGGCCGTCTGCACCATCGACAACATGGACTGGGAATTCGCCCGTGCCTACAGTGTGGCGCTCGATCGCGGCGACCGGGACACCGCCGGAAAACTGGAAGCCGCGTGCCTGCGCTACACGGCGGAGGAGATCGATTACTACAGCGGACTCCACAAGAAGATCTTCGGCCGCGAGATTCCCCACGTGATGCTGCAGCACGCCAACCGGCTGAATGCGGCGTTGATGGACAAGGTCCTCGAGCTGTTCGAAAATCGCGGCTACCGGTTCGTCACGCTCGAAACAGCGCAGGCCGACGCCGCGTATCGCACGCCCGATGCAATAAGCAGCTACGGCCCGATGTGGGGCTACCGTTGGGCCAAGGCGCTGGGCATTAAGGTGGATGGACGACTGGAGCCTGTCATGCCCGCCTGGGTCGGCGAGTACGGCAAGGCCGGGAAATAGGCCGATGCCGGCTTTCGCGCGCAGGTTGTCTTGCGCCGTTTACTTGACTTCGAAACGAGGGCGGCGTTAGGTTGAGACGAATCGCTTCACTGTGGGTTCTCCTCAAGGTGGCCGAGGAGAAAGACGCGGATGTGCTGGCCGGAGATCAGCGGGGCTCGCCGCCACATCCAGCTCGCGGGAATGCCCCAGACGGGATCGGTGTCTTTGACGATCAGGGCGGAGATCCCTAGCATACGGCAGGCGCGGTCGACCTCATGCGGCGTGGCCGTTCCCTGAAACATTGGCTGAATCGTTCGCATAATATCCGCGCATTGGCGGGGATCTCCACCGAGAACCGTGTTGCAGGACGGGGTATCCGCCACGGTTCGCTGTTCCGAATAGAGTGCCCAGGGCAGATCTCCGGGGTTGGTGTCGGGGTTTTGCTGCACAATGGCGTCCTTCCCCAGCAGAGTGTTGAGCCGCTGGTAGGCCGCGCGCGCTTCATAGATACGGTGTCCGGTGTCGCGAGTGGGATTCAGCCAGGTATACCATGGCAGAGGCGTGAGGTCGGAAACCACGGCATAGAACCGCAGGCTGGCAACTTCGTAAACACTGCTGGCGACGCCCAGCGCGATCAGAAGCACCACCAGGGGGCGGCGCACCGCTTTCGGCGAGTCCACCAGGTCCACCGCCCAGAGCAAGAGCACGAACTGAGCTAACAGCACGCCCCGGTAGCCCAGATCGTTGTTCACGATGAGGGTCGACCGCACAAAGGTGCAGAGCAGGAGGCTGGTCGCGGCTATCGTCAAGGTCAGGAGATCGTACCGGCCGGCCGGTCGCCGGCGCCACGCGCGCCGGAGAAACCACACGCCCACAAGGCCGTAGAAACCGAATTCCAGGGTGTAATTGAACGGCAGAAACGCCGCGTAGACCAGGTTGGGCCAGCCCGAAGCGCGCGCCAGACCGGCGACGGGATAAAAGTGGCGAACGCCCAAGCCCAGAATGTGAGTACCCGCCGGGATGGTGGCTGGGGTTGTTCGCCCGCCAGGCACGGATGCGGTCAGCTCCCAAAACTGGGGCGCGGCCAAAACCAGAGCGAGAAGTCCCATGCCAATCAGAAACCCGGTTTCCCGTTTCCAGCCCTTAAGCAGCGTGACCAGCGTCCAAACCGCCAACGCGGCGCCAAATGCAAAGCCCACGTAGATGGACTCACCCACGCAGCCGGCCAGGCAGAACGCGGCGACGCACAGTGCCGGCCAGCGACGCGTGTCCATCCCGGCGCTATGCCACAGAATCAGAACGCCGGTGAACCCGGCAATCAACGCACCCAGATGGTGCGGGACCCAGAGCATCGACGTGATCCAAGCGGCGACCTGCTCGTTCCACCATTCCGGCTCGGCCCATGGGCGGCGAACCAATGCTAATGCAAGATCGGGGATAATATCGAGCCCGGTGACCGCCAATAGCGCCAGGCCGAGGAGGGCGCGGCGGTGAATCCGGCGCGCACCATCCGGATGAACGAAGCGCAGGTAGAGAACGATCAGCGCCATCAGGCCTATTCCGCACCACAACGTTCCGGCAATGATGGCGTGGCGCCCGGTGACCCAGGAGCCACCCATCTGCTTCACCAGGGCGCAGGGGATCAGCCAACTGTAGTGGTAACGAATCGGCACCGCATGTCCCGGGAAAAAGTAAGGATTCGATGGCGGAATGCCGTCGCGGGAGATGGCCGACACGATTGCGCTGCGCAGACTGTAATCGTAAGACACCACGGAATAGTAGAGTCGGTTTCCCCAACTCAAATCGACCAGGGAGAAAAGTCCGATGGCGAGCCAGCCGGCGACGATGAGCGCACATACCGCCGAGCGCTTATCGATCGGCAACCGGAAGGAGCGGGGTTCTTGAATCAAAATGATCACGAACACCAGCCAGAGCACGCCGAAGGCGAACCACGTCAGCGCGATCGACCCGAAACGCGAGGTCAAATACGCCAGAAGCGGCGACACGCCGATGGAAACGGGGACACTGAGCACCAGGCGCGTAACGGCCGTGCGGTGGCGAAAGCCGATGAAATCCGCCGTCCAGCCCACCGCATAGCCCGGCACGAACGCGAACAGCCCGAATAGCGCGAACGCCCACAAACTGGAGCGGAGATCGAGCAGGAAGAAATTGGGGAGCATATCGGCTCAGGTCCCAACACTTAACAGCATGGTAGCGGCCGGTTCAAGTGGCAGGAGCCGATGGACGGAGCCGGTGAAAACCAGAGACCAAGCCCTCGCAACAGAATTATTGAAACGTTTGGGCGCCGGGGATCACTACCCGAGGAAAGCTCGAAGTGGCTTTTGAACCGGTTTCGATACGCTCCAGCCGCGACGGGAGGGTTGCGGCTCACATGGAGCGATCGAAAAGCGGAGGATGAGGCCGCGTATGCGGCGCTCGGAGGACCGGCCAGTCGGCTGGTGAGCCCGGCGCGGCCTCTCCGCCGATATGCGGAAGAAGCCGGTAGCCGGATCGTCGTTCTTTAGCGGCCTCTCGGAGCGCGTTCGGTAAGAGTCGCGGCAACCGCTCCCTGTGGTCGCGGCTCCGATGACTACACCCGGTAGGTATCGGCGCGCCAGTGCTGAATGGCGCGCTTGATGGCATCGGGAACCATGCTTTCCTGAGCGGCGCGGGCGGCCAGAGCCGCGAATTCCTGGTCTGCCGCAAAACGCAAGGCGACGATCTGCAACACGCTGAGTCGCGGGTCCAGCAGCTTGCCGGTCAGCACATAGTGGCGCAGGTTCTCTTCGGCGCGGATGGCGCGATCCTGTGCTTTGAGCGAAAACATGCGGCTGAACAAAGCAGTCATCAGCGACGTGACGACCAGCACGACGATCAGCGACGCGCTGTAGAGACGCGCGTGGCTGCCGAGAGATTTGTACAGGTTGACCAGCGATCCGATCAGCGTCAACGCCAGGACACCCAAGAGCACAAAGTGAAAAGCCGGGACCAATCGCCGGTGATTGGCGTAGTTCTGTTCCTGCATGCATTCTCCTTCCGGCGCCGCTTGCGCAACCACGGCAGCGCGTCCGGATCAGAATAGCATGTTACCGGGGGGATGGAACGCGTTCAGAGGCCCGGAGTCTGTACCGAGAAAAGAAGTGGGGCAGACGCTTTCGCCTGCCAACTGCAAGCCTCGAACCGCACAGACCTTCTTCCGGGTTGCTTCCCTCTGCAGTGGGGCATAGCGGGTGGCAGGCGAAAGCGCCTGCCCCACTTCTTTTCCGAGCTGCGGTCAGCAAGCGCTTAGCTCTTCTTGGCGGAGGGATGCTCGACTTCGAGGTTGTTCACCACCTGGCCTAGACTCAATCCGGCGCCCATGGCGCGGATGCCGGCCAGCTCTTTGTCGCCATCGGTGGAAACTATGCCGCTCAAAGTCACGCGCCCGTTATCCACTATGATGTGGATGGAAGGTTGCGTCCCGGCGGCGTACTGCGCCAGCGACCCGTAGCCGAAGATGGCCCGCGCCACCTGACGCCGCAGACGCTCGTCCATCGGCGAAGGAGGCAGTACCTTGATTTCGTTGGTGACGCCGGTGACACCCGGAACGCGCGCCACCAGCCGCGCCAGATCGGCCTTCTTGAATGGCTCCGTCACTGCCCCGGTCAGTTCCACCTGGCCGTCATGCACGAACATGCCGACCTGGTCCCAAATATAGTAATAGGGGTACGACAGCACCACGTGCCGCACCTGTTTAACGATCGCATCGTCGGTTACCGGTTTTGCGATGCTGTCCTTGGTAGCCGCCAGAGCGGTCGCGGCCAGCAACGCCGCAGCCATCAGAATTCTTGTGGTTGCCCCTGTCTTCATGTCACTTCCCTCCTATCTAGTTAGAGGGTCGTCGGGCAAGTCCGGTTACACCGGTGGCGACCTCGATCGCCTGGTGTACGCCAACTCAGGCTTGCCGGCTTCCGTAGTGTTGACCCGCGGCTGCGGCGGTGCCACGCGGGGTAACCCGGCGCGCGTCCCGCTCGTCTATCAGTTGTATCAGTTTAACCAGCCGGCGCTCGAACTCCGGATGCCATTCCGGAGTCCGCTGCACCTGGCTGCGGGCTGCGGAAATGCGTTCATCCAGGCTGGCGGGCGGATGCTCAGTCTCATGCATCATGCTGACAATAGAGTGTCCGGTTGCGAAAGATCTTCTCGCCAAAGAGCCGGTCTTTGGGTTTTCCCCCTTGGAGACGGATAATTTCAGAGTCGAGCCTCCGCGAAAGACTCTCTACGCCGGCTGAAAGGCCTCCGCCGACCGTACACCTTGCGATTCCAGTGCCAGCGCCATCTTCTTCAGCGCGGTCTTATGGATCTGCGAAATGCGGCTTTCGTTGACGCCCAACAGGCTGCCAATTTCCTTCATGGTCATCTCGTTGGTGTAATACAGAAGCACCACCTTCTGATAGCGCGCCGGCAGCGTCCCGAGGGCCCGGGCAAGCGTGCTTTCCAGTTCGCGCCGCTCGCACATGCGGTCGGGCTGGAGCTCCGCAGTGGCCGGAAACTCCTGCGGGCGCTCGCGGTCCAAGTCGTCCCGCTGCGTTATCGAAATCTGTCCGAGATGCCGCAATTCCACCTGAATGCGGCGCAGGCGGTCCGTGCTGACGCCCAGTTCCGCCGCCACTTCGCTTTCCACCGGATTGCGTCCCAACTTGAAGGCGAGTTCGCCGGTCGCCGCATCAATCTGTTTCTGCCGTTTCCGCATATCGCGCGACGCCCAATCGAGCTGGCGCAGGCTGTCCAGGATGGCGCCCTTGATGCGATGTTTGGCGTAGCTATGAAACTCCACTTTCTTGCGGCGATCGAACTTGGCAACCGCGTCGAACAAGCCGAGCACGCCGGCGTGGGTCAGGTCGTCCAGGTCGACATGCACCGGAAGGTTCTCGTGGACCCGGATGGCGATCGACTTCACCAAGGGAAGATGTTCGAGCACGATTCGATCGCGAATCTCCTGCGAAATCCTGCGCTCTTTGCGTACAGACACGCTTGGCACCTTCATCGCGTTCCGCCCCTTTTTCGGATTTCCCGGTTCCGGCCCGAGCTGGCCGGCACAGCTAGGAGTGCATCCCTAGTGCCAACGGACTTTAGGCTTTAAGTACCTCTTTATCTGTATTTGGAGGGCGAAAACGCCCGTTCCGAAATGGAACGCGTTTCGGGTTGGAACGAAGAAGGAGGGCTGTGGAGCAAAACGGAACCGGGCGGCGGCCACGGTGGCGATAGCAAATCGGAATGGCGCCCCATCCTCGCGAGAGGATCCGGTTCGGCCCATCAAACCGGGAGGGCCTAGTGCATTCCCATTATTGCCGTGAATCGGAATTACAGATACGATGTTCTTCAACTGAGAATTCGGTAAACGAATTCAGTGCCGGCTATCAGTCTCGCAAGAGGCACTGAACCGCAAGAACTACGCCGGACACCCGCTCGAAGTGTACGCGGGAGTCGTGTGTTCGCAGCCAGGGTGCCATTCCCAGTCACGGGCCTCGATTCCTTCGTTGTGGGACGTTCCGCTCTACTTCTGTGAACTTGAGTGAGGCCTTATCATGTTCAGACTTACGGCAGTTATTGTCATGGCTTGCGCGTCTCTTTACGCGCAGAGTAATTTCGCGACGCTCAGTGGTAGAATTCAGGATCCGTCGCAGGCGCCTGTCTCGGGCGCACACATCTCAGTGACGGCCAAAGCTACCGCCGCGGTCCGCCAAGCTGTGACAAATGGCGAGGGTCTGTTCGAATTTCCGAACCTGCTGCCGGGCGGTTATGCGGTTCAGGTCTCCGCACCCGGATTCGCCCTCGAGACCCGCGACGTCCTGCTCGAAGTGGGACAGCACCTGGCGTTGGATCTCACGTTGTCGCTCGGCCAGAAGCACGAGACCGTGGAGATTGTCGAGGCCGCGGATCTGCTGCGAACGCAGGACGTCAGCCTGGGCGAAGTGGTGGAGCCCAAGTCGATCGAGGAGTTGCCATTGAACGGCCGCATGCTGCTCGACCTGGCATTGACCGTTCCGGACGCGCACGTCGGCCATGGCGCGCAGACCGGCGATATGAGCCCGCTCTACTGGCGGCCCGGCCAAGCCTCCGCTATCACCATCGGCGGCAACCGTCCCAACGCGAACTATTTCCTGCTGGATGGCGTAACCAATACGGATCCCACCTTCAATACGATGAACCTGAGTGTGTCGCTCGATGCGGTCGAGGAGTTTCAGGTTCAGACCGGCAGTTACCTGGCCGAGTTGGGCGGCGCCGGCGGTGGCCAGATCAACGTCATCACGCGCCAGGGCACCACGAGTTTTCATGGAACCGTTTATGAGTTTCTGCGCAACAACGCATTGGATGCGCGGACGTGGAACGAGTTGCCGGGCGACGACCATCTGGTGCAGAACAACTATGGTGGCGCCCTGGGCGGGCCGCTCTTCGGAAAGAACACGTTCTTCTTCGCCAACTATGAAAGTTTCCGGCAGACCCAAGCGCAGACGGCGATGGACACCGTGCCGACGGCGGCGGAAGCCATCGGCACCTTCAGCGTCAGCGGATCCGCCATTTACGATCCCGCCAGTACTTATACGAATCCGAATTACAACTCATCGCGTCCGGTGAGCGCGGCCAATCCGCAGTTCCTGCGGACCGAGTTCCCGGGCGACATGATTCCAGCCAGCCGGATGAATTCGGCGGCCCTTCTCATGTTGCAGAGCTACGTGCCACGCCCGAACACGGCGGGTGACATGGGCCTCGGCATGACGATGAACGGCGCGCCCATGGTCTTCGGCGCCGGCTTGGATTCTAACAACCTGCTGGATGTCCGCGACGCGCAGGAGCGAAACAACCAGGGCACCATCCGCGTGGACCGGATACTCGGCAGCGATACGCTCAACGTGCGTTTCTCGTCAAGCAATGAGCAAGGATTCACGCCGCAGAACCTGCCCGGTTACGGCTTCGACTTCGACAACGCCTCGCAAAACGGCGCTCTCATTTGGACAAAAGTAATCTCGCCCACCATGGTGAATACGGCTTCTATCGGCGTTTCCCGCCTGGCCATGGGGCATTGGTCGCAGGACAACGGAATTGACGACATCGTGGACGCACTGGGAATTACCGGGACCAACTTCGGCGGACCGAAAGCCTGGGGAGCGCCCTACTTCAACGTGCAGGGATACTCGCCGTTCGGAGACTCCTGGCAGGCCACGCCTATGCATCAGTGGAACACCACCATCGAAGGCCGTGAGACGCTAAATTGGCAAAGGGGGCGCCATAGCCTGAAGTTCGGCGCCAGTTACCGGAAAGTGATCTGGCCGATGTGGGCGCTGGTGCAGAGCCGCGGGTACTATCAATTCACTCCCGGCTTCACGACGGAGACAGAGAATAACGACGGTACGGGTTCCGCGCTGGCGAGTTTTCTGCTCGGCCTTCCCGCGTCGCGCCAGGTTCAGGCCGGCGTGCCTAGCATGAATCTGCGGAACTGGTCCGCGGATGCTTTCGTTCAGGACACCTGGCGGCTGACACAGACCACCACCCTCGACTTCGGCTTGCGCTACGAATTCGAAACGCCGCTAGCGGACATCTCGCGGCCGTGGAGCAATTTGGAGATCGAGAACGGCAAGCTGATGGCGTTCATCGGCGGTCAGGACGGCATGCCACGCGGCCTGATGTTTGCCAACAAGCTGCGCTTCGCACCGCGTGTCGGCATTGCGCATCACTTCGAGCAAAGCGGCCTCGTGCTTCGCGGCGCCTACGGCATCTTCTACACTCCGGTGGATATGAATACATGGTGCAACGAGTTGCACAATGTCCCCGTCCTTTTTCCGATCACTCAGCAGAGTAACAACTTCACGCCGCAGATCAACGGATTTAACTTCCCGCAGCCGGTGCTGGGCCAAACGACGGTGAGCTTTTCCGCCTTCGATCCGCACGCGCCATCGCAGTACGTGCAGCAGTGGAGCACGTCCCTGCAAAAGACCTTGGGGCGCAACACTACGCTGGAGGCCGGCTATCACGGCGAGCGCGGCTTCCATCTGCAGCGCGCGGACCTCATCAACAACGCGCCTCCGGCACCGGGGGCTCTGCAAGCTCGCCGGCCGTATCAGGACGCCACCTTCGTTAACGGAACCGTGTTGCCGTCCGACATCACTGTCGCGAGCACCACTTTCCCCGTGAGCTCGGTGAACCTGCTACAGAACACAGCTCGAAGTTGGTACGACGCCGGCTATGTCAATCTAAGGCGGCGGTACGCGAATAGCCTGAGTCTGCTGGTCAATTACACTTATGCGAAGAACCTGTCCAACGCTCCCGACTTTCGGTCGCCCATGTTCGAATCCGCGATACCGCAGAACGACAGCGATCTGAACGCGGAAAAAGGGCCGGCCTGCGATGTCCGCAGCCGCTTTTCACTGAGCGCGGTGTACGACATACATCCGTTGACGGTGAACAACTGGACAAAGTCCCTCACGCGCAACTGGAAGCTGTCGACGATTTATCAAGTCCAGTCCGGAATGCCGTTCACGATATCGGTATTCGGCGACACCGCGAACACTGGCACGCTGGTGGGCGAGAACGCGGTCCGCGCGAACTACACCGGGCAGCCGGTATTCGGCGCGGGCACGGGCACGACGGCGGCTTGGTTCAATCCGGATGCATTCGCTACTCCCGCCGCATGCACGTTTGGTAACCTCGGACGCAACACTGTCTACGGACCCGGCATGCAAACCGCGGATGTGGCGTTGGTGCGCACCTTCGCCTTCACGGAGCGCCTGCACGCGCAACTTCGCGGAGAGGCGTTCAACGCACTGAATCATTCGAACTGGGGCACGCCCAATCGCTTCGTGAACACGCCCCAATTCGGCACCATCACCGAAGCCACCACTCCGGGCCGCGAATTCCAGTTGAGCGCCCGGCTGTCATTCTAGGGGTTCGTTCCGTAATTACGGTTACCGACCGCTCCGACCGCTCCCTTTGGTCGCGGCTCCGTTGCGTTTCAGAGCCGCGACCGAAGGGAGCGATTAGAGATGTTACGGTTGCTGGGCCAGGATCCGGTGGATCGAGTTCGCGTATCCGTCGCGGGCGGTGATGGGCGCGCGTTGCCGATACACATCGAGATCGGTTGGCGCCCAGGTTCCCAGGCCGTCGACGTAGCGGTTGAACATGCAGAAGGCCGCGGCGATCAGCACGGCGTCGTGGATCTCCTGGTCGCTCGATCCGCACTCGCGGGCGCGCGCGATGTCTTCGCTGGTTACTTCTTTTCCGCCACGCTGAACTTTGCCGGCGATGGCGAGCAGGGCCTTCAACTTGTCCGAAACGGCGGCGTGTTCGGGATCGCGCTTGACATCGACGACGAGCTGTTCGTTGTTGCCCAGATGGTATGCGGCAACCGCTCCGTGAACGGTCTGACAGAAGAAGCAGTCGTTCCTCGACGATACGAAGGTCGCGATCAGCTCGCGCTCACCAGGTGAGAGCGTATTCGGTCCGCGCAGAAGAATGTCGGCGAGCTGGTTGAGTGGCTCGGCGGTTTCCGGCCGGAACACCATCAAGCCACGTATGCCCGGCAGGCCCTCTCGCAACTGTATGTGCGCCATTGGTAAGTTCTCCTCTCACGAATCCTCGCTCGCTGCAAAGCTTGTTTTGTATCGCGGCAGCAGCAGCATGAGCGACGCGGCGGCCAGCGTCGCCACAGCCAGTTGCATCAGAAGCGCGCGGTAGCTTCCGGTGGCATCGAAGGCGCGGCCCATGATGACGGGGCCAACCGCTCCGGCGATCGCATACGCGGTCCATGTGAATCCATACAAGGTGGAAAACGACTTCAGGCCGAAGTACCGGGAGAGCAGATAGGGAGTGACATCGCCTTCTCCACCCATGCCGAATCCGATCAGCGCAGCGGCGCCGACGCCCACCGGGAAGGAACGCGCACCCGCCAGCAGGAATGTGCCGAGCGCGGAGATCGCGAAAAGACAGACGGCGACGCGCGGCGCGAAGTAGCGGTCCAGCAGCAACCCCGTGAAGAGCCTGCCCGCAAGGATGGCTCCGCCCATCGCCGATACCGCCAAAGCGGCCTTCTCCGCTGCGATCCCGCGATCGGTCAGCAAGGCGGAAAGATGAGTGATGGCGCCGTTCTGGCTGATGGAAATCAGAAACAGCTCGGCGACGATGATCCAGAAGACTCTTGAGCGCACACCCTCTCTGACGGACACGCCGGTTGCCGGCGTTGTCGCCGCATGGGAAACCAGGGGCCGCTCTCGAACGCGCGAACCGCACGGCAGCCCGATAACGAGCACGCCGGCACCCAGGATGGCGAAGGAAGCGCGCCAACCCACCGCGTGAATCAGTGCTTCGGCAATCGGGGGAAGAACCATGGCGCCCACCGCGCCACCGCCGAGCAATATCGAAAACGCCAAGCCGCGGCGCTCGCGGAACCAGGTGCTCAGCACGCGAGTGTATGCCAGATGCGCGGTCCCGTTCCCCACTATGCCGAGAATCAGGAAGATCGCGTAGAGGTGCCACAGATGGCGCGTCAGCAGCGAGAGCGACGCAAACGTGCATCCGAAAATGGTCAGGCAGGGCAGAATGATGCGCCGCGCCGGATAGCGGTCGAGCAGCCAACCGAGCGGCGGTGAACAAGCCGCTATCGCCAGCGCCGCGATGCCGAAGGCCGCCGAGACCGCTTCGCGCGACCAGCCGAATTCGGCGGCAAGCGGTTTCAAGAAAATGGCGAACGTGTAGATAAACAGCGACGCGAAGCTGACCAGCACGCAGGTGGAAGACGCAACAGCCACGCGCCACCCCGGGTAGCGGAGGTTGTTCTCATTCGGTGCGGAACCTGTGGCGGGCTGAAGGGCGGCTAGCAGGTCAGTGACCCTCCTCGCGAACGTAGCCGTGGCGGGCCAGGTGCTGTCCTTGCAGGCGGTGAGCTTTCGCGGACATCTCTGCGACGCCCGTGGCCGTGATCCAGCGATTGTAAAAGTTGAACAGTGCGCAGGTGGTGATGGCGTAATAAATCGCTTCGTCGTCCCATCCGGCGGCGCGTACCCGTGCAACATCCTCGGCCGTAACGGCAGGCAGGTCGCGGGTGATTTTCGTAACGAAGCGAAGCATCGCTTTATCCTGCTCGTCGAGAGGCGAGGCTTCGAGATCTTCGAGGACGCTCCGCACCAGGTCCTCACTGCCGAGTAGCTCGGCGGCGGCAGCAGCGTGGGCGCGGGTGCAGAAGCGGCATTCGTTCTGGAGCGAGGTCCAAGCGGCGATCAGTTCGCGCATTGCCGGAGTAATGGTGGCAGGCGTCCGCAGCACCCCCTGGGTGAAACGGGAGAGGCTGTCCGTGAACGACGGCTGGAACGCGAACAGGTCCCAGATTTTCGAGTACTCGGCGCCGCGGCCGCGGGCTGACTCGATGAGGTCCTTGTAGAGGCCCGGCTTCAGATTGCTCTCGACGCCGGCGAGGTACAGCGGCTGGTTACCGCGCGCGCGAGCGGAAACGGTGGACATGTTCAGGTTCTCCCGATGCCTGTGTCTTAGCGGCCTGCTGTCGCCGCCGGTTTCATTGCCGCGGCTTGCAATGGCCGCTTCCACTCACGGGCGACGTAGCCCAGCGCCGCGGTTTGCTTACCAGCCTCGCGGTAGAACTCTTCGTCCTGGGGCTGCCAGGTATCCAGCCCGTCGACATAGCGATTGAACATGCAGAAAGCCGCCGCAATCAGCACAGTGTCATGGATCTCCTTGTCTGTCGCGCCATGGCTGCGCGCACGCTCGACGTCTTCCGCTGTCACATACTTGCCGCCCCGCTGAACTTTTCCGGCGATGGCCAGCAGTGCCTTCATCTTGTTTGAGAGCGGCGCCGCTTCGCAATTGGCCTTCATTTGGCCGATCAGCTCATAGTCCGCCGACGACCCTCCGAGATGCTGCGCTGCCGTCGAACCATGGCACGTCTGGCAGTAATAGCAGTCATTCTCCGCGGACACGTAAGTCGCGATCATCTCGCGTTCCGCCATGGTGAGACTGTTCGGGCCTCGGAGCAGGACTTCCGCCAGTTCGCACATCGGTTGGGTGGTAGCTGGGCTAAAGACAAGCGGGCCGCGAATGCCTGGTAAACCTGCCGGGAGTTGAATGTGGGCCATTGGCTTTCCTCCGGTGCAAAGATAACTACGCCACTTCCACTGGCTTTTCCGATTCTGTCCGGATGTAGCCGGCGTGCGCCATTCTCTGTCCCATCTCACGGTAAGCCTGCGGATCGGCCGGCTGCCAGGTGGCCAACCCGTCCACGTAGCGATTGAACATGCAGAAGGCTGCCGCGATGAGCACCGTATCGTGAATCTCCCTGTCGGTCGCGCCGAGCCTTCGTGCCCGCGCAACATCCTCCGTGGTCACGTGCTTGCCACCCTTCTGAACCTTGCCCGCGATCGCTAAGAGCGCTTTCAGCTTCTCCGAGATGTCCGCTGAAGCATAGTCGCTCTTGACCCGGTTGATCAGCTCGTCGTTGCCGCCCAGATGTTCCGCGGCGGCGGCGCCGTGAGACAGTTGACAGAAACAGCAGTCATTTTGCGAAGAGACATAGGTCGCGATCAATTCGCGTTCCGCCGAGGTCAGAGTGTTAGGGCCGCGCAACAGCACTTCTGCCAATTCCCGCAGCGCTTTGGTGGTTTCCGGGCTGATTGCCATCGGGCCGAGAATGCCCGGCAGTCCTTCGGGTACGCGAATATGGGCCATGACTTTACCTCTCCAGTGATTTACCTGAGAATACACCGAACCCGCGCGCCAGCCATTAATTGAAATCTACTACCGGCCGAGCTGTCCGCCTCCAGCGCCCAGTCTAATACATTCCGATTATTGTCATCGATATGAGTCGCAGATACCATACTATTCACATCAAACCTCGGTGGACGCTTCACCGCGGGCTATCAGTCTCGCTCTAACAAGGTACTGAAAGGTACGAGCTGCATCAGACGCCCTGTGTAACAGACTCGGTCGTGTGCTCGCAACGTGGAAATAGAACGCAAGCAGACTGGCAGGCGTGCCGTGTTGACGGCAGCCGGGCGGATTGCTGCAGGCGGTGTGCTGGCGGGCGACTATCGATCCCATTATGGAGATATCAGTCATGAGACAAATTAGTATCCTCGCCTTGCTGTTTGTGTGTTTGTGCACGCTTGTCCAGGCACAGGCCCCCATCGGGACTCTGGAAGGACAGATTACCGATCCAGCCTCGGCGTTGGTGTCGAGCGCCGAAGTCAGCGTCCACAACGCGCAAACCGGCCTCACGCGGACCGTTCTGTCCTCCCGCCAGGGAGCGTTCCATTTCTCAGACCTACCCATCGGTGCGTATTTGCTCGAGGTGAAGGCCCAGGGATTCGCGCCGTATTCCGCCTCATCCATTCGAGTCGACATCGGCGAGGTGGTGTCCTGGCCGGTGCAGTTGCAGATCGCCACCGGGCACACCGAGGTGAGCGTCTCCGGTCAAGCGGCAACAGTGGACACCAGCCAGACTCTCGGCAACGTGATTTCCGGGAAGGAAGCAACCGATCTTCCGCTGAATGGACGTGACCTGACGCAGCTCGGCCTTTTGCAGCCCGGAGTCGCACCGATGACCGCGGGCCTTGCCGAGGCGGGCGGCATCGCGCGTAGCGGCCAAGCTTACGGCGTCAATGGGCAGCGGCCGGAATCGAACAATTATCTGCTCGACGGCGCCAGCAACGTGGACAGCGTGAATGGCGGCTACGCTTTGCGCACGCCGGTAGACGCGGTAAATGAGTTTCGCATTTTGACGCTGAACGCTCCCGCCGAGTATGGAGATACGAGCGGCGCGACGACATCGGTAGTCACTAAGTCGGGAAGCAACTATTTTCACGGCGACGTTTACGATTTTTTCCGGAACGACGCCATGGACGCACGCAACTTCTTCGCCTCCCAGACCGAGCCGCTGCACCGCAACCAATATGGCGCCACGCTCGGCGGACCTATCCGCAAGGACAAAGAGTTCTTCTTCCTCTACTATGAAGGACAGCGCGATTCCGCCGGCGAAACCCAGGCCGCGATCGTACCTACCGCCGCGGAGCGGACAGGCGACTTTTCCGGACTCACCGACCCCTCCACCGGGCAACCCGTTCCCCTCATCAACGAGTTCACTGGCCAGCCGTTTCCAGGCAACCAGATTGCGCCGTACATGCAAAGCCCGATCGCTTTACTGGCGGAGAAACTATATCCGCTGCCGAATATCGGCACTAACGTATTTGAATCCACCCAGCTCGGATCGAATAACTACAACCAGGGCGGCTTCCGCTTCGATCACTACTTCGGCCCGAGCGACCAGTTCTTTGTGCGGTACTCCACGTCGTCGCTCGGCGAGTTCGACCCACTGCCGATCGCTGGAGCCGGCGTCCCCGGTTTCCCGGTCACCGACGACATCGTCACCAACTCCGTCACGGGCTCCTGGGTCCACTTGATCTCCCCGCAGACGGTCGAGACCGCGCGCGCCTCTTTCTTCCGCAATGTCTTTCTGGCTGGACAAGCGGTGAATCACGCGCCGGGGAGCGACCTCGGGTTTCAATATCAGCCTACCCTCGCGTTGAACCAAGGCGTTCCGTATCTGATCGTGAGCGGCTATGCGTCTCTCGGCAATCCGATTACCGGCCCGCAGAACACTTATCAGAACGACTTCCAGGGATCTTACTCGGTAGCGATGACGCGCGGCCGCCACAACCTCAAGTTCGGCGCCGATGTTACGCGCGAACAGATCAATGCCACTCTCGGCATCGCGACTAACGGCTTCTTCGTTTTCGCCCCGTTCCCCGCCAGCGATTCCTTTGCCAGTTTCCTGCTGGGGCAGTCGGTGCAGTTCTTCCAGGGCGGCGGCGACTTCAACCGCGGGCTTCGTAAGTGGGTCGCGGCCGGGTACGCACAGGATGAGTTCCGGATCAGCTCGCGCCTGACTCTCAACTTCGGCCTGCGCTACGAGGTGAACACGCCCTACGTCGATATTCGGAATCGCATGAATGCCTGGGCGCCTGGCGTACAATCGACTGTCTATCCGAACGCGCCGGAAGGGCTGTTGTTCCCCGGCGATCCTGGCGTTCCGGCGGGCGTCGCAGCCGTCGACTATCGCGAGGTTATGCCGCGCGTGGGCATTGCGTGGGATCCTTTCGGCGACAACAAAACCGTCATGCGGGCCGGCTATGGCATTTTCTACGATGGTTTTACCAATGGCGTGGGAGGTCCGCTGCAGGCGTCCATCAGCGCACTGCCGTGGACCCAGGCGTATCAGTTGCCCGGCCCGGGATTCGATCTGGCCAATCCCTATGGCGGCGCTGCTACCCCGTTCAGCAGCGGGAATTTCGTCGCGCCGGCCACCGTCCTTACCGTGCAATCGGGAATGCTACCGCCGTACTCGCAGAATTGGAATCTCTCCATCGAGCGGGCGCTCGCGAAAGACTATCTGCTCGACGTTCGCTACGTTGGCAACAAGGGCACGCATCTGCCGCGCTTCATCGAAGCCAATCCGTCTATCTACGGACCAGGCGTCAACGCGAATAACAACAACGAAATCCGCGAGTACACCACGTGCAACTCCGCCGGCATTTGCAATTACGGATCGGTCGGATTGCTCGCCGACGATTCCAGTTCCACTTACCACGCGCTGGAAGTGGCATTTTCGCGGCAGTACGCGCACGGCCTGAGTTTCCTGGTCTCTTACTGGTACTCGAAGAGCCTGGACTATATTTCGTCGCTGAACGTTGCTGGTTCGGCGCCCACACTGGTGGCCGGCGAAAACGACCTGGCGCAAAACCCATTTGACCTGGCGGCTGAGCATGGCCCGTCGCTGTTCGATGCCACGCACCGCTTCGTGTTCAGCGGATCCTGGGCGCTGCCCACCTGGCGGGCCGCTCCGCGGGCCGCGGCCTTCCTCACCAACGGCTGGCAACTCAACGCCATCAGCACCCTATCCACCGGCACGCCGTTCACCGTCTACGACAGCGCCGACGTTTCCCTGCAGGGCAGCGCGCCCGAAATCAGCGGTTTCTATTCCAGCCGGCCCGATCTGATTTCCAATCCCAACGTGGATCAACCGCACACGGCGAACGAATGGGTGAGCCGCGCGCCTTTCCTGCAACTGAACCCGCAAACGCAAGCGGGCCAGTTCGGCAACGAAGGCCGCAATGTGGTGCGCGGTCCGGGAATCCAAGACGCCGATGTTTCTTTGTTCAAGTACTTCAACATCGACGAAACGCGCCGCGTGCAGTTCCGCGCGGAGTGCTTCAACCTGCTCAACCATCCGAATTTCGGACTGCCCGTGAACGACCTGGAGTCTCCGGCGTTCGGCCAGATCCTGCAGGCTGGTTCGCCGCGCCTGCTGCAACT
>Ga0181535_10003630_pt1 | contig 17755 bp, 19 predicted proteins | sample PEATcosm2014_Bin_44_FD_119774 | JGI IMG/M metagenome (GOLD analysis project Ga0181535, IMG submission 119774) | Peatland microbial communities from MTU Mesocosm Facility, Houghton, MI, USA - PEATcosm2014_Bin17_30_metaG | ecosystem: Environmental > Terrestrial > Soil > Wetlands > Peat | place... | reverse complement strand
CTAGTCGATCGCGGGATATGTAGACGCCGCCGAACAGCTCCGGTCCCTTCAGGCCGTGAAGATTGAGCGGCAGGGTTTTGCGGTCGTAGACGACGCGGATCGCGACGTCGGCCTCTCGGTTGGTCAGATTTGCCAGCTCGCCGGACGACAAGATTTCCATCTCGATGTCCGGATGAAGACGCGCGAAATCGGCGAAGTCCGGCATGAGCAGGTGTGTCGCGAGGGGCGGCGCCAGCGTCACCCGCAGAAGCCCGCGCACGCTCTGGTCGCGCCCGAAGACGCGCGTCTCCAGCAGGTGCGACGACGCTTCCATCTGGTCCGCGAACTCGAGGACCTCCTCGCCCGCAGCCGTCAGGCGGTAGCCCGAAGGCAGCTTTTCGAACATGTGGACCCCGAGGCGTTCCTCGAGCCGGGCGATGCGTCGCAGCACGGTCGCGTGGTTCACACCGAGGCGCTCGGCGGCAGCCCGCACCGAGCCTCCGCGCGCGACGGCAAGAAAGTAGCGAACGTCATCCCAGTCGATCATGGTGCAATCCCGCACCGCGCGGTGCGCCTTCCAAAGCCCTAACTCATCGTACAACAGTACAGTGCGACGGCCATCATATCACTTGTCGACGAGCGCGGCCCAATTCCGAACGGCGGAACCTTATCGTCGCGGCTGCCGTTAACAGCTGTACCGGATCGATTTCGCACCACCGATGTGCGCGCTTCCGCACTCACCGCCTGTCTCCAGCGAACCCATGTTGAGGCTCTGGAAGGACCTCTCCGTACAGCCAAAGACCTGAGACGGCGAAACAAGGACTGCACGATATGAGCAGATTGAATGGAAAGACCGCCGTCATCACGGGTGGCGCTACCGGCATCGGCCTTGCCGCGGCAAAACGCTTCATTGAGGAGGGCGCCTTTGTCTTCATCTTCGGCCGCCGTCAGGAAGCGCTCGACGCCGCCGTCGCTGAGCTCGGGCCCAATGCCCGCGCGGTGAAGGGCTCGGTCTCCGATGAGGCCGACCTCGACCGACTCTACGCGGCGGTGAAGGCCGAGCGCGGAACGCTGGACATCGTCTTCGCCAACGCCGGGGCGGGAAGCCCGCTTCCGCTCGGCCAGATCACCGCCGCGCACATTGACGAAACCTTCGACACCAATGTGAAGGGTACTATCTTCACGATCCAGAAGGCGTTGCCGCTGATGGGCCAGGGCGGTTCGATCATCCTGACCGGATCGAGCGCCGGCACCACGGGCGCCCCGGGATTCACTGCCTACAGCGCGAGCAAGGCGGCAGTGCGCAACCTCGCGCGGACCTGGGCGGAGGATATGAAGGGCACCGGCATCCGGGTCAACGTGCTGTCGCCCGGGGCGACGGCGACCGAACTCGCGAAGGAGGCGTTGGGCGAGGAGGGCCAGAAGGCCTACGGTGCGATGACTCCGCTCCAGCGCATGGCCGATCCGGCGGAGATCGGGGCCGTGGCTGCCTTTCTCGCATCGCCGGACAGTAGCTTCATGACCGCCAGCGAAGTCGCCGTCGACGGCGGCCTTGCGCAACTCTGACGCGCCACGCCCGGCCGGGCGCTAACAGTGAAAGCAATAGAGTAGATCGGACACGAACCGTTATAAGGGAAAAGGAGAGATTACAATGAGCATCGAAAAGAATGTCCAGACTGTGAAGGATTTTTTTGCAGCAATGGGCCGCGGCGATAAGCAAGGGCTGCTGGCGTTGTCTGCGGAAGATATTGAGTGGATCATTCCGGGAAAGGACTGGCCACTGGCCGGAACGCATCGCGGGCACGCGGGATTGACGGAATTTCTTCAAAAGGCTTCCGAAACGGTTGAAACTTCTACAGAGCCCTCCGAATACGTAGCGCAGGCAGACCGGGTTCTGGTCGTAGGCGTCGCTAAGGGGAAAATCAAAGCCACGAATAAGCCGTTCAAGGACGATTGGATTTTCGCCATTACCGTTCGAAATGGCAAAGTGGCGAACATCCGGGAGTATATCGACACACAAGCACTGGCGCAGGCCTCCGAGATGGACGCGAGCCAAGGCACTAACCCATCGAAACCGATACCACACGAGACGATTCGTAAAGTCAGCTGATGCGTTGAACAGCAGCAACGTCTTGCCGAAGCACCAAATGGCGGCAACCAACTCCAGAAAGGATAGATTATGCTTGATAATGAAAAGTTCATCAGAAAACTCTACACCTACGCAGAGGGGCAAGGATTAGATTCGGGGAAGTTTGTCTCAATGTTCTCTGACGAAGGATACATGTTGGATATGGCTTCCGGCACGAAGTTCCGCGGGAAGGCCATTGGTGACTCCATTGCCAGCTTAGCAAGTGCATTCCCCGACGTCCACCGTGAGTTACTTAGCATCTACGTCGCGGAGAACGTCGTCGTTGTCGAAACCGCAATTCGGGGAACGCATAAAGGTGAGCTGGCCCTTGCCTCTGGAACGCTAGCTCCAACGGGCAAGACAATAGATGTCCCGGTTTGCGATGTTTATCACCTTGAGGGTGGGAAGATCATATCCTTTGATTGCTACAACTTGCCTTCCGTAATGCTGCAGCAACTTGGCGAAAAAAATATGAGGTTATCGTGACCACCAAACCCCGCATCGCTATCGTGATTGGCTCGACCCGGCCCGGTCGGTACGCCGACAAGGCCGCTGGCTGGATGCTGAAACAGACCCAGGCCCGTAACGACATCGAGGCGGAGCTCGTCGACCTTCGCGACCATCCGATGCCCTTCTTCGATGAGAAGGGGCCGCCTATGTCTACGCCCAGCCAGAACGCCGAGGCATTGCGCTGGCAGAAGACACTCGCCCGATACGACGGCTTCGTTTTCGTGGTGGCCGAATACAACAGCTCGATCACGGGTGCGCTGAAGAATGCGCTCGACCAAGCCTATAAGGAGTGGGGACGGAAGCCGTTCACTGCCATTGGTTACGGCGGGGCCGGAGCGGCGCGGGCGATTGAGCATCTACGCCAAATCACGAGTGCGCTACGAATGGTTTCGACCGCACCCACCGTCAACATTGGCGGCGCCGATTTCATGTCGACCTCCCCGATGGGTGCAAACAAGCCCATCGAAGACATCGAGGCACACCTGCTTGCCTCCACGAAGTCGGCTTTGGATGAGCTCGTCTGGTGGGCCCACGCGACGATGGCGGCGAAAGCCGCTGAAGCTTCATATCGGCGCGACCCGAACGAGCTGGCGGCGTAGTGCTTGGCCATCTGCGGCCGTCGGGCCCAGGGTAGACGATGGATCAGCCCTGGATCGTCCCCTCGCACGCCGCGCGCTCTTTGAATGCCCAACCGTAAAGGAGATCCCGATGTACGACCAATCCAAGCTATCCGAGTTGATCCGGTTCGCACGAGTCGATGCGGGCTCCACCGTCATCGACGTTTACCCAGGCGACGGCGACTGGACCCGTCTCTTCTCCGACGTCGTGGGACCCGAAGGACGGGTCTACAGCTTCGTGCCGGCCGAAGTCGCCCACTTCAAGAACGATCCGGTCGGCCGCATGCGGATGCTTGCGAAGGAGCCGGGCCGAGAGAACGTCGAAGCCGTCTCGGCGGACCTCGTGGCGATGCCGGAGGCCACGCAACCAGCGGATGTCCTGTGGCTGCACCTGTTCTATCACGATCTCCACACCGCGCTGATGCAGGCCAAGGGCGCTACGGCGACCGACTTCAATCGAGCCGTCTATAAGTGGCTGAAGCCCGGTGGGTCATACGTCATCGTCGACCACGCCGCCGCCGCAGGGTCGGGCACGAGCGACGCCCAGTCGCTGCATCGGATCGACCCTGCGTCCATCCGCAAGGAGGTAGAGACGGCGGGCTTCGTACTGGACGCGGAAAGCATTATGCTCGCGAACAAGGACGATTCGCACTCGATCAAGGTGTTCGATCCCTCGATCAAGGGCGAGACCGATCGCTTCGCCTATCGGTTCGTGAAGCCCTGACAGGTCCCGGCGCCAACTTCATGTCGACCTCCCCAAAGGGCGCAAACAAGCCCATCGAAGACATCGAGGCAACCCTGCTTGCCGCCACAAAGTCGGCGTTGGATGAGCTCGTCTGGTGGGCCCACGCGACGATGGCGGCGAAGGCCGCTGAAGCGCTGTGAGGCGCGTATCGAAAGAATTGAGCGCAAGATGACAGGGCTGCGCAGACATGGCTTAATTTCTGGTAGTGGCCCATCGCATCATTTCGCTGCGATGCGGAAGTTGATCGCTACCGGGGCATAGCGGACCCTCGCGAGCCGTCAGCTCGGCCGATTTATGGGTTCACGGCCTAGGATACCTGAGCTTCTCCACGAGGCCGGAAGAGGAGAGAATGCCCGGTAGAAATCCAGGGTCTTTAATTTGCGAGTTGCGGTCACCACAGTTGCGAGTTGTGTGACTGCCAGTTTTCACGATGTTCTCCACGAGACCTGGAGGGGAGAGAGAACGTGCGATAGAGATCCGGGCCCTGTTTATTTGCGAGTTGTGGTCACTACAGTTGCGAGTTGCGTGCCTTATCTCCCAACCGGAACGGTGTTCACGAGGCCCGTAGCGGAGAATGCGCGGTAGAAATCCAGGGCCGTCAATTTGCGAGTTGCGGTCACCACAGTTGCGAGTTGTGTGATTCAGTTCCTACAGGAACGGTGTTTGCGGTTGATGCTGTGGCCTTGCGGCCTGTCTTGCCCAAAGCGTGCGCGTGGCCATCAGGCCCTGGCGAGGATACGGCGGGACAGGCATTCTTAAAGCGCGCCGTTCATTAGAAGCGGTTGTTGATGAAGCGGCGGCCAGGCTCGAATTAGAGCCGGCAATTCCGCTAGAGATTTGGAGTGAGTAACCATGAGCACTAAGAAAATGCAGCCGCTGGAACGAGAGCACCTTGAAAAGCTGCTCGACCATTGTAGGGAGATCCCTAGCGAAGACCCAATTTGGCACAGCATAAAGGCGCTGCAAGATTGGTTAGCCGAACCCGATGACGGCTGGAGTGAAAAAGCTAGTTTGACCCAAGCGGTCGAAAATTTGGATGGATCGGGCAAATGAAGAGAAAGGGCGGCACGAATTCCCAGACAAAGGGACGAGACGGGACACGAATTTCTAAGTCGCGGACATTGGCGCTTTCCCCAGTTAGCGGCACCATATTGGCCGCCGAATGGATGCATCGCTGCGACGAAGACACCGTCATAAATGAAACGGCGTAAGCTCGATCAGAATCTCCATGCCGAAAAAATTGCACCAGGCTTGCGCGGGATCGACCAGGTGACGATCGGGAAAATATTGAAGCCGCCGCTGAAAGACCGCCAAACCGACATCCATCGGATATCGAGCTTGTTGAGGCCGAGATTGCCGTTTTCGACAGATTTTGGCAATCTAAACGCTCGACATTACCGGATTTCCTGTCCCCAACAGTTTGAATTTATTTCACTGGCTTTGGCCCGTGTCCGAGCGGAACATTTTGGACCACGGTTCCATTATAGGCGTCAAACACAACCCTGCGACGCTGGCCCTGCGGGTCTTCGGTTTCCGCAAGATAAATGTGGCCCTTTTGGCGGGGCGCCGCCACGAGGCGCAACCCCATATTTGCGACCATTCGGCGGATGGTGCCAGGCGGAATCGGCTGATAGGCCGCCTGCGCTGCCCGCGGATAGATAACCGGTGGCGGCATGGGCTGCATGGGGAAAGGATATGGTCCCCATCCGCCGTAGAATTGTGCTTGCGCTGGGGATTGGGAAAGAATCACGGCAAAATTGAATGCCATGCCAGCCGCTTGGCGGCTCCACGGCGCGTTCATGAGCTTCATGGCTCTGCTCCCTTCGCCACTAGAGCATGTTCCGCGAAAGTGGGCACCAGTTTCGCGGAAAAATCATGCGAAAACAGAAATAGAGGCTGAGATTGTCGCTCTGGACGAGCATTGGCAAGGCCGAACCATCGCGCCGACCTTGGGCTTGCCGTGAATGACCGTTGCCGCAGCCATCGACGATAATCAAAATGAAGAATCGGATGGAGATGCGACGCCTGAAACTCTTTGACAATAAATCCTCATACAATGAAGCATCGCCCAATGATCGAGAGGCGTCGCGGCAAACGATAACTCAGCAAAGCTGCCGAGCGTGAAGCCAGTCACAAGCCCCATGATCAACCATGTTGCGTCAAGGGGCGGGGGATATTGGTCATCTGTACATTCACGTTTGAACACTGCTTACGGCAGAGGTTTAATCGGCGAGCCGCGTTTTGATACGGACTGTTTGATTAGTGTGCACCGGCTCTGTCTCAAAATCACGGGAGCCGCCTTGCGGTGCTTGATGGGGGGCTAAAAATTCCTTTTGAAAAGTGGGTGACACGCGGCGGAATTCCTTAATAAAATACGGCCCAGGAAAGTCCCACCTTGTCTCGTAAGTCTTTGAAGTCATTATATAAGTAAAGTTCGGGCGAGGCCTCCAGCCCGCCGCATCCTTCCTGACGGCGAGCTAAACTTTTTGAACGGACACTCGCGGGCGGGATCGATGTCTTTCTTTTGTTCCTGACGGTGAGATAGGCACGCACCAATATAAAGGATTAAGGCGGCCCCCATAGGCGCGCCAAACGCTCGCGCAGGCTCCCGGCGGCGAGCGCCGCTTTTAGCGTCAGCCAGAGTCCTTCATAGGCGATAATAAAGGGGTTGTTGGGGGCCGAGCGCGGATGCAGCAGGCCATAGCGGATCGGAATGTCGGGCCGCTCGGCCTGATAGGACCCAAACAGATGATCCCAGATCAGTAACACGCCGCCGTAGTTTTTATCGAGATATTCGGTATTGGTGTACGCGATGGGCCGAGGGCGTATTGACGGCCCACTCCAGCCAACCGACACGCGGCACGAGTTCGGTATGAACGAAGAACTGATAGGTGAGGCTGGCGGAAACCATGCCATAGACCCAGGCTGGAGCATAACCGACCCAGACGATCGGCAGATAGAACAGAAAAACGCCTGACAGGATGGGTGTCCAGGAGAGGCGGAAGGCGGTCGTGACCAGCATCTTCTCGCTGCTATGATGTACGCTATGGGACGCCCACAAGATCCCGATCCGATGCGAACAGCGGTGCTCTATGTAGAATACAAGATCAACAAGCAGGAACAGCGCGATGAGGCCCGGCCAGTGTTGCAACGATATTGGGATGGTCGTCAGCCTGATCTCGTAAATGGACATTGCAATGATCCCGAAGACCACACCATGTGTTGCGATCTGGGTGATGAAATGGCCGGCGGCCATACTGACCGATACACCTGCATTCCTCCAGTGATACGTTCCCTCCCGGTGCAAGATGAGCAATGCCTCGGCCAACACGGTGATCAGGAAAATAGGCGCAAAAATCAATATGAGAGGGTTTGCGGTCTTGCCCAGCAATTCACTGAGGCTGAGGTAGAATTCCATCGGCTTCTCCCCCTAGAGCAAGGCGCCAAGTATGACGCAAAATGGCCGTTTGGCTATCCGCACGCGTCACCGATGAGTAAATCCCCCTCATTCGATTGCAGCGTTTCGCAGCCGCAGGGCATTGCCGATCACGCTAACCGAGGAGAGCGACATCGCGGCGGCCGCGATGACCGGCGACAGAAGAACGCCAAACGTCGGGTAAAGGACACCGGCGGCGATCGGGACACCGGCGGCATTGTAAACAAATGCGAAGAACAGATTCTGCCTAATGTTGCGCATCGTCGCCTCGGACAGGCGGCGGGCTCGCACGATCCCCTTGAGATCGCCCTTGAGAAGAGTCACCCCCGCGCTCTCGATGGCGACATCGGTGCCAGTGCCCATAGCGATACCGACGTCTGCCGCGGCGAGCGCCGGAGCATCATTGACGCCATCGCCCGCCATCGCAACGATCCGGCCTTGCTTGCGCAAATCTTCGACCACCGCACTCTTATCGGCCGGCAACACGCCAGCCTTGACATCGTCAATGCCAAGCCGGCGTGCGACGGCTTCGGCGGTGATTTTATTATCGCCGGTGAGCATCACCACCCGAACGCCTTCGTCACGCAGCGCCTTGACCGCGCTCGGCGCCGCCTCCTTGACCGTATCGGCAATCGCAAAGAGCCCGGCGGCCTTGCCATCAATGCCGACGAATATGACGGTGGCGCCATCATTACGTAGACCATCGGCCAGTCCAGCGAGATCTGCCGTCGAGATGCCGCTATCATCAAGAAATCCAGCATGGCCGATCACGAGCGTGTGGCCATCAACCTCGCCTAAGACGCCTTTTCCAGCAGGCGCATTGAAACCCGCAGGCTCCGATAATTCGAGATTGCGGTCCTTGGCCGCGCTCACGATCGCCGTTGCAAGCGGGTGCTCGCTCGCGCGTTCCAAGCTTGCCGCAAGCCGCACGATCTCATCCTCGGCAAAGCCGTTAGTCGTTCGCACCGCTGTGACCTTGGGTTTGCCTTCGGTCAATGTCCCGGTCTTGTCGACGACGAGCGTGTCAATCTTTTCCATGCGCTCCAAGGCTTCCGCGTTCTTGATAAGCACGCCGGATTGGGCGCCGCGTCCGACGCCGACCATGATTGACATCGGAGTGGCGAGTCCGAGCGCGCAGGGACAAGCAATAATCAGGACCGAGACAGCGGCGACGATGGCATAGGCATAGCGCGGTTCCGGCCCAAAGATCGCCCATGCGGCAAAAGCAAGAAGCGCCGCGGCGATCACCAAGGGCACGAACCAGGAGGCAACCTGATCGGCGAGACGCTGGATCGGCGCCCGGCTCCTTTGCGCTTTCGCCACCAATTGCACGATCTGGGAGAGCAAAGTATCGCTGCCGACCTTTTCCGCGCGCATGATGAAGGAACCGCTCTGATTGAGCGTGCCTGCGATGACCTTGGCGCCCGTGTCCTTGCCCACGGGTAAGGATTCGCCGGTGACAAGCGATTCGTCGATTGTCGCATGCCCATCGAGGAGCGCACCATCCACAGGCACTTTTTCACCCGGCCGTACACGCAGGCGGTCGCCAACGCCGATCGAATCGAGCGGCACTTCCTCGTCAGTGTTGTCGCCGCGCAGACGCCGCGCCGTCTTTGGCGCAAGGCCGAGAAGCGCTTTGATCGCATTCGAGGTTTGGTCGCGCGCCCGGAGCTCCAGCACCTGTCCGAGCAGCACGAGAACGGTGATCACGGCCGCCGCCTCAAAATAGATTGCAACCGAGCCGTCCGCGCTCCGGAACACTTGCGGAAATAGCCCCGGCGCCAATGTTGCGACGATGCTGTAGAGCCAGGCAACGCCGGTTCCAAGTGAGATCAGCGTGAACATGTTGAGGTTGCGGCTGACCAGCGATTTGGCGCCGCGTTCAAAGAACGGAAAACCCGCCCAAAGCACGACCGGAGTAGCGAAAAGAAGCTGCACCCAATTCGACGTTTTCTGACCGATCAGCATATGCAGATTGAAGAGATGCCCGCCCATCTCCAGAACCGCCACAGGCAGGCTTAGAACAAGCGCGATCCAGAAGCGTCTTGTCATGTCGGCAAGCTCCGGATTTGGGCCGCTGTCCTCGCTTGCGACCTCCGGTTCGAGGGCCATGCCGCAGATCGGACAATTGCCGGGGCCGTTCTGGCGGATCTCTGGATGCATGGGGCAGGTGTAGATCGCGCCCTCCGGCGCCGGCGCCGGAATTTTGGGATTCTCGGCAATGTAGGAGGCAGGGTCCGCGACGAATTTGGTTTTGCAGCCGTTGCAGCAAAAATAATAAGTGGATCCACCGATGTCCGCGCTGTGTTTGGCGGTGTGCGGGTCGACATCCATGCCGCAAACGGGATCCTTCACGAGACGCGTGGCCCCGCCAGCATCGCCCAAATGCGCTTGCGAGTGGCTGGGATGATGATCATGCATCGACATCGGCTTGCTCCGGAACAGTCTTCGCTCATCATCGATCCGGGCGGGACGAGGTAGCGAAGGAAGCTATTTCTGCCTAAACTTACAATATAGTGGTGGCGCCGCCAGTTCCAAGGATCGCACCCGACTGTTGAATTTCGGCGGCATCGTCGAACGAGCATCCGTGGGTAATGACACTTTTTTGTGTCAGCGCGTGAAACTCGGTAAAGCTGCGAGCGCCTCCCGTCCAAGAACAGGCTTGTCTTTAGGCCAGCACCAAAAATCACCGTGATGGGATATCGCATCCGCGAGGCGGCGCCGGTAGACCTTCTTCGACACTTCGATCGCGCCCAGCGAAGCCAGATGCGGCGTCACGAATTGTGTGTCGAGCAGGCGGAACCCACCCTTCGCCAAACGCGCGGCGAGATGCACGAGCGCGACTTTCGAAGCGTCTGTCTTGTGGTGAAACATGCTTTCGCCGAAAAAAGCGGCGCCGAGGTGGACACCATAGAGCCCGCCGGCGAGCGCGCCGCCATCCCAGCTTTCCACCGTATGAACCCGGCCAATGTCGAATAGCTGGCGATAAAGTTTTCTAATCCTCCCATTGATCCATGTATTCTCGCGGCCTTCGTAAGAGGCGGCGCAAGCATCGATGACCGCATCGAAATCGCAATCGACTTTGATCTCGAAACGATCGGAGCGAACAGTCTTGGCAAGGCTTTTCGATATGATCAGACCGTCGAGCGGGAAGATGCCACGCGCCTCTGGATCGACCCAGAACAGATTGCCATCCGTGGCGCTCTCAGCCATCGGGAAGAGACCGATGGAATAGGCACGCAGCAGAATGTCGGTGGTAATCTCGAATTGGTCGCGCGGACGGCTCATCCGGCAAGACTGAGCGCCACGCCCGTCTGCGTCAAGCGCCAACAGCCGCGCAACCGGCACGAGAACCTCCGCCGCTTGACAAAAGATTGATCCGTGCTTTTGTCGAACGCCTGATGTTCCCCCCTTTGAGCCTTTCCCATGATGGTCTCGACGACAAATGATATCATAGGTTTCAAAACCCTCCGGCATCTTGGCATCGTACGTGGCATAACGGTTCGCTCGCGCAGCGTCGTCGGCAATTTCGTCGGCGGTCTTCAATCCATATTCGGCGGCCAGATCGGTGCTTATGTCGAACTTGCGGAAGCCGCGCGGCAGGAAGCTTTTGATCACATGTGCGCGCATGCTGCCCAAGCCGGGGCCAACGCCGTGCTAGGGATGCGCTATGATGCCAACGAGATCATGGATGGAATTACCGAAGTCTTGGCTTACGGCACGGCGGTCTGGGTCGAGCCCCTGCAGGGGTGGCCAGCAGGGCCATAATTTCTAGCCAAGTTTTAAGAGGTGTATTAAGAAACGCCGCTATGTTGTCCACCATAGTCTTTTGTGAGGATAGGCCCGCGCGCCCTCCCGGCCGTGATTTGGCCGAGCTTTTGGCCCGCACACTGGCGTCCCTAGTGACGGCTACGGTCGAAGGCCTGCTTTGCGATGTCCGGATCGCCGGACCGGCCGGGCAAGATTTGAACATCCTTGCCAATCACGCGGGCTGTGCCTTGATCGAGGCGGAGAACGAGGCGGCTTGGCTTGGTCTCGCCTTGCAAGCGGCGCGCGGCCCCGATGTGTTCCTGCTTCGTTGCGGACGGACTCCAGAGGCGGGTTTTATCGAGGAAGCGAGCGATTTCCTGGCGATCAACACCAAGGATCCGGCGCGCGCAGCGTGCTTACGTACCCTACCCGAAAATTTCATCGAACGGATGTTTCCATCTCTCGCGCCGGTCACGGGGCTTATCGCCTCCCGGGATCTCATGCTGGGAGCGCCGCCCGGCGGCTTTGCAAAGCTCGCGGGCTTCATTGCTCCCGCAACGTCATTCCGCGCGCGTGCACGCCGCATCGGCTAACCGGGATTGCCCGCCGTTAGCCTGCGGGCCTACTGCGCGAACGTATTGCAGCTATCGATTTCGCCCGATTTCAAACCGGCGCTCAGCCACTGGACGCGCTGCGCCGACGAGCCGTGGGTGAAGGAATCGGGTACGACAGTGCCACGCGATGATTGCTGCAAACGATCGTCGCCGATCGCCTGCGCCGTCGCCACCGCCGATTCGATGTCCCCTGATTGCAAGAATTGATATTTGCGTTCCGTATTGGCGGCCCAGACGCCGGCGAGGCAATCGGCCATGAGCTCGACCCGCACCGACAAATTATTCGCGCCGCTTTCATTGCCCTGGCTCGCGGCCCGCTGCTGTGCCGCCTGGACTTTCGGCAGAATGCCGAGCAGATTCTGGACGTGATGGCCGATCTCGTGCGCGATGACATAGGCATAGGCGAAGTCGCCGCCGCCGCCGAGGCGCCGTTTCATGTCCTGGAAGAACGACGTATCGAGATAGACCTTTTGATCTTTCGGGCAATAGAAAGGCCCCATCGCCGACTGGGCACCGCCGCAGCCGGAAGCCGTGCGGCCGCTGTAGAGGACGAGCTTCGGCTTGATATAGGCAATCCCCTTCTGTTGCGGCAAAACCTCCGACCAGACCGTCTCGTTGGCCGCGAGGATGGCGGCAACGAATTGGCCCATGTCGTCGGTCGGCGTCCCGCTCTGACCCGGCTGCGTGGCCTCGGTTTGGGTGCCCGGGCGCATCTTGTTCACCATTTCGGCGCCGCCGATCAGAAGCCGCGGATCGATCCCGAGCGCCCAGCCGATGAGACCGAGAACGACAACCGTCCCGATGCCAAGACCGCCTCTCCCGCCGGGGATGCCACCGCCACTCTGCCCGCGCCGGTCTTCGACATTGGCCGAACGGCCAAAATCCTGCCATTTCATGAGCGACCCCTCACCTAATTCCTTGTAAATCCCGCGCGCGTTCGGCTGGGCTTGCAAAAGGCCATACCCAAAAGCCGCAAGTCAAGTGCGCAGAGACGTTCCCTCGCCGTCTCAACTTACGATCTGCGATCAGAGCCGGTTCAAGCAACTCAGCCGCCGGTGACGCTCATATGACGCGAAACCGCGGGCTTCGCGTGAACGCGGTCAATGACGAAATCATGCCCCTTGGGCTTGCGGGCGATGGCGGCGTCGAGCGCTTCATGCAAGAGTTCGTCGGTCGGCGATGCGCGCAGCGGCGCCCGCAGATCGGCCGCGTCGTTCTGGCCAAGGCACATGTAGAGTGTTCCTGTGCAGGTCACCCGCACGCGATTGCAGCTTTCACAAAAATTATGGGTCAGCGGTGTGATGAATCCTAGGCGGCCGCCGGTTTCGGCGACCCGAACGTAACGGGCGGGGCCGCCTGTCCGGTAGCCGGTCGCGCACAAGGTGAATTGATCGCTCAGCCGCGCTTCGACAAGGTCCAGCGGCAAAAACTGATCGGCGCGCCCGGCCTCGATCGCGCCAAGCGGCATGACTTCGATCAACGTGAGATCGAGCCCGCGCCCATGCGCCCACTTCAGCATTGGAACGATCTCCTCCTCGTTCTTGCCTTTAAGCGCGACCATGTTGATCTTGACCGGCAGCCCCGCCGCTTGCGCGGCGTCAATCCCGGCCATCGTTTGGGCGTGATCGCCCCAGCGGGTGATCGCCCGGTATTTGACCGGGTCGAGCGTGTCGAGCGACACATTGATGCGGCGGACGCCGGCGTCCGCGAGCGCCGTCGCGTAATGCGATAGCTGCGAGCCATTCGTCGTGAGGGTTAATTCCGAAAGAGCGCCGGACTCGATGTGGCGGCCAAGCGCGCGGAACAATTGCATGATGTTGCGGCGCACCAGTGGTTCTCCACCGGTGATCCTGATCTTCTGGACGCCGTGGCCGACGAAAGCGGCGCATAAACGGTCGAGCTCTTCCAAGGAGAGCAAATCGCGCTTTGGCAAGAAATTCATGTCTTCGGACATGCAATAGACACAGCGCATGTCGCAGCGATCGGTCACGGAGACGCGGACATAGGTGATCTTGCGTCCGAACGGATCGACAAGCGGCGCCGTGGGCACGAGGGCAGATGCTGCTTCAAAAGCCGCTTGCGGGAATCGAGTGACGATACTCATGGATTTGCTTTTACCTAGGCGGCTGCGGGAATTCCACGGCAAAATGCTACATAATGGAAGCCGTCCAAAATGCAACGCCGGAGCGATGTCCCGAGCAAGTTGCTCGGCATTCTCAATTTCACCTTGCTCCAACGCCAGAAACAAGAATTACCGATTGTATGGCCTGTGACTCTTCCAAAATAGACTCTGACCGTTCCCGGAACAGAGATCAAGCGCTGGGAACGCCAATGAAAATGAGATCCTCGGCAAACAGCGGAAACGTGTTGAGAATGGTCCGTTTGATCAAACCGGCAGCTGAATTTCGGACCATATGTAGAGAAGCGAGCGTCAATCCGGCGTCCGTGGCCACTTTGGTGAAAGTATAGGGTGTGAAAAAGAAGCGGTGATCGGTACTGATCATCTCCAGCGATCTGAAGATGTTCAGGAGTTTCCTGCCCGGAACGCATTGGGAACGGTAATCACGGCCTCCCTGACTTTTGTTCGGTAACCGGCCAAGAATCCGCTCAGAAAGCAAAAGGATTCGTTGGAATTGTGTAAGTGTTGTTTCCGGACGCCATCACCATATCCGCTCCGAAGCGGCAAGGGAAGCAGCAAGCGTCATAGGGTCCGGGGCGGGGGAAGGTGAAGCCATGCGCGAAAACCAAAGCCATTGGCCAAGCGAGTTGTGCCTGAAGGAGAACGGCCGCGTCCTGCGGATCAGTTTCGAGAGTGGCGCAGCCTACGATCTATCCGCCGAATATTTGCGTGTGATGAGCCCGAGCGCGGAACTCCAGGGTCACCGGCCAGAGGAGCGTGTCACCATCGGTGGCAAGCGTCACTGCAGCATTATCGGAATCAATCCCGTCGGCACCTATGCGGTGCGGCTCAGCTTCGACGATATGCATTCGACCGGAATCTTCACCTGGAGTTATCTCTATGCGCTCGGTTCCCGTCAGGCCGAGAAATGGGCTTTCTACGAGGCAGAGCTCAAAGCCAAGGGGCTGAGCCGCGACCAGGCGGGACAGGCATAATTAAGAAACGCCTCGCGTCATAAGGCTAGCACTTATCGTATTACCGATCGCCTTGTTCCAATTGAGGTGCAGTCTTCAACGGCTCATGGCGAGGCCATAGTTCGCGGATCCTTGCAGGAAGTCCTGAGTGGTAGGCGCGGACTATCCATTCACTCTGAGCTTTCCGAGACAACATTATGCGCGGCAAATTGAACGGATTCTGGAGATCGTGTGACCCGAGGACGCGCGCATGTGTCGTGAAGGCCGCAGTGAAACCTGCCTCTTTGGCGATAGCCGGGACCAACGCGCCGACCTCGGCATGTTGCCCGAATAGGCAAAATAAGCCAGTTCGACGCCGCCCGCTTCGCGAAGCCGGTGCCGACAGCCCTCGATTTCCGCGACGAGCGATGCCCTGTCAAGTTGTCGCAGCAAGGGATGCGAAACGGTGTGGCCGCCGAAAGTCGCCAACCTCGATCCGGCCATTTCGCGGATCATATTCCAATCCAGAGCCTGATTAAAAGCGTCGTCACGCGTCAATCGTGAATCGTTCTTCGTGATGAGGGCGTCAGTGGCGGATATAACGTCACGCTAATCTAAGCGGCGGAAAAAATCCGATGTCATCTGATAGGCAATCGCTTTGTCTCGTTTGGTGCAAGATACAAGCTTAACGCCTTGAAATTCAATGATCACGTTGCGGTCGATCACATGTTCGAGGACATGCCACCACATCGGGAAGGTGCGATCGATGAGCCCAGTGGTGATGAATATCGCAAACGGAACATCAAATTTTTTCAAAATGGGAAAGGCTACTTCGTAATTGTCACGGTAGCCATCATCAAAGGTGAGCGCAAGAAATGGCTGGTCGGGTGCTACGGCAAGCTTGAGAGCCTCTTTCAACGATACGAGCGCGACGCCTTGGCGGCGAAGACCGACAATCATGCGCTCCAGAAATTCACCGCGAATGGCCATTGCGCCATGATTCGCCACCTCGCTCTCACTCGCTGTGACTGAGTGCAGGCAGAGCACCAGACCATTCCGGTGCCGGTGAAGCCCGCTCAAAACACCGAGCTACCGCATGATGGCGCCGTAAACGGACTCTCGGACTATTAGCGTTTCCCATAAATAAGATGAAACTTGCCTCGTCGAATAGCTTCTCTGATCGACTCGTAGCAAAGAACTGGCATATAATATATTTCATCAAACAGAAAGTAAACAGGTGTTCATACTACTATTTTCCTTGGTCATTTTCCTGTGTGCTTATTTTGTTTATTTACCGAACCCGACAGGGGACGAACATGCGTTTTAGTATCATAATTGCAACTATTCATCGCACAGAAGAAATTTTACGCTTATTGAAGAGCATAGCTGATCAACAATATAATGATCTCGAAATTTTGATTGTTGATCAAAATAATGATGAACGGTTGAATCCCATTTTATCGCAGTATCGTTCGCGCTTTCCACTCTTGCATTTGCGATCACCAAAAGGCCTATCGCGGGCCAGAAATGAAGCTCTAACCTTCGCTCAAGGAGAGATCATTTGCTTTCCGGATGATGATTGCTGGTATCCGCCCAACCTTTTAGTCGAGGTGGATCGGCTCATGCGGAAAAATACGCATATTGCAGGCTTTACAGGTCGTTGCACAGACGAACAAGGGCGCCTCTCTGCCGGCGGCGAATCGAAGCGGCCCGGCTTGCTCAACCGTCACAACTTCTGGCGCCGCGGCGTCTCCGCGACCATGTTCCTTCGGGCGAGACCGATTTACTTTTGTGCGCAATCAAGGAAGGGTTCCTGATTCAGTAAATGCCTTCTCTCGTAATTTATCATCCCCTGCCTCCGCGATATTCCCGCGCCGCCGTGATGCACGCCCGGCTGTATGGTGCTGGGATGGGACGGGTCCTGCGAAAGCATGACGAGAACGCCCTAAGGGGTTAATATTTTATACTCTTTCCACTTGGCGGCGCTTTGATAGCCCTATTGCAAAGGGATTTGGCTCTGGCCTGGATAGGGGCCGCCCGCACTTTTGGACGCCTGCAAGGCTGGCGGGTACGCCTCGATCACAAGGGAGCTTTGCTGGATCTACGGCCAATAGGCATAAGCATTCCCCCCATAGACACCAGCATCGCAGCTCTTAATCCTGAGCTTCTCGCTAAAAGGCAAGCCTTAGCCAAGCCGCGCCGTGCGCATTCTATTTTCCGGACTCCAAAAACACTTGCGTTACTCTAGTCAGTAGAATGATGCTGTTTTTTCAATCTTCAAGCGCGGCCAGGATTGACCCCGTTTTGCTGGCCATGCGGCCCATAGGCATTAGGCCATGGCGGCTTGGCCTGGAGCCGAATTTATGCCGGACGGGTCCTAGCTGCGCCGAAGCCGAGGTCCATGATGCCTTTCCCGATCCCTATAGCTGCAGCGATTTTTTTTACGATCTGGTTCACCGTCCTGTTCGCGGTGCTGCCTTTCGGAGTCCGTTCACAGCATGAAACCGGTGATTTCGTGGCCGGGACGGACCCTGGTGCACCCGTCGAGCCACGGCTTCTCGCCAAAGCTATTTGGACAACTGTGATCTCGGTTGTTGTTTTCGCCGCGCTCGCCGCGCTCGCCGCGTACATCGGTTAACCCACTCTCTATTGACCCTCCGCCACGATGAGGCTACTCCAACCTCGCCCCTCGCCTCGCTTCTCGCCTGGCCCTTTGGGGAGCGCGTAGCTCAGTTGGTAGAGCATCTGACTTTTAATCAGAGGGTCATGGGTTCGAATCCCATCGCGCTCACCAACATAATCAAATAGTTAGTGAGTTTTGAGCGGGGCGATGCTTCCCAGAAATCTCGATTGGGAAGCACATGGGAAGCAAGCGCGGGGTTTTCCGAGGTTCGGGCTCCCGTG
>Ga0181535_10003629_pt1 | contig 17761 bp, 14 predicted proteins | sample PEATcosm2014_Bin_44_FD_119774 | JGI IMG/M metagenome (GOLD analysis project Ga0181535, IMG submission 119774) | Peatland microbial communities from MTU Mesocosm Facility, Houghton, MI, USA - PEATcosm2014_Bin17_30_metaG | ecosystem: Environmental > Terrestrial > Soil > Wetlands > Peat | place... | reverse complement strand
GGTCGAAGCCGACGGCCACGATGAGCGGCAGATCGGGAATCCGGCGAAAACTGATGATGCGCTGCGTGCCTGCCGTCTGACCGGTCGTCGTGTAGTGACCTTCGCGTTGGGTCCGCAACATTCTGCTGAATATCTGGTCGTGGATCTCGGCACCAAGCGCGCCGTCCCGAATGGGTGCGCGGGCACGGATAAGTCCATCGGTGCCGATGAGCAGGATCACGCCATTGCCGATATCCAACGTATTGTAGAAGCGCGACAGTTCCTCGCAACCCAGTGAGAAGACGATGACGCCGTCGAAGCTGCCGTCGGCCCGAAGCAGCTTGCGGGTGAACTGGATGGTCCAGGTGTCGGAGCCCCGACCGACCAGGGCCTGGCTGATGAACAGGTCGTCGTGGGCCGGGTCGAGGTGGACCCGGAAGTGCTCGCGGTCGGCAAGGTAGTGGGGCGTGTCCGCCTTGCTCCCTGGGGGTCCCATGGTGGAATGGCGCAGCCATCCGTTGGCGCCGATGATGCCGAGTTGCACATTCAGACGGTCGGCCCGCATGTGGCCATGCTGCCAGGCCCTGACATCGAATCCCTCCGGATCCTTGGCGTAGTCGCTCCGCAGCGACAGCAGGATGTCGTCGACGCCTCTGACGACACGTTGGGTATTCTCCTCGAAGGCGCGGGCCAGGTTGCCGGTGTCGCGAACGGCCGCGCGTTCCGTGGTCTCGTACTGCTGCGACAGCATCAGGAAGACGCTCGCCCAGAGCAGCACGACGATGCCCAGCACCACGGTGCATTCCGGCAGCAACATCAGGACGTCGCGGTCGGCAACGCAACGCGACCAGCGGGACCGCAGCGGGCCCAGATGGACTTCACACCACCGCGCGAACGCCCCGGCGGGCTCGCCGCGGGCATCCATGACGGCGTCGGTCGGAACCATCGCGGACCTTCCTGTCACGCCACTCCATTACTGATTGGGTAGTTAACGAACCGTTCACGCGCGACCAAAATCCATAGCAACGCCGGATCGAATGAATCGCGCATCAATCCGATGCCAGGTCGAATTGCTTGCGAATACTGGAGTGGAGCGACTCCGGTGGGTCTGCAACCGCTGCGGGTGCTGCGTCCCCCGGCGCATCGAACAAATAGTTAACATTTGGCCGGTATGCTGGTCCCGCAAGGAGGGATTGCACCGATTTCGGAACACCCCGGCAGTCCCGCGGGCGTCCCCGTGGTGACGTCCTGCTTTGAGCCATAGCGGAGCCGCCATGACGAACAGGATCTTCTCCGTCGCCGACGACCCGAGAGCACCGGACGCATCCCCCGCCCTGTTGATCCGCACGTCGCTGGACCAGGCGCGACGGCTCGCCCTGGGCGGCGCCACCGAGGCGGCGCGTCGCCAATGCGCCGAGACGATCGCCCAGTGGCAAGTATGGATCGCCCGCGATCCGGCCCTGCTGCAACTCGCGGTCGCCTGCCTGCTGCGTGCCAGGGGGTTCGAAATGGTGCGGCGTCTGCTCGCCGCGTCGCGGGGGTGGCGGGTGCGGTTCAACCTGGTCGAGTCGGACCTGCCGTCGCCGGACGCCGGGATCGCCGCCACGGCGGAGCAGGATGGGTCCACGACATACACGTTGTTCAGCAGCGTCTTCGATCATCCCTCCGGTGAGCGGCTGATCGAGGCCTTGAGCCACCGGCTGGTGGTCGGCTCGACGCTGCCGGCCGTCCCGCCGGGGGTGGCGCGCCTCGACCGTATCCAGCGCCGCGCCGCCGTGTCCTGACGCCGGCTCAGCGGGGCGTTTGCTCCACGGGCCTGCGGAACCGCACGCTGTTGTTGATCATTGCCAGTTCGCCCCGCATCGCGGCCATGGCGGCGACCATGCGGCGGCGCAACAACTGTGCCTCGGCAATGCCGACCTGCCGGAAGTGGAGAATCGTGCCCGGCCGGCTCTGCGCCAGCCGGCCGAAATCGGCGCTGACCAGGGTTGCGATCTTCGGATAGCCGCCGGGCGGCTGGCAGTCGCGCATCAGCACGATCGGCTTGCCGTCCCCGGGAACCTGAATGCAGCCGGGCACCACGCCGTCCGAGATGACGTTGAATCCCTTCGCATGGTCGAGCGTCGGACCGACGAGCCGGTAGCCCAGCCGGTCGATCTGCGGGCTGACCGTGAACGGGGCGGACAGGAAGGTTTCGATCGCCTCGGCCCAGAAATAGTCGTCCTGTGGCCCGAGCACGACGCGCAGCGGGCCGGCGTCTTTCTCCGGCGGCGGCAACGCCTGCTCGGGCCCGCCAGGGGCGTCCGCAAGCGCCAGCGGCACGGCATCGCCGGCCTGCACCGTCCGGCCCTGCAGCCCGCCGATCCCCGACCGCAGATGCGTGGACATACTGCCAAGCTGTCGCGGCAGGTCGATGCCGCCGGCGACAGCCACATAACCCCATACCGCATCGACGCCGCCATCCACCTGCAGGCTCTCGCCGCGCCGCAGCGTGACGCTGCGCCAGGGCGGCAGCGTGCGCTCGCCGATCCGCACCCGGAACCCGCCACCGGTCACCGCGATCCGGCAGCTTGCCGCGTTCAGCCGCCACTCGCCGGCGGCATAGGCGAACTCCAAGCCGCCGGCGCCCGGCGGATTGCCGACCAGCAGGTTGGCGGCGGCCAGGGCCCGCATGTCCATGGCGCCGCAACTGGAGACGCCGAAGCGCTGCCAGCCCTGCCGTCCGCCGTCCTGAACCGTCACGAACGGCGATGGCGCGACGGCAAGCAGGTGGGGGCCGGTCACGGCGCGGCTTCCGGCAGGACCACCGTCTCGCCGCGGTCGGCCCGGGCCGTCAGATCGTCGTATTCCACCCGGGTGATCGGGCGAAAGCGGACGGTGTCGCCGGAACGGAACAGGAATGGGTCGGGCAGCGAGAGGTCAAGGGGACGGATCGGGGTGTGGCCGAGAATGTGCCAGCCGCTCGGCATGGGGATCGAGATCACGGTGGCCTGGCTGCCGGCCGTGACGACACTGCCGACGGGAATCCGCGGCCGGGGCTGCGGGCGCCGCGGCAGGTGCAGCGCGGTCGGCAGCCCGCCCATCATCGGCATGCCCGGGGCGGCGCCGACGAAATAGACCACGTAGTCGGCGCCGGCATGCATGGCGACGAGCTCGGCCGGCGACAGACCCAGCCGTCCGGCGACCTCGTCGACATCGGTGACCGACGGCTCGCCGTAGAGCACCGGCACGGTCCACTGCCGCGGCGATCGTTGCGCCGGCTGCGCCGGGCGCGTCAGCAGAGGGCGCAGCCGGGCGACCAGGGCGCCGAACGAGATCTCGGCGGGCTCATAGCAGACCAGCAACGACCGGTAGCTGGGCGCCGTCTCGGTCACGCCGGACACTTCCGCCGCCGCCACGGCCATGTCCAGCGCCAGCACCTCGGCGTGGATGCCGGCGAGGATGACGTCGCCGAACTCGACGGTCAGAGCGGCGTCGCCGACCGGCATGAACCGCGGATAGGTTTGCGCGCCATAGGCATGCGAGGGCAGGCAGTCTTTCGGCTCGCTCATTGGCGCGGCGGCGGCGAAAATCGCGGCGTCCCTGGCCCGCGCGAAGCGATGCCCCGCCAGCCCGGCAAGGCGACGAACCACCTGTTGCTGTTTCGGTTCAGCTGTGCCGGCAACCCCGCGCCCTCAAGAACTTTGACCCGTAACTTTAACCGGTGCATCCACCACGGTCGATACGTGATTGTCTCGTTTTACATCCGCTTGCGGGCAAGCGTCGCGGTTCGCTTCATGCCAGGGCTGCCGCCACGCGGTCGCAGCGCAGCGCCCGCCCATCCGCCAGTACCGCGACTTCCTGCCGCGCCGCCCGGCACGAGTCCTCGGCCTGCGGGCAGCGTCCGGCGAGAAAGCATCCGGGAGGAAGGTCGATCGGACTCGGGCTCTCGCCCGCCAGCGCCTCGGCCTGCGGCTGGTCGACCCGGCGCCGGGACGGGTCCGCCACCAGGTGCGCGGCCAGCAGCGCCTTCGAATAGGGGTGCAGCGGCTGGTCGAAGATCTGCGCCCTGGTGCCGAGTTCGACGATCTGGCCGAGGTACATCACCGCCACCCGGTGGCTGAGATGCGCCACGGTGGAGAGGTCGTGCGAGATGAAGAGGTAGGACACGCGCAGCCGGACCTGCAGGTCGCGCAGCAGGCGAATGATGCCGACGCGCGCCAGCGGCGTCAGCGCCGAGGTCGGCTCGTCCAGCACGATCAGCGCCGGACGCACCGCGATGGCGCGGGCGATGTTCACCCGTTGCTGATCGCCCAGGCCGAGCGCACGCGGTGGCAGCCGCGCGACCTCGCGGTCCAGCCCGACGTCACGCAGCAGGCGCGCCAGCACATCGGGATCGGGCCGGTCCTCGATCGCCTCGGCGATGATGTCGGCCACCGTCCAGCGCGGATCGAGCGAGTCGAACGGGTCCTGGAACACCACCTGCAACTGCCGCCGCAGCCGCCGCAATCCGGCCGGAGCCGCGCGCCGCACGTCGATGCCGTCGAACGTCACCTCGCCGCCATCGGGCTCGACCAGGCGCAACAGGCAGCGCCCGACCGTGGTCTTGCCGGAGCCGCTCTCGCCCACCAAGCCCAGCGTCTCGCCGCGATGGATATCGAACGAGACGCCGTCCACGGCGTGCACGACCTTGCGCCCGCGGCGGAGCGGAAACACTTTCCGCAACCCCCGAACCGACAGCAGCACCGGCCCGTCGCCGCCGGCCGGCGGGGCTTCCCGGCGCAGCGACAACAGGGTGCGGCCATACGCCGCGGCCGGCGCGGCAAAGAACCGCGGCGTTGGCGCGTCCTCGACCCGCCGCCCGTCCTGCATCACCACCACCCGGTCGCAGTAGTTGGCGATGATGGACAGATCCTGCGTCATCAGCAGCACCGCCGAACCGACGCGGCGCGCGCTCTGCCACATGTCGTCGAGGAACTGCGCCTGGATGGTCACATCCAGCCCGCTGGTCGGCTCATCGGCCACCAGCAGGCGCGGTCCGCAGCCCAGTGCCATGGCGATCAGCACGCGCTGCGCCATGCCGCCGCTGACTTCGTGCGGATAGGCATGCACCCGCCGCTCGGGGTCGTTCAGGCCGAGGACACGCAGCATGTCGACCGCGCGCGCGGCGGCGCCGGCCCGCGTGCCGCCCTCGTGGGTGCGGTAGGCGTCGGCGATCTGCTGGCCCACCGGATGCAGCGGGCTGAGCGAGGCGCGCGGATTCTGCACGATCAGCCCGATCTTCGCCCCGCGAATCCGCCGCCGCCGCGCCTCATCGAGCGCCAGCACGTCGATGCCTTCGAGTTCCACGGTGCCGCCGAGGATGCGCCCGGGCGGGCGGACGAGCCCGAGCAGCGCGAGCCCGAGCGTGGACTTCCCCGCGCCGCTGTCGCCGGTCAGGCCGACGATCTCGCCGGGCGCGATGTCGAGGTCGAAGCCGGCAACGGCACGTTCACCGCCGAAGGCCACCGTCAGCCCGCGCACCCGCAGGATCGGCGTCTCAGCGGGCACAGTAGCGCTCCAGCCCATTGCTGAAGCAGGCATAGCCGAACACGGTGAACGAAATCGCGACCCCCGGGAACAGGCTCGGCCACCACTCGCCCTGCACCATCAGGTTCGATCCGTCGGCGATCATCAGCCCCCATTCAGGCGTCGGCGGCCGCACCCCGGCGCCCACGAACGACAGGCCCGCCGTCATCAGGATCGCCAGGCCGATGGTGACGGAGGCCTGGATCAGCGCCGGCGTCAGCGCGTTGGGCAGGATGTGGCGCAGCGCGATCCAGAGTTCCGTCCGCCCAAGGGCCCGCGCCGCATCGACGAAACCCCGGTGCCGCTGCGCCAGCACCTCGGCGCGGGTGAGGCGGATGTAGATCGGCGTGTACAGCAGTGCCAACGCCAGCACGATGGTCAGCTCGCTGCGTCCGGCCATGGTCACCAGGATCATCCCGGTGATGAATACCGGGAAGGCCTGCAGGAGATCGGAGACGCGCATCAACAGACCCGCCAGGAAAGGCCGCGCCGTGCCCGCCGCGAGCCCGAGCAGGCTGCCGAAGGCGAGCGACACGGCGTTGGCCCCGACGGCGATCGCCACGTCGGTGCGCGACGCGGCGACCACGCGCGAGAAGACATCGAGGCCCGTCTCGTCGGTGCCGAACCAGTGCACCGGCGCGTGCGGCAGCCCGCGCAACACCGCCCAGGCGAGCGCCGGCAGCGCGCCCAACGACGGCGGCGCCATGCCGATATCCGGCCCGGGCCGTCCCGGGTCGAAGGGCACGATCCAGGGCCCCACCACCATCATCACCAGCGACAGCGCGACGATGCCGCAGCCCAGCAGGAACAGCGCCGGCGGCATCGGCCGCGCAACCTGCGCCGGCGGGGGATGCAGCGCTTCGAGCATTTCGCTCATTGCGACAGCCTCGGATCGAGCCAGGCGTGCACGAGGTCGAGGACGAGGTAAACGAACAGGGAGATCGCGGCGATCACCAGCACCACGGCCTCGATGGCCGGATAGTCGAAAGCGAGCACCGAGCGCACCGCGTACTGCCCGATGCCACCCAGCGAGAACACCGTCTCGATCAGCACCGCCGCGCCCAGGACGTAGCCGTAGAGCGCGCCCAGCAGGGTCAACGCCGGGGCCAGCGCGTTTTTCAGCGCCACCATCGCCACCTGCCGCGGCATCAGCCCGGATGCGCGCGCGTACAGCACGTAATCCGAGCCCAGCGCGCGCACCATGTTCTGCCGCACCATCTTGATGATCGGCCCGGACAGCACGAACACCTTGGTGGCCACCGGCAGCATCAGATGGTGCACGCCGTTGCGGAACGCCACCCAGTCGCCGGCCAGCAGCGTATCCACGGTGATGAACCCGGTCACCACCGGCGGCGGGCGCAACATCGGGTCGAGCCGGCCCAGCGGCGCCGGCGCCCAACCCAGAACGGCGAAGAAAATGTAGATGAACAGCAGCCCCCACCAGAACTCCGGCTGCGAGCCCGCGAACAGGCTGTAGACGAAGGTCGCCTTGTCCGCCGTGCCGCCCGGCCGCAGCGCGCACAGCATCCCCAGCGGCACCGACACCAGGAAGGCAAGGACGAAACTGATGGTGATCAACTCGATGGTGACCGGCAGGGTGCGGCCGATTTCCTGCATCACCGGCGCGCCGCTCACCCAGGAGCGGCCGAAATCGCCATGCGCCACGTCGCTGACCCAGGCGACCAGCTGAACCCACACCGGCCGGTCCAGGCCCAGCGCGTGCTGCGACGATAGATAGGCCTCTCGCGATGCGTTCATGCCCACCAGCCGCGCCACCGGGTCGGCCGGCATGGCGCGGATGGTGAAGAACACCAACAGCGCCAGGCCGACCAGTTGCAGGCACGCAAAGCCCAGCCGGCGGGCAACGAACAGCATCAGCGGGTCAGTTTTGCAGCGACAGGTCGATGAAATGCACCGAATTCTCCGGGTGCCACGTAATGCCCTTCAGGTTCGACCGGAAGGCATACTCGGTCTTGGTCTCCGCGAGCGGCACCCAGGCCAGGTCCTGCTGCACGATCTCCTGGATCTGCCGCACCATCGGCGTCCGCTTCGCGTCGTCCAGCTCGGCCAGGGCCTCGCGGAACAGGCGATCCACCTCGGGGTTGTTGTAGTTGACGAAATTGTTGAGCGCGCCAACCGCGGGCGACACGAAATAAAGCTGGGTGGCGTAGGTGACATCCGGCCCCACTGCCTTCTCGATGTCGTTCAGGGCCATCGGCAGATCCTTCTTGACCAGCCGGCGGTCGCTGATCTGCGTCTGCGGCATCGGATCGAGTTCGATGGGGATGCCGACATCCCTCAGGGCCGACTGGATCACCGTCGCGATCGGCCCCAGGGTCGCCTCGCGTTCGGCGGTGTAGGCCAGCCGGAAACTGTCCGGATACTTCTCCAGCCCCTTGCCGTCGGGGAAGCCGGCCTCCGCCAACAGGGCCTTGGCCTTCGCCGGATCCGTTGCATATTGCGTCGCGGGTCGCATGTAGTCGTGCTCCACGCGCGGATACTGGCCCTCCATCTTGCGCGCCGCGCCGGCATAGCCGACCCTGGCGATCTGCTCGTACGGGATGGCATAGGCGATGGCCTGCCGCAGCTTCGGATTGTCGAACGGGGGCGTTTTGAAATTCAGGCCCACGCTCAGCACCTCGTTGCCGTAGATGCCGGCCACCGTCACCCCGGACGCCGTGCGCAGGCCGTTGTACTCGCGCGTGGTCAGGCGCTGCGTCAGGTCGGCTTGCAGGCTGCGCAGGGTCATCGTGCGGTTGGCGGTCTGCGGCACCTTCTTGATGACGATTCGGTCGATCGCCGGCTTGCCGCGGTAATAGGCGGGGTTTGCCCGCAGAACGAACTCGTCGTCGCGCACCCAGCGCTCCAGGCAATACGCACCGAAGCTCGGCACATTCTGCGTGTTGACGTAGACATGCGACCACGGGTCCTGCTCGGTCGCGTGCTTCTTCATCTCCACGCTGTCGTAGGGATAGTCCGCGTAAATCGAGAGGGTGGTGAGAAACAGGCGGTTCGGCTGGGACTGCCTGATCTTCACCGTATAGTCGTCGACCTTGGTGACGGCGTCGCCCAGGCTGCGATCCGCACCCGGTTTGAACACATCGCGCGTGAACCCGGCGATGGATCCGATGCTCGCAACGAACCACCCGGTCGGCGCCTGCCCGCTCACGGACTTCGCCCGGGCGAAGCTGTAGACCACGTCGGCGGCGGTGAATTCATTGCCGGCACAGCTCTTCACGCCGTGCCGCAGATGCATCGTCCAGGTCAGCGACTCCGGGTCGAACTCCCACGACTCCGCCAGCCGCCCTTCGAACTTGCCCAAATCGAGCGTCCGCACGCCCTCCTCGTTGGCCGGCCCGTAGGCGTAATAAACGAGCGGCTCGGACATGTTGATGAAGCCGGTCTGCGAGGTGTTGGTCGATCCGGTGGGGCCGTCCATGTCGAGCCCGGCTGGCACGTCCTCGGTCAGGAACAGGATCTGGGTCTCCGCCCGTGCCGGCCCCCAGGCCGCCAGCGCCACGACAAATCCGATCGGAAGCAGCGTCTTCATCCACCCGCCCTCCTGAATAAATCCCTCACCGAACCAGTGGCGCCCCCGGGCGTCAGCGGCGCGGTAGAAAATTGCCAGCGGCGCCGCAACTTCGCCAAGCGGTCCCCACGGTTCGGCCTCCCCGAACGTGCTGGCAACGCCGCCCAGCGCAACCCCGGGTTGCGTCCGTCGGCAAGCTCCGTGATCATGCGATGCCGCGCCAGTGCGTCCGGGTCGGGGTTGCCGTCACTCTTCATTACGTCGCCCTGCGCCGATTCTCGCGTCGCGGGATCGTACCATTCCGCACCTCGGTAATGGGGCAGAACGATCGTCCCGTCCAGCGGCACTTTCGTTCCTACTCGGCACATACCTATAAAGGGGTTGCCCGGGCTGCGAAAAGTCTCATTCGGTTACCGAATTTTCCGGCACCCGCAGGCCGGTGCGCCCTGAGTCGATATGCGGCGGCGCCACGGGCCACGCGCAAACCGGGTCAACCGCTGGCAGGCCGCCCCAAATCCATCATCATATTCATTCCGTCCCCGCCGAGTCGGACTTCCGAGTGACGAACTTAGATGATTTGAGTGCTGTCCTGCGGCGCAGTTGTCACATGAACCAGCCGGCCGGTCTGACCCGGCAAGACTTCGGCCCGCAGGGAGATCCAGCGCACCGATCCGTCGCTCCGCGGGATGGCGATCCGCGCGGCGAGCGGGCCGTCGGGCCGGCGAATGTTGCGCAGTTCGGTGTCGAGCCGGGAGAGTTCCTCGGGATGCACCAGGGCGAGCCATTCCTCTTCCGAGACATGCGTCTGACCCGGCGGCAGGCCGTAACGAAGGGCAAAGGCCTCCGACACAGGCAACGCGGCCCCGGGGAGATCCTGGTCGGGACCGGCGATCCCGCCGATCCGACATGGCACGGCCATGTGCTCCACGACGGAGGAGACTTCGCCGCGGACGTTTCGGTGCAGCACCTCCTGCGCCGAAACGATCACCTCCGCTCCGTCCCGCCCGCGGTTGCGAAGCTCACCGCTCCATTCCCCATCAACCCGGAGCGCAGCCTCGACCTCGGCCCGCGGCACCGGACAGATGGTCTGCAGCAGTTCGTGGGACAGCCGTCCAATGGCCTCAGCGGCGGTCCAGCCGTACAGGCGGCGGCAGCCCTCGGACCAGGAGCGAATGGTGCCCCGCAGGTCGCACACCATGATGACGGCGAGGTCCGTCATGTCGAACCGCCGCTGGCGCTCGCCGGCGTCGCGGCCCGACGGCAACGGCCTGGGAGCGACCTCATTTAGAGGCGGCGCGGCGGTCGGCGACGGCTGCATATCCCTGAACAGCGCGGCTTTCGGCACCGCGCGGAGCCGGTCCGTCCAGGAAGCCGCGGCGCGCCCGAAGCCGATGGAGAACGCCTCGACGCGCACAGGACGCCAGCCCGACGCCAGGTAGCGGCCAAGCTCGTGCGTGAACACCAGCACGGCCAGGACGATGCTGAAGGCCAACGGCGTGCCCGGGAACTCAGGCCGGAAGTCGAACATGCTTGCCACCAGAAAATGCGAACGCGGCTTTAGCCAGGCAGTTGACGAGATCCGCCCAGGCCGGTTTCCCCGGCAGTCCCTCTGGGACCTGTATCGGGTTGACTGGACGCGGCCCGCTTTCGGTCAACGTTCTCAATGTTTCAGTCACGTTCCTGATTTTCGTCGATTGTCTCGAAATCGATAACATTAGGACAGCAAAGAGACTTTCACCATCGCCGACCTACCCCAATTCCCGGCGGACGTCAACGGACATCGGTTATTTGGGCGCTGAAACGTCGCTTAATTGACGCACTTTTCGCGTTTTGCAACGATCCCTTGGGCAATCCGTCCGAAACCGCCATGCCGGAGGCATGGCGCGGGGTCGGCGCCCAGACGGTGACGCCGCACCGCGATAACCGTGCGCGCGGCGAGAAACCCCCATCCGCCGCATGGCCAGGGACGACCGCCCTGGCAACGACAGCCAGATCATGCCATGCAATAACGATCGCCGGTTACGATGGATCGCGATCCATCGGCGCCACCGGCCCCGCGGAGCCTACTTCTCGAACTCGATGCCGCAGGCATCGGCGGTGCGCCACCGGACACGCCCGGCCACCGCCGTTCCGTTCGGGAGCCTGATAGTGACGTTATCCGGGATAAGGGCCGGAGTGTGATGACCGAGTTTTGCTCCCCGCTTGGAGATGTCAAGAAGAGCGCACTCAATGCTGAACCGGTCGCCGAACAGAACCCGCACCATCTTAATCAGGTGCTCGCGTGGCGAGTTCCGATTGTCTGACTGATCCGACAAGTTGTCCTTAGTGTCCATCGTCGTACTCTTGTAAGCTCTGCCGACCGGAATGTCCCGGGGCCATCAGGCCGGCAGTTGCTATAGTGACTCAGCCGTCCGATCAAATCAAATCGAAAAACCGGAAATCTCCGGCCGGTGTCGCCAGATCTATCCGGTCCAGCATCAATCCGTATTCAGAAGGATCTCTTCTATATTCGGCGTGCTCAGGTCAAGCACTTTTCGGGGGGGAGCTCATCATGCGAAAAATGTTCTCCCCGGCGATGTCGCGGGCTGGGCTGGCGATCGAGGCGGTGACAACAGAGCCCGATCGCCTGGTGATCGTCGCCCGCCACGCCGCGCGACGACGATCCTTGACACGTCGCACCGCCCGGGCCACCGTTTTCGTGCGGGCAGGCGGCAGCCGTGGACAGTCGGGCGGCCGCGGCGGCCTGTCATGTCAAAAACATAAAGTGGCGCAGCGCGGGGAAAGGCCATGTCGATGTCACACAACAATGGCGCGATACAGCTTGGGCGCCGGGAGCTCGGGGCTCTCACGGCGGGCGTGCTGACCGCGCCAGGGAACGCGTGGGCGCCCGGCATGGTGGCCCTGTACACGTAAAAGGGGGATCGGGCCGGCGATGGCGACGACATTCACGATTCATCCGCTCAAGTGCGGGTATATCGTCAATCACGAGGTCTCATCCTTCGTGTACCGCAAGAACTATGGCGGACGCCGCCTCGATGCCCCGTGCCTCGCCTTTCTGCTGCGCGGTGGCGGGCAGGATATCCTGATCGATACCGGACCCGGACCGAAAGCGCGGGTGCCGCAGCACTACACCGCCGCCGAGGCCGATATCGACGACCTGCTGCTGGCCGAACTGGGGCGCCTCGGCGTCGATCCGGGAGCGATCCGGATCGTCGTGCTGACCCACCTGCACAACGACCATGTCGGGGGCGTGCCGCATTTCCCCGCCGCCACCTTCTACGTGCAGGAGGCGGAGTTGCGCGAAGCGGCCTGGCCGGTGCCGTTCCAGCGCCCGATCTACGAAGTGAACCAACGGGGCCGCCGTCCGCCCTGGGTCGAAATCCTGGACCGCATGGAGGTACTGACGGGTGACAGCCCGATCCTCCCCGGTGTTTCGACCGTGCTGCTGCCCGGTCACACGAGCGGATCGCAGGGTGTGCTGGTGGACACGACGGAGGGTCCCTATCTGCTGCCGGGCGATCTGATTCCGCTGTACGACAACTGGCCCGCCGACGGTGGCCCGGCGGTGCCGAACGGCAACCACACCGATCTTTACGCCTACGACCGCAGCTTTCGCCGGCTGGCTGGCATCGGCGCGACGGTCCTGCCCTCGCACGACCCGAGGGTACTGGACCACCCGGTCTATCCGCCGCCGAAAGAACGTGACTAGGCTGGCGATTTCAAGGTGTGTGGGACACGACTCGGCGATCTTCTCGACAGGCTCGCGGATAGAATTTAACGTTTGGCGCCGAAGCGGAATCCCCAATCGGACTTTTCCGTCAGGTTCCATCAACGAAGCGGGGGAAGCGATGCAATCGCGCTGGACACGGCTGCTGCCGGTTATGATGATCGCCTATATCATTGCGTTCATGGATCGGACCAATATCGGCTTTGCGATCCCCACCATGGGCAAGGATCTGGCTCTCGGCCCGTCGGTTCTTGGTTTCGCCTCCGGCGTGTTGTTCCTCGGCTACGGGGCCACGCAGACCGCGGGTGGCTGGATCGCCGATCGCGGCTATGGCAAGGCACTGATCGCCTGGCTGCTTGTCCTCTGGGGTTGCACCGAAATCCTGCAGGCCTTCATCGAAACCGCGACGCAGCTGGTCCTGGTCCGCTTCGCCCTCGGTTTCCTCGAAGGCGGCATCTTCCCCACCATGCTCCTGTTCGTGCGCAACTGGTTCGCGCCGTCCGAACGGGCACGGGCGAACGGCATCTGGCAGCTCTCCTATCCGCTGGCTGCGATGCTGAACGGCCCCATCGCCGGCTACATCCTTGGCCTCGGCACATGGCGGACGCTGTTCATCGTCGAGGGCATCTTCCCGATCGTCTGGGTGATCGTCTGGCTGTGGGGAGTCGCCGAATCCCCACGTCAGGCCAGTTGGCTGAGCGCGGCGGAGCGCGATGCGATCATCGCCAAGCTGGAGGCGGAGACGGGATCGCAAGCCTCGACCCGGGACACCGGGCCGACCACGGTCGGCGCGCAGATGGCCCGTCCATCGGTGCTGCTGTTCTGTGCCGCGGTATTCCTGTGGAACATCGGCTTCCTCGGCTTCATCATCTGGCTGCCGAGCGTGCTGCACCAGGACGCATCGCTCAGCCCGGCGACGATCGGCTGGCTGTCGGCCGTGCCCTTCGCGGCAGCGATCGTCCTCATGCAACTGGTCACGACGCTGTCGGACCGTTCGCGCGACCGGCGGCTCTATGCTGCCCTGCCGATCCTGATCTGCGGCGCGGCACTGGCCGTCGCCGGCTTCACCTATGCCGGCAACGGGCTCGGCGTGAACATGCTGCTGCTCACCCTCGCCGGCGCCATGCTGTATGGTTCGCAGCCCGTTCTGTGGTCGATCCCGGCCGATATCGTGCCGGCGCGCGTGGTCGGAACGGTGATGGGGATCATGAACACCCTCGGCGTGCTGGGTGCCTTCGCCGGGCCTTATCTGGTCGGCTATGTCCGCGGGATCACCGGAACCTTTGCATCCGGTCTCGTCGCCATGGGCGTCTGCCTGGTTCTGTCGAGTGTGCTGATCTGGATGATCCGCGAGGCCGCGGCGGTCGGCCAGGTCGCCAGCCGTCATTAGAGCATAACCGCTTCTGATAGGCGCAGCGATCATGCTCTAAGCCTTTGTTTGAGAGCGTGATCACGCTTTCCGACGATTCCGCCTCAAGCGATCACGCTCTAGGTGCTGGTGGCCTGCCGGATGAAAATGCACTGTTGATGACAGGCCTACGCGCGCGGCGGGATGCGTTCCAGCCGGCGGTCCTGGCCCACCGCGATCACACAGATCGCGGACATGACCGTCGCCGAGGCCAGGAAGAGAAGCGCGACCGTATCGCTGGATGCGTCCTTGATCATCCCGAACACGAACGGTCCGAGCCAGCCGCCGAGGTTGCCGACTGCGCCGATCATGGCGATGCCGCCCGCCGCCGCGGCGCCGGTCAGCATCGAACTCGGCAGCGACCAGAACGGCGCCGCGGTGGATGACTGGGCCATCACCGCGATGCAGATCGCGACCATCAACACGACCGGATGGCCGACGCCGATGAAGATGCAGGCCGCCAGTCCGGCCGAGCACAGCAAATACGCGCCGGCCAGATGCCAGGTCCGCTCGCCCGTGATGTCGGAATGGTAGCCCCAGGCGATCATCACCACGAAAGCACACAGGTAGGGCAACGCGGCGGTCAGCCCGATCCAGTCGGTGGATACCCCGAGCCCCTTGACGATCAGCGGGAGGAAAAACACAACCCCGTAGGTCGACACGTTCTGCCCGACATAGGCCAGCGTCAGCAGCAACATCTTCGGGTTGCTGAACACCTCGGCGAGCGAGTACTTGCGGATCGCCTCGCGCTGCGCGCGCTCGGAGTCCATCCGCTCGATCAGCCACGCCCGCTGGTCCGGTTTGAGCCAGGCCGCGTCCTTCGGCCGGTCGGTCAGCAACTGCCACATCACGAAGCACATGATGATCGGCGGCAGCGCCTCGATGATGAACATCCACCGCCAGCCCGCCAGCCCCAGGATGCCGTTCATGTGCAGCAACAGCCCGCCGACCGGCGGCCCGACGAACAGCGAGATGATGCTGGCCGATTGGAATGTCGCCTGCATCCGGCCGCGATAATAGGAGGGGAACCACCAGCTCAGGTACAGCACCACTCCCGGGTAGAAGCCGGCCTCGGCCAGGCCGAGCAGGAAGCGGATGGAATAGAAGCTCCAGTCGTTCCACACGAACCCGGTCAGCCCCGAGATGATGCCCCAGGTGATCAGGATGCGGGCGATCCAGCGCCGCGCGCCCACCCTGTTGAGGATCAGGTTGCTCGGGATCTCGGCCAGGAAGTAGCCGACGAAGAACATGCCGGCGCCGAAACCGAACACTGCGTTCGAAAACCCCAGATCCGGGCTCATGGTCGGCGCCGCCATGCCGACGTTCGAGCGGTCCAGGTAGGCACAGAAATAACCCAGCATGAGCAGCGGCATCAGCCGCCAGGCCACCCGCTTGATGGTTTCCCGTTCGATCGGCTCGATTCCGCGCACGGTTGGCACAGTTGCATCCATGATGGGTTCCTCCCCTTGGGGCACAGGCCCTGGTCTCAGCAGGCGCTCGGCCTCAATGGCTGTCCCGCGGCACCGCCGCGCCCCGGCAGCCCACCAGGAAGTCGAGGTCGGCGCCGCGGTCGGCCTGCAGCACATGGGCCACGTACAGCGACTGGTAGCCACCGGTCATGGTTGCTTCCGGTGGCCGCCAGGCCGTCCGCCGGCGCGCCAGATCTTCCTCCGAGACGTCGAGGTGCAGACGACGCGCCGCCACGTCCAGCTCGATGATGTCGCCGTCCCGCACCAGCCCCAGCGGGCCGCCGGCCACCGCCTCGGGCGCCACGTGCAGCACCACCGTGCCAAACGCCGTGCCGGACATGCGGGCGTCGGAAATCCGCACCATGTCCCGCACGCCGGCCTTCAGCAGCTTCCTGGGAAGCGGCATGTTGCCGACCTCCGGCATGCCCGGATAGCCGCGCGGGCCGCAGTTCTGCAGCACCATCACGCTGGTCGCGTCGATCGCCAGCGCCTCGTCGTCGATCCGGGCGTGGTAGTCGTCGATCGAGTGGAACACGACCGCGCGGCCGCGGTGTCGCATCAACGCCGGGCTCGCCGCCGATGGCTTGATGACCGCGCCGGCCGGCGCGAGATTGCCGCGCAGCACCGCGATGCCGCCGTTCGCCGTCAGCGGGCGGCTGCGCGGACGGATCACCTTGCCATCGACCGGTCCCGCCTCGGCCACGATCTCGCGCATCGTGCGCCCGCTGACCGTGCGGACGTCCAGGTCCAGCAGGTCGGCGATCTCCTTCATCACGACGGGCAGGCCGCCGGCGTAGCAGAAGTCCTCCATCAGGTAGTGGCCCGACGGCTTCAGGTCGACGATGGTCGGCACCTCGCGGCCCAGCCGGTCCCAGTCGTCCAGGCCCAGCGGCACCCCGATCCGTCCGGCGATGGCGAGCAGGTGCACGACGGCGTTGGTCGAACCGCCGATCGCGCCGTTGACCCGGATCGCGTTGGCGAAGGCCGCCGCCGTCAGCACCTGCGACAGGCGCTGGTCCTCGCGCACCATGGCGACGATCCGCCGGCCGCTCAGGCGCGCTAGCCGCGCCCGCCTTGCATCCACTGCGGGCCACGCCGCATTGGTTGGCAACGCCACGCCGAGCGCCTCCGCCATCGAGGCCATGGTGGACGCGGTCCCCATCGTCATGCAGTGACCGGCCGAGCGGGACATGCCGTTCTCGGCCTGCTTGAGTTGCTCCAGGCTCATCACGCCGGCACGCACGTCATCCATGAACTTCCGCACGTCGGTGCCCGAGCCGACGTCCATGCCGTTGTATTTGCCGTTCAGCGCCGGACCGCCGGAGACGACGATCGTCGGCAGGTCGCAACTCGCCGCCCCCATCAGCAGCGCGGGCGTCGTCTTGTCGCAGCCCGTGAGCAACACCACCCCGTCGATCGGGTTGCCGCGGATCGCCTCCTCCACATCCATCGATGCTAGGTTGCGGAACAGCATGGCCCCGGGCCGCAGATTGGTTTCCGAGCACGAGAACACCGGGAACTCGGCCGGCAGTCCGCCAGCCTCCAGCACGCCCGCCTTGACGTGCTCGGCAAGCTCGCGCAGGTGCCGGTTGCAGGGCGTCAGTTCGGAAAAGGTGTTGCAGATGCCGATGATCGGCCGGCCGTCGAACACGTCGTCCGGCAGGCCGCCGTTCTTCATCCAGGCCCTGCGGTCAAACGCGATGGTGTCCGTGCCGCCGAACCAGGCCTGCGAGCGCAGGGGCTTCATGGCGTGTCCTCCCTTGATGCAGCCTCGACCTTCAACACTGTCGACGGCAGCGTGCGGTTGTACACAGTAGCGACACCGTAACGGCTTCCTGCCGTTCCCGTCAAGGCCGGACGCGATCCCACGCCACCAGATGCCGGGACGAAGCGGCTAGCCCTTCGGGAATGACAGGCAGTCCACGAATATCTGCTCGAACCGCGCATCCGCGGCCAGCGAGAGATGTTCCGCGCGGGCACGGATGCCGGCAATGCGAGCGTCGCGTTGCGAAGGCGTCAGCAGATGCATCTTGGCCCCGCGCAGCGCGGTGTTGCCGACCGGCCTGACGCGCGCGGCATCCACTTCGATGAGGCCGATGCGC
>Ga0181535_10003628_pt1 | contig 17767 bp, 10 predicted proteins | sample PEATcosm2014_Bin_44_FD_119774 | JGI IMG/M metagenome (GOLD analysis project Ga0181535, IMG submission 119774) | Peatland microbial communities from MTU Mesocosm Facility, Houghton, MI, USA - PEATcosm2014_Bin17_30_metaG | ecosystem: Environmental > Terrestrial > Soil > Wetlands > Peat | place... | reverse complement strand
TGCGCTTGCGGCGCTTCGAGCAGCGGTTCCACTCCGGCCAGAAGCTTGACGGCGCTCGCGCCTGAGGCATCCTGAGTGGCCACAATCATCACCGCTTCGCCTTTCTGCAGGCTGACGAGTTGGATCACCGGCGCTCGCTCCAGCACGGTTTCGAAATCCATTCGTCCCGCGCCGCCTCCGCCGCTTTGGCTGAAGCCTTGCGGCGCGCCGCCACCAGCGCCGGCCGGACCACCAGCCGGGGGACGACCGCCCGCGGCGCCCGGCGCTCCGCTCGGTCCTCCCTTAAGCCGCGCGGCAAGAAATGCAGCAACTCTGTCGTCGAGGCGCCGCATCTGCGCGTCGGCGGAGATGCGAACGGTAACCGGCTTCTTTGTCGCCAGATCTTTCACCGTCACTGTCGAAGAGGAAGTATCTGTGGAAAGAATCGTCCCGGCGATGCTGAGGAAGCTGCCTGAAACGATGCCGTCTGCCGCGATGGCCGTCCCGTCGGCATTTTTCGTGCCTCGTGCCCACAACTGGTCGCCTGGCTGGATGGCGGAAATCGGAGCGGGCTGTGCCTCATCAAAACGCACCGAGCCAGGAGCGTAGCGCTTGAGCACCGTGGATACAGTGGTATTCACAGTGACCTCCTTCGTCAGGGCACCCACGCGGGTGTTCACTTGAATGACGCCGGTTGCCGCATCCACGCTCTTCACCAGCCCATGCACGCCCTGGTTCCATTGCTCGGTCTCAGTCTGCTGCTTCTTCGCCACGTCGGCCTGCTTGATGGCGATAACGCGCAGCGCCTGCGGCGTACCCCCGGTCGCGTTGGGGTCCAGATTCACCAGCACGCGGTCGCCCGTGGCGATACTTGCGAAATCGAGGGGCTCGGCCTTGCTCAGATCGGTCTGTCCGGGCGCGATGCGTTTCAGTTGCGCGCTCGTTGGAACCTCCACCGTGTTCACCTGGCCCGCGTCGGTCTTCACCGTGAGAGTGTCGCCGCTGATTGCCGTGACTGTGCCCAGATAATGAACCACTGGCGTTTGTGCCGCAGCCGCAATCGCCGAGGCGAGTACTGCCACAATGGCTGCCCCGCGTTTCATCGAGCGAAATCGCATAAAGTCTTGCTCCTCAATGGTTGAGCGCAGGCGGAGTCGAAAGACACCAACCCTCGTTGGGTAGACGAATGACCTCGGCAAAAGGTCGAAACCTCGTACCGGTATATGCGAGACACCCAGACACGGCCGCGAAGCGAGCTCCGCAGATCCGTGTCAAGAGCTGGCATCGCCAGAAATAGCCCTAAGTCGCTCAATTCAAACGGTCAATTATTTTCTTGAAGTTTGCCGGTTAATTCGTGGAAATAGCTACACTTGGTCTTATATGCAGCCGATTCGTCAACCTGCCGGCATTCTGCCCAGGCGCGGCCAACTTGCGATACCGAATTGGGGCCGGAACAAACGATCTCGGACTCAAAAGAGAGGGAAAATGCGCCGAGGAGTGATTTTTATACCCCCGGGGGGTATAAAATGACACCTAACTCATTTATTATCAACAAATCAATCGGAAAACCGTCGACAAATTTCGTCGAATTTTGTCGATTTTCGACGCTAAATGGGCCTTTCTTAGCCCCAGGTTCGCCACAGATTCCATGTTCGATCAGTCCTGCGTCGGGTCCCGGTGGCCCAAGCCCAATTACGCGCCTAGCTCGTGCCGGATCGCCGCGGCGATAGCTTCAGCGTGACGGCGCATCGCCTCTTCGCTTTCCGCTTCGATCATCACGCGTGCTAGCGGCTCGGTTCCCGAGTAGCGGATCACAACTCGGCCCGAGTCCTTCAACTCCGATTCGGCGGCGAGAATCGCCTCGGCAACAGATGGGATGGAATCAAGCGATTTTTTTTCGCGCACTTTCACGTTGACGATAACCTGAGGAAAAACTTTCAGGTCGGCAGTCAGCTCGGCGACGGATTTGCCGGTGCGCGCGACGAGATCAAGAACAACGAGGGCGGTGAGCAGGCCGTCGCCCGTAGTGGCAAGGTGCGGAAAGAGAATGTGGCCCGACTGTTCGCCGCCCAGCGCTGCGTTTTCTCTCTGCATCATTTCGAGAACGTAGCGGTCGCCAACGGGCGCGCGCAGCATGCGAATTCCGCTCCGCTTAAGTGCGGCTTCGAGGCCCATGTTTGACATGGTGGTGGCCACCACGACGTTGCCGGTCAACAGCCCGCGCGACTTAAGATCGCGTGCCGCGATCAAGAGAATCGCGTCGCCGTTAATCACGTTGCCGTGCGCGTCAGCCAACATGCAGCGGTCCGCATCGCCATCGAAAGTCAGGCCAAGGTCCGCGCCGCGCGCTTTCACTTCGCGCGCGACAAATTCGGGATGCAGCGCCCCGCAGTTGGCATTGATGTTGCGGCCGTCAGGCGCGATGTTGAGCAGTGTGAGGCCGTCAGTTTGGCCCCCATTCAGGCGGCGCAGCAACTCGGGCGCAATAGCCGCGGCCGCGCCGTTGGCGCAATCGGCGACGATTCTTAGTCCGGAGAGCGAGAGTCCCGGCACGCAATCGAGGAGAAACTGAACGTAGTCAGCCTGGTAGGAGGAATTGTCTTCGATCGGCGCGAAGGAATTCGAATCGCAAACTTGCGTTTGCGCGGCGTGATGCAGAATCTCCTCTTCCATGGTCAGCTCAGCAGCGTCGGGAAACTTGAATCCATCGCCGCCGAAAAGCTTGATGCCGTTGTCAGCCCATGGATTGTGCGAGGCGGAGATGACCACGCCCGCGTGGAAGTCGTGCTTCCGCGCGAGAAATGCTACCGCGGGTGTGGTGATAACGCCGGCACTTTCGACGATTGCGCCCGCCTCGCGTAAGCCTTCGGCAAGAGTAGCGGCGATCCACGGACCGGACTCGCGCGTATCGCGCCCGAGAATCACTTTCGGTTGCGCAGTCGTTTTGCGCAACGTGTGCGCAAGGGCTAGGCCCACGCAATAGACCGTCGCCGCATCGAGCGGGAATTCGCCGGCAACGGCGCGAATGCCGTCGGTGCCAAAGAGTTTACGTGCTCCATGAGTGCTCATCGTGCCGGTCTCTTGCTCCGATTGCTGGATTTGGGTGCGCGAGGAGGAGCCGCTGTTCCGGTCGCGGTCGGCGAAACTGACTCGACGCGGCTCGTGAAGGAGCCATCGGCCAGGCGCGTGGTGAGCTGATTGCCTGAAGCGATCTGCGCAGTGGAACGGATGAGCGCGCCATCGGCAGCGAGCACCAGTGCGTAGCCGCGGTCAAGCACGGCAAGGGGCGAGAGCGAATGGAGGCGTGCATCGAGTGCGCCCAGATGCGACACCGAAGATTCGATGAGCCGCTCAACCGAGCGGTCCAGGCGAGCGCGAAAATCGGCGAGATGCTGGCGCGCATGAGCCAGCTTTTGGCGTGGGTCGTGATGGAGAACTCCCGCGCCGAGCGTGGCGACCTGGTTTTGGCGCAGGCGGAGTTGCTGTTGCACTGCGGCGTCGAGACGCTGCAGCGCGTCGTCGAGCCGCTGGCCCAAACGATAGAGCAACGCGGTCACGCGCGAATCAACGCGGCTCACAGGGAGGTGTGCGAATCGTTGGCGGGCCTGCAGGAGCTGAAAGCGCGCGGCGCGTTCCAGGCGGTGCGATTGCGCCGCCAGATGCTCGGCGATTTTGTGCTGGGCCTCGGTGATGAGCTCCGCTGCGGCGGAGGGCGTGGGTGCGCGCAGGTCGGCAACGAAGTCCGCGATGGTGAAGTCGGTTTCATGACCCACCGCCGAAACCACCGGAAGTTTGCTCGATGCAATCGCGCGTGCCACTTGTTCGCTGTTGAACGCAGCAAGATCTTCAAGCGACCCGCCGCCACGGGCAACGACGATCAGATCAACGAGATTCGCAGCGTTCAATTCGGCGAGGGCGGCTTCAATTTCTCCGGGCGCGGAATCGCCCTGCACGGAGACCGGAGACAGCAGCACATTCAGGCCTGAGTGGCGGCGATTGACGATGTTCAGAAAGTCGCGGATGACGGCGCCGGTCGGCGACGTAATGATGCCCACCGTGCGCGGAAACATGGGCAAGGGCTTTTTGCGATCGGCATCGAAGAGACCCTCAGCCTTGAGCCGCTCCTTGAGTTGCTCGAATGCAAGCTGGAGCGAACCTGCGCCGACCGGCTCCATGGTTTCGGCGACGAGCTGCATCTGGCCGCGCTGCTCATAGACGCTGACACGCCCGCGCACCAGCACGTGCAGTCCGTCTTCCGGACGAAAGCGGAGAAGCATGGCCTGACGGCGGAAGAGAACGATGGGCAACTGCGCGTCGGCATCTTTCAACGTGAAGTACACATGGCCCGACGGGGCGGGACGGTAATTCGAAATCTCACCCTCGACCCAAATGTCGCCGAACTCCTGCTCGACCAGCTCGCGCACCTGCGCCACAAGCACGCGCACCGGCCAGATGCGGCGCGCCGGGCGCGGCTCATCGAAATGGAGCCCGAGCTGCGAGCTCTCGTCGTGTTCTCGGGCGAATGGGTCGTACGGAGTCACTGAAGATGAGTGTAATTGCTGCGGTGTCAGCTACTCGACTTGCGGTTTTCGATCATCGTGCGTAACTCGGCCGCCGTGGAGGCAAGTCGCTGGCCTGCGGCGGCGGGCGGCGCGGATTCCCGCGAGTAAATCTGCTCAAGTTCGCGCGCCACAACCGTTCCGCGCATCAGGTTGAACATTCCCAAAGTGCCAGCCAGCTTGTGTGCGGCAGCCTGCGCGGCTTCGCGGTCGGAGGCGCTGAGATTATTCGCAGTCACGGCTGAGGCCGCGGCCTCGAGGACGACAACGCGCTCGATAATCTGCGATCGGTGGCGTGCCCACAGGGTGTCCAGCGCCATTGAGATGGCCGCATCGGCCTGAGAGGCGGATTGGTCCTGGTTTCCCATCGTGAATCGCTTTTACTTCCAGCCGAGCGCGCGCGAAATCTGTGTAGGCAGGGTCAAAGGATCGAAAGGCTTGAAGAGCACGGCCTCAACGCCCAGGTCGGCGAAGCGTCGCTGGTCCGTGCCCTGAACCTTGGCAGTCAGCAGCAGAACCGGGATTGCGGCCGTGGCTGGATTCTTGCGCAACTCACGAAACGTCGCGGGCCCATCCATTCCCGGCATCATCACGTCCAGCAAAATCGCGTCGGGACGCTGCTCGGCGGCGCGCGACACGCCTTGCGCTCCAGAGCTGGCCTTGATAACTTCCCAACCGGCCACGGTCTCCAAACTCAGCGAGGCTACCTCACGAATATCGTCTTCATCATCGATGATCAATATCTTGCGGCCCACGGCGGAAATTCCTCTCATTCAATCTTTACGTAGCGTTGCTTAGTTTTGGACGTGTTCCTTCTGGCTATATCTTTATGCGTTGGGAACGGTTGATTCGGGCAGCGATGTCTCGTCTGCCGCCCGTGACGAACGCAGCATGGTGAGCACCAGCGCCTCGAGCTGCTGCGGCTGCACGCGCGTCTTGGCGAGGAAGTATGTGGGACCGAGGGTCAACTGGCTTCGCTCTTCGGGTGAGAGGTCGCGGCCTGAGTACACGACCAGCGGTAGTTGAGCCAGGCTCTTGTGCTGGCGCAACCAGTCGGCAACATTGAAGCCGTCGCCGTCCGGGAGGCCAATGTCAAGCAACATCAGGTGCGGCTGAAAAGTGGAACAGGCTTTGATCGTTTCTTTAAGCGAGTGCGCGGTTTCAACAACAATGCTGTCGCGAGCGAAGACCTCGCTGATGATATTGGCGAGGTCGCGATCGTCTTCAACGATCAGGATGCGCGCCTTTTCGCCCGTTCCGCAAAGAACGCGCGCCAGTTCCGTGAGCAGTACCTCTTCATTGAGGGGCTTTGAAACCCAGCCGTCAGCGCCGGCAGGTAGCTGTTTGGGGTTCTCTGGATTTTCGACGCTCAACAGGACGACGGGAGTGCGTGAAGAAGCATCCATGCGTCGCAGGAGCGGAAGAATCTCCCAACCATTCATGCCGTCGAGCGAAGTATCGAGAAGGATAGCCTGAGCATCCTGGCGTGCCGCCGACAATGTTTGCTCCACGGTTGCGGTCTGCACCACCGAATAGCCGTGCCGTGCCAGTTGCGCAGCGATTCTGGGCCGCGACTCGGCATTGGCATCGGCCAGAACCACGGTGCCATGTCCAATTTCAGGTTCCAATCCACTACCCGGAGCAGCGGCGGGAGCAGGATGGTAGGGAAGAAAGATGCGGAAGGTCGATCCGCGAACCGGATTCCGCTCGGCCCAGATGCGACCCGAATGCTGCATCACGATGGTGCGGCAGATGGCCAGGCCCAGCCCCGTTCCGCCCTTCTGCCGCGAGTCGGAGGCGTCCACTTGCTGGAAGCGGCCGAAGATGGTCTCGAGCTTGTCGGCAGGAATTCCGCGACCGTGATCGATGACGGAAAGAATCACTCCAGTAACACCGGGCCGAAGCATAACGCTGACCGGCGAGTTGGGCGGAGAGAACTTGACGGCGTTGGAGAGCAGGTTGGTCACAACCTGAAGCAGGCGGTCGGAATCGGCGGAGATCTCAACCTTGGTGGAGTCGTGGATGAGCTGGACGCCGGCAGCGTCGGCCATGGGCTGCATATCTTCAATGGCCTGCTTGACAATGTCGGCCAGTTGCACCGCACGGAAACCAAGCGGCTCGCGCCCGCTCTGGATGCGCTCCAGATCGAGAATGTCGTTGATGAGCCTGACCAGCCGATCGGAGTTGGTGAGCGCAATGCGGAGCAGATTGTTGGCTTTTTCGTTGGTCTCCGGCAGAATTCCGGAACTGAGCAATCCCAGCGCCCCGCGGATGGAAGTGAGCGGAGTGCGCAGCTCGTGGCTCACCGTAGAGATGAACTCATCCTTCATGCGGTCGAGAGCGTAGCGCTGGCTGATGTCGCGAAAACTCAGCACGGAACCTGATACGCGCCCCTGCGCGCGAATGGGAGTGAGCGAATACTCGGCAGGGAAGCACGTGCCATCCACACGAAAGATGTTTTCTTCGCCGCTCGCGCCGGTAACTTGAGACGCGGCCGTCCGCAGTGGACAGTCTTTGCCGCAGGCGCGGTCCTCTGCGGCAGCCCCGTGCAGCAGCTCATGCACTGGTCTGTCGATCAGATCTTCGACCGGCGCTCCGAGCAGCCTGGCAGCCGCGGGATTGGCAAACGTGACCTTGCCCTGGCGGTCGAGCCCGCAAACTCCCTCGGCCACGGCATCCAGCAGCACCTCCTGCTGCCGGCTCAATTCCTCCGTCCGTCCGCGTTCCTGCGTGCGCGCCAAAATCTGTCCCAGTGAAGCCGCGGCAGTTTCAATGGCGGCCATGGCTTCGCGATCCTCGCGCAGTCGGAAGCGGCAATAAAATTCGAGTACTGCCAGTACTTTGCTGCCCGCGCGCACCGGCACGGCCCAGCCTGACATCATGTCCTGCTTGAGCGCGGCGGTTACGTGCGGGGTTGCGGGCGCCTCGGCCAGATCAGTGACCCATACTGCCCGTCCCTCTTTCCATGCACGCTCCGGCAACTCGCTTGTGCCGGCGAGCGTTAGACCCATGCTTCCTTGGATCAGCGCTTCCGCTTCACGGCCCGGCGCTCCCCACGCAGTACCGAACTCGAGATGCTTCTGCTCGGCGCCAACCACCCATTCGATCGCCACGTCCCAACCCTGCGAGAGACACAGGGCCTCGAGGATGCGCATGCCTTCCGACTCGCTCGTGGCGTTATCGCCTACGATCTGGCTCACCGCCAGTTGCAGCGCAAGGCGATTTTCGCGTTGCTTCTGCTGCGTTACATCGCGCATCAGGCAGCGCACCGCCAACGGTACGCCAGTTTTTTGCCGGCGGCTTAGGCTCAATTCGAGTTCGAGCGCGCGCCCATCCGGAGTGTTTTGGCGCAAAGGAACGCGGTCAACCAGCTCGCCATCGAGCGCGCGGCGGAAAAGCGCCGAAACCTGGCTGCGGATGCCCTCTGAAAACAACTCTTCGAAGGAGCGAAGATCGAGCAATGCCGTCTGCTCGATTCCAAAGCAACGCTTCCAGGCTGGATTGGCATAGAGAAACTGCCCGGCCGGGCTCAGCGTGGCGATCATTTCAGTCGAGTGCTCGAAAAGGTCGCGGTATCGCTCCTGCGACTCGCGCTGCGCCTGCTCGCGGTTCAGGTTCTCACTTTGATCCACGGCAACGGCGACCATTCCGGTCAACTCGCCGAGCGCATCGCGCAGAGCGGAGATGTGCAGAGTTACGGGAATCTGAACGCCGTCTCTGCGCCGCACCTTGGCGTCAAAGCTCGGCACCATGCTGGGAGCCAGCATGCGCACGCACTGCATATAGGCAGACATCAGCCCTGCACCCGAAGATTCCGCCGGGCGATCCACGCGGCAAAGTTTCTGCATCTCGGCCACCAGGCGCTCGGGCTCGCCGGGCGCGAGGATGTCGACAGTGCCCCACAGTTCGAGCAGTTCAGCGGTGCGATAGCCCAGCACACGCTCAGTGGCGGGATTGCAATAGATGAGCTTGCCGCCCAGATCCAGCGCCACCACGGCCGGACCAGCCGAGTCGAGCAGTTCTCTCAGCCCTTCGGCGATGGGCTCTGCGCCTTGAGCGGCTCCAGTGTGGAGCAGCCGTTTATTCAAGAGCAGCGCGAAGAGCGCCGTGGCCAAAACCGCGGCCACGACCGGCAGTGACTCCCAACGGAAATGCGGAAACAGGCGCGCGAGCGCGGCCCCGACCGAGATTGCCAGGATGGAAAAGGGGAGAATCAGCCAGAGCTGCGAGACGCCCCCATGCTCAGCCGGTGCGGGCTGCGGTTGCTCGTTCTGTGCATCCGGCCGCTCGCTCATCGGCGCGTTCCCCCGTTTCGACGCCTGGCCTGACATTGCGCTATACCAACCTTGGCGCTCGCACTCAAACTGCCATCCGCGACCGTCAAGCCACCCCAAAACGGTCACGGCGCGTTACTCGATCCGTTTGCGTGCCGCGCTTTGAATGTGAGTGGTTCTCTCGCGGACAACAACGCAACGTGCTCGTAGTATATGCGTTCAAAATCAGACTCTCCAGGCAAATCAAGCCGTGGCCGCGTGTGGCGAAACGCTCAAGTAACCACTCCAGGCAGAGCCATCGTGGCGGCGCCGTTCCCCGGGCCTTCGTTCCTGCCTTTCCGGCGTCCAGGACCCGTGAATCCCGGTCGTATACTGGCTGCATGTTCCGTCCGTCTGTTATTTGCCGTCCGATTCGTTTCGTTTTGCCCGCAGCGGGCCTGTTTGTTCTGGCGGCTACCGCGCCAGCCGCTCACGGATGGGAGCACGACGGCCATACCATGATCAACAAGCTGGCCGCGTCAACACTGCCGGCCGACGTGCCTGCTTTTCTGCACACCCCGGCGGCCATCGACGAGATCACGTACCTGGGCCCGGAGCCCGATCGCTGGCGTTCACCGGCTGAACCCGAGCTGAACGCTGCGCAGGCGCCCGAACACTTTATCGACATGGAACTCGCCGATGCCCTGGGTCCGTTACCGCACAAGCGATTCGATTTTGAAGCCAAGGTCTTCGCGGCGGGTGAGCGGCCGGAGAAAATCGGCCTCCAGCCATGGGAGACAGACGAAGTCTGGGAGCGGCTCAAGGCTGCCATGCGCCAGTACCGTTTTCTTGCGGCGGGCGGCCAGGATACCAAGCCCGTCGAAGCGGCAATTCTTTTCTACGCAGGCTGGCTGGGACACTATGTGGGCGACGGCTCGCAGCCTTTGCACGTTACCGTGCAATACAACGGATGGATTGGGCCCAATCCCAACGGCTATACGACCGGCCATCAGATTCACCATCAGTTCGAGGGACCGTTTGTCGCCGACAACATGCATGCACCCGAAGTGCAGGCTAAGATGACGCCGCCTGAGCTTATCGAGGGCGACATGTTCGACGCCTATGTTGCCTACCTGCGGCACACGGCTACGTATGTCGAGCAGGTTTATCAGTTTGATAAAGCGGGAGCATTTTTGGGCGCCGGCACGCCCGAATCGCGGGACTTTACCGCCGCTCGGTTGGCGGCCGGCGCGAGCATGTTGCGCGATATGATCTACACGGCGTGGATCGACAGCGCGCAGCCGGTGCCAGACCCATACGCCGGTAAATAAACTGGCCGAACAAACCACGCGGGCAACCCTAAACCGGCTTCCCACGTCGAACGAACCAGCCATTCCCCGGAAGTCCTGCTTTGACGTCAACGTGTTTGCGGGGCCGACGTCAGGTAGAGCCGCTGAAGGTTAGAGCGGCCACACCCTGTGCCCAGCAGCGGGGACTTTGCATGCTTTGCTTGCCCAGGTTCAATTCCTCAGCGACACGTTTATTCGGCAATTCTATCCAGCGCCGCCGGAAGCTTTGCTTCCGGCTTTTTTGTTGGCTCGCTACGCCGCTTGCCTTCGCGCTCTGCCTGACGCCAGTTGCTGGAGCGCAATCCCCGGCCACGCTGTCCGGATCGAGCCCGCGGCCGCTGATCACTGGCGCCGTGGATGATGGCTTACGGACAACGCTCCGCGGCAACACGCATCCATTGGTGCGCAAGGCACTCGACCAGGGAACGGCTCCCTCAAGCCTGCCCATGCAGCACATGATTCTGATTCTCAAGCGCAGCGCCGAACAGGAGTCGGCCTTGAGCGCACTGCTCGACGCGCAGCAGACGAAGGGATCGGCGAGTTATCACCAATGGCTCGCGCCGCGGCAGTTTGGCCAGCAGTTTGGTCCGGCCGACAGCGACATCGCCGCGGTGGAGGCATGGCTTGAGTCGCACGGACTCAAAGTGGACAGCGTGAGCAACGGCAGGACGGCGATCGAGTTCTCGGGTACGGCGGGCCAGGTTCAAGATGTTTTCAAGACGACCATTCACAGTTACCTGCTGAACGGCGAACAGCACTGGGCCAACGCGAGCGATCCGTCGATTCCGTCGGCGCTGGCGCCGTTGGTTAAAGGAGTTCTGTCCCTGCACAACTTTCCGCGGCAGGCGCAGTTCACCGTAGCGGGAGCGCGGGCACGGGCAGCGAATTCGGGTGCGGGCACGCCGCTCTACACGTTCACTTCAGGCAAGTCGACCTACTATGCAGTCGGGCCGACGGACTTTGCCACGATTTATAACGTGTTGCCCTTGTGGAAGTCGGGCATCGACGGCAGTGGCCAGACGATCGCCATCGTGGGCGAGACAGACATCAATCTGAGCGATATCAAATCGTTTCGCAGCTTGTTCGGACTGCCGGCAAATGTTCCGAAAATCATCGTGAACGGACCCGACCCTGGAATCAGCCTTGGCGACGAGCCGGAAGCCGTTTTGGACGTGAGCTGGTCAGGAGCGGTGGCGAAAAACGCGACGATCGAGCTCGTGGCGTCGGCAAGCACGAGTACAGCGTTGGGCGTGGACCTGTCGGCGCTGTACATTGTGGACAACAACCTGGCGCCGATTATGAGCGAGAGTTATGGCGAGTGCGAGGCATCGCTGGGAGATGCTGGCAACGCCTTTTATAACTCGCTTTGGGAACAGGCGGCCGCGGAGGGGATTACCGTGGTGGAGGCCGCGGGGGACGGAGGATCCGCAGGATGCGACAACTTCGATACAGAGGCGACTGCGAGCCAGGGGCTTGGGGTAAGCGGATTCGCGTCGACACCGTATAACGTTGCCGTTGGCGGCACCGACTTTGACCAGAGCGCGACGACAGCGGTCAACTACTGGAGCACGACCAACGCCGCCAACACGGAGGCTTCGGCGTTGGGCTACATCCCGGAGACGACCTGGAACCAATCGTGCGCCGGGCTGGGCCTGAGCGGCGGAGTGAGCCAGTGCCCGGCCAGTTCAACTGAGCTGAATATTGTGGCGGGAAGCGGTGGCCCAAGCCGTTGCGCAACCGGAGCCGACAGCAACAAATGCGCAGGCTATCCCAAGCCGTCATGGCAAACGGGGACGGGCGTGCCACAGGATGGCGTGCGCGACCTGCCCGACGTCTCGCTGTTTGCGAGCGCGGGTTTCAACGGCAGCTTCTATGTCATTTGCGAACAGGACTTCTCGGTATTCGGACCGATCCTCGGCTTTGACACGCCGTGCAGCCTGATCAACCAGACCTTCGTCGGTCTGGGCGGGACGTCGGCCGCGGCTCCGGCATTTGCGGGAATGCTGGCGATGGTTGAGCAGAAGACTGGCTCGCGCCAGGGAAATGCAAATTACGTTCTCTACAATCTCGCCGCGCAGTCCGGCGCTTCGTGCGATTCTTCGGCAACGCCGGCCAATCGAGCCGCATGCGTTTTTTACGACATCACAAAGGGGAACGACGCCGTTCCGTGCTCCGGTACGCTGGATTGCGGGTTTGCGCCGAGTTCTAACGGCTACGGCATCATGATGGACCCCAGCGATCCCACCGTTCCGGCTTTCACTACGACGCCGGGGTATGACCTGGCAACAGGGTTGGGCACTGTGAATGCAACGAACCTGGTGACGGCGTGGAGCAACGCGAGCTTTTCGCCGAGCACGACGACGCTGACGAGCCTTACGCCCACGAACCTGACGCACGGGCAGGCGGTGAGCGCGAGTATATCGGTGGCAGCGAAAAACGGAACCGGCACCCCGACTGGATCGGTGTCGCTGATGGCTGCGGCGAATGGCGGGACCACCGCCGCGGGCAACCTTCCGCTGGTGAACGGGACGGCCAGCGGCACGACAACGCTGCTGCCCGGCGGCACCTATAACGTGACAGCGCACTATCCGGGAGATGGAACCTTCGCCGCGAGCGACTCGGCGCCCGTGCAGGTGACGGTGGGCAAGGAGAGCAGCCAGACGACGCTTCTCGTCGAAGCGTACAACCTGGACAACCGAACTTTTTCGCCGGCAAGCCCCACGGTTGCGTACGGAAGCATTTTCTATCTGCGCGGCGACGTAGCAAATGCGGCGGGCGCGCCTTGCCTACCCAGCCCGTTCTTGACGCAAGTCCCATGCCCGACAGGAAGCCTGAGCTTTACTTTGCCGGGAGAGGCCGCTGCGACGGGAAGTCTGGCGCTCAACACGCTGGGATACGCCGAAGACGAAGCGCTTTATGGGACCATCCAGTCGGCGGGCAGTTATGCCATCCAGGCACAATACAGCGGCGACGCGAGCTACAACGCCGGCAGCCCCGCCACGATGAACCTGGTGGTGACGCCGGCGCCAACGGCGATGGCCTTTCTGGAGATCCCGGATCTCGCCCAGCAGTTCGGTCCAGATGCCTTCGACTATGTCGCCGATTCCGGGCAGACTTTTCACGTGGAGACTGCGGTGACGGCCGCAAGCGTGCGGCCAGCGCCGACAGGGGCGGTTACATTTCTTGAGAATGGCACGGCGGTTCCGGGTACGGTCGCGTACGTGACATTCAACGGTACTCCAGCGCTCAATGGAGCCTGGACTTACCTCAATGCAGAGTTGCCGGTGACGATCGATACGCCGGGAACCTACACGTTTACGGCCACCTATCCCGGAGACGGAAACTACATGGCGGCGCAGACTGCGTATTCGGTTCCGGTTCTCGTGTCCGACCAGACATTCGAGATCACTCCACCTATTCCGAATGTAACGGTCACGGCGGGGCAAACAGGGACAACGAATGTGACCCTGACCGCAACGGACAATTTCGGCGGAGTGGTCAATGTGACCTGCACATTGCCGGCTCCAATGGCGGAAGCAACGTGCTCAGCCTTGGGTGCGGCTCTGGGCAATAACACGACGGCCACTGCGACCATAACGATTACAACGACGGCTCAGCATACTTTGACTTCAAAACTGGAGCGCGCCTCGCCGCCTTACGGATTTGCCTTGCTGGCCTGCGTCTTTTTGCTGTTCCCGATTGGATTTCGACGTAAACTTCCGCTTCTGATTCTGTTTGTTGTTCTCGCCGTGGGGTTCAACGGCTGCGGCAGAGGCGGCGGTCAAGCGCAGCAGGACCAGGGAACTCCGCCGGGCACATACACAGTGACGGTAACGGCTGCATCGAGCAACATCACGCGGACGTCGACGTTTACGGTGACAGTTCAGTAGGGAATTCGGCGGTGAAGGGCGCCGTGCTCTTCGAAACAAAGAGCTGGGTTGGAGGATTCGACTCGCGAATCAGTCGCCGGCTTGGGCGTTTCTTAACACGGGAATTCGGCGCAGCATGAAGTTGAGCGCCAGCGTCATCAAAAGGACTGCGGGAATAGCCGCCACCAGCCAGGCCAGCAATGCCTGGCCAGCCATTCCCGTCATATGCGAGGCAAGGTTGAGAGCAGAGAGGTGTTCAAGAGCGCGGGGAAGCGCAAACCGGTTTGTTTCGGCTGCCGGGAGCCAGGCCGTGATTCTGCCCCCCAGCCGCACAAATGGAACGATTAACGCAAACTGCAGGGGCATGGCGGCATAGTTTGCAGCCTGAATGGCGGGGAGGTTCAGCCGTAGAGCGAGCGCAAGCCCGGCACAGAGGACGGTAGGAATTCCGACAACCGGAATGCAGCCGACGGCGAATCCGAGAGCGAGGGTCACGGCCAAGCGCTGTGGAGATATTCCCTGACCGAGCCAGAGAATCGCGGTGCGTCTTGCCGCTGCAGGAATCAGGCGCATCGTTCTCTCCCTTCGGAATAACTTTCCCTCTAACTTATCGACACGAAAAACCGAGTTTCGTTTTCCTGGGATGAAACTTTGAATAAACGAACCATACTCGTCATCAGATTGGACGCGCCCGCTCGTGAATCGATTCCTGAAGATTGCCTGCCACAAAGGTGGCAGGCGCGATTCCGCGCGAGCGGGCGATGATCGGGGGAATCATCGGACCATCCAGTCTGAGATACACTTGGACGCGATGAGGGTGTTTGGCATCGATTGCGGAACCGAGGTGACGGGGTTCGGCGTTGTCGACTCCGGCGAAGGGCCGCGTGATGAGCCGCTCCAATTCCGGGCCATGGGTGCAATCCGCCTGGCAAAGACGCAGACTCTGGCTGTGCGTCTCGACCAGGTCTTCAGGGAATTGACCTCTGAGCTCGAGCGGTGGCGCCCCGATGCGGTGGCGATCGAAGAGGTCTTCTACTCGGTGAACGCCAAATCGGCGCTGAAATTAGGCCAGGTCCGCGGAGTAGCTTTGCTGGCGGCAGCGCGGCAGGAGATTCCGCTGGCGGAGTATGCGCCGCTCAAGATCAAATCCAGCGTTGTCGGGTACGGCATGGCAAAAAAAGAACAGGTGCAGTTTATGGTGGCGCGACTGCTGCATCTGGCTGAGCTGCCGCAGCCTGCCGACGCGGCCGACGCCTTGGCCATCGCCATCTGCCACATCCACACCGCACAGACGCTGGCGATGCAGGGGGCCCGGCGATGAAGATGCTCTGGCTCCTGGCAGCCGCTCTGACTGTGGCCGGGCGGATCGAAGCGGCTCCGGCGCCGGAGGCTGCGATTGCGCCCGATTCCGTCGTCCAGGAGGACTTCTCCAACCCTGCGTTGTCGCCCTCGCAATGGACTCTGATCCTGCGCCCTGACGGCAGCGGACATTTTCGGTCCCACTCGGACCCGGCAACCGGCGAGAAGGTGATTGAGGCTCCGAACGTCGATCGCGATATCGAGGTGAGCAAGGACTTTGCCGAGCGCGCTTTTGCAATCGCAAAAAGTCACAAGTCGTTTAACGTGCAGTGCGAAAGCCACCTGAAGGTCGCGTTTCAGGGGTGGAAGACGCTCACTTTCAGCGGACCTGCGGAGCACGGATCGTGTACCTTCAACTATTCCCGCGACAGAGACATCCAATCGCTTGGCGAGTCGATGCAGGCGGTGGCACAGACCGTCCTGGAGGGCGCGCGCCTGGAGGTCCTTTTGCAGCACGACCGTCTGGGACTGGATCAGGAGATGGAGTACCTGACCGACGAGTTTCAGGACGGCAGAGCACAGGAGGTTGACGCCATTCGCGGTATCCTTGAGCGGCTGGCTGGGGACGACCAAGTCCTGGACCGAGTGAGAAAGCGGGCGCAGAATTTGCTTGCGCACAGTCCAACCTAATTCTCGCGTTTACGGAGACTTTTTAGCTGTGGGATGTGTCCAATCAGTGAAGGGCTCCCGATGTACAGGGTGAGTTGCCAGAAGGCGATGGAAATGCGGGGGACGCCATGAATCTCAAGAGAAATCGCAATTTAGGAGCAGGGCTGGTGGCAGTGGCTCTGGCAGTGTTGTGTTTCGAACCGGCGGTTCGAGCGCAGGATCAAGGTCCGGGACCGGGATCGGGAGCACCGGCACGCGCGGTGCGACTGAGCTATGTGGACGGCCAGGTAACGCTTTCGCAGGGCGGACAGGTGCTGGCCCAACAGGCTGTGGCCAATGCGCCGCTCCTCGAAGGCATGCAGCTCACCACCGCCGACAGCGGAAAGGCCGAGATTCAGTTTGAAGACGGCAGCGTGGCGCGGCTTTCTCCGGACAGCTCGCTGACTCTGCAGGTGCTTCAAGGGGCGGGAGCGACCGGTAACGCCGTGCTTGTGCTCAACAGTGGCTTGGCTTACTTCGAGTTTCAGGGCGGAGGGCTGGCCGGCCAGATGAGCGTGCAATTCGGCGGCTCTCAAGTAACCGCGAGCGGCTTTACCGTCTTCCGCGTGGGGATGGACAGCCCCCCCGGCCAGGTCGCTGTTTTTTCGGGAAACGCGCATCTGGAATCCGCGGGCGGGAATGTCGCCGCCGATCTGCATGGCGGAGAAAGTGTCGCGTTAAATGCTGCCAGCCCAACCAACTATCAACTTGCGGAATCGATCGAGCCGGACTCGTGGGACGAGTGGAACTCCGACCGCGATCAGGCACTGACCGCAGAGGCAGCCTCACAGACCGGCGCCACTGCGAATCTGGGCGAACCGCAGAACCCGGCGTGGAATGACCTCGACTCCAGCGGCAATTGGTACGACGTGCCCGGGCAGGGATATGTCTGGTCGCCTTATGAGGCTGCGAGCGCGGCTTTCGATCCTTACGGCTACGGGAACTGGATGTGGACTCCGGGTTACGGGTACCTGTGGGTTTCAGGCTACCCATGGGGTTATATGCCGTTTCAATGCGGAGCATGGAACTACTTCGACGACTTTGGATGGGGCTGGGCGCCAGGGCTTGGTGGCTGTTTGCCGTGGTGGGGATCGGGCTTCTACGGCGGCCCAAACCTTGGCCGTGTCCCGACCGGCTATAGGCCAATTCCTCGGCCGATCCTACCGCATCGGCCCATCGGTGGAAGGCCGGTTCCGTTACTTGCAGTGAATCGCAGTCCTGTACTAGGCGGGTCCCCGCTTCCGGCGCGAAACCGGAATACGCCCGTAACAATCGGAGGCAAGACAGTCATAGCGCTGCGACCCATGCCGTCCCAGCCGGTCGCGGTGCACGCCCCGTCGATGGCAGGCGGATATCGGCCGCAGCCGGGTCACGAGGCTCCGCAGCAACCGGGTGTGCCGGGAACCACAAATCGGCCCGGTTACAACTTCACCCGTCCGGTACCGCAGGAACCCACCGAGGGAAATCGCCCGGAGCCGTCGCGTCCCATTTTTCAAAGCCAGCCCGAGCCGAGCCATGAACCAGCTCCATCGCGCCCGAGTTCTTCAAGCGGCGGGGCGGGGAATCATCCGTCCGGCGGCTCGGCGGGTGGAGGCTCACCGCGCCCGAGCGGAGGTTCGCCCAGCGGCGGCGGTGGTGGAGCGCCACGTGGCGGCGGAGGCCCTCCCAGCGGAGGCGGTGGTGGTGGAGCTTCCCATGGCGGCGGGGGAGGCGGTGGCGGTGGTGGTGGTGGATCGCATAGCGGCGGCGGA
>Ga0181535_10003627_pt1 | contig 17785 bp, 16 predicted proteins | sample PEATcosm2014_Bin_44_FD_119774 | JGI IMG/M metagenome (GOLD analysis project Ga0181535, IMG submission 119774) | Peatland microbial communities from MTU Mesocosm Facility, Houghton, MI, USA - PEATcosm2014_Bin17_30_metaG | ecosystem: Environmental > Terrestrial > Soil > Wetlands > Peat | place... | reverse complement strand
CCTGAGGGAGGGCGCACTACCCCGTCGGTCGTTGGGTTCACCAAGTCGGGCGAACGGTTGGTGGGACAAGTAGCGAAGCGCCAAGCCATCACCAATCCGGAGAACACCGTTTTCTCCATCAAGCGGTTCATGGGCCGTAAGGTCAATGAAGTTCAGAGCGAGATCAGGACTGTACCCTTCAAGGTGGTGCCGGGACCGAACGGCGATGTGCGTGTAGTGGCCCTGGGAAAGGAATACTCGCCCCCGGAAATCTCCGCCATGATCCTGCAAAAAATGAAGGACGCCGCCGAGCAGTACCTCGGCGAGAAGGTGTCGCAAGCGGTCATCACCGTTCCGGCTTACTTTAACGATTCCCAGCGCCAAGCCACCAAGGACGCCGGAAAGATAGCGGGCCTGGAAGTTCAGCGCATCGTGAACGAGCCTACGGCGGCGGCCTTGGCTTATGGGCTTGACAAGAAGAGCGACGAGACCATAGCGGTCTATGACTTCGGAGGCGGGACGTTCGATATTTCGATTCTGGAAGTCGGCGAGGGTGTGGTCGAGGTCAAGTCGACCAACGGTGACACGCATCTGGGCGGCGACGATATTGATAAGCGGATTATGGACTGGATCGTGGACGAATTCCGCAAGGATCAAGGCATCGACCTTTCGAAGGACCGCATGGCGCTGCAACGCCTCAAGGAGGCGGCGGAGAAAGCCAAGATGGAGCTTTCCACGGTACTCGAGAGCGACATCAACCTGCCGTTCGTGACGGCTGACGCCACGGGGCCGAAGCACCTCAACCTGAAATTGACGCGAGGGCGCTTTGAGCAGATGTGCGAGGATCTTTTCCAGCGTTCCGTTGGCCCGGTGAAGCAGGCGCTTTCCGACGCCAATCTCACGCCCGAGAAGATTGATGAAGTGGTGCTGGTGGGCGGATCGACGCGCATCCCGCGCGTGCAGCAGATTGTCAAGGACCTTTTCCTTGGCAAGGAGCCGCACAAAGGTGTCAACCCGGACGAGGTTGTGGCGGTTGGGGCTGCGGTGCAGGCGGGAGTCCTGGGCGGGGAAGTGAAGGACCTGCTGTTGCTGGACGTTACTCCCTTGACCTTGGGCGTTGAGACTCTGGGCGGTGTCATGACGCCGCTGATCCAACGCAATACGACGATTCCGACGAGAAAGAACGAGACCTTTTCGACGGCGGCGGAGAACCAGACGTCGGTTGAGATTCACGTCCTGCAAGGCGAGCGTCAGATGGCGCGCGATAACCGGACGCTCGGCAAGTTCCACCTGGTGGGCATTCCCCCTGCGCCTCGCGGCATCCCGCAGATTGAAGTGACGTTTGACATCGATGCCAACGGAATTCTGAATGTTTCCGCCAAAGACATCGGCACAGGACAGGAACAGAAGATCACCATAACGTCCTCGAGCGGGTTGAGCAAAGAAGAAGTGGAAAAGATGACCAAGGACGGCGAGTTGCACGCTGCGGAAGACCGCCACCACAAGGAGGACGTGGAAAGCAAGAACCGAGCTGATTCGCTGGTTTACTCGGTGGAGAAGATGCTCAAGGACAATCGCGGGAAGATCTCCGACAGCGACGCCAAGAACATCGAATCGGCCTTGGACGATGCCAAGAAGGCCATTCAGGAAGGCGACGCATCGAAGATCAGCGACACCGTTGAGCGGCTAACAACGGCGTCGCATAAGCTGGCAGAAGCGATGTATAAGCAGGCATCTACGGCGCAATCGGCCCAAGAGGCGCCGGGCGGCCCCGGCGGGACTGCAAGGCCTTCTGCAGGCCCCGCGGCGGAGCCTGGCCAAGCAAAGGGCGAAGGCGAAGTGATCGACGCGGAAGTGGTGGATAGCGACGACAAGAAGAAGGACTGAGAAGTACAGTCGACAGTCGACAGTCCAAAGTTGACAGTTGACGACACCGCGATCGATCAACGAAGGTTTATCACTGGGAGGAGCGACAGGGTAACAGTCGACAGGCAACAGGGAGGGGTTCCTGACTGTCGACTGTTAACTGTTGACTGTGAACTAATGGAACATCGAGGTCTCGTCGGAGTGGAATGCCCGCAATGCCACTGGAAGCAGTTCATGGAACTGGGCCTGGACCAGGCCATCATGGACTCTCCCGCGGCACAGGAGATCCAGCACCAATTACAGGAATGGCTGCGGTCGCGCTGCCCGGATCATCTGGGGGCGATTCTCGAGAAGATGAAGAACTAACACGATGGCTGTCGTCGGTGCACAAAAGGACTATTACGCGACGTTGGGGGTGAGTCGGGACGCCAAGCCGGAGGAGATCCGCAAGGCGTACCGCCGCCTGGCACGCAAGTATCATCCTGACCTTAACCCGGGCAACAAGTCCTCCGAAGAGAAGTTCAAGGAACTCTCGGAGGCTTACGAAATCCTGGGTGACGAAAAAAAACGCCCGATCTACGACCAGTACGGCTTCTATTCCAACAACATTCCCCCGGGTGGCCCCGGACCGAGCGCCTCGACGGGCGCCGGCGGGCCCGGCCCCGGATTCGATTTCTCGGGATTCGATTTCTCGAACGCTGAAGACGGGGATACGGAGGCTGAAAAGCACGCGGGATTCGGGGGGGGCTTCCGGGACATCTTCTCGCAATTGTTCAATCGCTCAGGCCAGCGCGAAGAGGAAGAAGAGGGCCCGCAAGAGGGCAGTGATATCGAGCACCACATGCACCTGGGATTCTGGGACGCCATTCATGGCACACAGGTGCGGATCACCGTGGCGCGGCAAGAGATCTGCCCGACCTGTAAAGGCAGCGGCTCTGCCAAAGGCCCGGCCGTTACCTGCACCATGTGCGGGGGAACGGGCAAGGTGGCGCGCCAGGCGGGGACGATGCGATTCAACGTAACGTGCCCGCAATGTGGCGGGACCGGCAAGCAGCGCCGCCCTTGCCCAACCTGCGGCGGGTCAGGTTCCGTGCGGGCGCCCGAGACTTTTGAAGTGCGTATTCCGCCAGGCGTGGATACGGGTTCTCGCGTACGTGTGCCGGGGAAGGGAAACGCGGGCGCCGGCGGCGGCCCGCCGGGCGACTTGTACATTGTTACGGAAGTTGAAACCCATCCCATCTTTGAGCGCAAGGGCGACAACATCTACGTTAAGGTCCCCGTCACGGTGGCCGAGGCGGCCCTGGGGGCGAAGGTGGAAGTGCCGACTCTCGTGGGACCCTCGACAATCAAGATCCCTCCCGGCACCCAGAGCGGCCAGCAACTCCGACTGCGGGGGAAGGGTGCGCCCTCGTTGCGCGGTGACGCGCGCGGGGATGAATTTGTAGAGGTGCAGGTGATGGTTCCAAGGGTCGCGGATGAAAGGACCAAAGAAATCCTTCGCGAACTTGCGCACCTGAACCCGGAAGATCCCAGGCAAGAGCTGAAGAAATACCTTTGAAGGTTAAAGGTCGAAGGTTAAAGGATAAGGGCTGGATGCCAACTGGGATGTGTTCGCCTTGAACTCTAGACTTTTGACTTTGGACTTTAAACTCTTCCCATGAGCCCTCGTGGCAGAAAAACTCGCGGCAAGACCGGCTACATGATCAGCGCCGTGGCTGAAATGTACAACATCCATCCCCAAACCCTCCGTCTCTACGAGCGAGAAGGGCTGCTGGTGCCTTCCCGCACCAACGGCAACACCCGCCTCTACGGCGACGAAGACCTGGAGCGGCTGGAGACCATCCTGAACCTGACGCGCGACCTGGGCGTCAACCTGGCGGGAATCGAGATTATCCTGAACATGCGCGACCGCATGCAAAAAATGCAGAAGGAAATGCAGGCTTTCGTCTCCTATGTGCAGGAGGAAGTCCTCGCGCGCCCGCCCATAGACCAGGAGCGGATCCAGAATGCGCTGGTGCGCGTCGCCCCGCCCTATTTGATCCGAACGCAACGCCACGCGGGCAAATAAGCGCTCCGATGACAGGAATCTAAGATGCCGCGAAAAGACTGCCCCCAATGCGATGGCACAGGTTGGAAGCCGGTTGAGGTCGAAGGCGTCCCCCGCAGGACCCGCTGCGACTGTTACGGCTTGGAGCGCTCGGAACTGTTGCTGCGCCAGGCTCACATACCCGAAAGGTACGAGCACTGCGCCTTTGAGAATTTTGACATACGCCGCGACAACCAAAGCTTAAGATGGGCGAAGCTGAACGCCGAGAATTTTGTTAAGGAATACCCCGCCGATTTTGGCCTGCTCTTTGTCGGCACCACGGGCGTGGGAAAGACCCACTTGGCGGTCGCGGTGCTGCGCGCGCTGGTCCTGCGCAAAGGCGTGGAATGCCTTTTCTATGATTTCCACGATCTGCTGAAGGCCATTCGGGACAGTTACAATCCCGTCTCTCAAAACTCGGAGCTTTCCGTTCTCCAGCCGGTGCTGGACGCGGAAGTGCTGTTGTTGGATGAACTCGCCTCATGGAACCCCAGTGACTGGGTTAAAGAGACCTTGCAGCATATTATCAATTCACGCTATAACCACAAGAAGGTTACTCTCATCACGACGACGCTTCCCCTGGGTGAAACCCAAGGACGCCGAGAGGTCCGCGCGCCCTCGGGGGATGTTGTCCCTAACGTGGAGCTTACTTTGAACCAGCTCGGAATCACTCTCCGCTCCCGCCTCTATGAAATGTGCAAGCTGATTGAAATGAGCTCCGACGACTACCGCAAAGCGATCAAACAGGCGGCCTATAAGTTCCCGACGGCGTAATTGCTTCCCGGCGGGAAGGCTGGAGCCTCGCTGCTGCACTCCAAAAGAGGCCTTGCGGCTATCGTCTCGGCTCGGACTGGATGTCCGCTTCCCAAGGCTGCTGCTTCGCATTGACTTCGCTTTCCGCGCAACGGTAGAATAGGACTTCCTTTGTAGGCCTGCGTCGGGTACCTGGAGAGGAGGCCGGCGGATGTCCGCTGACGAAAAAGGTAGTAGTTTGCAAACGGCTGGGAGTGAAAGTTTGCAAGAAGCAAGGATGGACCTCGGAGCCCAAAATGATTTGACCGATCCCCAGGCGAGGATTCCTGAGATCAGCGAGGTGGTGAATCTGATGGAGGGGATGGAGGCTCTATCCGCTCCCACGATTGCCGCGGGTGAAATCGTTCAGGGCCATGTGCTCAAGATCACGGATACCGAAGTTGTGGTTGATGTGGGGCTGAAATGCGAGGCCCAGGTTCCGCGGAACGAGTTCCTCGCTCTGGATGGGCACCTGAGGATCAGCCCAGGCGATACGGTTGACCTTTGGGTCGACAATTATGACGAGGCCTCCGGAACGGTCAGCGTTTCCTACCAAAGGGCATTGCGGCGCAAGACCTGGGATGGAGTTGAACGCGCTTTCCAGGATCAGAGTAACATCACCTGCCGCGTGGTAGATCGAATCAAAGGCGGCTTGATGGTGGATATTGGGGTTCCGGCTTTCCTCCCGGCTTCTCATGCCGATGTGCGCGTGCACGCTAACCTGGATGAACTCAAGGGTCAGGAATTCCCCTGCAAGGTCATCAAGGTCAACCGCAAGAAGAACAACGTGGTGGTCAGCCGCAAGGCTGCGATGGAAGAAGAACTAAACCGGCGCAAGCAGGAATTGGCGGAACGCCTGGTGGAAGGCGCGGACGTCGTGGGTAAGGTCAAGAACCTGACCGACTACGGCGTCTTTGTTGACCTGGGTGGGATTGACGGCCTCCTTCACATTACCGACCTTTCCTGGGGCAGAATTGGGCATCCCTCGGAAGTGGTCCAAGTAGGTCAGGAAATCAGGGTGAAGGTGCTCAAACACGATCCCGAAAGAGGGCGGATCTCCCTGGGTCTGAAGCAACTCACGCCTGACCCCTGGGAGACTGTGGCGGCCACCTATCATGCCGCAGACCGAATCATAGGCCGCGTGGTGAGTCTTGCCGATTACGGCGCTTTTGTTGAACTGGAGGCCGGCGTGGAAGGACTCATACACATTTCGGAGATGAGCTGGAGCAAGCGACTTCGCCATCCGTCCAAGATCCTTAAGATGGATGAGCGTGTCGAGGTGGGGGTGTTGGACGTCGATCCCGTCAAGCGCCGCATCTCACTTAGCCTGAAGACCACCCTTCCGGATCCCTGGACATTAGTGGGCGATCGGTTTGCGGTGGGGTCGATGGTGCACGGGCGGGTTCGCAACCTCACCGAATTCGGCGCATTTGTGGAAATCGAAGACGGACTCGACGGCCTGATTCATGTCTCAAACATGTCGTGGAATAAGAATGTGAAACACCCGTCGGAGGTCCTGAAGAAAGGCCAAACGGTCGATGCTGTGGTGCTGGCCGTGGACCCCGATAATCGCCGGCTTGCACTGGGTTTGAAACAACTCGAGGAAGATCCCCGCGAGGCATTCTTCGCCAGTGTCCACGTCGGGGACATGCTGCGCGGTAAAGTGACGCGGGTGGCGCCTTTCGGCGCCTTTGTCGAGCTGGCGGAAGGAATTGAAGGTCTCTGCCATGTTTCGGAGTTTGAAAATGGCCACACTCGAAATGAGAGCGCGAAGCTCGAGGTGGGCAGCGATTTGGAATTTCGCGTGATCCGCCTCAGCGCCCGGGAGCGGAAGATTGCCTTGAGCCAGAAGGAACCGGCGGTGCAACCCAGTCCCGCAGAAATCGAGAAAGCCAAAGAGCCGGTAAGAAAATCCACTATGGCGGAGGCGCTTTCTTCCGCGGGTATCAACGCCCTGGAGTACTCGTCTTCAACCTCGGCAGTTGAGTCGTGACCTGTTGTACCGGTTATCCCCGACACTTCGCACCAGGAGCTAAACATGACCAAGGCAGAACTGATTGAGGACGTTGCGCGGGCCGTGGAGATGAGCCGCAAGGACTCCGAGATCATCGTCGAAACAATCTTCGAGAGCATTGTGAAGTCGTTGCGCGTGGGTGATAAGGTCGAAATCCGGGGCTTTGGGAGCTTTCGTACTCGCCAGCGTAAGCCCCGCATCGGTCGCAATCCGAAGACCGGCGTGCGCGTCGATGTGCCCGCGAAGAAGATTCCTTACTTTAATCCCAGCAAGGAGTTGAAAGATCTTGTCAATAGTGGGGCTGCGGCCGCGACGCCTCCCCCACCTCCGGCTGCTCCCGCGCCCGAGCCTTCGGGTACAACCACTCCTTAGTTGAGAGGTGGTCTTATGTGTCCGCCGGCGAACGATGCCGGCGCTCCGCCGCGGCGTACGTCGACCTGTGCGGTTATGGTCCGTCCGCAGGCGGTTCGAATCCTGCTCGATCACCAGGCATCCCGATTATGGACTACCTTTGGAGTCCTTGGCGGTTTCGCTATGTCAGCCAGCCTGTCGAGACCGGTGGCTGCGTTTTCTGCGAAAAGAGCGCGGCCGACCCCTCTCGCGACCGGGAGAGCCTGCTTCTCTATCGAGGCCGCTCGAATTTCATTCTTCTCAACCTCTTTCCGTACACCACCGGCCATTCCATGGTGATCCCTTATGCCCACGTTGCCAGCCTCGAAGATGTGGAGTCCACTGCGCTCGTCGAAATGATGGAGCTGGCCCGGCGCCTTCAGGGTGCATTGCGAGATTGCTATCATCCCGAAGGGTATAATCTTGGCATGAATCTTGGGAAATGCGCTGGGGCCGGCGTCGCGGACCACCTGCACTTGCATCTGCTCCCCCGCTGGACGGGAGATTCCAGTTTCGTGACCACGATCGGGGAGACTCGCGTCCTGCCGGAGGATCTGCTCATCACCTACGATAAGCTGGCCCCTTATTTTCCACCGAATCGTTAATTCTCCGGACGCTTCCGCTCGGCTCGCGATTGCTCGATGCACCGTGGACATCTGCGTCCGCGAAAGCAGGCTCCGGCAGGATGTCAACCTGGTGGCACGCGCCTCCGCGAAGGTACTGGCGCGCGTCGGTGCGCGCACCTATTCTTTTTCAAGTGTCACGTTAATTGTCGGAGATGCGCCAGCCGTCACCGTGATGGTCCTTTGCCAAGGTTTAAACCCAGACTTCTCAATGCTGATCGTGTGATCCCCTTGAGTCAGTCGGACGGTGGACGGTGTATTGCCCACAAACTTCTGGTCGACGACAATGTCGGCCCCGTCCGGGGTCGAGCCGACAGGAACCGCGATTGTATCTGGCAACTCCGGAGCACTTGCTTCTCCTGCTGGCGCTGGGACCGCGGCGGCTGAGTTGGGTGCCTGGGCAGTGAACTTTCCCGGATCGAGATTCATGTCACCGCTAATGTAGGCGGTGATTTCGGTGCCTTTGGGAATCGTAATATCTTTGCCATGCATAAAGAGAAAAAATGGCGCCGCAGGCCAGACGACCAGACTTGTCGCGACGATTCCCGCAGTCATTGCGCCAGTGTGCCCACCGCCCTTTACGTCCTTGACACCACGCAGCGCTGCCTTCTCTCCATCCGCGAGTCGAACTGAGTCAATATTCACATCCAGCTTTCCTCCCCTGCCCATCCTTCGCTTAGCCTGGGCCTCGGTGACAGTTCCCAAAGCTAAACTCCCCTTTGGGATGACAACCAAATCACCGACGCGCACCTCCTCAAGGACGTCAAAGTCAATGCGCTCGTCCACCTGTGCGTCAGCCGACGAAAGCGTCCGTTGTAAACGGAGCCTTACCGGGGTAGCGTCTTCGAGGCGAAGACCAGCGATTTTCGCTGCAGCCGGTTGGGTCCCTTGCCCCGGTGTGTCCGCGCGGGCACTTGTGGCGAATAGTACAATACAAGATACGATTATGCAGGCATTAATTCGATTCATGATCGATTCCTTCCTGGTACTTTTCGTTTCCGGCGTTATGTTAGCTGCCTTTGCATCAATGTCAAGTAGTACTCTCGTCCCCGCACCAATATCCGAACCACGGCACCTACAGAATGGGAGAACGCCGTGCCTTGTGCTTCTCTGGTCGACGCGGCCTGACTTCGTGTAGAATCTCAGGCAAGGAATGAAGCCAACAATCGAACAGGGGGAGACATGAGCGGAGTCAACAGGCGTGGTTTTCTGGCGGCGGGAAGCGCATTCTTGAGTGTCGCGGCGGAGGCGGAGCTTCTGGCGGGACCGGTCCCGGCAGGGATGGCCGACGAGGCTAAGGTTGACCTGGTAGGCCCGGACATCTACTTTCACGAGGGAAGTGTTGCGGATAACGCCGACGCCGTTTGCAACAACGGCTGGATCCTGTTCGAAGACTATGTGCTGGTTGTCGACGCAAATTTCCCCGCGGGGGCGCGGCTGATCATCAGCAAGATACGATCGATGACCGACAAGCCGATAAGGTTTGCCTTCGACACCCACCACCACGGCGACCACGCTTACGGCAATCAGGTCTACGTCGATAATGGAGCGGTGCCGGTGGCGCACACGGGTGTCATCGAAGAGATGAAGCGGTACGAGACGGGCTACTACGACAGCAAACCCGGCGCCTGGGAAGCTGCTGCAAAGGGGCGCGCCGACCTGAAAGACACCAAGCTCAAACCGCCCTCCGTGCTTTTTTCCAAAGACTTGTTCTTTGACGACGGCAAGCATCGGGTCGAGCTGATGCACCTGGGCGTAGCTCATACGCATGGCGACGCCGTTGCCTGGCTGCCGAAGGAGCGCATCCTTTTCACCGGCGATATGTGCGTGAACGGGCCGTATAACTTCGTCGGTGACGGAGACGTGGGCAAGTGGGTGGTGACGCTGGATGCGGTGAAGAAACTTCGTCCGAAAATCGTGTGTACCAGCCATGGGCCGCGCTCCGTGGCGACCGTTTTGGACGATCAGCAGGCGTTCTTCAAAGCTCTCCGGGAACAGGTCGGTACGCTGATGGCCAGCAAGGCGCCCGAGGAGGCTAAGGGTCAGATTGAGGCCATTCGGGCGGCAGTGAAGGGTAACGCGCAGATCGCACGCTACGTTGGCGATCCGGGGGCGGACAATTCGTTCCCCTCGCAGGTTGGGAAAGTCTACGAGGAACTGACGGGCAAGAAACTCGCCGCCTTGGCCGGCCATCGGCAGTTCGCACGCCATGTCCACGCCCGATGCCATGGCCTGGCATTAGTTTAGTTGGCTGCACAGGATTCCTTAGCTATGCTCGTGGCGCGGTGAACGGATCTTGAGCACAAGAGAGCGCCGTTGCCGCGCAGAAGCTGACAGTCTGTGCTGCTCCCCCCTTTTCCTTGAGGCCGAAGGGTGCTGAATTCGGTGCGTTGTTTGACATGTGTGGCTATTGGCCGTACACTGAGAAGTGATCTGAATTGGAGGTTTTATGGCACGTGCAGCCAGAGTCCTCTACGGCTCTCGCAAGGCGGAACGTTTAGAGGCCAGAGTTACTGTCGCCCAAAAACGGCTGATCGAGCGGGCTGCCGCTCTGCAGGGCACCACCGTGACCGATTTTGTTGTCGTCAGCGCTCAACAAGCGGCCGCCAGGACGATTAAGGAGCTCGAATCGTTGAGCCTGACCGAAGAAGCACGCGAGGTTTTCGTAAACGCTATTCTGAACCCGGCGGGTCCGAATGAGGCAGCTCGCGCCGCGGCGCGGCGCTATGGAAAACAGATAGGACGTTGAGTGGCCCATGGACCCAAGTCCGGCAGCTTCGTTATCGAGCTACTCTGCCCGAGGCATGACCGAGCAGCTTTTTCCTGCGGCGTTGAAGTCCTTGACGCCTATTTGCGAACGCAGGCTGGGCAGGACCTGCGGAAACGCGCTGCGGTTCCGTTCGTTCTAACTGAAGACGGAAAGACTATAGCCGGATACTACACACTGTCTCAGTTTGCCGTGGAACTGGGAGCCTTGCCCGAAAACGTCGCGAAAAGGCTGCCGAAATATCCCTTGGTTTCAGTAACGCTGTTGGGCCGCCTCGCGGTTTCCACTGCAGACCGGGGTCGAGGACTCGGGGAAATGCTCTTGATGGATGCTCTGCATCGGAGCCTCGAATCGAGCATGCAAGTAGCATCTGCGGCGGTAATCGTCGATGCTCAAGACGATTCAGCCGTTTCGTTTTACAAAAAATACGGCTTCCTCGAGCTTCCCAGGATTGACCGGCGCCTATTCCTGCCCATGGGAACGATTGAGCAAATGTTTGCAGATGTGTCGAGTAAGTCGAGGTGACAAAATGAGAGTGCGAAGGCTTTCATTGTGGCGGGTCAGCTGTTCCGGCCTATTGCTCTTCTCGGCGTTGCACGTTTCCGCGCAAACACCTTCGGAAGCGTTGCTGGTGCTCGCCAAGGGCGACTTATCGCTTGCCATTGTCGATCCTGTAAGCCTACGCGTGGTTGGCCGCGCGCCGTCCGGTCTGGATCCGCACGAGGTGATTGCATCCGCTGACGGCAGGCTCGCTTACATTTCGAACTACGGCGGATCAGACAGCGATCTTAACACCATCTCGGTGGTCGACTTGGTTTCGCAAAAGGCCCTGCCGGCCATTAACCTTGGCGCCTTGCATTCGGCGCACGGTTTGGCTTTCGCCGGCGGCAAGCTCTATTTCACCGTGGAGACGAATAAGGCCCTCGGGCGCTACGATCCGGCGGCGCAGAAAGTGGACTGGGTTCTGGGCACTGGCCAGGACCGTACGCACATGGTCTGGGTGTCCGAAAGCTTGGACACGCTCGTCACCTCCAATGTCAGCTCCGGCACGATTAGCATTATTGAACGAGTTTCATCACCAGGCGGCTTCGGGCCTCCTCCTGGCGGGCCGCCCGGTGGCGGCCCTCCGCCCGGATTTCGTCCGCCGCCGGGTGGGCCGCGGAAGACCTGGGAAGTAACCAGCGTTCGGTCCGGCAACGGTTCGGAAGGATTTGACGTGTCACCGGATGGGAAGGAAATTTGGGCCGCGAACGCGCGTGATGCGACGGTGACCATCATCGACTTCGCCGGCAAACACGCCACCCAAACTTTTCCCATTTCGGTCAACGGCGCGAATCGCCTGAAGTTCACCCCGGATGGCACGCGAGTGTTTGTCTCCGGGCTGGGCTTCGGAGGCAGGTCGGGAAGCGATCTCGTGGTGATCGATGCGGCGAGCCGCAAGGAGATCAAGCATTTCGACCTGGGCGGGGGCGCCGCAGGAATACTGGTGGTTCCCGACGGCTCACGAGCCTTTGTCGCCGTGAGCGGCAAGGACTACGTCGCCGTCGTGGACCTGAAGAGCCTGGAAATCACTGGCCGCATCTCCGCCGGGAAACAACCTGACGGACTCGCTTGGGCGCTACGGAAATAAGCTTTTTGGTAGTGGTGCAGTTTGATATTGTGGCGGCGAGTTTACCTCGCCAAATGGCGGCGTAAAGCCGCCTCTACATCAAACTGCACCACTGCTACCTTTTTGGTATCCTCGCCAAGTCAGTTCGGTTATGCTGGAATCAAATCCACAGGGGCAGACAAGATAACTCGGAAGAGGTGCAGATGCGTATTCTGGCTAAGTTTAACCTTGTTCTCATCCTCATATTTGCGGCGGCTGTGGCCATCACCGGCTACATCGCTCACGGTTTCCTGGATCGCGACGCTCGCCACCAGGTAATCCAGCAGGCCGACCTGATGGTTGGAGCCGCGGGCGGCATGCGGTCCTATACTGCTGAGCAGCTCGATCCGCTACTTGAACCCAGCGAGCAGCATGCGAGCCGATTCATCCCCCAAACGATCCCCTTTTACAGCGCCACGGAGGTGTTCAATTATCTGCGAAAGACGTACCCTGCCTACACCTATAAGGAAGCCGCGCTCAACCCTACCAACCTCCGCGATCGTGCCGTGGACTGGGAGGCGGACATTATTCAGAGCTTCAGCAACCATCCCGAAAAGAACCAGATCATCGACACGCGCTCTACACCCGAAGGCGAATCTCTGTACCTGGCTCACCCGATCAAGGTTGACGCAAGCTGCCTGACCTGTCACGGCGAGCCCAGCCAGGCGCCAAAGTCCCTGGTGGCGGTATACGGCAGAGACAACGGTTTCAGCTGGAAAGTGGGCGACGTCGTGGGGGCGCAAATCGTGAGCGTGCCTATGGCCCTGCCGCTCTCGGTTGCCGCCGGCGAGTTCAAGGCTTTGATGATTTCTCTGGGATCGGTTTTCCTCGCCACGCTGGTGCTACTCGATCTGGCGCTCATTTTCGTCGTCATCCGGCCTGTGACAAAGCTGTCGGCTGCGGCCGACGAGATCAGCAAGGGCAACCTGAACGTCCCCGAGCTTAAAGCCTCGGGTTCTGACGAGATCTCCCAGCTTGCCCAGTCCTTCAACCGCATGTATGTGAGCCTCGCGAAGGCTATCAAGATGTTGGAGGAGACGTAGCCGGCCGGTGACGGGCCCCTGGGGCTGTCATCCTGAGGAGCCGCGGGCGGTCCTGAGCGAAGCGAAGGAAGGATCTCCGTAGTTCACTGAAAATACAACTACCGAGATTCTTCGCTGCGCTCAGAATGACAGTGTTCAAAGGTTTCTCTCAGCCTGTTAGGGTTCGATAGCGTTTGGTTCCCCTCCTTGATTAAGGAGGGGTTAGGGGAGGTTGGCCAAAGCACTCAAAACACGCGTGACGCCAGAAATTTCTCGCGATCGGCGGGAGACGGTATTTCCGCGGCCACGGCTTCGTAGAGTTGGCGCAACGAACCTGATCTCTTCGCCGCGCGAGCCACAATGATTCTGGCCAGCGGCCCGATGTACACCGCCAGATCCTTCTTCAGCTTTTCCAAGTCAGGCTCGCCCAGGGATTTCACCTGTTGACTCGCCCTGAGGCCCCCGCCTGGGGCTGGAGCGGCGGGGCCGGCGGCGGTTTCAGCGGCATCGCTGACAGGCGCCGCCGCGAACATCGGCGCGGCGTAGACCGGTACCGGCGGCGGAGTCACCAGCCGAAGGCCCGAAGGCGCCGGTGCGATTTGCGATTGAAGCTCGACCAGCGCGTCGCGAAATTCCTCAGCGCTTTGGAAGCGGCGTTCGGGCGCTTTTTCCAGCGCCTGCTCAATGATTCGCGAGAGCCCTTCCGGGATGTCCGGGCTCAGCCGCATGGGGGGCAGCGGTTTTTGTTCGAGGTGCCCTCGCATAATGGCGTAAAAGCTATCCCCCTGAAACGGATGGCGGCCGGTCACGCACTCATAGAGCGTCGCGCCCAGCGAGTAGAGGTCCGACCGCACGTCGAGCGGCTCCGCTTTGAGCTGTTCAGGCGACATGTAGTAAAGAGACCCCAGCGCCGTTCCGGGCGCGGTGAGCTTGGGATCCCCCGCCTTGCTCGCAATGCCGAAATCAGTGAGCTTCACCACGCCGCCAGCCGTAATCAGGATGTTTGCCGGCTTGATGTCGCGATGAATCACGCCTAGCCGGTGTGCGTAAGAGAGCGCCGCAAGCACCTGACAAGTGCATTCCAAAGCGTAAAGCGCGTTGAGCCTGCCGCCGCGAAGCTTCTCATCCAACGAGGAGCCTTCGACCAGTTCCATAATCATGATGAGCTGATCGTCGACTTTAAAGGCGGTTCGCAGCGACGCGATGTTGGGATGCTCGAGGGCGGCCACCACCTTGATTTCGCGGAGGAATCGTTCCGCGAGGTCTGGCGCGGCGGTGGCGTCGTCCAGCAGCACTTTCATGGCTTCCACGCGGTCCGATATCACGTTCCGGACCTTGTAGACTTTGCCCATGCCACCGCGTCCCAAAAGAGCGATGACCTGGTAGCCTCCCACCGTTTGCCCGATTTCAATACCCATTTATTACTAAGATAGTCGATCCTCCACCGTTCGGCAAGGGTTCTGCAGGGTTCACATAACGAGCATCTTCAGCCCCAAAGGGGCGGCCTACCACAGCCCAGGCCAACGGCCAGGGTCAAAAGTCGACCAGACGATGGTTTGTAAGCCCTGAAGGGGCGTAATAAAACCACGATCGGAAGAGAGGCGATTGCTCCTGAATGGCCCGCATGGTATTCCGCCCTTTCAGGGCTTGCTCTGAGGAGGGAACGTGCGTTTCCTGCGACCCAGGCCGATGGCCTGGGCTGTGGTAGGTCGCCCCTTCGGGGCTTGTTTGATTTGACCCGAACCGAGGCAGAACTCGAGCCCCTCGGCTCCTCCCAGGGTGTTGGGAAACTTCTTCTGAGCCCGCGCCACCAGGCTATCGACGAAGGCGTCGTTACTCTCAGGATCATGGTGGAACAGCACCAGCCGTTTCACATCGCATTCCCGGGCAATGCGCACACCCTCCTGCCAGGAGCCGTGTCCCCAGCCTTTCTTTTCGCCTTGTGACTGCCGGGGCGTGTATTGCGAGTCATACAACAGCAGGTCGGCATCGCGGGCGAGGGACCGCAGCGAGCCGTCGTAGGCCGGAGCGCCGGGTTCGGTGTCGGTCGCCAAAACGAAAACGCCGCCGTCCGCTTCGATTCGGTAGCCGGCGCACCCCTGCGGATGATTGAGTCGCGCGGTCTTGATCACCGCCCCGCTAATACTGACGGGGGTCTTTCCTAAGTGGATAAAGTGGCGATTGGCCCTCATGCCTATTGGATAGTAGGGACTCGCCATCATACCTTCGAGGGTTCGACGCAACCGGGCGGCCGGCAACAGCGGTGAATAGAAAAAGAAGGTGTTATGTTTCTGGTAAAAGGGAACGAAATACGGAATTCCCTGGATATGGTCCCAATGGAAGTGCGTCAGAAAGATATGGGCGAGGATGGGCCGTCCGGCGAATTCTTTCACAAGGCTATTGCCCAGCGCCCTCATTCCGCTGCCGCAGTCGAGAATGATCAGGGTGTTGTTCTCGAGCCGAAGAGCGATGCAGCAAGTGTTGCCGCCGTACCGCCCCGTCTCTCTTCCCGGAGTTGGCGTTGAGCCGCGCACGCCCCAGAGTCCGACCTTCATGGTTCACCGCCTCGCGCCACCTGCCGCCCGTTGATCTCCATAGCGTAGCAATCTCGCTTTCCGGTGTCTACCGTGTTCCGGTCCTTTCGGGGCTCGCATTGGGCTGAGACTTGCCCTTGCCTTGCGTTGCCCGCTTCCCTGATACTTACTGGGGCCCGTTGCCGCCCTGCTCTATAGCTGTCAATTTGCATCGCCCGTGGGGCGTAACGGTGACTTCCATCGCCGATCAGGAGGGCATGGTGCGTCGATTGGAATCTGGAATCTTGAATCTTGAATTGCTGCGCGGCAGGGCGGCGAGAGGTTGTTCTGCATTGGCTTGCCTCGTCGGGTGTTTACTCTCAGGGGTGCCATCGGCGCGCGCCCAGCAAGCGAATCTGGATGCGCTCGTGGAAGGCGAAATGCCGTCGCTTCTCTCCACCTACAAATCGCTTCACGCCGCGCCTGAACTCTCCCATCACGAGCAGAAGACCTCGGCTTTTGTTGCCGGCGAACTGCGGGCACTGGGTTACAACGTCACAGAACACGTGGGTAATTACGCCGGCCATCCGGAGTGGTCTGGCTACGGCGTGGTGGGTGTTTTGAACAATGGCCAGGGGCCGACGGTGTACGTTCGCACCGAACTGGACGCGCTGCCCGTGGAGGAAATGACGGGCCTGCCCTATGCGAGCAAAGTCCGAACCAAGGATGATGCAGGGCGCGAAGTGGGTGTGATGCATGCCTGCGGGCACGATATTCACATCACCTCTTTGCTGGGAACGGCGAAAGTGCTAGCAGAAATGAAGGGACAATGGCATGGAACGCTGGTAATGCTGGCGCAGCCCGCGGAGGAGGCCATTAGCGGCGCCAAAGCCATGCTGGACGACGGTCTCTACACGCGCTTTCCGAAGCCGGATTTCGTCATTGCGCTGCATGACACGCCCGCGCTCGAGGCAGGGAAAGTCGGGATCACGCCCGGCTATGCGATGGCCAGTTCCACCTCCGTCGAGGTTACGCTGCGCGGCATCGGCGGGCATGGCTCCGCCCCGCAAGTGGCGAAAGACCCGATCCTCGAAGCCGCGGAGTTCGTATTGGCCATTCAGACCATCGTAAGCCGCGAAGATTCACCCTTTGATCCTGCCGTGGTCACCGTCGGCTCGATTCACGGCGGCACACGTCCGAACATCATCCCGGACGAAGTGCGTTTGCAGCTAACCATCCGGACCTACAAGGAGGAGGTGAGGCAGCACATTCTCGAAGCGCTGAAGAGAATGGCGCAGGGTATCGCTGCCGCGCACGGAATCCCGCCGTCGCTCTCTCCCATTGTGACCGCAGATGAGAGCGACCACAGCCCCGCGCTTTACAACGATCCCCAACTGACGGCACGGCTGGCGCAGGTGTTCAGGACGGCGCTCGGGACGGACAATGTTGTGGATTTGCCCCCGGTCATGGCCAGCGAGGACTTCTGCCGTTTTGCTCTGGAGGATCGACAAATCCCCATTTGTCAGTTCTCCTTGGGCGCGGTTGATCCTGCAAAGCTCCGAGAGAGCCGACGCACCGGTGTGCCCCTGCCCGGACTGCACTCGAGCTTGTGGGCTCCGGTCCCCGAGCCCACGCTGCGCACCGGCGTAAAGTCCATGACCAGCGCGGTGTTGGATTTGATGAAATAAGAGGTAGTATTACAGGCTCAGCAATCTGGACCGATAGTATGAAAAAATCGCGCTGTCATGCTGAGCGAAGCGAAGCATCTGCATTCGCCTCTTTGAAACCAACAACTGCAGATTCCTCGCTGCGCTCGGAATGACATGGCCTGTCGATTATTTGGCACTTTCGAAGCCGTGCGTTCGAGGGAGGAAAATGCTGATGAGGGCAATTAAATCGCACCTATTCACTTTGTTCCTGATGGCTCTGGTGACTGCCTCTGCATCGGGTCAAGGCCCGTCGCCGCTTCCGGCAAAACAGACGGTGATTCGTGCCGGAAGAATCCTGGATGTGAAGACGGGGCAGGTAATTCGAGACGGGGCAATTGTCATTGCCGGCGATAAGATCGTGAGCGTGGGGCCGGCT
>Ga0181535_10003625_pt1 | contig 17787 bp, 9 predicted proteins | sample PEATcosm2014_Bin_44_FD_119774 | JGI IMG/M metagenome (GOLD analysis project Ga0181535, IMG submission 119774) | Peatland microbial communities from MTU Mesocosm Facility, Houghton, MI, USA - PEATcosm2014_Bin17_30_metaG | ecosystem: Environmental > Terrestrial > Soil > Wetlands > Peat | place... | reverse complement strand
TAGATGATATAGAGTTCGATGAGTGGCGTTGCGCCCATTCCGTTGACGAACAGGATAACATTATCGCCCGACTTGTAGGGAAGGTCGGCAATAACCGGCTCCAGCAACATTTCCGTGATCTCATCAGCGGAGACTATGGGAAGACGCTGACGGCCAGGCTCGCCGTGGACACCAATCCCAACTTCCATCTCGTTATCACCAAGCTCGAAAATCGGCTTGCCAACGTGCGGGATAGTGCAGGAAGTCAACGCCATTCCCATACTGCGGCCGGTTGCCCGGATACTGTCGCCAAACGCCTTAACTTGTGCCAGATTCATCCCTGCTTCGGCAGCCGCGCCCACCAGTTTGTCCAACAAAATCGTAAGAGCAACACCCCGGCGCCCAGTGGTGTACAGGCTGTTCTGTACAGCCACATCGTCGTCCGATAGGACTCTGGCGACTTCGATCTTCTCTTCGCGCAGCAACTCCTCCGAAACGTCGAAGTTCATGATATCGCCAGTGTAATTCGCAAAAAGGTGAAGTACTCCGGCACCGCCATTGACCGCCTTGCTGGCTTCAAACATTTGGTCAGGAGTCGGGCTGGTGAACACATGCCCAGGACAAGCCGCATCCAACCCCCCAAATCCGACATAACCACCCTGCATAGGCTCGTGGCCGCTGCCGCCACCCGAAACCACGGCAACCTTACCCTTCTTAGGGGCGTCTTTGCGGGCAATGTAGAAGGGATCCAAGCTGACGCGAACGCTGTCAGCGTGTGCCAGCGCTATTCCTTCCAGTGCTTCACGAACCACGTTTTCCGGAGCATTAATGAGCTTCTTCATGAATTCCCTTTTCTATAGACTTGCGGCGCCCCTTGGGGGCGCCGCATTCGATTAGATTCCCCAGCGTAAACCCGGGGTATTGACCGGAGCGTCCCAAAGGCTGATCAGGTTGTCGTCGGCGCGCAGCACCGTAATCGATGTGCCAGCCATCTCCAGGCTGGTGATGTAGCTGCCAACCAAGTTGCGGGCGATCTTCAGACCATGTTTCGCTGCGATCTGAGCTGCCTTGCGATAGATAATGTAAAGTTCGATGAGCGGTGTGCCACCCATGCCGTTCACGAACAAAATGACATTCTCGCCCGACTTGAACGGCAGGTCGCTGAGGATGGGCTCCATCAACATTTCCGTGATCTCATCGGCGGGAGCCAGCGCAACACGCTTGCGGCCAGGCTCGCCATGGATACCGATCCCTACTTCCATCTCGTTTTCGCCAAGCTCGAACGACGGTTTGCCGGCGTGTGGAACGGTGCAGGCGCTCAGTGCCATGCCCATGCTGCGCCCGGTAGCCCGAATGCTGTCACCAAGAGCCTTCAAGTGGGCCAGATCGGCTCCCTTTTCAGCGGCGGCTCCCAGCAATTTCTCCATCAAAACGGTAAGACCAACGCCACGGCGTCCGGCGGTCCATGTGCTGTTCTCCACGGCCACATCGTCATCCGTAAGGACGCTCGCTACTTCAATCTTTTCTTCCCGCAGCATATCCGCCGCAAGATCAAAGTTCATCACATCGCCTGTGTAGTTTTTGACGATATGGAGAATTCCAGCGCCGCTGTTTACTACCTTGCCGGCTTCAAACATCTGGTCTGGACTCGGGCTAGTGAAGACGTGACCAGGGCAGGCCGCATCCAGCATTCCCAATCCCACAAAACCGCCGTGCATCGGTTCGTGACCGCTGCCGCCGCCGGAGACCAAAGCCACTTTGCCCTTGACGGGCGCATCTTTACGCGCAATGTAGAATGGATCCAAGCAGACACGAACACGGTCGCCGTGCGCCAGTTGGATTCCCTCTAGTTCTTCCCGTACAACATTTTCCGGAGAATTGATCAGCTTCTTCATGAAACTTCTCTCCTCAAAGACTTGCGGCGCTCTACTGAGCGCCGCAATGGTTTAGTTACAGAATACCTGTTGCCTTGCAAATCACCGCGCCAATCGCAGCCCCGATCAATGGGCCAAAAATTGGAACTGTGAGGCCATACGTCCAGTCGCAGCTGCCCTTGTTCGGAATTGGGAGCACGGCATACATGATGCGGGGACCGAGATCGCGGTTCGGGTTCATTGCCCACCCGGTGGGACCGCCCAGGCCGCAACCAATGACCCAGATCAAAATGCCCCAGCAGTAGGGACCGAATCCAGCCGGCAGGCCGGTTGCGGAAACGCCCTTGGAACCGAACGAGAAACCAACGATGCACAGTACGCAGGTGGCAATCGCTTCTGTCAGCACGTTGAGTGGGAGGTTACGAATCGCTGGAATGGTGGAGAAGGTTCCCAGCTTCGTCGGCCCATCCGGTGTGTCCGCGTAATGGTGTAGATACGCAAGCCACACAAAGATGGAGGCAACCATGGCACCGGCAAACTGCCCCGCGACCAAACCCGGAACCTGGCTCACCGGGGTGACGCCAGCGATTACTAGAGCTAACGTGACCGCGCAGTTAAGGTGAGCAACGCCGCCGACTGCCAAGCTCACGAAGATGCCGGCAGAAACCGCAAACGCATATCCGGTAACGACGGTCATGTAGCCAGAACCCGAACCTTTTGACTTGCTGAGACTGACGTTAGCAACGGTGCCGTTGCCTAGCAGAATCAGAATGAATGTCCCGAGAAATTCACCAAATACTGGTCCATGCATTTGAGCAGACCTCACTTTCGTTTTTTTTTAAATCTGTTCAACTACTCCCTACTTCAGTGATCTTTCTACTACTCAACCCAGTCGAAGGACCTTGTGACGGCCTTCTTCCAGAAGTGATACAACGATGCTCTCTTCTCTTCTGCCATGGACGGGTTCCAGCGATGATCTTCGGCCCAGTTGGCGACCAATTCATCAGTATCCTTCAGGAAGCCGGTGGCCAAGCCGGCCGCATAGGCGGCACCCAGTGCGGTTGTTTCGTGAACCACTGGACGAACTACCGGCTTGTTCAGAATGTCTGCCTGGAACTGCATCAGCAGATTGTTTGCGATCATGCCGCCATCGGTGCGCAGATTTGCCAGCTCGATGCCGGAATCCTTCTCCATTGCATCCAGAACTTCACGAACCTGGTACGCAGTGGCTTCCAGAACGGCGCGTGCGATGTGTCCCTTGTTTACATACCGGGTTAGGCCAGCGATCACGCCGCGGGCGCTGTCCTTCCAGTACGGCGCATAAAGTCCGCTGAATGCCGGAACAAAATACGCACCACCATTGTCGTCGACCGAGGCGGCGAGCTGCTCGATGTCCGAGCTCTTCGCGATCAGTCCCAGGTTGTCGCGGACCCACTGTACCAGTGCGCCCGTAATCGCGATGCTGCCTTCCAGGGCATACACGGCCGGCGCTTTGCCGATCTTGTAGCCAAGGGTGGTCAGCAAACCGCACTTGGAGGGAACCACCTTCGTACCGGTGTTCATCAGCATGAAGCAGCCGGTGCCGTAAGTGTTCTTTGCTTCGCCAGGCTTGAAGCATGCCTGACCGAATAGGGCAGCCTGCTGGTCGCCGAGATCGCCGGCAACCGCAACGTCCTTGATTGGGCCCAGGGTGGCCTTGCCATACACTTCCGAACTGGATGCGATCTTCGGCAGAACCGAGGCCGGAATGTTGTAGTCAGCCAGCATGTCCTTGTCCCAGTCCAAGGTCGCCAGATTCATCAATTGCGTGCGGCTACCATTGCTCACGTCGGTGACGTGCACGCCGCCGTTAACGCCGCCGGTCAGGTTCCAGATCAGGAAGGTGTCAATGTTTCCAAACAGCAAGTCGCCAGCTTCGGCAGCAGCGCGTGCACCGGCAACATTGTTCAGAATCCAGCGGATCTTCAGGCCGCTGAAATAAGTAGCCAGCGGTAAACCGGTCTTCGCGCGATAGCGATCCTGGCCGCCGTTGGCGGCAAATTCCGCAACCGTATCGGCAACGCGGGTGTCTTGCCAGACGATGGCGTTGTAAATCGCCTTTCCCGTCTTCTTGTTCCACACAACCGTGGTCTCGCGCTGGTTGGTGATGCCGATGCCAGACAGATCCTCGGGCTTTAGGCCCTTGGCTTCCATCGCTTCCTTGATGACCTCGGTTACGCGAAGCCAGATCTCGGCGGGATCGTGCTCCACCCAGCCCGGTTTCGGATAGATCTGCTCATGTTCCTTCTGTGCAACGCTGATGATCTTTCCAGAACGATCGAACACCATAAAGCGTGAGCTGGTCGTTCCCTGGTCGATTGCTCCAATATAGTTGCCCATGTATCTTCCCCTATCCTTTATCTGCTGCGCGGCGCCGGGGATCGAGCCCCCGGGTCCGCTGGCGTCTTCAAGTAAGCTAGTTCTGTATCCCGGCGCAATGGAGCAAGTGCTGGATCGACCCCAAGTATGCGGCAACCGCCTCCTTGGTCTGTGCGTCGCTCCAGGCAAACTCCCGGGCCAACAGTTGGCCCACGACGGGTGTGGATTGTGCAGCTTCTTTCCAACTGTGGAACTGCACGCCAATTCTTCGCAACAGTATGTCCTCGATCGTCTGCGCCATCTCCTCGCGAATCACGTAAACCACCTCCGCGCGGATGGGTATTCCACCCTCGTAGAGCGATTGCAGGAGCTGCGGTTCCTGCTTTGCCAGTTCCAGCACTTTGGGCGAATCCGTGCCGAACTTCTGCGCGAGATGCTGGGCAGTTTCCGGGGACAGCCTGTAGTTCTGAACCAACTGCTCCCAATAATCCGGCGAAAAGCCATGCGCGCCGGTGAGTAGGAAATCCAAGGTTTTGCACGCGGCCTGCTTGCCAGCAAGAGCCCGCTGTGCATGATTGATCCCATCTTCCGCCATGGCGCGGTAGGTGGTCCACTTGCCCCCAAGGACACTCACCAATCCGCTGACTTCATCCACCTCAACTTCGTGGTCGCGAATCAGTTTCTTGGTGTTCACCGCATCCTTGGATTTGACCAGTGGGCGAACCCCGGCGAAAGCCGAGTGCACGTCCTTCGGAGTCAGATCCACCTTGAAGTACTGATTTACATACTTGAGCAGGTACTTGATTTCCTCCGGATTGACCACCATTTCGTCGCTAAGCTTTGCTTCATCATCCGTGGTACCGACTAACAAACGGCCCAACCACGGGATGGCAAAGATCACGCGGCCATCTTCCGTCTTCGGGATCAACAGCGCAGATTCGCTCTGGATCGTCTCCAAGGGAAGCAGCAGGTGGACGCCTTTGCTCAATCTCAGGCGCTCCGGCATGGCAGGATTGGCCAGCAGGCGAATGTGGTCAGCGAAGGGACCGGTGCAGTTGACGAACACCTTCGCCCGGATCTGGAACCGCTCATGAGTAAGTTGGTCCTCCACCTCCGCCGCCGCTAGCTTCCCGTTTGAATCCTTACCGAAGCCGACGGCCTTGGCATAATTGATGAGTTCCCCGCCCTGTTGCGTAAACGTCTGCCCCAGGGAAAGGCCAAAGCGTGCATCATCGAATTGTCCGTCTGCGTACGACACGCTTCCAACTAGCCTCTCGCTGCGCAACTGCGGCATTCGCCGTAGCGTTTCCGCCTTGGACAGCATCCGACTGGGAAACAGACTGGCCGCACCAGCAATCCAGTCGTAGGCTTTCATGCCAATCGTGTAATACACCAGTTCCGATGTACTGAAGCACGGAACCAGCAATTCCAGCGGATGGGCGAGGAAAGGTGCACAGCGCAGCATGTGGACACGCTCGTGCAGAGCTTTCCTCACCATCGCATATTGACCGTAATCGAAATCTGCTACGGCCTGTTGCAGGTACCGAACCCCACCGTGAACCAGCTTGGTCGAGGCTGTCGATGTATGCGAGACAAAGTCGCCCGCATCCAGGAGAACGGTTGAGAATCCACGGAGTTGCGCATCCAGCGCACAACCCATTCCCGTCGCTCCTCCGCCAATGATGCACACGTCAAACTTTCCTTCGCGGATTGTCTGACGTGCGCTACTCCGGCTTCTCATCGACTACTCCTCGCCTTCCTTCTGGCTGCGGTGCAGTTCTTAGAAGTGAGTTATCAGGCGGAAGCCCGCAACGGTAGCGGAACCATTGTTGTGCCCGCCAACGTTGGCATAATACTGGTACACGGGCTGGATCGTCAGCCAATTAAATACCTGCGCCAGATAGTTGACTTCAAACTGCTTTTCATCGCTGCACATGGCGCAAGTCGGATCCAGCAGCTTTTCATCGGTCTTCCAATCGCTGCCAAGCTTGCTGTAGGTCATACCAAATGCCAAGCTATCCTTCGGACGCCCGGTAAACGGGGCGTTGAAGATCACGCCGGCAATGACTTCTGTCGGAACTTTGCTCTTGTTCTGCGGGCCAACGTTGAAGCCGCCCCACAGATCAAGTCCGCGATTGCTGCCGGCCGCTGTGCGGAACACAGGCTGGATACCCCAGAAATAGAACGAGTAGTTGTCGTCTACGAACTTCCCCGAGCTGTAGTCGAAGAAGCCGCTGCATCCCATAATCGGATTGCAATGTGGCACGGCGCTATTTGTTCCATTGCTTCCGTTGTAGACGAAACCAGCCCGGTAGTAGCCTGGATAGCTCTTGCGAGTCGCCGAAGGGGTCGGATCCGTATAGTAGCCAACCTCGGTGTCAGAGGTGGCGCCGTAGTGATTGGCCTTGTACACGAAACCGGTCGGATAACCGTTCCCCGTGGCGGCATCCCCGAAATCGTTCGACGGCAGGTAGTAGCCCGTCTGCACATAGTAATGCTTATTCGGGGTAATCTTCAGATTCACTCCCGGAGCGGATTCAGGGTCATAGGACATACGGGTGTTGCCCATGTTGCCGAAGTTGTAGAACATCGGCTCTGCTACATAGGCTCCATCACAACAAACGCCGTAAAAGTCCTGCGCGGCCATAATGCCAGCCGTGACCGTAATCTCGTTCTTGTAGAACGTCTGCGCAAGCCAGATCGAGTCAAGACGGAACTGATGGGAACTGGTGATGCCGCTGGGATTCGCGATGCTACCGATGATCCCGCCCATGTTCGTGCCGTTTTGCCACACGCCCGTCGCGTGGAAGCTCAATCCTTTGGCCGAAGTCGACTTACCGAAATCGTAGTCAACCGTGCCACGGATACGTTGCCAGTTGTGGAAGCCGTCCTCACTGATTTGGGAGGCGCTCCTACCGGTGTCGGAGTTGACACGCATGTCGCCAAGGTTATCGGAGATATAGTGGAAGTCAAAGCTGAAACCCTTGTCGGCCCATCTCTGGCGCTCCGGTCCCCAATTCAGGAACGTGTCCTGATGGATCCAACGCGGACCATACGGTTTCGGAGCCGGTGCGACTGTGGACTGTGAATCGGGAGCTACTGCCATATCGGCTGTGGCCGTAGCAGCAATTGCCGGATCAACTGTGGCGGGTTGGTCCCCGGGAAGAGCAAACGTGGGGAGTGCCAAAATTACCAAGATCAACGCGAAGCCGGAAACTATTGCGAGCTTTCCGAAACCGCTACGAAGACCACGAAGCATTGGAGATATCGCCATTACGTTCTCCTTATTGAGTCTTTCAATTCGAAATTCGCCCTGTTGAGCTACAGCAAAAGCCGCCCGCTGGATACACTTAGGGCGTGCAGACAGCGGGCGGCTTCTCTATTCTCTGCCGCAACGGTGAGGACTATAACGATTGCTCACGCCAAAATCAATAAAAATCTTTTATCGAATCTATGGGATAACAGCGCCAAGAATCGCGCCAGGCTGCGACAACTCCTCGCACATGTCAAACAACCGCTTATCTTGCAATGGCATACGCACAAGGCTCTCGCTTTCAGGCCGTTTGAACGTCACCACTTATGCAGTGCAAGACCTGTTAACATTTCGCGCCTGGAAGTGAGCTCCGGACGGCCCAGAACCCCGCGAAAGCTCTCGTTTTCGTGATTGAATTTCACCGGTCACGATTGGTCCTCGCCGGGTCGGCGAGCACGAAAAAGTTGACCGCCGCATCGGCCATCGGCGGAAGTGAAACAGCTGATCCTGGGGTAGCAGGTCCAGACTTGAAGTAAAGCCGGCCCTACACCTCTGTGACACCATTTCTAATGTTTGATGGTCGCGCAATTGCACGGGAAGTGTTGGCGCGAAATCATCCAAAACACTCGGCGGTGGATGCCTGCGGCAGCCCGCGCAAATTCCTCCGCGGTATTCGATGTTCAACGTTGCGGGCACGGTGACGGTCTGCACTTCCGTGCCCCGGATCATCCCTGTCGGGATGTGTTGATTGATATCTATGGAATGCAATCAAGATACTGCAAGACAGCAGGGCGGTACTCTGCGGCAAGACCCAACCGCGATCATCCAAGCAATGATCGGGAATGCTCTTCGAGCTTACAGGCTCGGCCAGCCAGCGGAAGCCGAACGGCTTTGCCAGCAGATTCTCAGCATCAATGCCCATCACGCCGACAGCCTGAATTTACTCGGAATGCTCGCCTTTCAAGCCGGGCGTTATGAGCTCGCTGCCGGGAGATTGCAAAAGGCAATCTCCATCAACCATGGCAGAGCCACGTACCATTCCAACCTGGGCGCCGTTCTCCGGGTCCAGGGAAAGCTCAAGGACGCGGCGGCGTGCTTCGAACGGGCACTGGCTCTGCAGCCGGGCTTAGCCGAGGCGCATGTGAATCTTGGAGGTGTCCTCCACGCTCAAGGCAGGCACGACGACGCGGCCGCGCGCTGCCGGCAAGCACTGGTCCTCAAACCGGGCTTGGCTGAGGCACACATGAACCTCGGCACGATCCTTCACGCCCAGGGCAAGCTCCATCAGGGTTTAGCGTTGTGCGGGCAGGCAGTGGCTCTCAAGCCGGAGTTGGCCGAGGCCCATCACAATCTTGGCCGCGTGCTTCGTTCCCTGGGCCGCTCGGACGAGGCATTGGCCTGCTACGGACGCGCTGGCTCTGCGGCCAAACTACGCGCAAGCCCACTTCAGCCAGTCCGTCGTCCAACTACTTCAAGGCGACTTCACCTCTGGCTGGCGCAACTATGAGTGGCGCTGGCAGAGTGAGGATCACGACACGCCAAGGCGAGCCTACCCGCAGCCGCTCTGGACAGGCGAACCGCTGGCCTCCGGCCGCCTTTTGATCTGGGGTGAGCAGGGCGTCGGCGACGAAATCCTGTTCGCAGGCTTGATTCCAGATGTGATTCGCACCGGCAACCGCTGCACCTTGGATTGCGACGCACGGCTCAAACCTCTGTTCGTCCGTTCGTTTCCAGAAGTTGACGTCATCTCCGGCCATCGTCCGGACCACGATTCAGAATTCGAGATCGCCGCGCATTTGCCCAGTGGCAGCCTGCCTGGGTTGTTTCGCTCAACCAGCACCGCTTTTGCTTCCACCACGTCGCCTTACCTCATTGCCGACCCAATTGCACGGGATCAATTCCGCACCCGTTATGCCGATGGCAAACGGCTGGCCGGACTGGCGTGGCAGACAAAAAGCCCGAAGGCAGGCCATAGCCGTTCCATCGACCTGTCATTGCTGGCCCCGCTATTCGCGCTCCCCGGCATCCGCTGGATCAGCCTGCAATACGGAGATCATGACGCATTACAGGCGCAGGCAGCAGAGGCGGCAGCGCCCATACTCATCGATCGCACGGTCGATCAATTTTCAGACATCGACCGCTTTGCGGCCCAGATCGCGGCCATGGATCTGGTGGTGACCATCGATAATTCCACGGCACACCTAGCCGGCTCACTCGGCGTTCCGGTGTGGGTTCTGCTGCCTTTTGCACCAGATTGGCGTTGGCTGGAGGCGCGTGAGGATAGCCCGTGGTATCCAACCATGCGGCTGTTCCGGCAGCCGAAACCTGAAGACTGGCAATCCGTAGTGGAAAGAGTAAGGTCCGCCCTCTGAACGTTACCGTCGATTCGCCACGCGGAAACCCGGCGAAGATTATCCGCGCCCCGGCACTGAATGCGACACCGCAGTCGCCCCCAGCATGTCGTATACTTTGCGTGCGAGCGCAGCCAGGCTGAAGGGCTTCTGCAGAAATGCCACACCCTCTTCGCGAACGCAATAGCGCACGGCCGCATCATCCGTGTAACCGGACATGTACATGGTCTTCAGGTGAGGACGCAAACTTCCCAGCGCCTGCGACAACTCTCCACCGTTCATTTTCGGCATCACAACATCGGTAATCAGCAGATCGATATGTCCCTCATACTGACTCGCTACGGAAAGCGCATTGGGGCCTGAGCTGGCTGCAAGAACCGTATAGCCGAGGCTGCGCAGGTAGTCGCGCATTGCATCCCTCAAGGCATCTTCATCTTCGGCCACCAGGATGGTTCCCGTTCCCCGCTGCCGATACTCGGGCTTCGCCGGAGTATCGGAATCGAGCACCCCTTTGACCCTTGGCAAGCAGATCGTGAACGAGGCGCCTTGTCCCAGTTCGCTATCAACCCACACGTAGCCGCCACTTTGCTTCACGATTCCAAAGACGGTAGGCAATCCCAACCCGGTGCCCTTGCCGCGCTCCTTGGTCGTGAAGAATGGTTCAAACATCTGCTCCTGCACGTCCCTGCTGATGCCCGTGCCGGTATCGCTCACCGAAAGCAGGACGTAATTGCCGAGCCTCACATACGGGTACTTCCCAAGGAGGTGTTCATTCATCGTGAAATTTCTGGTCTCAATCGTCAGGGTGCCACCTTGCGGCATCGCATCCCGTGCATTGACGCAAAGGTTTACCAGCACCTGGGCAAGCTGATTCGGGTCGGCTCTTACCGCCCCCAGCGACTCGGCGGAGTTCACCCGCAGCTCAATGTTTTCTCCGATGAGCCGCTTTAACATCTCTGCCCCTTCACCCACGACGGCGTTCAGGTCGAGTACGGCCGGGGAAAGAACCTGCTTGCGGCTGAAAGCCAATAATTGCTTGGTGAGGCTGGCGCCGCGGTCGGCCGCTTTCAGTACCTGCTCCGTATTGTTTCGCAGGCTGTCATTCTCGGGAAGACTGTCCTGCAACATTTCGGTGTAGCTTTGTATGACCATGAGAAGATTGTTGAAGTCATGGGCAATGCCGCCTGCGAGCCGTCCCACAGCCTCTATCTTCTGAGCCTGCCGCAATTGTTGTTCCAGCGCTTGCACGTCTTGTTCCGCGCGCTTCTGTTCGGTGATGTCCATGACAACGCCGGCCGCGCGCTTGGCTCCGGCAGAGTCATCATGCAGGACGCCGCCACGAACTTGCAGCCAGAGAATGGTTCCGTCGGGAAGGATGACGCGATATTCGACGGTGGAATCCGAGTCATCCTGCTGTTGGTTGCGCTGCGTAACAATGCGCTCGAAGCGTTCGCGATCTTCCGGAACCACGAAACGCAACAAATCCTCCAAGGTAATGATTTCGCCTGCGCCGGCGCTGAAAATTGACTGGATCAGCTCCGCCCCGGAGTTTTCTCCACCGGCCAGGTTCTGGCTCCAGATGCCAAGCTTCGCCGCATCCATTGCGGCCCACAATTGCTGCTTGCTTTTGCGCAATTCGGCCGTCCGTTCGGCGACCTGCTGCACCAGCAATTCCTTCTGCGCCACCAGCGCCCGCACCCTCAGTTGCCACAGTGCGCGGCCCACAAACAGGGCCATGAGCAGGCAGGTCGCCACAAACCACCAGGAGTGCCACCAGGGCGGCCGAATGAAGAAACCAAACTTCGCCGGTACTGGACTCCACAGTCCATCCGGACCTGAGGCAACAACCTCGAAGACATAATGACCTGCGGGAAGCTCGGCAAAATGGACGTTTTTTGCACTCGTTTCATTCCACCTGTCTTCATAACCCAGCAGGCGATAGCGGAACCGGGTGCGGGTTTCGTAGGCGTAGTTCAAACTGCTGAATCTAATCAGAAGAGAACTTTGTGAGTACGGAAGAATCGGTTGCTCTCCCGCTTGGAACTCCCGCGAGATTCCTTCAATCGACGTCAGAACGACCGCCGGCGCAGAATCAGCCATCGAATACGGTGATGTGGCATAGCGGGAGAGTCCCTTGGAAGTTCCAACCCAGACGTTGCCTTTCGCATCGGCGTGCAACGCACCACCGTTGGTATCCTCCCAGATAAGTCCGTCATCCAAGCCGTAGTGAAGCCAATGACCTCGTGCGTAGACGTCAACGCCGTTGTCCGTCGTAACCCAGAGGCTTCCCGAGGTATCGAATGCAACTGCAATCGCCTGATTCGAGGAGAGCCCCTCGTGCATCGTGAAGTGCGCGACAGTATGGCGTTCCCCATCAAACTGCATCCGGCTGATACCGGCTGCGTCCCGATACACCAGCCAGAGTGCTCCCTGCCCCTCGGCTATGGCCGACAACTGATCGGCCTTGAGTCCGTCAGCCTGGGTGAAGACCTTCCAATTCTTGCCGTCGAAACGGGCTAGACCGTGTGATGTGGCAAGCCACACAACACCGCTTTGATCCACCAGAAATTGATAAACGCCGGTTTCCGCTGCCACTCCCGGAATGTAAACGCGCTCGAATTTCAGCTCGTCCGTGCTGGCAAGCAGCGGTTGGCTCCGGAAGCAGCCGCGCGTTCCTCCAACCCAGAGCTGGCGTTGCCGGTCGAACGCGATCGTCAATAAATAATCTCCGGCCAATTTGGAAGCGGAGCCGTAGGTCTGCAACAGGACGCCCTGTTTGCTGAAGCGGCTGATTCCAGGAGGATCGGTGGCAACGAAGAAGTCGCCATTGGGCCCTTCGGCGATACTGAGAACCCGGTCTCCTGCCAACCCGTTGTGGCTTGTGAAGGAGTGCGCAACTCTGCCGTCCGGGCCAAGAATGTTGAGTCCCCCACTGCTGCCGACCCACACCTGCCCGGTATTATCCCGCCGGATCGCCCAGATGTGGTTGTGCAACAGGCCGTCCTCCTTTTGCCAGGATTGCCACTCGCCATGGCCAAGGCGCCGGATCAACCCGCCTCCATAGGCTCCCAGCCAGAGCGATTCCTCGCGATCCAGCAGAATCGCACCCATGGCGTCTGCCGGAAGTCCATGCTGGGAATCGATCTGAATGCGCTTGTCTCCGTCCAGAACCACCACCCCTGAATCGCTGGAAACAAACAGCCGTCCGTGGCGATCCGCATAGAGGCGGATCAACGATCCGTTCGGTATGCCCGAGGAGCGGTTGACGAAGCGGGCCTGCCCTCGGGGAAGTTCATAGAGCTGGGTTGAGCTTCGAATCCACAAATTACCCAACGTGTCCTGGGCGACGGAACCCCATAGGTCCACGGGGAGACCCGCAACGGATCCGACTCGCTCCTGCTTCTCTCTGGCCAGCCGCCAGAGATCGCCATCCCTGCCAAACCAAACCTCTTCGCCCTTTACATACAAGCCCCGGACCGCACCCTGCGCCACCTTTTCGAAGTGGTACTTTCCTTCCTTCTCCGGCACTCCGCGCACAATTCCAGACGAGTACTCCAGGTACACTCGCCCCAGTGAATCGAACGCAACATTTCGGACTCCGCCCTGTTCGCCGGTGTCTACGGTTTTGAATTGCATTCCCTCACGGCGCGCAACCCCGCCCTGGCCCGCTACCCACAGTTGGCCTTCGGGCGATTCGGCAAGACCCATGATCTCGGCACTTGGCAGTCCGTCGCCATGACTGAAGGCGCGGAAGCGGTCTCCGTCATACCGGAAAAGCCCGTTCTCGGTGCCAACCCATAGGTATCCGCTCTTATCCTGAAGCAGGCACAGAATCGATAGATTGGTCAGTCCTTCCCGCGAGCCGTATTGTTGAAACGTGGATCGCTGGCCTGACAAACTCGTCGAAGCGACAATCGACAGCACGGCCCAAACGGCAGCCGTCCGGATGTGTGCAAATGAGAGCATGACGGTAGAGTACATAGAAACTGGCTACTCTTGAAAGTTTCTTTGGATGGAACTTCCGTTTGATGTGGCCCACAATGCGCGGTCTCGGGACGGTTGCGCTCAAGACCGGAAGCTTCCAACTACCCTGGAGCGATTGCCTGGCGGATCTTCCTCTGGCTGGCTGCACCCATCTGCACAAGAAGCCCAGGGACGACGAAGAAGGCGCGATGGACAGGAACGTGATCGGTCCGCAGCAGCCTGTCGAGGCGCCTTCGAGACTGCTTCCCCTTGGTTCCGGTTGCGGCAGACTTAGCGGACGGCGCACCAGGAACCATTTCGCATCCGCCTCGGGTACACCGGGCGGATGCGAAACGCCAGCTTCTTCTGGCTTCCTACTGCACCGTCAGGTTGAGGGTGACAGAGTGCTGCAACCCTCCGCCGGTCCCAGTCAGTGTCATGGCATAGTTCTGCACTGGCTGCGCGGAGGGACCACGGCCCGAGCCGCAAGCTGTCACGCCAATCAGCAGCAGCGCTCCCAGCATCACCAGCATCAGCATTGGCGACTTTAGCTGCAACCGCACGGCGGCCCGCAGTTTGCGAGTGCCGAGCAGCGGCAGGAAAATCACCATCAGCCACGGCTTCGGAAATCCGTCGCCGTCCTTCGGCGAAGACGACGAGGCGCTTGGCTGCTGCTTCGGAATGTTGACGGTGACCGTAACCGTCGTGCTGCCGCTACCCTCGGCAATCACCGATGGCGTGACCGTGTAGCTTGCGCCCGCGGGCACTCCCGTCAAGGTCAGCGCCACCGCACCGGCAAGCGTGGAACCGCTCATCGGAGATAACTGCAGGGTGTAAACGGCAGCGCTGCCTGGCGGCACCGTCGCCGAAACCAGGGTTGTGGTGGTGCCCCCGATGGTGAAGTTGAAATTCTGCACCGTCTCGGTAATCGGGCTCGATGTGCTGCCCACGAAGTCGGTGTTTCCTTCATAGACCGCCGTGATGGGGTGCGCGCCAACGCTCAACGTGGCCAGGGTCAGCGTCGCACTTCCCGTGTTATCCAGTGTGGCCGTCCCCAACGCCGTGCCGCCATCCTTGAAGCTGATGCTGCCCGCCGGCGTGCTTACGGCGCTGCTAACCTTGGCCGTAAACGTCACATTGTTGTTGGCGAGCACGGTCAGAGCGCTGGACTGCACGGTGGTGGTGGTGGTGTCCGTCCCGATGGTAAGCGTTCCGGGGGTGAGTACCTCGTTGTAGTTGCCCAGTTTGCGATTCGGATCGCTTGGCACCGGAGTGATCGGGTAGGTTCCGATGGGAGATTGTGAAGTGGCCGCCGTCGTGTAGCGGGCGGTAATTCCATCCCCCGGGACCACCCCAACCAAAGTGCCGGTCAGGCTCGGAACTGAGGCGCCGTAGAACATGCTGGCGTTGCCGGCCGTCGCCGTCAGCGTTGCCTTCGTGATGGTGAAGTTCGCCGTGCTGTAGGCAATGTTGTAGTTGCCGAGCACCCCCGCCGGAGACAGTGTGGCGCTGATCGTGTAGGGACCGCCCGCAACCGTCTCACCCACTACACGGCTGTAGGTGGCGGACACATCGTCTGATGCCACAAATCCGCTCAGAGTCCCGCTCAGCACAGGGTCTGTGGCGCCGTACACCTTCGTGCCGGGGTTCGGTGTTACGGAGGCGGTCGCCTTGTTCACCGTCAGCGAAACCGTTTTGCTCGCCGTGCTGTAGTCGATGGCATCGGCTGGCGTGAAGAGCACCGAGAGCTTCTCTGTCCCGGCATTTAGTACACTTCCGGCAGCCGGAGTGTAGGCAAATGTGCCCGCAACCGAAGCTGTCGCGTTGAGCTGTGTGCTACTGAGAGCCACGCCATAGCCGATTGCCGACGGTGTCGGCCAGGTAATGGTTGGCGTGGTCTGAGACAAAAGCACGCCCCCGCTGCTGGTTGTCACCCCGGCGCTGGCATCGGTTGCGGTAATACTCTGCGACCCCGCCGTCTCGAAGGTTACATAGAGGCTTCGTACGCCGGCATCGGCAGGGGTGAAAGTATAGCTGGCAATCGCCGCGCCGCCGCCGGTCAGCGAGAACACCGCGTTCCGGTCACTGCTGCTCAACTGCGAGGTGCCAGTGTAGCCGGTCAAGGTTGCGCCACCGGAATTTTCAGCCGTCAGCGTAAACAACTGCGGAGTACCCAAAGCCAGGCTGGAGGGCAATCCCGCGAATCCATATTTCGCGAATGCGGGAACGCCCGTGCCGTTCATCGCAATGCTTTGCGTCGAGCTGGAGTTGTTAAGCGAGTTATCGTTCAACACCAAGGTGTCGACGATGGGACCGCTGGAGGCCGGGACAAAGTGGGCGGTCAGCGGGCAACTCGCTCCCGCCGCCAGCGGCGTGCTCAACGAGCAGTCACTGCCACCGCTTTCCGGGAAGTCGCTTGGATAGCTCAGCCCCGAGAATGTCAGCGCCGCATTGCCGGCGTTTTCCACCGTCACGGCCTGCGCGCCATCCGCTGCATCCGTGGAACCCACCTTAGTCGGCGTCGCAAAGGTCAGGGCCGGTGCGTCTGCGAAATCTTCCTTCCACACCACATTCACGCCGGAATTAGTCAAATAGACGTTGCCGCCGGCATCCGCCGCAACTCCTTCCGGGCCATTCAGGCCGCTGCTGATCGTGCTCTGCGCGTAGCTACTGCCCGAGGGCGTCTCCTTCAGCACCCGGCCATTGCCGTAATCGGCAATATAGACGTTGCCCGTCCCGTCCACCGCAACATTGAAAGGGTATGCCAAGCCGTTCGCGGTGGAGTTTGCCACCGTGTTCGCCGTGCCGTAACCACTGCCTGTCCACGGCAATTGCAGCACCTGGCTGTTGAAGGTATCGGCAATATAGACGTTGCCGCTGCCATCCACCGCAACCCCGTAGGGATTCAATAATCCGTACCGGGCGGAGTTCGCAATCGTTTCCGGGGCCGCGTAGCCGTTGCCGGTCCACTCCAGCTCCAGCACCTGGCTATTGTAAGTATCGGCAATGTAGACGTTGCCGCTGCCATCCACCGCGACCCCTTCCGGGCTATTCAGGCCGTTGATTATCATGCCCTGGGTGTAGGTGCTGCCCGAAGGCGTCTCCTTGTACACTGCGCCGGCCGTGTAGTCGGCAACATAGAGGTTGTTGGCCCCGTCCAGGGCAATCCCGCCAGGCGACGATAGAAGGCCGTTGCCTATGACGCTCTCGCTATAGTTGCCCCCCGCCAGCGTCTCCTTCAACACCCGGGCATGGTCTGTGTCGGCGATATAGAGGTTGCCGCTCGCATCCACGGCGATCCCTTGCGGCCAGCTCAGGGTGCTGGTTGTCACCGCGCTCTGGGTGCCGGGCAGGAAGTTCACCTGCGGCCCCATGCCGGTGCCGCTCATGTAGCCGGTGGCGACCATGGTTCCCGAGCTATCTTCGAGCACCACTGCGCCATTGCGCGTCCCCGCATACTTCGGCGTAAACGTCACATTCACTGTGCAGGTCACTCCGGAGGAATAGTTCGTTCCAGCCGTGCAGCTTCCCGTCGCGGCGTCGCTAAAATCCAAACCTGGCGCGCCCCCGGTCAACACCAGCGGACTGGCCAGGGTTCCGTTGCCCAGCGCCCCGGTAAGGGTGAAGGTCAGTGTCATCGCGGTTGCGCTCGGGCTGCCAATGACGCCGGCCCCGAAGTTCGAGCTTACTGCCAGTGGCACCAACGCCGTCGCGGTCGTGTAGTCAATTAGATCCGTTGGCGTAAATAGAGCAGTCAACGTGTAGTTTCCGGGCTCCAGAGTCGAGGCCGTGGTTACGGCAGTTGCAGGTCCGCTCCCCAGGGCCGCGGTGTAAGTGAAGCTGCCGGCAGTGTTGGCCGCCGCATTCAGAATCGAGCTGAGATCGCTGCCATAGTTGATGGCCGTTGGCGGCGCCCACGTAATCGTCGGAGTCGTCTGCGGCGGTGGTGGCGGCGCCGCGCCGAAGCCGCTCAAGCTGATGCTTTGCACGGTGTAGCCGGGCCCGGCTG
>Ga0181535_10003623_pt1 | contig 17788 bp, 21 predicted proteins | sample PEATcosm2014_Bin_44_FD_119774 | JGI IMG/M metagenome (GOLD analysis project Ga0181535, IMG submission 119774) | Peatland microbial communities from MTU Mesocosm Facility, Houghton, MI, USA - PEATcosm2014_Bin17_30_metaG | ecosystem: Environmental > Terrestrial > Soil > Wetlands > Peat | place... | reverse complement strand
TTCTCCGACGGCGGCAAATTCTTTAGCCTCGATTCCGCCAAGCGGCAGGCGGAAAAACTGGGAGTAGCGGGCGCCGATATCATCGATGTGGGAGCGGAATCGACGAGGCCCGGGCATACGCCAGTCGCGGCGGAAGAGGAGCTCGCGCGCATTGAGCCCATTCTCGGCGAGCTGACAGGGGCGATCGCGCTGCCGTTTTCGATCGATACATCCAAGGCCAAGGTCGCCCGCCGCGCGATTGAACTCGGCGCCAGCGTCGTCAATGATGTTTGGGGTTTGCAACGCGATCCCGCCATGGCCGGCACGGTCGCCGAAACCGGCGCGGCGGCGGTGCTGATGCACAATCGCGACGGCATCGATCCAGACCTCGACATCGTCGCGGACATGCGCCGCTTCTTTGACCGCTCTTTGAGCCTCGCCGCTGCCGCGGGGATCCCGCGAACGCACCTTATTCTCGATCCCGGCATTGGCTTTGGCAAAAGCCGGGCGCAAAATTTCACGGCGCTTGCCAATTTGGCCTTGCTAAAGGACTATAATTTGCCGATCCTCATCGGTGTCTCGCGTAAGTCGCTGCTCGCCGAGTCGAGCGCATCGCCGGTCGACACCGGCGCCGTTCGCACGCTTGCCGCCAATCTCGCCGCGGCTGCAAATGGTGCCTCGATCTTCCGGATTCATGATGTGGCCGAACATACGGCCGCCTTTAAGGTCTTCGATGCCATCGCCCGCCGCTGATTTTTTGGGCACCGGACCATTAACCGGGATAGGTTTAGGTCTCGGCAGCAATATCGGCGGCAAGGCGGCTAACATAGGCCGCGCGCTCAGGCTCTTGGAGGAACGCGGTATTGTCCGCCTCACCGCCGTTTCTTCGATCTACCGGACAAAACCTTGGGGCTATGTCGACCAGGATTTTTTCGCCAATGCTTGCGCACTCGGACAAACCCGCTTGCCGCCGCTCGAACTTCTCGCCGCGGTCAACGCAATTGAGAACGATATGGGCCGGCAAAAATCGGTGCGCTGGGGGCCGCGCCTGATCGATGTCGATATTCTTTTCCATGGCGATGCGGCTTTCATCCATCCAAAGTTGAATTTGCCGCATAAGGATCTGTTCGAACGCGCTTTCGTTCTAGTGCCCCTGGCCGAGATCGCACCCGATTTGGTGCTTGCCGGCCGTTCCATCGCAAAGGCCGCCGCGCGCTTCGCCGATGAGCCCATCGAAAAATGGGAAGAGTGAGCCTGGCGCGCTAACGCGGCCAGCGCGAGCGGCCGCGCAGCAAACCGGCGAAGATGGCGGCGGCCAGGATGAAGCCCGCCACGGGAAGCAAGATCAGGAAAGCGCCCAAGGCGAAAACCAGCATGGCGGCGGCAAAAAAGCCCGTCACCAGGAAAATGGGTAGAAGCCCAAAAGGCCCGATCCTGGAGACGTAGATCCGGTGGAAGCCGGTCGCATCCGCGCTAACCCTCCCCCGAAGCTGGCTTTCCAGCTCGCGGATATCCGTGCGGCCGGGCGGGATAATTTCAGGTTCGGAACGATGGCCGCCGTCTTGCGGGAAACGCTTGGTGATCATGGTCATTTAGCCTTTGTTTGCTAGCCCTAAAATGGGGATCGCACCGGCCCTGTGCAACTGTTGCTCGCGGCAACTGTTAAGCCTATGACCGCGCTAGTTTAGAATCTCGCGCACCGCCTCAAAATCCAGGCGTCTTTGGGCGGACACAATAGGGAGAAACGACGATGGGGTGGTTTGTTCGCTATATCGACGACGATTTAAAGCATGAAATGGTGTCGCGCGAATTGGCAAGCGAGGAGGAAGCGCTCGAAGAGGCGTGGCAATTGGCGCAAGGCGACAATGAAATTGCCGGCATTGACGGGCCCGACGATGAGGCCGTGCCCATGCTCGAGATCGAGGCGTGGTTCGAGCAGCGCTCCGCCGCAGCCAAAAGGGAGCCTTCAGCGTGAGGGGGCCTTACGCGGCTTTTTTCTTCGGCACGATCAATTTGCGGTTGATCAGCACCTCGGCGATCTGCACCGCGTTGAGCGCCGCGCCCTTGCGCAGATTGTCGGCGACGCACCAGAGCGAGAGACCGTTCTCGACCGTCGCATCCTCGCGGATGCGGGAAATATAGGTCGCGTCCTCGCCCGCCGCCTCATGCGGCGTGATCGAGCCGCCGGGCTCGCGCTTGTCGATGACAAGACAGCCCGGCGCCTCGCGCAAAATATCCTGCGCCTCCTCGGCGCTGATCGGATTCTCGAACTCGATGTTGACCGCTTCGGCATGGCCGATGAAGACGGGCACCCGCACGCAAGTCGCGGTGAGCTTGATCTTGGGGTCGAGGATCTTCTTCGTCTCCGCCATCATCTTCCATTCTTCCTTCGTATAGCCGTCCTCCATGAAGACGTCGATCTCCGGGATCACGTTGAAAGCGATGCGTTTGGAAAATTTCTTGGTCTGGACCGGGTCGGACACGAAAACCGCGCGGGTCTGGGCAAAAAGCTCATCCATGGCTTCCTTGCCGGCGCCGGAAACCGACTGATAGGTCGCGACCACGACACGTTTGATCTTGGCCTTGTCGTGCAGCGGTTTCAGGGCGACCACGAGCTGCACCGTCGAGCAATTCGGATTGGCGATGATGTTCCGCTTGGAAAAGCCCTTGATTGCGTCCGCGTTCACCTCGGGCACGATCAAGGGCACGTTCGATTCATAGCGCCAGGCGGAGGAATTATCGATGACGACGCAGCCTTGCGCCGCAATTTTCGGCGACCATTCCTTCGACACGGTGCCGCCCGCCGACATAAGGCAAATGTCGGTCCCGCTGAAATCGAAATTTTCGAGCGATTTGCATTTCAAGATCTTGTCGCCGAAAGAAACCTCCGTGCCGGTCGAGCGTGCTGACGCAACCGCCACGACTTCATCGGCTGGGAACCGACGCTCGGCAAGAATATCGAGCATTTCCCGTCCGACATTTCCCGTCGCGCCAACCACGGCAACTTTGAAACCCATCTTTTGCTCCATCCGCCAAATATGTGACTTAAAGTCCGGCAAACGTCTTTAACACGCCCGACCCTTTGCATAGGCGATGTCGCGGAAAGCCGCAACGGCCAGCCGCTTCGCGGCTTCACTCTGCATTCCGCGTTCCGCCGTGCGCTAGCAACACCGCCATCATGCTTAGCACGCGGCCGCTCTGGTAAACGCGGCGTTGACGCTGTTTGCAACCAGTGTCCAGCTGGTAACGTCCGCGCAATTTTCAAACCCTATAGTTATGCGTCAAAAAACGCGCCGCCAGCAGGTGCAAGGATCATTCATGCGTCTTGCCGCGCCGATACCTGGAATGGGAATGAGCAAAAGCTTGGCTGGGCCGGTTGGCAGCCAGGCTCGTGCGCGGCACCGCATCGCGGCTTTGCCACGGGGGAAGCGGCCCGGCCTTATTCCTTGGCGGCTCGGCATGATCTGCCTTGCCCTGTGTGGCCTTCTTTACTTGTTTTCAGATCTGAAGGAAGCCGATCAAACCCAAATACCTTCCGCGAATCCCGTGGCCGCGCCTGTGCCGGCCTGGATCGAAATCGTCCGTCCGCCGGAAGTTTTCGGTCTCGAGGCGCCGGAATTCGCGGGAATTGCGACACATTATATGGCACGGAGGCATCGAACCGGGGGCGGCCGCCAAGACATTCTGGAATTCGGCGGTTCGAACGAGGCCGCGCCTTTGTTGAACCTCCTCATCTACCAGCCGGGCACGGAGGCCCTGCCGGAGTCGTCCTTATACGTGGAACTCGCAAGGCGCGCCGCCGAGAGCGGACGCGCGATCCTCCGCGCCGAGCAGCCGGTGGAGATGGCTACCAGATTCGGGGCCTTCGAGGTTGCCCGCCTCGGTTTGGCCCGCGATAGCGGCGCGCCACAGGAATGCCTAGGCTTTCGTTTCGCCAACAGCGAGCCGAACCTGCGCATCACCGGATTTGCTTGCGGCGGCGATGTGGCGCTCGCCTCGCCCTTCGCGTCAAAAGCGGCGCTTGCCTGCCTCATCGACGGACTCGGCCTCGCGCCGGCAACCGAAGACAAGGGTCTCATCGATTTTTTCGCCGCGCATTATGCGATCCGCCGCCCCAATTGCCCAGGGCAGAGGAGTGACCCAGTGCCATTGCAGCCCTCCCGGCCCTTGAAAAACGGCGAAGCGGGTCCATTCAAGCGGCAAGGGTCAAGCCATCAAAAATAAACACCCCTTTTCCTTGAGCGACGGCAGCGGGCGATGCAACCAAACCGGAGCCATTGCGTTTAGTTCATAACCTTTGGAGTTTCGAAATGTTTCATAAAACGTCATCGATCGTCCTTGCCGTTGCCGCCTTCGCCGCTCTCACTGCACCCGCCAGCGCGCAGACGGCGCGCCATCGTCATCATCACCCGGTCGCCGCGAGGCAATATGTTGACGAACGCCCGCCGCTCACCGTTAACCAGCGCAGCTTCCTCGACCCCGGCCCGGTGGTTCCTGTCGGCAGCATGTCGAATTATGTGACAACGAATACGATCTTCGCACGCACAGCGGATCAGTATTTCCTAAAGTCGCAATTCGGTAATGAAGTGCTCCCCGCACCGCTCGAAGTTCCCGGCCGCCCGCAGCCGATTGTCGAGTTCGAGACCCCCGCCTATCCCTATTGAGGACTTCGCTTGAGCATCGCCGCCTCTGTCAAGCGGAGGCGGCTATGGGCCATGGGCTTGTGTCAATCCAAGATCATCGTGATCGAGCAGCAGGTCTCTGCGCCGCATCCGCGCCGGGAGGAATGGCGGACGCCGTGAAGAGACGATCGGGGCGCAGCATGCGCGCCGCGCTCGCGACGAGCGCCATCTCATAGGATTGCCGCCGCTCTGTTTCCTCGAGAACGGCATAGACACCGGACACGGCGCGGCCGAGCCCGGCTGCGGTGGGCTGTCCCTCCACCAGGGCGGCGGCAAAGAGCGCCGTGAACAGATCGCCGGTCCCCGAGGGATGGCAGCAAAGCCTAGGGGTTGAAACCTTCCAAGCCGCCCGTGGCTCCACCGCCAAGGTCTGGATGGTATCGGCGGGCAGGCCCGGAAGTTGCGCCCCCGTCACGACGACCGTCGATAAGCCAAGCCCACGGGCGGTGGCCACCATGCTTTCAACACTCGCAACCGTTTCCGGCACCTGCCCGGCGAGATGCGCCAATTCAAATTGGTTTGGCGTGATGATGTCCGCCAAGGGAACAAGGCCTTCGCAAAAGAGGGCGCGAAGGTCGGCATTGACATAAAAATCGGGACCGCAGTCACCCATCACCGGATCGCAGAGATAGAGGAGCTTCGGGTTTCGCGCTTTTGCCCGGCGGACGAAATCGATCACGACAGCGGCGATCTCGGCCGAGCCCAAATAGCCAGAGATCAAGACCTTGCAAGCGTCGACAAGTCCGCGCTCTTCGACGCCGGTCAGCAGATCCGCCACGAGATCCGCGTCGAGCACGCTGCCGCGCAGGGTCGGATATTGCGGATGATTGCTCAAAAGCGCCGTCGGCACCGCCGCCACCTCGATGCCGCAGGCTTGCAGCGGGAAAACCGCCGCGCTGTTTCCGACATGGCCGTGCACCACTTGCGACTGTATCGAAATGACGCTCACGAGGCCGTCTCCTTCCCGGCCGTCAAGGCCGCGACTGCCTTGGCGATTCGCGCCAAATCCTCCTCTCGCGAGAGGCGGTGGCCGCCATCCTTGATGAGGGTAAGGCTGACCGGATCACCGGCCAGATGTTCGGCGAGCTCCATGGCACTTTGCCAGGGGACATCCTCGTCGCGCATGCCATGCAATATATGGACGGGGCAATGGGCCCTGATCGCACCGCCTAAAAGCAGATGGTTGCGGCCTTCCTCGATCAGCGCCTTTGCAACCAGATGAGGTTCATGTCCATTGGCCGAAGGGCGCAGCCAAATCCCTTTCTGGAGCAGTTCTTCGCGTGCGGCGTCAGGCATGTTTGCATAGAGCAGCGTTTCGGTGAAGTCGATGGCGGGGGCGATCAAGACAAGGCCCTTGAGCCGTTCCGCTTCAAGGCTTTCATGCAGCGCCCGCGCCGCCAGCAGCGCGAGCCAGCCGCCCATCGACGATCCGACGAGGATTTGCGGGCCTCCGGTCAAGACGCGAATGGCGGCAAGGCTTTCTTCGAGCCACGCCCCGATGGTCCCCGCTTCGAAACAACCTTCCGATACGCCATGCCCGGAATAGTCGAACCGCAGATAGGCGCGGCCCGTCGCCGCCGCGTAACGGTCGAGATGGTCCGCCTTGCGCCCGCGCATGTCCGATTTGAAACCGCCGAGCCAGACGATACCTGGTCCCGCCATTCCCGGTTTTCGGACGCGGCGCAAATAGGCGATGCGGCGGCAGGCCGTTGCGCTTCCCACCGGGAGAAAATGCGGACCAATTCCGCCCTCCTCGATGCCAATTTGCGGTTTGCCCTGGTTCGCCATTAGGATCGCTTGATGAATATTAAGAAATCCAGGGTTTATTCTTCACGCTGTCGTTTGTCGAACGCCGGCGTGTCCGCTGATGCAAGTGTTTAGGCTGCCATTCCAAGATAGGGCCGCACATCCGCTGTCCGGCGCCTCCGTGCTGCAAGTCATTCCCGACCTAGAGGCGAATGCCACGGCCCGGGCGGCGATCGATATCGCGGCGGCGCTCGGAGCGGCGGGCGCGCGCGCGCTCATTGCGTGTGAAGGCGGCCGGCTGAAGGGCGAGCTGCAAGCCAAGGGCGGCATCTTCGTGCCGTTTCCCTCGCGCACTAAGAACCCCATCGCCATGGCCTTGAACACCCGCCGCCTGGCCCATCTCATCGCGGCGGAAAGGGCAGATATCGTCCATGTCCGCTCGCGCGCCTTGGCTTGGGTCGCCTATGGTGCCACCCGGCTGACGAAGACGCCCTTGGTCACCAGTTTTCACAGCGGCTGTCAGGGCTCCAACCCCATCACAAAGCGGTATAACTCTGGGTTGGCGCGCGGCGATGCGGTGCTCGCCGATTCCGCCTACGCGGCGGCGCTCGCAGGCAGGCTCCACGCTCCGGCGGAGAGCAAAATCCATGTTGTTCATCAAGGGCTCGATTGCCGGATTTTTGCCCCCGACATTGTGACGCCCGCCCGTGTTCAGTATGTGCGGCGGAATTGGAAAGTGGCGCCGCATGAGCAAATCGTGCTTTTGGCGGTGCAGGCGAGCCGCGCGAGCGGCCACAAAATCCTGATCGCGGCGGCGCGGCTTTTGTTCGCAAGCGGTCTCACCGGCGTGAAATTCGTCCTCGCTTCCGACCGCAAGGAGAGCGTCCTGGACCGTGACATCGACCGGGCCATCGTGGGGGAAGGTCTGCAAGGCATGATGTACCGCACCAGCCCCTACGATTTGCCCGCGGCCTATCTCGCGGCCTCGCTCGTCGTCGTGCCTGCGACAGGTGCCGCGGCCTTTGGCGAGGCCGCCGTCCAAGCCCAGGCCATGGGGACGCCTGTCATTGCCGCGAATGTCGGCGCCGCTCCCGAAACCGTTCTTGCGCCGCCCTTTGTCGCGGAGTCGGATCGCACGGGCTATCTTGTCAAACCTGGAGACGCAGCGGAACTGGCGGTGGCGATCGCCCATGTTTTGAGCCTCGGCGCCAGCGCCAGCGGCAAACTTTCGTTACGCGCCAGGAAACATGTGGAAACGCGCTTTTCCACCGAGCGGGTCTGTGCCGCGACCCTCGATACCTATGTGGCGCTGCGGCGCGGCAGTGAGTGATGAGCCTGGGGAAGTTCGACTTTCATAACGGCCCAAGCGATCTCTTCATTGACTTCGCGCCGCAATCAACCGATGTTTGAGCCGGGTCCGGCCATCGTCGTCACGGCTTTTATGCGATTCGCACGGTGGCCTGGTTCGATTTGTCCACAAAAGGAGAGTAAGCCATTCGCCGTCCTATGAAAGCCGCTCCCGTTCCGCAGAAGGATGGGCCGCGTATAAACCTTGATATCCACGTCCCTGCCGTCCAGTTAATCGATGCCGAAGGCAAAAACCACGGCGTGGTCGAGATAGTTCAAGCCCAGCAATTGGCCGACGATGCGGGCCTTGATCTAGTCGAAATCGTTCCGACCGCCGATCCCCCCGTCTGCAAAATCCTCGATTACGGCAAATTCCGCTTCCTGGAGCAGAAAAAATCCGCGGAAGCCCGGAAAAAGCAGAAGATTGTCGAGATCAAGGAGATCAAACTGCGTCCGGGAATCGACGACCATGATTACGGCGTCAAAATGAAAGCCGTGCGCCGGTTCTTCGAGGAAGGCGACAAGGTGAAGGTCACTTTACGCTTCCGCGGCCGCGAGATGGCGCATCAGGAACTGGGGTTCCGCCTGCTCGAACGGGTGAAATCCGAGACCGGGAGCATCGCCAAGGTCGAAGCCGAGCCCTCGATGGAAGGCCGCCAGATGATCATGGTTCTCGCGCCAAAATAGGCGCGGGCCGGGGGGCGGGCTTGGACGGCGGGCATCGCGCGGACCAGCGAAACCTCACCGCCAGGCACGATTTGCGTAATCGATCGCGTAATTTTGCGGCGCCGCGGCAATCGCGGCCATGCCGGTCAAAACCGCGTCCTCGGTGAGGATCAGCCGCGTGCCGATGGCGCGCATCATTGCGCCATAGGGCGTTTTATTCTCGAAGGCCGCGCGAAAGCCGCCAAAATCGCAAAACTCCAGGATGCGCGGCAAGATCCCGCCAGCGAAGGTCACCCCTCCCGTGGCAAGGAAGGCCAGCGCCAGGTCGCCCGCGAAACGCCCCGTCAGCATCCAGCACAGCCGGAGCGTTTCCGCTTCCTCGCCGCAGGGATCGGCCTTGGCTTTTTCGATCAGGGCGATTTCGCTCGATACAGCCGTCGCCTTGCCCGCCGCCGCGCAGCGCGCCAAATGGAGGCGCAGCAAGCCAGACCCTGAGAGGATCGTCTCCACGCAGACGCGGCCGAGCGTGCCGGTGTCGAGGTGGCGCCAGATGGCGGCTTCCTCAGGCCCAATAGGCCCAAAATCCATATGTCCGGCCTCGCTCGGCAAAACGAGGTGGCCTTGGCCGGTCTCGGCCAAAGCCGCCGCACCGAGCCCGGTGCCGAGCCCGACAATCAGCTCGACGCCGGGTTTTCGCGCGTAAGCGCCGAGCGGCGTGACCCAAGCAGGTTTGAGGACCGGCAGACTAAAAGCCTGAGCCTCGAAATCATTGAGAAGCAGGCCTTGATCGAGACCCGCCTTGGCGGCGACCGCGCCGCCGTCGATGCTCCAATCCGCATTGGTGAGCTTGATCGAGCGCCCGCTGACCGGGCCCGCCGCGCAGGCGATCAACGAGCGCGGCTTTATCGCGAGCCCCGCGATAACCGCGGCCAGAGCCTCTTCGAGGCCCAAAAAATCCCTGGTTTTGAGATGCGGCCCCGCCTCGATCGGCGCGCCGGGCGCAGGCACAAGCGCAAACCGTGCATTGGTGCCGCCGATGTCGCTCACAAGTACGGGAAAAGGAAGATTCACGGCATCGGACTTTCAGGGTTGAAAACTTTGACGGCCGCGCCCGAAAGGGTACAGTTTGCCGCCCGCATTGCACAAACGAGCAGCACAATGACCTATCAATATCATCCGCTTTTTCTTCAGGGCAAGGATCAGACGCCCTACCGCAAGCTCACCTCGGAGGGCGTGCGGGTCGAGACAGCCGGGTCTCACCGCTTCCTCCATGTCGAGCGCGAGGCGCTGCGGCTTCTCGCGGAGGCGGCGATGAGCGACATCAACCATCTGCTGCGGCCAGCCCATCTCGCCCAGCTTGCCAAAATCCTCGGCGACCCGGAGGCCACCGGAAACGATAAATTCGTCGCCTTCGATCTGTTGAAAAACGCCAACATCGCGGCGGGCGGCGTTTTGCCGATGTGCCAGGATACCGGCACCGCCATCGTCATGGGCAAGAGGGGACGCTTCGTCTTGACCGGCGGCGATGACGAGAGCGCCCTCGCCGAAGGCATCAGGGATGCTTACGAGAAGAAGAATTTGCGTTATTCGCAGCTCGCGCCCCTCTCGATGTTCGAGGAGAAGAACACCAAGACCAATCTCCCCGCCCAGATCGAAATCTATGCGGATGGGGAGGATGCCTACAAATTCCTCTTCATCGCAAAAGGCGGCGGTTCCGCCAACAAGACTTATCTTTATCAAGGCACGCCGTCGCTGCTGACGCATGACCGTCTCGTTGCTTTCCTGCGGGAAAGGATTCTCACCCTCGGCACCAGCGCCTGCCCGCCCTATCATTTGGCGATCGTCATCGGCGGCACCTCGGCGGAATTGAATTTGAAGACGGTAAAGCTCGCCTCGACGCATTATCTCGACACCTTGCCGGTCACCGGCGGCGAGGATGGCCATGCCTTCCGCGATCTTGGCCTGGAAGCCGAGATTTTCAAGCTGACCCAGGATTTGGGGGTCGGCGCCCAATTCGGCGGCAAATATTTTTGCCATGACGTCCGGGTTGTGCGGCTGCCGCGCCATGGCGCCTCGCTGCCGATCGGGATCGGCGTCTCCTGCTCGGCCGACCGGCAGGCGCAGGCCAAGATCACCAGCGAGGGCATCTTTCTCGAAGAGCTGGAACATGATCCGGCGAAATATCTGCCCGCCATCGATGAGGCCGCGCTTGGCGGCGACGTCGTGGCGGTCGATCTCAGCCAGCCTATGCAAGACATTCTCGGCGTTCTCAAGCGCCATCCCATCAAGACGCGGCTGTCGCTCTCAGGCCCAATGATCGTCGCCCGCGATCTCGCCCACGCAAAAATCCGGGCGCGGCTGGAGGCGGGCGAGGGAATGCCCGCTTATTTCAAGGATCACCCCGTGTATTACGCCGGTCCCGCCAAGACGCCGGAGGGTTATGCGTCAGGCTCGTTTGGCCCGACGACGGCGGGCCGCATGGATTCCTATGTCGATCAGTTTCAAGCGGCGGGCGGCTCGCTTGTCATGCTCGCCAAGGGCAATCGCGCCCGCGAAGTGCGCGAGGCCTGCGCGAAACATGGCGGCTTTTATCTTGGCTCGATCGGCGGCGCGGCGGCGCGGCTCGCCCAGGATTGCATCAAAAAGGTCGAGGTTTTGGAGTATCCCGAGCTCGGCATGGAAGCGATCTGGAAAATCGAAGTCGAAAATTTCCCGGCCTTTATTGTGATCGACGACAAGGGGAATGATTTTTTCAAGGAGCTGAATTTGGGATGAGGCGGCGGAGCGGAAAGGGCAACGGATTTCGGTATCATTGATTTGAAAAAAACATACAATCCAAAGTACGTAAATTTGCCAAAGACATCACTTTTTGTGAGCTAGCCCTGAAAGCTCTGCTCTCCACTGATCAGGAGAGAGTGACCCACCATTTCGTAATCGAACAAAGCCAGCTGGCGATGCGATAGAAGCCAATTTGCCGACCTCACGGATCGTCTTCTCCACTGCAGGCTCCCGCTTTCGTGCAGCTTTTGATTGATTCGAACTTGTCAAATAGAACTCTCCAGCAAGTGCTGAAATACGGACGATATCTTCACGAGTAGGGAGCGGTTTTCGTCCGGCAACGTAGTTTGTCGCGACTGCTATGGGCTTAGCTTCGAGCATTTGAGCCCAAACATCGTCAGAATGCCCTGTTACCGAGCCGTGGTGAGGGATCTTGAAGACTTGGCATCTGATTTGTGGGCGGCTCGTTGATTTTACAATTGCTGACCAGCCGGTTTCTGGATTTGTTGTTTCTTCCAAATCGGCACCGAAGAGGGCACTCACGGTTCCGATTTTAATAAATGTCACTACAGAAAGGTGGTTTGGACGCTGCGATGGCATTCGGCGCTTTGTCCAATTCAGCTCAGGCACCAACCTTCCAATTTCTTGTAGGGAAATTTCGAATTGCGCGTCGGATGGGGAAAGCGTCCAGATTTCACAATCTCCAGAATGTGCGAATCGAGAAGCCTCAAACTTTTTGACCAAGCGGCTGGCCAAGGCTCGCACCGGATTTCGTCTTGTTGTCGCTTTTAGCTCTTCCATTATCTCAAAGATTTCTGAAACGCCGGACCCGCCGCTAAAATTCGTTCGCTCATTATAAGGGGCAAGATTGGCGAGAAACTCGCTTCTCGATAACGCAGCGGAACAGCAAAATTGGGCGGAGCTGCAGATTCTCACTGTTTCTGCAAGACCTGCAATATGATCGTCGTGCCAGTGGGTTGCTATTATTAGCTGAACCGATGTCGGAGGGTCGACACCAATATCCATCAAATATTCAATAGCGGCCGGATAACCAGAGGCACCGATACAAGAGTCAATAATGACCCAATGACTACTGCCAAGATGGACGAGGCAGCATTCACCATAACCAGGTCCTATAAACGTAATTTCTACTTGGTCTGCGGCTGGTCCATCCAAACTCAATCCCAAACCACATTCTCCGCAATCTCTTTTACTTTTCGCTTAGACGCTTCAAAATCAGACCGAGTCCAAGCTGGAAGTCGTCGAAATACGATCTGAGAAATTCGCTTTTTGGTTCCGTGTTGCATTTGGTATCCGATCGACCAACGGAAAATCGCTCCTTCTCGCAGGAGACTTTTGTCGTCTTCACTCAAATCGGAAATTGGGAATTCCATTTTTTCTTCTGGCCGTTTTTTTTTGGCAGTTAAATCAACTAAGAGGCCGGTAAAAGAGTCGATCCCGATCTCGCTGACGAAGCCCTCCCATTCTTGAAGTGGAGAAAACGATGCCCGCTCACTGGGCTCGCGGCTGGCGACTTTGGGAACGTAATAGATCGGCTGAGCGGCATTTTTGACAGCAGATACGCTCTGTTCAGCAGGAATATCTGTCGTTAGCGAATTCTGATTCCTACGCGCGACTTGCCAATCCAATGAAGTGCGGGCAGGATGCTCCGAAATTTGCTGTTGTGATCCCGAGGGGGCCAGCATGCCATTCGAAAAGATAGGCCAGTCAATCGCTGTATTATCGCTAAACATTGACCGTTTCCTTCAATGCCATCACCTTCTCTATTATCCAAAGTGAATTATCAAGTGAAGATTCGAAAGAGCTTTCCAGCATTTCCAAGAGTTCTCGTGGGCTGAGGGGTGGCTCAATCGGTTCATGGTGATCGTTTACGCCTACAAATATACCTGAACTGTGCGGTATTCCTATTGAAGGTTGAACTGAAGCAGTGATCTTTCGACGAAATTTTTCCAACATTTGTTGCTCGAACATGGAAAGATTGAGCATGCCGCCCCTGAGTTCGCCTGAGCCTTTCGAAATCTGTACCCCCCATTCGCCCCATGGTTCAAGTGGCGCGAGTTTCCGTACGATTGCATTCCGAATAGTTTCAGTTCCGACACTGAAATGAATTGAGCGGTTTATCCCGAACTGTCGGATTGGCGTATGAGGAAGAAACTCACGAAAAGCCTTAGATACAACGTCCAATATTCGGACAAAAGGGGCGGTTCGAACGAGTAATTGGAAGCGATGTCGCTCCACGACAAATTCGATACTACCTACACTAAACTGTGATATATCTGGATGAATTATGTTAATTTTACTTTCAAAGGCTGCTTGCTCACCTACTATTTTATGTCGCGCCAACCACTCGGGATTAAATATTGGTGGATTAAAATCTCCTAGCAGGATGATACTGACATCCTCTAGCTCTGGTTCTATCAGCATCGCGGACTCGGAACTCGGGAATGGCTCAGATTGAAAGTCGGGCTTTTAAGATAATTGAGTAGAAATGCGGCGCAAGTTCGTGAGGTATCTCAATCGCACCAAAACGTTTCACGTGTGTAACAGTTTTGTCCGATTGAGCGGTAGAATCGGAAAAGACTGGTGAGCCAATCTCAGTAGCCGATCTTTAAAATTTCAATTCGCTCGATGCCCTTGAGCTCGCATCGCGACAAATTGGCCGCTCCGGCCACACCTTTCCAATCATCGCACGGCAGATCCGAGCGCAACTGACCTTTGATGTCAAGGACGCGCCAAAGGCTCGCCGCCAATCGAAATCGGCCAAGTCCGATTTCGACATCTATAATGCTGATCTCGGCAACAGCCGAGATCAGTTCGGTCTTCGATCCTTGAGTTCAAAGGTCAGACACGCTTTTCTGCCGTCGGGTTGAATGGCTTTCCCCGCGCAAGTCGCGCATGGATCAATAGCGATGGAGTTAGAACGCGTCGCAATTAATTGCCACTAAATTGGTCCCATCAACCATGTATAATTGACAAATCGTATTGATAGCGTCGCCTTCTCTCAGAGTTAGAATTTTAGACTCCCATTTCCTTTGGTCTAGCGACAGATATAGACCATACCGGCTTTGCAATTGGACCCGTAGATAATATTTATTATCGGATCCTCTTATATTTTCTACACGTGAAAATTTATATGATATCTTAACCCACTTGTTGTCGTGCGCGGATATATTGTCCTTGCCATAGACCATGTTCATGCGAACCAGTTCTTCCGGACTTTCCGGAATCAATATCCTCCCTTCCCTGCGGGCTCGTTCTATTTCTTCTTCTGTGACCCAAGGCTTGTCAGCTTCTTTAATCTGTGCCGCGATTTGCGGCGCCGGGGAAGCCGGAACGATGGGCGCGGGTGTCATGGCGAGGCTCACATCGCGTACATCCGGTTTTATATCTTTTGGTGCTGGCCAAAACCGCCAACCGCCAAAGGCGACCGCCAAAGTAAGGATGGGAAGAGTAACCCCAACGGTTTTTCGAAGATTAGCCTGCATGCCAATACAACTGACTCCGCTTGCGTGATTTCGCAACGGACATCCGGGTACCAGTTGTGGAGTAGGGCGCGCCACGCAGCGGCGCTCACCCGGCATCACGCTTTCGGCTTATGGTGTTTGCGCCATAATATGGCAAGTTCAAGTATTGAGGGCTCCGCCCGAAAAACCGGATAGAGCCTTTTTGATCAAGCTCAAGTGCTTATCATCAAAGTATCGATGCGTTGCAAAACGTAACGTCGCGGTACCGGCCGCTCAAAGCAGATCGTTGTGTTCGCTCAAGAAGCTCATGAGCGTCAGGATTCCGCTGCCGCCCAGAATAATCGCAATCCCAATCCATTCGACCGCGAACCTCATGCGGGTATTTGACGGCCGTTGATACGAATGGTCATCATTGCGGCCTCGTGCCGGTTGCTGCGCGTCGGGCGCGCAGATCAGCGAGCAGGCCTGCGCTTTCGCGTCGGCGAAGTACCAGTCCATCACGAGCGCATCATCGCTGGTCTTCTGCCAACGGTAACCGAGATGGAGTGCTCTGGCGATAGGAAGGGATGGGGTGGATTGTGTCTGACGGCCGGGTTCGCCGCCGGCGTCCGCATGGCAAATCTGATCGTCTACTGTAAATGCAGAGGTCATGTCCAATATCCTCATGCTGTTGGTTCGTGGACAGTGCAATCCTTGATACTGATTGTACTTGAAGAAAGGCTTTTGGGGTGCCGGTAAGCATGCGGACAATCCCCATGCGAGGCTGTGCCAAATCGCACTTCGGAAGTAATAAGTCTGCCCAGGCTGCTCAACCCGGCAAGGTTATCGGCCAAGCGCCGCCGGTCGAAGAATGGGTTTTTCCCGCGCAAATCGCGCCAGAAGTGCCTTCCTGTAAAACCCTTTACCAATCTATACACAGACTTTGCCCGCGCAGATCTGGCCCTCGTCAAAGAATAGCCGTATCTTCGGTTAACATTTGCGCCGGGTGACTTGCGGTTGCCCGGTGGCTTTCTCCGTCGTGCAGATGCGGGAGGTTCGAATGATTCTGAAACTTACGGTTTTAAAGAACGGCGACGATGTGTTTTCCGTCCATATCGACGTTCGCGATCAAACTGAGCTGTCAACCGGCGTAAAGGCGGCTCTCGACGAGTTCCAAAGGCTGAGCCCGAAGACAAAGCTCTTGGGCGGCGATATTCTTATCCTGCTCGATAAGGTAAAAGCCCTACCTCTGCTTCCCAAGCTTCCTAAGCTTTCTAAAGTTGATAGCGTCCCCAAAGCGCCTGAGCTTCATAAAGTTCCGAGCGCCCCGATAGCCGCTAAGCCCCCCAAAGTCCCTAAAGTCAGGAAGAAAGCCACGGCGCCCACGACGGCGCCCGCGCTGGCGCCGGAGGTTGAGGCGGAGTTGGTTTAAAACTTCTACCCGCTCTCATCGTTCCGCACCCCGACGCTGCCGCCCGCTCCCGGCGGCACCTCCCCTTTCGCCGCACGGCAGAGGCGGGGAATGGGACGCCCTATGAGAACCCTCATGCTTTGATACTAAAGGCCTCGCCCTCCTTGATCTGGCTCAAGGCCGGGCACGGGCCGTATCATAGTTTGAAATTTGCGCCGGTTGACTTTCGTTCGCATAGTTGCGATCTCCGCAGCGCAAATGAGGGAGGAACGGATGATCTTGAAGGTTACGGTTTTTAAGAGCGGCGTCGATGTGTTTTCCGTTGATATTAACGTTCAGCAGTCGAATGAACTGTCTTCCGGCGTAAAGGCTGCTCTCGACGAGTTCCATCGGGTGAGCCCAAAGACCTCGCTCGTGGACGGCGATCTCCAGATCAGACTCGATAAGGCAGAGGCATAAGGCGAGCGCGGCTCGCCGGCGCCGGTTTGAAAATTACCAGCACTCATTGTTCGTGACTCCCGCGCCATGATGGCGCGGGCCAATGGGTCATTCCCAGCGAGACTTGGTATGAGCCGAAAGCCGGAAGTCCGCGGTTCAAAAAATGACAAGGCCAAAGCCTAATCCTATTTTAAAATTTTGCTTGGCCAAAATCCCGGTTCCGTACCGCGCGCCGCCGTGGTTTTGTGCCTTGCGCAAGCCGTCAATCGTACCAAAATGTTTCACGTGAAACATTTTTGTCCGGTCGAGGGGTAAAACCGGACAAAACTGATGTCTCAGACCTCAGTAGAGGATTTTTAGAATTTCAAGGCGATCGATGCCCTTGGGTGTCCGCACCTCGACGCTGTCGCCCTCTCCGGCCTTCAAGAGCGCCTTGGCGACCGGCGAAATCCAGCTGATTTCGTGGAATTCCGAGCGCGCCTCATCGATGCCGACGATCCGCACCGTCTTTTCTTCATCACGTTCATTGAGATAGGTGACGGTGGCCCCGAAAAAGACTCTCTCGTGGTTCTTTTGCCGCGCCGGATCGACGACTTCGGCGATTTCCATTCTTTTGCGCAGGAAGCGCAGGCGCCGGTCGATTTCGCGCAGACGCCGCTTGCCGTAAATATAGTCGCCATTCTCGGAGCGGTCGCCATTGCCCGCCGCCCAAGCCACGGTCTCGACGATTTTCGGCCGCTCAACTTTTTGCAATTCCGCGAATTCCGCCTCGAGCCGCCGCAAACCGTCCGGCGTGATGTAATTTTTAACGCCAGCCGGAAGGGCCGGAATTTCGTCCTCGACATCCGCGTCCGTCTCGGTTTCCTTGGTGAAAGCCTTGCTCATGGCTCGCGCAACAGGCTTTCGACGAAAGCGCCGATCTGTTCGCGCGTGCGCGTGGCGCGGCGGCGCTCGGCGGCGAGAATCGAACGGAGATCCGCGTAGGTCGCTTGCAGATCATCATTGACGAGCACGTAATCATAATCCGTCCAGCGGAGGATTTCGTTGCGCGCCTCGTTCAAGCGCTTTTCGATGACGTCGGGCCTGTCCTCGGCGCGGCGCTCCAGGCGGGCACGCAATTCCTGCATCGATGGCGGCAAAATGAAAATCGTGACGGCATCGGCGGCGGCCTTTTCCTTGACCTGCCTTGTGCCCTGATAATCGATGTCGAAAAGCATGTCGCGGCCATGCCGCAAAACCTCTTCGGCGGGCTCGCGCGGGGTGCCGTAAAAATTGCC